>Ga0306926_10001243_pt1 | contig 25136 bp, 19 predicted proteins | sample flu12Cox44000178_FD_203759 | JGI IMG/M metagenome (GOLD analysis project Ga0306926, IMG submission 203759) | Lab enrichment of tropical soil microbial communities from Luquillo Experimental Forest, Puerto Rico - flux8day.12C.oxic.44.000.178 (v2)... | ecosystem: Environmental > Terrestrial >...
TGTACGCAAGTTGGGCGATCGTCACCGGCATTGATGCTTGGAAGCGCGAATTCATTGGGAAACGACGGATCGAGCTGGCTGAGTCTACCCTAGCGAAATTCTTCGAGGTGAAAGACGCCATCGCTTTCATTCGAAGCCCATTCTCCAAGAACGATGAAGGATCGACAAGACAGCGATCTGAACGTGAGACTGCGCAGGAATCTGAGATACTGGATAGGGGCTATGTCGTTGTCGAGCGTTATCAAAAGAGAGAGCGCGCTTTTGAAGAGTTCAACGTCTTGAAGTACAAGTTCATGGCATCGTTTGGGGCAAGTCACGAGAAAGTCTTTACAGACACTATGACCTCCGTGAATTCGATTTTCAGTGCAGCCACGATGTTGGCTCATCACTACTGGGGCAATCGCAATATGGCCGTGCTTCAAGGCGATGCGTATCAGAGACACATTGACGAGATGCAAAAGTTCGAGAGAGTCATCTGGGACACGGGTGACAGCGAGGACAAAATCAGAGTGAAACTGGCTGACATTCAGAGCAGACTTGATGAGGCTACCAAGCCCTGTTTTGTGGAACAGGCGTCCAGCTACGCGCTTCTGACGAAAAAGTGGAAGTGGCCATGGAGATGAAGCCTGAACGGCAAAACAAGAATCCACACGTCAAGGAAGAGGAAATCGCCAAATACCTTGAGCGAACCGGCTTTGTTTTCGAGATGCGGGTGAATGAGGTCTTGGTGGAATCCGGCTACAGGACCTTGATAAGCAGTGAGTTCCTAGATCTAGATGGCTCAGTCGAACGTGAAATCGACATCATAGCAACAAAGAGAATCAACAACATTGAGGTTCATCTCATCATCGAATGCAAACAAAGCGCAACAGACAAGTGGATTTTCTTGGGAAATAAGAAGCTTATGAAAAGCTCTCTCACGATTAAGCATCTCCCAGTCATCGCACCTCGTCGCGTACAGAAGGCCAAGATATTTGAGAAATTGTACTCAAGTACAAGCGCTCCTCTCTGTCACAATTATCTCGCCTACACCATTGCCGGTGATAAAGAGGGGAATCAGTCGCACATCACCGACTGTATTCACAAACTGCCGAAGGCTCTGGTGGACTTTGCAGCGAGAGGGGTGCCTCATTTCTGGCGTGGTCTGGAGGACCGCTACCTGTTCTTCCCAGTTGCTCTATTTTCAAATCAGATGTTCGTTGTCTGGTATAAAGGTACGCTGCAGGTCAAAGAAGTCCCAGCGTTAGATTACTTCACAAGATTCGACTCCATCGCCTACGCTCATTCTTCTGATTCCCCAGCACCTGAGTTTTCCATCTATCCTGAGTTCATTAAGCACCCCTCCCCAGCCAACGACATTCGTGCGATGAAGAAGGACATGCGCGTTATATACGAGATCAAATTCGTGACAGAGAATGGCCTCCCACAGTTCCTTAAACGGATTGAAATGGGTGTCGAAACTATTGATACAACACAGTGGCCTGTTCCTGCGCAGTCAACGGATGCTGAAACTACGCAGCCGCAATAGAGGTCTCTTCTAGTTCTGCCACCAACCGCTGAAGCGCTGCAGCTTCCTTTTCATAGCGATGTGGCGTCCATGATCTTACCGCGTTCTGCAAAGTAGCGTTGCGCTGTTCTCTTACCTATGCCGAACCTTTGGGCAGCAATGAGGTACGCCTCTCCTTTTGTTTTCCCCTCAGCGAGGAGCCCTTGCACGCACTTGATAAGTTGCTGCTCCTCATTCTGGTTTAGCTCTTTGCGCCGTCCGCTTCCCGGTGTCCGGGGAAACTCCGTAAGCATCTTCCTGAACTTGTCATCTAGTCCGTGTTTTATCAGATAAGGCAGCGCCCTGACCACCTGGAGGGAACGTTCAAGTTCACTGGAAGATGGTTCGGGGGCGTTTTGGAGGTCCACGAGGAAACCTGCACAAACGGCCACGGCAGCGAGCTCGTTAGGTGGGAGTTGAAAGTCCTTGTCATTGCCGAAGACGCTGGCGATTCTTCGCACACTTTCAAACTTTAGAGGCATCCCAGCTCCCAAAAACGACTTCGCCAGCTCCTCTTCGATTTTCCTTACGGTCTCCGGTTGCATAGCGTTTCTAACTTAAAGAGTCCCCTGTGTCAGAAAACACCTAGTCTTAATTTGGCATATATTGCGCCAGAAATAAATACATTTCTTGGCATTGTGAACGTGGCATTGTGCGCAAACAACATCACGCCCCACGACGATGCGACACAGACTTACGATTGCCGAACAGATAGCTGGAACACGCAAGGCGCTTGCTTCTCCGCGTTGCCCCGAACACTTGCGCCCAGCTCTCCGCAGGCATCTTGAGAAGCTCCAAGGTCGTTTCGACCGACAGAAGCAGATGGCACAGCGCAAGTCCCGAGGCTCCCGCAAAGGGTTCTCCCTGCGGGAGTGGTTAGGGTTCTGACTCGTGATCTTCGAAAGAACAAAGCGCCCACTAGTGGGGCAGAAAGGAAATAACGGTGGTTACATCATCAACGGCTGTGAGACGCCTCGACAACTCAGATGCTAGTGGCGATCAGCGTTCCAGGGTCGTCTACCTATCACCCGAGGAGCATCAGAAGCTCAAGGAACTGGCAACGCTTGTTTGCGACGAAATGGAAGAACGCCTTCCGGGGCTGATCGCCCAGACACTGGCTGAACAGCAACGGCAAGCACGCGAACAAAAGAACGGACAAAAGAAAATCAGCTTGTTCTAAGAAAGGAAAACCCGCGCGACCAGTGGAGGGAGCACGGGCGAGGAAATTTGCGTGGGTCTATGACTAGGGCAGATATAGGCTAACGCACTCTCTCGCCTTTTTTCAAGCCCTCCGCTGATCTGTGCTGTGTCACAAAACCATGAACCCTGAATCAATCACGGTCGAGTTGCGCCTTGCGAATGGATCCAGTCCGAAGGTGAAGGCCTTCGCGGATGTCACGCTGCCGTTAGGTGAACTTGGACTGTTGAAGCTATGTGGCTTCTCGGTGGTCCAAGGCGCAGAGAATACTCCGCCCCGCGTGGTTCCACCCGCACGCAAGGGCGAACAACGTTATTTCGAAATCGTGTTGCTGATCGGCAAGATTCGCAAGGTAGTGGACGATGCGGTTCTGGCCGAATACACGAAACAGTTGGGCACTGAAGGCAGTCCAGGCGAGGGCACGAAGCGCGGGCGACGAGCTTGACCCCTTCTCTCGACCCGTGACGCATACTGGCACGCCTGGGCTGCCTTGAGTGCCCACGAAGTCATGCCAGGAGCGGAAGCAAAGAAGGGGGAATGGAGGCTGATCGGAGGCGTCTAGTCTCTGATTTCCTCCGTTGCTAGAAGGGAGGAGTGTGTCTCCGTGCAGAGTCATTTGGCAGAAGCGTGGGGTGAGTTTCTCGGTCGATTTCCTTGGGACTGGTTTTGCACCTTGACCTTTCGCGAGCCACCGCTGTCGTTCACTGCGCATCGACGCTTTGAGTACTTCATGCGGGACCTAGAACGTGCAGCGGGATTGCCGATCGCTTGGTTCCGTGGGGATGAGCATGGGCCACACGGAGGACGGCTCCACCTTCACGCGCTGGTGTCGAACGTCGCACACCTGCGGAGGCTCACGTGGATGGATCACTGGGACAAACGCAACGGCTATGCGCGGATTCTGCAATTCGATCCGCAGCAAGGCGCTGCTTACTACTGCGCGAAGTACGTGACAAAACAGTTTGGTGATTACGACTTGAGTGACAACATCGCAGCCTTCGGCCAGTACCAACCGATCTTGAATGACCCGAGGCGGAAGGTGGTGCGATGACCTCCCATTATCAATCATGAGTCGCAATTCTCTTGAATCAACGAAGGGGCTGCAACATGGCCGAGCAAAAACTGACTGAGGTAGCCCTCGAATGGTTGACGGTAGCAGGAGCAGCCCGGTATTTGCAGGTCAAGCCTCGGACGCTCCTACTGTGGGTTCGACAACGAAAGATCCAGGCCTATGCCTTGAGTGGCACCAAACGTCGCATCTGGCGCTTCCGCCGTGCTGACCTTGAAGCTGCGCTCCTGGCTCATCCCGTGATAGGCTCTGCATCGCCAACTGTGCTCTCGAAAGGAAGGGGGATTGTTTGATGAGAGCACGGAAACCGAAAGGGAGTGTTGTTTTCAACAAAGCCCGTGGTACTTGGAATTTCCTCTGGGCCGAAGCGGACGGGCGCAAATCGCGCAAGCTGGGAACACTCGCAGAGCTTCCGAGTAGAGCAGATGCACTGCGAAAAGCCGACACTGTCAGCCGTGAGTTAAGACTTGTGGCCGAGCGGACTATGGTGACAGTGAATCAACTTGTGCAGCACTACCGAGCGGAAAAGATGCCGAGGCGCGTGGACACACGTCGAGCTTCTGAAGTGTGGCTGAACAATCACATCATCCCAAGGTGGGGTGACTATGCGCTTACTGACGTACAAGCTCGTTCGGTGGAACTGTGGCTGGCGTCCTTGGCGCTGGCTCCTAAGAGCAAGGTGCATATTCGTGGACTCCTGCGCCTTCTCTGGGAGTTTGCAATGTGGCGTGGAGATGTCGCACCTCAACGCAATCCGATGGAACTGGTCACGATCAAAGGTGCGACGAAGAGAACCAAGAAGCCTCGTAGTCTGACAGCGGTCGAGTTCCAGAAATTCGTTCAACATCTGGCCGAACCGTTCTGCACGTTAGCTCTGCTCTGTGTCTGTTTCGGGTTGCGGATTAGCGAAGCACTTGCTTTGAAGTGGCGTGATGTTGATTGGCTGAACGGCAAACTCACCGTCGAGCGTGGCATCGTCTGTCAGATCGTAGATGAGGTAAAAACTCCGGAGTCGCAGCGTTGCCTGCATGTAGACCGTGAGATGTTGGGAGTGCTGAGACGTTGGAAGCAAGCCTCACAGTTCTCAGGACCGGAAGATTGGATTTTCGCTTCTCCGGTCCAGTACGGGAGGTTGCCGTGGTCTTACGATCAGGTGTGGCGGGTGTACCAGAAGGCAGGAGGCAACGCAGGAATCGGAAGGCTTGGGACTCACGCCCTGCGTCACACGTATCGCTCTTGGCTTGATGCCGTAGGCACTCCGTTAGCCGTCCAGCAGAAGCTCATGCGTCACGCGGACATCAGAACCACCATGAACATCTACGGGGACGTGGTGACCGACGAGATGGCGCAGGCGCACAGCAAAGTAGTGCGTCTGGCCTTGGCGAGGGTCAACTGATTTCCGAGTGATTTCGTGATGTGCAAGTGATTGAAAAGATGGTGAGCGCGGAAGGAATCGAACCTTCAACCTACTGATAGGTTCGTCAAGGTTCGTAAACACTTAAACGATTGGCCTTACACGGTTTCCCAGTTCCGGTTTTGGTCACGAGTGGTCGGTTTTGGGCACGGTTGTGCCCAAGGATGTGCCCAAGCGTGATTCTGACTCCCACGCTCTATGCGCGGTTGGTGGCGCTGTAGAACAAATACCATCCCACCAACCTGTTTCGCTTTAACCAGAATATTAGGCCCAGTGAGGCGTCACCGACTGCAAAGGCGCCTAGAGAAGAGCCTCATCGGCCAGATCGCTCTCGACGACAATCCAACCCTTCCGCTGTTCTCTCTCAGAACGTGATCTTCAGCGCAAACTGGACGTTAAATGGTTCGCCAGCTCCCAATCCAGGCGCGTCCGGCTGATGCAAGGTGCTGGTGATCACGCCGAACGAACCCGCGCCGTCGGTGATCCTTGTCGCCGCCGGGGCCTGGGTGGCCACGGGAGAATCCCCGCCCGGGGGCGCAAGATTGAGGATGTTAAACAGGTTGAACATCTCCACTCGGAATTGCGCCGAGACTCTTTCCGTAATATTCGTGTTCTTGATAACCGAGAAATCTACGGTCTTGAAGCGCGGCCCTTTGAACTCATTGCGGCGAGTGTTGCCGAAAGTGCCTGGAGCATTGCTGGCAAACGCGGCCGGATTGATCCACTGAACGCCATTGACTAGCAATCCCGGTGGATTGGCCGGCTGAACGATGCCGCCGAACGGGTCGCCGACCAGGTTCGCGAAGTCTAGGGAGTTCCCTGTATGGCTGCCGGTCTTCGTGCTACCGAGACCCGAATAGACCGTGAAGGGGAAGCCGTTGTTGTACGAAACGAGCGTGCTGAGCTCCCAGCCCTTAGTCAACCTCGGCACGGAATGAGCAAATTGTGGGATGTCGTAGAGCAGGTAGCCGCTCACATTATGCCGGGCATCGAAGTCGGCGTTCCCGTAGTTGGATTTGAGATTCCGGTTGTCGGTGGGCCGATTGTTCCGTGGCGTCGACAGATCGTCCAGAGCATGGCTCCAGGTATACGCTAACTGTCCGGACAACCCGTGCCACCCGCTGGTTCGCACCAGGGTCTGTAGCGAGTTGTAATTAGAGTTGCTGATGCTGGAGATCTCCGTGATCCCCGACAGATTCGGGAAAGCAGCATTGAACGGACGAGCGGCCTGAAAGTTTGCATACGGAGTAACACTCGGTGGAGGAAGATTGATGTTACGGTCGACAATGAGCTTCCGGCCCTGGCTGCCGACGTACCCTACTTGGAACAACACATTGGATGTTATTTGCCGCTGCACATTCAAACTGAAGTTCTGCACGTAGGGAGAGCGCAATTTTTGATCGACTGCGTATGCTGTAAACGGGGGTTGCGGCGTAATGCTTCCGAAGATGGGTGCTACCCCGTTCGGGTCAACCGTAATGGTGCCGGGATTGGAAATGTCATGTACCGGGTTCAGGTTAGCAGGGCCCGGATTGCGCGAAACGCCACGGCCGCCCGGCTTGGCGCGGTTGTCGATGATCAGGTTCCCATTGGGGACGTCATAGTACACACCCCAGGCGCCCCGGATGACAGTTTTGCCGCCCCGTGTAGGAGTGAAGGCAAATCCCAGGCGAGGAGCAAAGTTGTTCAAGTCTTTCGGGTACAAGGAACTGATGGGAGATCCCGATTGTCCAGGGTAGGCCAAACCGTTAAACAGCGATGTAGCACCGGGAAGGAATGTGGAAATCGTGTGCGTGGGGTCGTAGAGAGGCCCATTGTACTCATAGCGCAGACCGAGCGTCAGGTTTAGACGCGGGGTGGCTTGCCAGTTGTCCTGGGCATAGCCGTAGAACGAATTTACATAGTAGTTGCGACGTGGATTGCCCGTTGCGATGCCTCCGTTTGTGGGAGCGATGAAACCGGCTAGGAAATCCGCCAATGATTCCTCGGGAGTCGGCGACCCGGATGCTGGCGCCCAAGGTCCGGCTGTCCCGTCAAAAAGGAAAGCGCCGCGCGTATTTCGCAGGTAGTGCACATCCAATTTTGCCCGACGAAACTCCCCACCAAATTTCAGGCTGTGGCCGCCGAGCGTATGGCTGACATCATCGGTGATGTGCCAAGTTGTGTCGGTCCGGCCCAGAGCAGGCGTTTCGCCCACCCCCCCGTGTGTAAACCCATTGATCTCGATGTTTGGTGAGCCAAAGTTTGCCGACGTGACGCCCGTGTTGAATCCCCAGGACGGAGGGTTTTGTTCGTGAGTTGCGTCGTTGAAGTTCTGCAGGAAATAGTTAACGCCGAACAGGAACTGATTCACCAGGTGATGTGTGAGCGTACTGTTCAGTATCACAGCCCAGTTCTGCTGGCGGCTGGGAACGGATTGGAAGTATTCGCCGTAGACAGAGCCGGAGTATGCAGTGGCATCTCCGGTACCGACAAAGCCGCGCAGGGATATGCGCTCGGTCGAATTGATCGCCCAATCTACCCTGGCCACGCCGTTGTCGCTCTTGTAATTGTTTGGGGCGCTGCTGCTGAAGTTCGGCGAAGCAGCTGGCGCGCTCGTAATGGAACTTGGCCAAAGGTGTTGTAGCGTGGCCACCATGGTCGGGTTTACCGGAACATTGTGGGCGGTGAGCAGCGCGGTTGCGCTGGTCACCCAAGCAGCAGATGGAACGGTGGCCTGAATCGCATTGCCTGCGATGAACCGCTGGCCTTCCATGGAGAGAAAGAAGAACGCCTTGTCCTTGATAATGGGGCCGCCAATGGAGAATCCGAAGTTGTGATTGCGGAGCTCGCTCGGCGAATTGGGCGGGTTGAAAGGATTCGGCTTGGCTACAGCGTCGTTGCGATGAAAGTAGTACGCACTGCCATGCCAGATGTTGGTGCCGGACTTGATGACCACATTCACCATGGACCCCGGGTTGCGGCCGTAGTCGGCACCGCCCACGCTCTGCTGGTTGAATTCCTCGACGGCGTCTAAAGGCAGCAGTACGCCAGCCAGCCCGGAGATACTTCCCTGGTTCACGGCTTCTGAGTTATGCCAAAAATCATTGTTGTCAACGCCGTCAATCTGCCAGTTGTTCTGGTTTGCGCGGTTGCCGTTCTGCGACGACTGCAAGTTGTAGCCGGGAGTGAGCTGCAGCAACTGCCGGTAGTCCCTGCCATTCAAGGGCGCATCCTCAATCTCGCGCGACGTGACGACTGAATTGAGAGCGCTCTGAGTCGTCTCAATGGCGGCACCTGCGGCCACAATCTCCACGGTCTGAGTTTCGCTGGCCACCGAAAGATTCACTGGGAGGTTCGTGGTCTTGCCGACCTCTACCTGGACCTGCTGGATGCGTTGGGTCGCAAAACCAGCGTGGCTTACCGTAACGGTATAGACGCCCGAAGGCAGGTCGCTAAAAGAGAAGAGGCCGGCAGTCGTGGAGGCCGTGCTCTGGGTATAGCCAGTACCGGTCTGGTCAACCTTCACGGTGGCGTCTGTAACGACTGCACCGCTCTGGTCATAGATCGTCCCAGAAATGGTGCCGCGTGAAGTCTGGGCAAGAACCGCTGCCGCAAACATCAGAACAATCGTCAGCAAAACGGAGGAACGAGGAGACGGGACCATCTTGCACCCCCTAGAAGGACCGCCCAGCAATGAAAGTAAAGCACGCCCGCGTGCGTCAGCCGGGAACGGTAGGCAGTCCGGCTACGCAACTGTGCCCCATCTGGTACACCCGTTGCAGAACGACTGTCAAGACGAATCGTGTTCCGTGGACAGACGTTAGCTCATCCCACGTCCTCGAAAGCGCGTGCTGCTTCTTTCCTCAGTGACAGTCTCGTGACAGCAGAGCAGTACTTCCTCGACTGGGGCCAGAATCTACTTGCCCCTTTTGTCACTCGCGACCTACTCGCTTGTTCACCGGTCTTAATGGTGTCCTCGCAAATATCCATGTGTCGGCTTGCGGGTTCGCGTGCCCAAATGTGCCCAAAACGGGCACGTTCGAGGTGAACTGATGTTGAAAAGAAATAAGTTGGTGAGCGCGGAAGGAATCGAACCTTCAACCTACTGATTAAGAGTCAGTTGCTCTGCCAATTGAGCTACGCGCCCTGGGAGGATTTTTGGCGGCTTGCGAATGACCTGGCGCTTCTCTGGAACCTGCCAGGTCATGTTGCAGATGTCTTATAGTATCGCAGCCGCGCTCAGCCCCGCAACCCGCAGCACGCGTATTATCAGATGGAATAACGCCGAGTGGAGTAACGCCGACCCAATACTCAAGAACGAACCCTCCGATGATGGAGTCGTGGGGCGAGCGATTCGTCCTTGCTGCAATTGCGGATCGCGGTTTCTCGAGAGTCGTGTCGGGGTCGCAGCAGGGATCATTCTTGAAATCTGCTTCAACAACCTGCTTCAAAGAATGGATTCGGCGGAGCAACTTCAACTCTTACCCCGCAATTCCACTCTCCCCGTTCGCGCGCGGGGCACACACCTATCTTTCCGCCACGTACTCCCATTTTGCGGAGTGGACCTCGCCGTTCGCGTTTCCGTTGCCCCCGCTAAAGCGGGATCAAGCTACCGCCGCAAGTCAGACAACAAAACTCCGTTCGGGAATCGCCGGGTCAGGAACTGCGGCGCTGCTGCAAGTCCGGAACTAGGGTTCCGTCGTTCACACTCGCCGGCGGACGCTTCGGCACCATCTCTTCCAGTTGCTTGAGCGGGACTCGCTCGAGTGTGCCGATCACGGGCGCCTCGTCCATGGTTGATGGCAGGGAGATGAAGCGATGTTCCACGCAGAGTTCATCGATGAAGCGCTGCTGGCCTTCGCTCAGCACCTGCTGCGGCAGTTTGTCGAAGTGCCGGAAGATCCAGAGGAAGTAAACGCGTTGGGGGAGGGTCAGTCGAACGTAGCGCGGGCCGACGGGGGTGACAATGCGCACCACGCCGTCAGCAAGTTTGTCGAGCAACATACGGGCCTACCTAGGATCTGATTTCGAACTACGCCAGAGCACAACAAGAGCGCGACATTATTGCACCTCTTCTGATGCAATCAAAACTAAAAATTTTGGAAAACGCACTGGGAAGGGCAGGATTTCTCAATACAAGACACGTTCGAGCCGGTGGCGACCACCAGCCCTGGTATTGCACAAAAATTAGTGCAGTGTCTCCATGCCGGCCAGGGTGCTACATCGGGATTTCCGGCAGCAAGTCGAGGCGGTCGATCGTGGCCGCCACCCCAAACCGGTCGCCCTTACCTTCCTCTACGCGAACCACCGAGGCCTGGCAGCAGGCCCATTGTCTTTCGCCGAAGCCCAGTTCCCGCGGAAGGATGAGAACCACCTCCAGCTTGCTGCCCTGCGTAATGCGCTTGTCGGTGTAGAGGAAGACTCCCCCGGCGCTGAGGTCGCGAGTGACCGCTGAAATCTCTGCCTGCCCCTGCGTCTTTACGCGGGCAGCGACTTTCGCCGGAAAGCGGATCAGTGTGCGCTTGTCGGATGGTCCGCCGGACATGGACGGGAAGCCTATCACGCACCGGCAAGGCGTGGCGGGAAGAGTTTTGAACAGGAATCAGGCGCGGCAAGTCGGGGGTCCCCTACGTCGCCAGGCGGAAAGTCCCCGCTCGTTCCGAGGAAATGCGGCTATGAGCTAAGCGGCTCTAGGTCGTCGAGGGCTTCTGCGACCGCGCGGCCGGAACGACCACAGCCTGCTCGATGGTCGGAACATTCGTGCCCCGGAGCCGCTCCTCTACTTCATGCATCTTCTCGCTTGAGCCGGCCTCGTAATAGGCACGGGACAGCAACTGCATCGAAAACGGATCGTCGTGATCTTCTTCTAGCTGCGCGATCGCGTCCTGCCATTTCTCCTGGGCGGCAAGCACGGCCCCGGCGGCCCCGTGATAGGAACTCAGGATGACCAGGTTGTGGCTGCTGGAGGCCATCGCCTCGAGAGACTTTAGAGATTTCTGTGCCAGTTCCTGATTGCCGGCATGGGCGGCGCGAATGGTGCGGTAGCGGAGAATGCGCGAAAGTTCTTCCTCGCGATCGAGGGGCGAGATGTTCTTCTGGTGACCAAGCGCGTCTTCCGCCTCTTCCAGGTGATGCAACGCGGCCGAGTCGTCGGACTGATACTCCGCCATGCGCTGGTGGGCTTGGGCTTCCTGCAGGTCCAGGCCGAGTTCGTGGGCTTTGTGCGCCGTTTCGGCAAATGCTTTATCGGCCTCGGTGGGGTTTGCCTCGCGCACCCATGTGGTCGCCTTCTGCATCATGTAGTCGACGCGGTCGCCGTCATTGTGCGCCTGGGCAATCGCCTTGTCATACTCGATGCGCGCCTGTGGCTGGTTGCCCATGAGTGCGTAGGTATCTGCGATCCCGACTTGAGACGAGGCAAAACTCGGATCTACCTTCAGCGCCATCCGGTAATGCACTAGGGCTTCATCGAAGTGTCCTGCCATGCGCAGCAACTCACCGTAGGAGTCGTGCGGATTCGGCTCATTCGGCAGCACCACCACGTAGCGGTCCATCATCGCGAACGCTTTGGCGAACTGGCGATCGCGGGCATAAACGTAGGCCGCATCGTTCAGCGCCGCCGGATAGTTCTTGTCGAGTGCCAGTGCACGCTCGAGGATCTTCAACGCCTGGTCATTGCCGTTCTCGCCCATCAGCCAGTTCCCGGCCAGATAAAGCAGGTGCTTGTCCTTGGGAAACATCGCCAGCAGATCGTTCATCGCTGAAATGCCCGCGATGTAGTTCCCTTCCTGTACCCCCGCGATCCACTGAATCATGAGCTTCTCGCCGGGCGTGACCTGCGGCAGAAGCGACTTCGCTTTCTCGCGAGCAGAGCTCACTTCCACGGGATTGCGACTGTTGAACGCGATCCAGGCCCAGGCCATGGCGAGCGTGGGATCTTCTTTTACTGCGGCCCGCCAGTCATCGTTGCAGCGCTCCAGGTAAAGATTCTCGTAGTCCTCCATGCCCTTGCGGTAGAGCGCAAGCGTCTTGTCGGAAGCGGCGGTCACCGGCATGGAACCAGCGACGGGCTTTGTTTTGGAGGACTTGTCCTTCGAGGGTTTATCGGCGGCGCTGACGATTGAAGCGCATGCCAGGCAGACCAGGAGCACAGCGGAAACGCGGCGCAGCAACATTGGTTTCTCTCAGAGACAAGGATTTTGCGGACTGCAACGCGGGCCAGCGTAGCATCGGCCGGAATCGCCCCAAAGTGACGGAAGGGTTACGACGGCTGGGGGAAAATACGTTTTGAGCAGAAAGGCTGTGCAGAAGGGATCCGCTTAGAGCAAGAAAAAGGCGGATGCGTTATGCGCACCCGCCCTTCACGAAGCAGAAAGGAGCCTAGAACTAGAAGATGATCTTGGCCGCCAATTGCAGGTTGAACGGTTCGCCGGGACCGATTCCCGGTGCCCCATTGAAATCGCCGATGGTGTCACCCACGACGCCATTGGAACCAACGGACCCTGCTCCAGTTGCCAGATTCTTTCGATTGAAGATATTGAACATCTCCGCGCGGAGCTGCACTTTCAACCGCTCCTTGATCGGGATGTTCTTGATCACCGACACATCGACGTCCGAGAAACCTGGTCCGTAAAAAGCATTGCGGCCCAAGTTACCTGCCGGATCTGTCGTACCTGGACAACCCATCGCTCCCGGGATACAGAACGCCGCAGGATTCACCCAAGGAAGACCACCAGCTGCCAGGCTAAATTTGTGTGAGACACCCGCGAACGGATTCGCGACTAGGTTCAACCCCGGACGCTGTGTTCCGGCATTGAAATTGAAAGGCTGGCCTCCATGGAAGGACCAGAGGGTATTTACTTGCCAGCCGTGGGTCAGAATCTTCGGCCCGTGCGACGACCCCGGTATGTCGTAATTCACGTAGCTAGTGAAGTTTTGCCGCGTGTCGAAGTCTCCGCTACCATAATCCAGTCCCGGATGCGTGTAGTCGAACTGAATGGAACCGCGGTATTCGGTCATCGTGTCCAGTTCGTGCGCCCAAGTGTAGGCGAACTGTCCTGACAGACCGTGCCAGCCCCGGATCTTCAGCACGCTCTGCAGTGCGTTGTAGTTCGAGTTGCCGACGCTGTTCAACTGCAATACGTGATTGATGTTCGGATACGGACACGTCGTCGGAGTGGCTAAGCATGGGCCGAGGTGGCTGTCCAGGTTGATGTCGTCCATCACGGACAGCTTGTGACCCGCGCTCCCGACGTAGCCCACCTGCAGCACCGCACCACCGTTGGCAAAACCCTTCTCCACTTGCAAGTTGTAGTTGTAGAAGTAAGGAGTTCGGAAATTCTGGCCGACGGAGTAGACGTTGTAGACGTTCTGACCGCAAGCAGCGTCAACCGTGAAATTCAGAGACGGACAGCTGGTTAGTCCCTGGTAAAGGTAGGTGCTGGGTTGCCAGGTTAACCCCGCCGGTTTGCCGCCGGATGATGCCGGAAACGGTCCCAGACTGTAGTTGTCCACTGGTGAAGGACCGATCGGATTATCCTGCAGCCCATCCGCTCCGGCCCCGCCGGGCCGAAAGTCCAGGAACGGGTTCATGTTGATCTGATCATAGAAAACGCCGATTCCCCCGCGTACCACGAGGCTCTCGCTGGCTGTCGGCTGGTAGGCAAACCCGATGCGTGGCGCGAAGTTGTTATGGTCAGCCGGGAAAATGGAGCCAATGCCATTTCCCTGGACGAACAGCCCTTTATTCGGAATAAAGACCGCCAGGTCTTTCTTCTTGCTGTGCAAGGGGCCAATGTACTCGTAGCGCAGTCCCCAGTTAAAGTTCAGCTTGCGGGTTACTTGCCAAGCATCCTGCGCAAAGAAATCAAACCCGTTCACCCGAACCCAGCGCTCGGCAGTACCCACTGCAAGGGAAGTCGACTGCAGGTATCCTGCAAGGAAATCAGCAAGGGCGGCGGTAGGATCGCCCTGCTTGCTCCATGGGCCCTGAGAGCCATCGAATATGAACGATCCCAGGGACCGGCGATAGTAGAACTCATCGACACGTCCTTGCCGGAGTTCGCCACCGAAGCGGAATTGGTGTTTCCCAACCGTGTAGGACAGAATGTCCGTCAAGTGACCGGTGATGTCGTTGCGCCCTTCCGGCGGGGTGATGCCGACCTGGTCAAATCCCGAGATCTGAAGGTTGGGCGCACCAGGGATCGGTTGTCCATTCTTGAGTGCGTCGGGACTGGTGAACAAGCCGAGCGCCTTGGAGTCGATCTTGTTGTTCTTGTCATGGAAGACCTGAGTGAAGTAGCTGATCCCGAACAAGACCTGGTTTGTAAATCTTGCGTTAATTACCCTATTCCACACCAGCGAATAGTTCTCAATGCGAATTGGAGCAACTTCGAAGTAGTCACCCAAATTCGAACTGGCAGTGGCGAGCGCCAGGCTTGCCCCCGGAGGTTGCGTCTGATTGCCTTGCCCGTAGAAGAAGTGGAACAACAGATGGTTCCGGTCATTGAAGTTGTGGTCAATCTTCCCCACTTCGTTGTAGCTGTATCCCGTGCCTGGAACCGTGGCGAAGTAATTACTCGTGGTAGCTGGAAGATTCTGAACCGAACTGGGCCAGAGGCCTGGAGCCGGCCCCGGCGTACAAGTTGCGCCTGCGGGCAGGTCAGCGGTGAGGGTCCCAAGCATGTTGCACGAAATCTGATTCACCGGGATGTGGGCATTCAACAGCTTCTGACCTGCACTGGCCACCCATGCTGCGGAAGGCTCGGTGGCTAACCCGGTCAGGCCGAAAATGTAGTTCTGCTTTTCAAACCCCAAGAAGAAGAACGTCTTCTCCTTGATGATAGGACCACCCACGGTGAAGCCGTAATTCTGATTGCGCAATTCCGGAGCCTTGGGGAACTGCGGCGTCGGGGCAAAGAAGGGCGATGTGGCAGCGTAAAACTCATTGCGGTTGTAGTAGTAGGCACTGCCGTGGAATTGGTTGGTGCCGCTCTTGATCACGAGGTTGACCGTCCCACCTGCGTTGCGCCCGGTTTCGGCGTTCGATTGCGTTTGCGCCGAGAATTCGTCGATGGCGTCAATCGGCATAACGGTACCAGCAATTCCTGACACACCACCTTGATTGATGGCAGGGATGTTGTGCCAGAAGTCGTTATTGTCGGTGCCGTCCACCTGCCAGTTCATCTGGTTGGCGCGGGTACCATTGAGGGAACCGAAGCCGTTGACCGAGTAGCCGCCATAGCCCGGGCCTGCCGCAATCAACTGCGAAAAGTCGCGTCCGTTGATCGGAATGTTCTGCAAGGACTCGGTGGGTATGGTGTTGCTCTGCGTCGCGGTCGTGGTGTCGATACTCAGCGAGGCGGCAGAGACTTCCACCGTCGTGGACGTTTCACCAACTTTGAGTTTCACGGGCAAGCTATAGACATTCCCCGCGGTCACGCTAACGTTCTCAGTCGTTACTCTTGAGAACCCAGTGGCAATCACCTCCACTCGGTAATTCCCCGGCGGTATGTCCTGGAAAGCGAACTGCCCGTCGGTGGTTGTGGTGGTGGTGAGTATCCCGCCCGTGGCCACGTTCGTCGCCTTCACGCTGGCGCCCGCGACCATGGCCCCCGTGGGATCGGTTACGTTGCCGTTGATGGCTCCTCGAAAGGTCTGTCCGTACCCTGCAATCCAAAGCATTGCTACCGCAATGATGCTACCCACGAAACGTCTCATTGAAATTCCCTCCGGAAAGACTGTTCTGCGTGAAGAACCGATCGTGATGCCACCTGCAACCCCGCACAATGCCTTTATTTCCATACCTCTCAGTTATGAAATCCGTTTCATGGAATTTCAGTCGTGCGCTGCTTATGAAATTGCGTAAATCTTCTGCCCCACCCCCCGTCTCATGGGAGCAGCTTTCTCATCGTAGTTACTGATAAATCAATACTTTAGTTCCCAATCGAGTTCCGCTCAGAGTAAAGATCAACCTGACAGAGGTGAAATGTTTTGTTGAATGAAGGCATTTTGTGTTCCACAAGGTCCCTTTTCGGGCACAACTTATTTCGATCGGGCCCATCGCCGCAGTGCGCGAAAGGCACGCAGTCCAGCGGCCCGCTAATCGGGCTTATGCGCATAGAGATGGCGCCGGAATGTAGTTCATTTAGCCCCGAGGAGTCAACCAAAGATTGAGGTAAAGATTGACTTTTCGGGATACAATCTCGACACGGTCCGGACGGAGAGATACTCGGACTGGAGGGGCCATGGTTCGCTGGGTAGCATTCGACGATGATACGGCGGAGGCGGTGGTGAACTGCTTGCGCCGTGGCGCAGCCGAGATCAACCATTCGACCCCGGTCGACGCCGCCCTGCAGTCGAAGGGCTCCGCGGTGGTGGTGCTGCCAGCTTCTACACCCGGCCGTGTGCTGATCGCGCGCTTCTCCAAGCGCAAGGACGACGCGACCCCCACGCTTCCAGCCAACGTCGTCCGTCAGCCCAAACCTCCGGTGGGCGCCAAAGCCAAGAAAGCGTCTGTCTCCGCTCCCAGGCCGTGGTGGCGCGGGATCGGCGCCTGATTTTACCTGCGGATAATTCCAGCACTATTAACTACTCGTCATTTCCGACGCCAAGCGCATCGGAGGCAAGGAGGAATCTGTTTTTCGAGCGTGTGGGCAAAAAGCAAGCGGCGCGGGAGAATTCCTTTCCCCCGCCATTTGGCATTTTCGAGATAAATAAAAAAACCGCTAGAACGTGAACGCCACGCCACCCCGCACCGAGCGCGCGGAAGGCACCAGGTAAACCGTGCGTCCGTCGGGACCCATGACCGGCACATAGCCCTGGGCCATCAGGTTGCGTAGATCCAGCATGGCTTCCATGTGGACCGGGAGGAAGCTGAAGCCGGGCAATGGCTGCCGCAGCAACACGTTCAAGTAGGGATCGGACTGCCCCGCAGAGGCATTGAACATATCCACCGGTGTGAGACCCCTGCCGTTCGTCCATCCGTAGGAGGTTGTCCAGCGCGTCCGGCAGCCCGGCAGCTTGCCGCTGAACTTGGCCGACACGGCCTGCCTACGAACCGTCGACAGTGCCTGTCGTGCCTCGCGCAACTCGATGTCGGGACTCTGCAGGTCAAGTACTCCGCCATTTGCGTAGTCAAGTGTCGCAGTCAGATCGGAAGCAAGCTTGCGCTGCAGCACCACGCGTATCCCGCTCGTGTTGAGATCGGTTCCTTGGTACGAGAAGGTGCCCGAATCCATGTCGGGCAACATTTCCCCGCTGCCGGCGGTCACCATGCCCACGCCAGTCAACACGGTATTCGAAACCCGGTCGGAGAAGAATGCCACCTGCACGTTCGTTTTGCCCATGCGGTGCGACACGGAAACTTCCTGATGGTGTGCGCGCTCCAAAGCCGGAGCGAAGCTCGCCATGCTGACTTTGGGACCGGAGAGGCCCAGGTCCGCGCTCTCGACTTCACTGTCCTTGGTTAACGGACTCGCAGGACGCGAACTCGCATATCGGTACTCAAGCACCGTGTTCGGGGACAGATGCAGATCGGCAGTCCCAAAAGGTTGGAACGACGATAGCCGGCCCATGAACTGCACGGTCTGCAGTTCGCTGCCGAACCTGAGTTCCAGCACATTGCCGAAACTGAGATCATCAGCGGTGGTCAGGCTGAAGGATTGCAATCCCTGCTGGCGGAAGCTGCCCACCGGAGGCGCCAACCGGCGCACGGTCAGGGCGACGCTTGGGGATGAACCGGTCGCGGTGTGGTGCGTATAAGAGGTGCGCAGGATCGCCGACCCAGCACCCTGACCGGCGCCGACGTTGCCTTCAAGGGCAATCGCGTCATCGGAGAGGATGCGGTGCTCGACCAAGAAGCCCGTGCTCATGTCGGAAACCGCGCCGTAGCCTTCCGAGGGCGATCCGGCCAGGAACGACAAACTGGCTTTCAAGTCGTGGTCCGATCCGCCTTCCGCTGCGTGTTTGACCGTCGTGACTTGTGAACCATCGTCCAAGATGCGCAGCACGGGACGGTTGGCCATCGAGCGCAGCGTCCACTTCCAATCATCATCTTCTGTGGGGCCGCGCAGAGGGCCGAGCTGAATCGCTTCGAACAGCGTGTTCAGCGTGACGTTGACAATCATGCTCGAGCCCGAGCGCAAACCGATTCGGTCGCGCAAGGCGGGAAGGAACGTCGGTGCCGTCACTTTCAGCGAGTAAGTGCCGGGCAGCACACCATGAACGGAGTAGAAGCCGTGTTCGTCGGTGAAGACGCGCAGGCTGTGGGCGGTCCAACCGAGCAGTTCTACGACTGCACCCATCTGCGGCACACCTGCCGAGCTGCGCACGTACCCCGAGATCGAACCTGGAGTGTCCGCAGCCAGCGCAGGGAGCGCGAGGCTGAACACAAGCGCAAGGTATCCGAACTTACGGAGCATCACAGTACCTCAGGGGGGCCAACAAAGCCCGCTATTCTACGGCAAAAGTGGCCGTAGGATCGACCGTCTGTTTCGAGACGTTGTCGTTCACCTTGATCTCGATCTTGTACAGGCCCGGCTGCAGATTGGCCGCCGAGAGCGTTTTCTGCAGGGTGACCTGCTCGCCAACATTGCCCATCTGCTCGGTGGATTCGGTCGTGTGCACGACGGCCTTGTTGGTGCCCGTGTTCACGACGTCGTATTCGATGGTGGCGGAAGGCTTGTGCGTCTTCTCGTCCACACCCAGGTTATAGACCTGCACCCAGAAATTCAGCTTCTGGTTGCGCTTGAAAACAACCGGCTTTCCGTCGGCAGTCGGTACACGCGGCCGGATCTTCATGGTGCCGATCACGAAGTTTCCGGTACCGATTTCCTTGGTGGCCACGGGATACATCTGGTCGGCCACGATCAGTGAGGAGTTCGAGAGGCGGTCGTCACCGAAGTCCGGAACCATCAGGCTCTTGCTCCAGTTCCCTGCCCGGTCGCCGTTTACATCTTTCACCACGATATCGAGCCGGTAATGGCCCGGCCTCAGCGGCAGGGCTTTCCAGTACACCTGCGAATTGTCGACCGTCTTCGGTAGCAATTCCGCCGGCACGTCCACCTGCACTGTGTCTTCGAAAGTCTGCGCGATGCGGCCGCTGAGCGTCGTGACGCGACCGAAGATGTTGACCGTTCCGCGTTGCACGCCTTCCTTGTTGGCAAAAGTGATGTCGCGGTTCTTCACCTGGATCGTGATCGGCGTCAGCACCGTGTCGCTGGTGACCTTCACGAAGTCGGCGCGCACATCAAAGGGCATCAGGTTTACGTTGATCTTGTGCGAGACGATTTCTTCCAGATCCTTGAACTTCACCGCGGGCGGCTTGTTCAGCTTGGCGAACTGCTCCAGGCGATCGAACTGTTTGGTCTGCAGGTCTTGCGAGAAAGGCCCCGTCCCGAGATGCTCCAGCCCGCCGTTGAAGCGGCTGGTCTTGTTCGCCATGCCCATTTGCTCATAAAGGGTCAGGCCGGCGTTGGGCGTGTAGAGCAGCGCGTCCTTTTCGGAGCGGTCGATGGTCATGTGGTAATCGCCGCACATGCACGTGTCGACGAATTCGATGATGACTTCCTGGCCGACGCCTTCGAGATAGCGGTAGCGCCAGTCTTCAAACGGAAACGTCGAAGTCTCGCCCCCGCCTTCTTCCATGGGGCGCTCGTAGGTTCCACCTGACGGATGGGATTCAATCTCATCGGGCGGGCCGTACATGATGTACATGCGCCCGCGGTCCGTCTTCCATCCCGGGATGCCGGCGGGGAAGTGCTCGTTCGCATAGGCAATGCGCCGGTAGTGCTCTTCCTTGAATTCGTTCTCGATGGTGTCGGGAGTGGGATCGCGGCGCTGCCAGAAGGCCTCGATGAACTGGTCGCGCTCTTCGTCATTCGAGAGTTGCTTGAAGGCGGAGCGTTCTTCGTCGGTGATGATCCAGCGGACGTCCTCGTCGAGCCACTTTTTGTACGAGCCCGATACTTCCTGCTTGAAGCGCTTTTCGTTGGCCTTCTTTTCCTTTTCGCTGAGCGGGCGCCTGAGGGGATCTACCTCGTCTTTTTGCGGTTTCTTGGAGGTATCGACCGCCGGCGGTGTATCGGAATCCGACTTTTCTGACTGAGCAAACCCGGGAATTTGCAGAACTAGAAGAAGCAAAAGCGCAAGCGGAGACAAGGCCGAAACGCGGATGCGCTTACCTACCTGGAACATGACGGGGGCACTCCTAAACTTGTACGCCGGCAGCCAGATTGTACGTTCTTTCAGGCCCTCAAGGCAAGGCTAAGTCTCTCGCCCAGAAGGTATTGTGAATCTCCGCATGGCCTAGAGGTTGCCTCGGGAGTACATCTTTCGACACCGAAATCGAAGAACCTAGTCTCCGGAGCCGAGCGTCTATAATTAAGGGTTTTCTTTGACTCGAGATGTCAGCAATGTGAGCCGGTTGCCGGCAAGCACGGGGGAGGGAACTTTCCGCTTCTGGCCGGCGTATCTGAAGGCGTGCGGCAAGTTCGCCACTCAGGCCGGTCCCCGGGCAGGCATCAGGGAAAGCCGGGGGCGGGCGGAAACGCATGAAGACGTGGAAGAAAGCCCTGATCGGGGCAGGCACGCTGATCGCTCTGCTGATCGCGATCGCCATTGTGGTTCACGAGAGCAACAAGGGCGTGGTAACCGTTCAAACCGGACATGTGCAGCGCCAGAACCTGGCTTCGATCGTCAGCGCTTCGGGGGAAATCAAGCCCAAAACCTACGTCAATATCGGGGCTAACGCGTTTGGAAAGATCACCCACCTCTATGTGAGAGAGGGCGACCGGGTCAAGAAGGGTCAATTGCTGGCGCAACTGGAGAACGTGCAGTCGGCGGCGGACGTGGCAGCGAGCAGGGCTTCGCTTGAGGCTTCGCGCACCGATGCGCTGGCGGCAGCAGCCAACTTGAACACGGCCAAAGCCGACCTGGAGCGTGCGAAGGCGGATCTGGAACGTGCTCGCCTCGATTGGGACCGCGCCGAGGGTCTCTACAGGGCCGGAGTCATCTCCAAGGCCGAGTACGATACCCGCAAAATGACCTGGCAGACGTCTGAAGCTGGGCTGGCCCAGGCACAGGCCCGGGTCGCGCAGGCCAACGCCCAGAAGGAATCTGCCGACCGCCACATTGCGCAGACCAATGCCACACTGACGCGCGCCTCCGACGTGCTGGACAAGACCGTGTATGCGGCACCGTATGCGGGCGTGATCACGAACCTGCCGGTACGCGAAGGCGAGACCGTCGTCATCGGAATTCAGAATGCCCCGGGCAGCACGCTGATGACGCTGGCCGACATGTCGGTGATCACAGCGGAAGTGAAAGTCGACGAGACCGACATTGTGAACGTGGAACTGGGACAGCCGGCGGAAGTCACCATCGACGCCATTCCGAAGAAAACATTCCATGCGGTGGTGAGCGAGATCGGTAACAACGCTATCGTGCGCTCGACTGGGGTGGCGACGTCGCAACAGGCAACGGCGAGCCAAGAAGCAAAGGACTTCAAAGTCGTGGTCACGTTGCAGGACCCGCCCGAAGATTTACGGCCGGGGCTCTCGGCTACGGCCAAGATCACGACCGCCACCCGCACCAACGTAGTCACGATCCCGATTCAGGCGGTGACGTACCGGCGCGAGGCCGACCTCGATGCCCGCGCGGACAAGGGAGCGGTGGAGGCAGCGTCACCCGCACGGGATGCGTCGAAGAATAAAGACGACGAGGTCCAGGGTGTATTCGTCATTCGGAACAAGAAGGCGGAGTTCGTTCCGGTTGAGACCGGTATCACGGGCACGTCGGACATTGAGGTGACGGGCGGATTGAAGGAAGGCGAGGAAATCGTGACCGGCAGCTACAAGGTCTTGCGCACCATGAAGCCGGGGGCGAGCGTGAAAATTGACAATTCCGCCCCCAAGACTGAACAGAGCACTTAACATGACAGAGCGAGACTGCGGCACCTAACAAAAGCTTGGGGTGGCTCGTCCAACGGGGGAGCCGTCCGGATGGAGAACGTGAGTGTCCCCGAAGGACCAGGAGAAGAAGATGGCAACCGCTGAAGTCGTGAATTTCTCGCAGCCCGCCGCGTTGACACCCCCCGACCAGTGCATGATCGCCAGCGAAGATCTGTGGAAGACCTACGATATGGGGTCGGAGCAGCAGGTGCACGCGCTGCGCGGAGTGAACCTTCGGATTCAGCGGAATGAGTACGTCGCCATCATGGGGCCGTCAGGCTCGGGCAAATCGACGCTGATGAACCTGATCGGATGCCTCGACACTCCCAGCAAGGGAAATTACTGGCTCAACAATCAACTGGTCAGCGAACTGGATGATGACGAACTGGCGCGTATTCGCAACAAGGAAATCGGCTTCGTGTTCCAAACCTTCAACCTGCTGGCCCGTGCAACCGCTCTGCACAATGTGGAGCTGCCGCTCATCTACGCGGGCATTCCGGCGGACGAACGCATCGAACGGGCGGAGGGCGCGCTGACCGCGGTCGGCATGGAGAAGCGCATGTCGCATAAGCCGAACGAACTCTCCGGCGGCCAGCGGCAACGAGTGGCGATTGCGCGCGCGCTGGTGAACAAGCCGTCGATCATCCTGGCGGACGAGCCCACCGGCAATCTCGACTCGCAGACGGGCAACGAGATCATGGCACTGTTTGACCGCTTGCAGGCCGAGGGCAACACGATCGTGCTGGTCACGCACGAGCACGACATTGCCGAATACGCGCATCGCGTGATCTTCATCAAGGACGGCGTGATCGCCGGGGACGAGCGGAAGCGATAGAGGCGCTTCGATTCGCTCCAAGCTAAGTTTATTGAAAACACGTTCGGGCGGCTTTCCGGCTGAACAACACTCCAGCAACAATCTCTAGAGCGCCCTTCTTCTGCGTTCTGCAGCCCGCAGAGCGCCTTCTATGACTACCATTTGGGAGGCGTCCGGCCTTCCAAGCGCGCGCTATCACGCATCCTGACGCAAAGTTTATCTCGCAGTTAAGCTCGACTTTGTCCGGGATGCGTTCGCCTGGTAGATGAACTTCCCGGCCGCCGAGGTTTCGGCAAACGAATGCACGGCCAGTTTGCGGTCCCGCGCTATAGTGAAAGGCACACACACTTGCCCTCGCCGAGGAGAACAGCATGTCGAACTACCGCGTTGCGAATGCACCGATGGTTTCCCACAACCTGGTGACGACCCAGTTCGAACTGGATGGCTACCGCGTCACGCGCACTCTGGGCGTGGTGCGCGGCATCGTGGTGCGTTCGCGCTCGATTTTCGGAACCATCGGCGCCAGCCTGCAGACCCTGGTCGGCGGCAACATCACCCTGCTCACGAATCTGTGTGAGAAGACGCGCGCCGAGGCTTTCGACTTGATGCTGCAACACGCGGCAGAACTCGGGGGCAATGCGGTCGTGGGCGCGCGCTATGACGCGACGGAAATCATGCAGGGCGTCACCGAGGTGCTGGCCTACGGTACTGCCGTTTACGTCGAACCTAGCAAGTAGGTCCAGCTTACCCTCTCAGGAGACTCTGATAGGTTTGTGAGGGATGGCGAATTGTGCGCAATGCGGCAGGAGGCTGCCGGCTTTTTCGTTCCGGAAGATCTGCGAATGGTGCGTGCGACACCAGGCAGCGCAGCGGGGCGAGGAATCCGAAGACGTAATCCAGCCGGTCATGCCGGTGCCCTGGGCGTCGGGCGTGGATACGTCGGCCACGGTCACCATCGCGTTTCTTGCCATCAATCTGATTGTTTTCATCGCCATGGCGCTGGAAGGGATCGCCATGGATCCGACGTCGCAGCAGTTAATTCCCTGGGGCGAGAACTTCGGACCACTCACCCTGGGCGGACAGGAATGGCGGCTGCTCACGTGCGTGTTTGTGCATGGCGGCCCACTGCACATCCTCTTCAACCTGTGGTGCCTGTGGGATCTTGGCGCGATGTGCGAGGCGCTGTACGGACACTGGACCTTCGCCGCCGTCTATTTGATCAGCGGCGTCGGGGCAAGCCTGACCAGCGTGTGGTGGCACCCCGTAGGAACTAGCGTAGGCGCGTCGGGCGCGATCTTCGGGATTGTGGGTGCTTTGATTGCTTCGCACTACCTCGGCGAGTTTTCCGCGCCGCTGTTTGCCGTGCGGGCGCGGCTGCGTAGCGTGCTGCTGTTCGCGGCATACAACCTTGTGCTCGGGGCCATGTCGGGGTTAACCGACAATGCCGCCCACATCGGAGGCCTGATCACCGGACTGCTCTTCGGTGCGCTGATCGCGCGCTTCGCTCCGGGACGCGAAGTGTTCCCCCGCCTCGCCATACTCGCGGCGGTAGGACTCATCGTGCTTGGCAGTGGCGCGTGGCTGCACAACTCGCGGACTTACCTGATTCATGCTGCCCGGGGCGATGATTTGCTCGAGGCAGGCAAGACCTCGCAGGCAATCGCGGAATTGAACACGGCGATCCGGCAGCATCCAGAGTATGTTCCCGCTCATTTTGGGCTGGCCCACGCATACTTCGAGCAAAAGCAATATGACCGCGCCGAAACCGAATTAAAGCGTGTACTCGAACTGCAGCCGGGACACGACGGCGCCCGATATGAACTAGGCATCGTTTATCTGAATCAGAAGCGTGTGCTTGAGGCGAAAGAGGTCTTTACCCGGCTCTTAAGGTCCGACGGCAACGACGGCTACGCACATCTTGGACTTGGGATGGCGCTGGCCGCGGAACAGAATAACTCCGCGGCAATTGAGGAGTACAAGCGGGCGGCGCGATTGCAACCCAACCTGGATTCGGTCTATTACCGGATGGGTCTCTCGCAAGCGGAACTCAAGAACTATGACGCGGCCATCAGCGCTTTCCTCACGCAGCAGGAGAAAGCGGGAGACGATGCGGATACCGAGGCCCACCTGGCCGAGGCCTACCGCGGCAAGTGCCTGGTGAAGG
>Ga0306926_10001245_pt1 | contig 25086 bp, 18 predicted proteins | sample flu12Cox44000178_FD_203759 | JGI IMG/M metagenome (GOLD analysis project Ga0306926, IMG submission 203759) | Lab enrichment of tropical soil microbial communities from Luquillo Experimental Forest, Puerto Rico - flux8day.12C.oxic.44.000.178 (v2)... | ecosystem: Environmental > Terrestrial >...
GTTGTGGCTCGGGAAAACGGCGCCCGCGGGACTGTTCCACGCGCACCGCGTAGTCGGCCAGCATGGAAGAAGTCTAGTTTCAAAGTGTCAATGTTGCAAAGGTTGACGACCTACTTTGAAACTCTGCAACCTTGAAATTTACAAGCTTGTACCTTACGGCTTCTCTGACTGTTCCTTCGCCAGACGAACCTTGGCCGACTCGAGCTTCCTCTGTACGCTGGCCAGGCTGTCGGTGTCGACTTCGGGTCCGACCGTCTTGTTCCACTCGGTCACCGCGCGCTCCCAATGGGCCACGGCGAGCTTCAGGCGCCCGGTCTTCTGATAGACGTCCCCCAGGTGATCGTGCACGGTGGGATCGGTGCCGATGCGTTGCGAGGCTTTTATCAATTCCTCCTCGGCCTGGTCGTACTTGCCCAGCCGGAAGTAGGCCCACCCCAGCGAATCCATGTATGCGCCGTTGGACGGCTCAAGCTCGATGGCTTTTCTGATGAGGCCCAGGGCCTCCTCCAACTTTACCCCGCGGTCCGCTAGCATGTAACCGAGATAGTTCAAGGTCATCGCATTTTGCGGATCACTTGCCAGCACCTTGCGGAACATTTCTTCGGCCTGCTCATACTTTTTCTGGCGTTCTAAACTTGATCCCCGCAGGAAGTAGACATACTCCTTGTCGTCAGGCTTGGAAGAGAGTTCTTCCGCCTTGTCGAGGGCGTGTTGCGCGTCGTCCCAGCGCTTCAGGCGCGTGTTCATCTGCGCCAGCGTGATGTAGACATCGCGATCATCAGGCTTGCCCTTGAGCAGGCCCCGCACTTCGGCGAGAGCTTTGTCGGGTTGTCCCGTGTCGGCGAGCTGTGCCGCGTACACCATTTGCAGGCCGCGGTCGTTCGGCAGTTTCTGCACGGCTTCCTTGGCGGCAAGGGTGGCCTGGTTCCACTGCTTGGCTTCACGGTAGGTGTCGATAATCTGCTGGTAGCCACGCACGGCACTGTCGTCGCCGAGCGAGGTCATCTTGCGGAAGGTCTCGACCGCTTCGGGGTACTTGCCCTGATCGCGATACACCGTGCCCAGCCGCTCGAGGAACACGGCGCGATTGTTACGCTCCCCCTGGGAGTAGCTGTTGTCGGGTTTCTCAGTCTTCTTGAGGAGGTCTTGTAAAGTCTGGGCGGCTTCATCGAAGCGGCCCTGCGCCTGATACACGGCAGCCTCGTTATAGGGCACTTCGATCGAGTCCTGCACCATGCCCTCAGCCTTCTTCAGGTTTTCGAGGGCGAGATCGAACTTGCCGCTCTTGCGGTAGATCTCGGCCATGTGCAGGTAGGTCTGCGCGTCTTCCGGATTCGCGTCGGCAATGACCTTGTACTGCTCCAGCGCAGCATCGGTCTGGCCGTCGTTCATCAGATTCTCGGCCAGTCCGCGGATCGCATCCAGGTTGTCGCGGTCGAGTTCGATCGCGCGCCGGTAGGACTCGATCGCCTGCTTGTACTGTTTCTGCTGCTCGTAGGTGTAGCCGAGCGCGGAGTACATCTTGGCGGAGCGGCCCGCGTCCGGGACGGAACTCAGCACCTGCACTGCCCGCGCCGCATCGCCTTCTTCGTTGTAGAGATAGGCCAGCGTGGTGACGGCTTCTTCGGAATCCGGCTGCAACTTGACCGCGGTCTTGAACTCGGCTTCGGCTTTTTGAAGATCGTTGTTCAGGCGGTAGAGGCGGCCCAGGAGCAGATGATCGTCCATGTTGTCGGGCTCGATCTTCACGATCTGCTCGTACTGCTCAATCGCCAGCTTCAAAACGTTGCCCGATCCGTTGTTGCCCGGCTGCATGTCGCCGAGCGAACGCAGGTAAATGCGACCCAGCAGCTTGTGAGCTTCGAGATTATTGGGATCGCGCTTCAGAATGTCTTGCGCTTCGACCACTGCATCGCGAATGCGGCCGGTTTTTGCGTACAGCTCCGCCAGCGCCGAGGTCAGATATTCCGAGCCGGGATCGGCTTCAATGGCCGCGCGATATTCATCGATCGCCTTGGTGGCGAGGTCGCTGCGCCCATACACCGCTACCTGCTCTTCATACATATGAGCGAGTGCGTAGTGATAATAGGCGGCTGCTTTGTTGGGCTTGTGCGCGGGAGCGGGCTCAGGCTGCTTCGCGGGAGTCGACTCTTTGTTCTGGGCAAAACCAGCGGCAAAAGCCACCAGAAGCAGCGGTACGGCAAACCAAAGTCTCTTCATGAAATCCCTTAGATCCCAAAGTCTCAGCGATTTAGATGCCCAACCGCCGCGCGTGGGTGTATCTGAATTGTACTCCGCGCTTCGGGCGAAACCGAGCGAAACATGCGCTTTTCCACGAGCAAAAGTAACCACAGAAGGACACGACCTGGCGATTCTTGCAGGGTTTTTACGAACTTTTACAAAACGGCCCCGGGGTATAACACGGAGGGAACGTTGTTGTGGAACGACGCACTTTCGAGATTTACCCCAAGGAAGCCGAGCGAGCAGCTGGGCTTGCCTCTAGGGTTCCGTCAGTGACGGAAATGCCGGACTCCAGTGAAAATCATCGCCATGCCGTGACGGTCGGCTGCGTCAATGACTTCCTGGTCGCGGACCGAGCCCCCAGGCTGAATGATGGCCGTAGAGCCTGCCTTGGCGATTTCCTCGACTCCATCTGGGAACGGGAAAAACGCGTCGGAGGCGGCCACCGTGCCCTTGAGCGGAAGTTGCGCCTTCATGGCGCCAATTTTGCAGGAATCGACTCGGCTCATCTGCCCCGCCCCCACGCCCACAGTCTGTCCGTCACGGACGTAGAGAATCGCATTCGATTTCACGTGCTTGCAGACCTTCCAGCCGAACAGCAGGGCGTGCTTCTCTAACGGTGTTGGCGGACGCTTGGTGACCAGCCTCAAGTCCGCCTCGGTCAGGGGCCGGATATCCGCATCCTGTACGAGCATTCCGCCGGAAACATTCTTAAGCACCCATTTCTGGTCCGAGGGCACAACCTCCACCAGGCGGAGGTTTTTCTTGGCGGCGAACTTGCCTTTGGCGTCGTCGTCGAAGCCGGGCGCGGCGATCACTTCCAGGAACAGCTTGGCCATCTCTTCCGCGGCCGCGCCGTCGACGACGCGGTTCACCCCGATGACGCCGCCGAAAGCCGATACCGGATCACACTCGAGGGCTTTCTTGTATGCCTCGAGCAGGGTTTTGCCGGTCGCCGTTCCGCAGGGATTGGTGTGCTTGATGATTGCCACGACTGGCTCTTCGAATTCCTGGGCCAGGTCCCAGGCCGCCTGCAGGTCCACGATGTTGTTATAGGAGAGCTCCTTGCCCTGCAGCTGTTTTCCGTTGGCCACGCCCTTGCCTGAGCCGTCGGAGTACATGGCCGCTTTCTGGTGGGGATTCTCGCCATAACGCAGGTCCATCGCTTTCTGAAACGACATGCGCACGGTGGCAGGAAATCCATCCGGCGGGCGCAGTTGGAAATGGCCGTTGGAGTTCACGCGCTCCAGTGTCGAGGCGATGGCAGAGTCGTAAGCCGCCGTGGTCGCGAACGCCTTCTGCGCCAGACGCCACTTGGTCGCGGAAGAAAGTTCGCCCTCCGAACTCGCCATCTCCTGTGCCAAGGCGTCATAATCCGCGGGCGAAGTCACCACCGCCACGTCCTGAAAATTCTTCGCGGCCGAGCGGATCATCGACGGCCCGCCGATGTCGATGTTCTCGATCAGTTCTTCCATCTGCACGCCAGCTTTGGCGGCGGTCTTCTCGAACGCATAGAGATTCACCACCACCATGTCGATCGGCTGAATGCCGTGCTCGGCCACTGCCGAGCGGTGCGAAGCATTCTCGCGGCGGTGGAGGATCCCGCCGTGCACCTTGGGATGCAGGGTCTTCACGCGTCCGTCCAACATTTCGGGGAAGCCCGTGAGCTCCGAGATGTCTTTGACCTTGATCCCCGAGTCTCGTAGCAGCTTGGCGGTGCCGCCGGTGGAAATCAGCTCCACACCCAGGCCTTCGAGCTTGCGGGCGAACTCCGCCAGCCCGGTCTTGTCGGTAACACTGAGAATGGCACGCTGAATCCTGCCCATAAAACGCCTCACTGTTTCGGGAAATCGATGCCGCGGAAGGGGCGACTGGAAATTCTACATCAGTCGTCAGTCGCTAGTCGTCCTCGGTCCTCGGTCGTCGGCCAACCCGTTCTGCCACGACGTCAAGAGGTGCGAGACTCGAAGGTCCTTCCCCCTCAGGAGGAGAGTCGTGCAGGAATACCCGGGAGGGCCGTTCACGAGGCTACCTGCCACGAACTGCTTCGACTGCGCTCGGCATCCGCCTCGAATCGCTCAGGATGACAGTTTTGAAAGGTAGAAGGGTGGGATACAACTGTGGGCGGACGACCAACGACTGTCTTTAGGTTTTCGCTTTCGCCTTCAGCTTCACCTGGCCGTCTTGCAATTCGACCGAGTACTGCACCACTTCGCAACCATACTGCTTGCGGATCTGGTCTGTCTTCTTTTTGACGAACGTCGAGAACGAATCGAGGTTGCCCGTCACTTCTTCGCCGGATTTCTTCTTCGCCGCGACCAGCGCGTTGTAGAGGCGCTCGACGTCTTCTTTCGCTGCTTTGTCGGAGCATTCTAGTGTGAACGCGCGTGGTTCGGCGGTGTGCCCGACTCCGTAAGCCTGGTGATGCTTGGGTTCGTGCTCTTCGGGGACGCGAACACCCTGCACGGAGAGCAGCGCGTCTTGCGGGCGCCGGTAGCCTTCTTCGCGAATCCTCATCTTCTTGCGCCACAGATCGCTGTAGATGGCGTAGCGCTGCGCCATTTCGTTGTAGCGGAAGCGCTGCGTAAAGTTCATGCGCCCGCCGTCGGAGTGTTTGCGGATGAGGGCGACCGCCTTCCATTCCAGGTCGGCGGGTGGGCGCTTGGTAGGGTTGTTGAAGTACACCTCGTACTCGATCTTCAGGCGACGAAGCAGCGAGTCGAGGTGCGTCAATTCCTCGTCAATGGTCAACGGGCGCGCGCCTCCGCTTTCAACAGTGTAGGGACAAGCCGCCGCTTGGGGCAGGTACCGCGCGGGCACGAAGGGTGGAGTACAAAAGTAACGGGAAACGTCGCTTCTGGCCACTAGCGGCTAGCTTCTGGCGGACACGAGTTCGGACTTTGAAGTTGCGGTGAGACAGAGGGTTGGGATGCCAGCGGCCAGAAGCCAGCAGCGGTGTGCCTATCTCCCCGCGCTCGACGCCATCTTCTTCACCATCGCCAGCACCAGCTTGCGGTCGCTGTCGTTGAGGCTGGTCGAGTAGCGCCGGATCTGGCTGAGGAAGCGTACTTCGTCCTCAGAAAGCTGAGGCAACGCTTTCGAGCCGTTGCTGTGATTGGAGTCGGAGAAGAACTGAGACAGTGGCAACTCCATCGCGGTTGCGATCTTGGTCAGCGTGTCGAGGGACGGAATGGTGTGCCCGTTTTCCACACGCGATAGGTAGCAACGCAACAGGCCGGTGCGCTTCTCGATGTCGCCCTGCGACATGCCTTTCTGCAAGCGGTAGTTTCGGATGGTCTCGCCGATGTTCATAAGTCGACACGCAACGATCAGGGCCGACGGAAGTTGGACTGCATAGTAACCAGAGTAGTACCTTCTGGCAAGTGGAAATTGCTGGCAAGGAAAACCCGTTCCCCGCCGGGTGTTTGTGCCTTCACGCTGAAGTGACGCCGCAGGCATTCTTGTCAGCCGCGTTGAAAATCAGGGATAGTCGCCCGAACATTCTTAGGTGCGCCGGGGAAGTGCGCTGCGTGGCGATTTCCGCTATCATCCTTCGAGTCATTCTCACGACTGCGCCGCCCGCCCTGGGGCTCCCCGCCCCGAGTCCCGTGGATCATTGAAGTTCCGCACACCCGTTTGAATCCGCGAAAGGAGAGTTGCTATGCCGCAAAAGGTTCGTGTTGCGTCGTGGGTCCGCCGGGAAGCGAAGCCAGGAACAAGAAAAAGCGGTGGCGGATTTTCTCGGGAGGCCTCCCACTGGCTAATGAAGAACCAGCGACGATCGCATGGTTTGCCCTGCAGTTGGCACCGTCGACCTTCGGGATCTTCGACGCATTTCCCGACGAAGCCGGCGCGATGGCGCACCTGGGGGCAGAATTGCCGCTGCGCTTATGGCCAATGCTTCCGAGTGGTTGGCCCAGCCGCCTGAGATCGCGAATGTAGTTGTGATGGCCGCCAAACATCCTGGGGGTGCCGCAGAGAAAGCCGCGTAATTGGTTGGTAGGAAGGGCCGAGCGGTTCCCCGTTCGGCCCTTCTTCCAAATTGCAGGGGCGGAGTTACAATCGGTGGGCGCGTTCCGGGCGAACCCTGTTTCTCTGCCCGCGCGACGGCTCACGGAGAATCCCCATGGCTGAACCTGCAAATACGGTTCCCAATCCGAACAAGAAGCTGGTGAAGGTGTTCGATAGCGAGCAGGAAAGCGAAGCTCTGGTGGTGATGGGCTTGCTCGATTCCGCCCGCATTGCCGCGGACATGACCTCGGTGGACGCAGTGCAGGACATGTTTCCCGGCGTCGGCGGGACCGTAATCCTGGTGCGAGAAGAGGACGCCGATGAGGCGCGCCGGGTGATCGAAGAATTCCGCCGGTCGCCCGATGCCGATGAAACCCAGGAAATCGACCTCAGCGAAGATACGCCAACTGCGGGCTGACCGACTTGCCGTCCAGCTAAAAGCTGAGGGCCCCGTTCAAATCGGTGCGGTAGGTCGCAGCCCCCGCTCCTGCAAGTGTTGGAGCGTCTCCATACGCGGATGTCCGAAGCCGTTGCTCTCTCCGACGGAAATCACTGCCCAACCCGGCTGGAGTGCGCGGACCAGTTCTTCGGTCGTGCTGGTGGCGCAGTTCGTACGCCGACAACAACATCCGTGTCGTTCGGCCGATCACCAGCCAAGCATTCCGAACACGCCCTGGGCGGCACATCGCTACCTTGCGCTGTCCGCAATGGGATGGCTAGCGCGCCGACAAACAACACCGCGCCCAGGGCAAGGAAGATGGAGAGCCACCTGCGGTGGGTGGGGAAATACGCCCCGGCGGCGACAAACGCGATGGCGCCCACCACCCACCAGCTCGAGGGCCGCCACGCCTAGTTCCCGAGGACGATCCCCACGCATACGCCAGCGCCGCCCACAACAAGGATTGGCGCGGCGCTTTCCAGGGCTCTGGGGGACAAGACGGAATGGACTTCGCCAGCGACCCAGCTTCCGACCCGGACGGAAAGCTAGCGAGCCAGCTCTACCACGGTTTCGATGTGGTAGGTCTGCGGGAACAGATCGACCAGGTGCACCTGCTCCAGACGGTAGCCAGCGGCAATCAGCACGGCCAGATCGCGCGCCAGTGTCGCTGGATCGCACGACACATAGGTCAATCGTGGCGCACCCAGCGATCCCAGGCCCCGCGCGACACGCTCGCCCAGGCCGGCTCGCGGGGGATCGACTACCACCAGGTCGGGCCGCAGGCGTTCGCCCTTGGAACGGAGATACTCCTCGACCGTCGCACGCACCGCCTTCACGTTCGGAGGGCAATTGAATTTAAGATCGCCCACCGAACTCTGTGACGACTCAACCGCCACGATGTGACCAAACGACTGCGCCAGTGCCAGGCTGAACAATCCGGCGCCGGCATACAGGTCGAGGGCAAGGCTTCCAGATCTTCCCGTACAGACCACTGAGATCAGTTCGTCGACCAGGAGGCGGTTTACCTGGAAGAAGGAACCCGCGCCTACGCGCAGCAGCCCGGCCTTGGTCTGATAGCGAAATTCGCTCGGGCCGAGCGTCCACTCCAATTGCTCGTCGACATGAATCTGTGCCCTTCGAGCGGCCGTAACCGCTTTCGTGAACACGTAGACGCTCGCGATTTCCGACAGGTCTCTGCGCAGTCGCTCGGCAAAGCTTTGCACAGCCTGCATCTGCGTCTCTGGGCTTTTCCCCCGATCGCAGTGAAGTTCCACCAGAAGCTGCGAATCGTCGCCATTCGCGAACAGTTCGACTTCCCGCAATTCAGCCGACGCCTGGAGGTCGCATCCCAACCTCCACAGAATCTCCATCGCACGATTGATTAGGGGAGAGCTGATTGGGCACGATTCCACCGGCAGGAGTTGGTGTGATGATCGTTTGAGATACCCAAGCGCGAAGCCGGGGTCCACGCGCACATGCAGTCGTGCCCGGTTCCGGTAATGCCACGCAGCTGCCGAGTGCCGCTTGATTTCCCCAGGGAGCTCGAGCTTGCCCAGGCGCTGAAGATTCTCCTGCAGGATCGCAGCCTTGCTCTGCAATTGAAGCTCGTAGGTCGCATGCTGATACTGGCAGCCCCCGCAGCGCTGGAAGTACGGACACAGTGCCTCGATCCGTTCCGGCGAGGGCTCAAGAATCCTCTCCACCGAGGCCCGGGCAAATCCGGGTTTCTCTTCTCCCAATGTGGCGGAAACCTTTTCTCCGGGCAGAGTGAACGGAACGAAAACAGCTTTCCTGCGTCCTTGCTCGTCGGCGGGCAGGCGCGCTAACCCGTCACCGCCGTAGATCAGCTTCTCAATTGTGATGTCCAAACTTCGATTTTATGCTACGGGCGCTGCTGAATTCTGCGTTTGCCACTCGACGGATGCGCTACAATCGCCGCAGAACCCACTGTTTCTGCCGGTTTCCTGGTTTCGCTCCAGGTCGGAATGCGAGCGGCCGCAGATTGCCATGAAACTTTCCGTCGTAATGCCCATCTTCAACGAACGCGCTACCCTCCGGCGTGTGGGGGAAAAGATTTTTGCGCTGCAAGTCCCGTTTGAAATCGAACTGCTTTGTGTAGACGACGGCTCCACCGACTCGTCGCGCGAGATCCTGGCAGCGCTCGAACGTGAGTATGCGCCCGGGCTGCGTGTTCTCCTGCAGCCGCGCAACATGGGCAAAGGCGCAGCTCTGCGTCGCGGCATTCAGGAGGCCACGGGCGATGTCGTCATCATCCAGGATGCCGACCTCGAGTACGATCCCGCGGAGTATCCGGTGCTGCTCGAGCCGCTCATCCAAGGCAACGCCGACGTGGTCTACGGATCGCGCTTCATGGGCGGCGGCCCGCACCGAGTCCTTTATTTCTGGCATTCGATTGGGAACCGGATGCTCACCTTGTTCTCCAATGCGCTCACCGATCTCAATCTCACCGACATGGAAACCTGCTACAAAGCATTTCGCCGCGACGTCATCCAGTCGATTCCGCTCGAAGAAGATCGCTTCGGTTTCGAGCCCGAAATCACGGTGAAAATTGCCAAGCGACGCCTGCGTGTCTACGAAGTTGGCATCAGCTACTTCGGGCGCACCTACGAAGAAGGCAAGAAAATTGGCTGGAAAGACGGCGTGCGCGCCGTATGGTGCTTGTTGAAATATTCCTTCAAGGAAGCGAGAGCGCCCCGGCCGCCGGCGCCTGCTTATTCGGAAAATGAAGCCCAGCAAGGCGAGCCCAACCGCGAAGTCGCCTCCCGCTAGTCATCCAAATTGTCCGCCGTTCATCCTCGAGGCTGTGATAGCTTCGGCACAGCCGGAGGCCGCCCAGTCGCATGTCACCTACGGTTCCTGTCTGCACTCGCTTTGCGCGCCGGCTCATACCGAAAAGAGTAATGGCCCAGGCTGCCGTCCTTTTCGCATGTTTGTGGGCGGGGGCGGTGGTCGATTTCTCGACTCGCGGCGTGATGGATCGCGCGGGAAATGTGAAGTTCCAGGACTTTATTCAGTTCTACGTGGGTGGAACGCTGGCGCGATCGGGACAGCCTGCGTCGCTCTACGACGGGCGCACCGCATTCGCCATGATGCACCAGATCGCACCGCAATGGCAGTTCGCCCTGCCCATGGTTTATGGGCCGCAAGTCGAAGCGTGGTTCATGCCACTAAGCGGCTTTTCGTTCTTAACTGCGGCGGCAATTTGGGTGGCGTTGAGTTCGGTCTTGTATATGGCGTGCTGCTATTGGGTGTGGAAGGCATGTCCCAACCTGACGGCATATTCCTCTTTATTCTGGGTGCTGGCGCTGGCCTATCCTGCATTCTTTCATTTCGTGGTTCGCGGGCAAATCTCCGCGCTACTTCTCGCTTGCTTTACCGCTGCGTTCTTTGCATTCCGTGCGCATCGACCGTTTCTCGCAGGACTCGCTCTCGGATCGCTGGTGTTCAAGCCGCAATTCCTGATGGCGATTCCGATTGTCTTTCTGCTTTCTCGCGCATGGAAACCGCTGATCGGCACGGTTATCGCATCCGTTGGGCAACTTGCGGTGACCTGGGCCTGGTGCGGAACCAGCGTGATGCGGCAGTACGTCGCGACATTGTCGAACCTGTCGAGATTGGTGGCAGCGACTGAAACCACAAAGGCGCACGCACAGATGCACTCGCTGCGTTCGTTTTTCAGTTTGCTGGTCCCTTGGCCTCAGGTCGCGCTTGGCCTGAGCCTGATCGCCTCGGTCGCGGTGATTGTCTTGGCGGCCCGCGCTTGGGGGGTGAGTGCACCGCCAGCAGTGCGCTTTTCGGCGTTGGTGCTGGCCGCGGTCCTCGTGAATCCGCATTTGTTCGTCTATGACCTGTTGGTGCTGGCTCCGGTGCTGATTCTGCTCGCGGATTGGGCCTTGGGCGACCTGGGGCTAGCCGAGTCTGCGAAGCGGGACGTTCTTGTCTGCGGCATCTACAGCGCGTATCTACTGCCCTTGCTCGGGCCATTGACCCTGGTCACGCACTTCCAGTTCTCGGTGCTCGCGCTGGTGTGGCTACAGTGGGAACTGTGGCGCGCTGTGAGCCTTCAAGAACTAGGCCGCCTCTCACATGTAGAACAAGCTGAGACGAGGTAACCCGTATTTCTCCAGCAATCGCTTATGGATGTACTGCTTCAGCAGATGCTCGATCTGTGCTCCCGGCATCTTGTTCCGGTAGGGAGCCAACTCGCGAGCGGCCTGTGCTCGCACGCTGACCAGGTCCGCGTCGGAGGTCGCAGCTAGCAGCGAGGCTAGAAGCTTTTCCTCCAGCACTGTGAGGTGCCGCTCCAGGTCCTCGAGCCGGGTGTGCTTTTTCGCGAGGAGATCGTCGGCCAGTGCCCGAAGTGTGGCTGCCATCTCGCGAGCCAGCGCTTCGGGAGAACTCGCCCCTCCAGAAGGCAGCTTCGCGCGGTGGAGCTGTTCTGAGTTCTTCCGCAGGTAGGCAGCGATGGCATCGGGGTCAAAACCGCGCACACTGCCAGCGTTCGGTCCCGCTTCCGCACCGGTGTTCTCCCGATCCGCCCCCACCGTCGCTTCCTTCAGATCCTCAGCGGCGGCGAGCACTTCCTGCGAGCAGTAAGCGAGACTGTTAATCTTCTTCGACTTTGAGGGGCGCTGGTCGTAGCGGTCGAAAGCCGCATCGATGCCGCGCAGCACGGCTGCCAGCGGGATCCCCGCTTCTTTCCAGGTTTCGATCAGCGCCCAGTCAAGCGTCGAGAGCAGCAAGATTCTGCCCCGCCGGCGCTGAAAGTGCTCCTCGATCTCCGTGAAGTAGTTGAAGTAGTTTTCCAAAATCGGCCTAGGAGGGCATTTTATGCGGGCTCCGTCGAATTCTTACTGCACATTTGCTGCACATTGGTCGTAGGCTTGCTCTAAACGCGCCATGGCGTCAACCTTGGTGCCCTCTTGTTCCAGGCGGATGTAATGCCGACGGACCACCTCGGCGGAATTGCGAAGAATCAGGCAAGCCTTTTCCGGACGCATTCCACATCGATACAGATTCGTTGCCAGCCCACGGCGGAAGAAGGCGTACCAGCCCCTCCACGCGAGATTCGTGCCCTTAATCTTCTTGCGGATTTCGTATTCCGCACGGCGCAGGTTGCTTTGTTCCCACCCATCAGAGAGCAGCTTGACCAGGGGCGCGACCCCAGGGAGCCATTCATCGTTGCCTGTTTTGGTGTCCCTATGGATGCGTATCTTCCTTCTCTCCTGGTCGTGGTCATCCGGCAGCAGCGCCTCCACTTCAGGTCTGCGGAGCGCTAGGAAGGCGTTGATGCCATGGCGACCGCTACAGGTCCTGCCGGGAACAGATTCAGGAATTGCTTGATCTCGTCCAATGTGTATGCGCCGTTTTGCACATCACATACCCGCACATCGCGCAAGCGAAGATAACCAAGATGTGGCTCCAGCCGCCTCGCCGGGGATTGATCCCATCGTGGGTGAAGGACTCATCTGCTTCTGCGAACATGATTAACGCTCGGTCCGAGACGGCGGCCACCCTGCCCGCTTTCCGTGAGGCGCTCAAAGTCCGCCGGTCTACGAGTAGAAGCGGAGCGCACCCTGCCACCAATCAAGGGGTGTCGTGAGCCGGTGCGTCTGTGTTTATTGCTCTTGAGCAACGACAGTTACAAGCGTTGATCGTAGAAGGAACGCAACACGGATACGTTGACATGTTGTCTGACCAGTTATAGGCTGGCGCGTCCGCAGGGAAGGTGCTGCGATGTCGAGTTGGCATGATCGCAGGTCTACCATTCACCCGGACACCCCTGTTCAAGTTGTAGTCCTCACCTGTTCAGTGGCGATTCTGTCCTACCTAGCCGCAAGGATAAGCGGAACTCTCGTCTTACGACCCGAGATGATTTGGCCCGTTTGGCCGGGTTGTGCATTTCTGGTAGCCGTTTTACTGCTCACCCCCCGTACGATTTGGCCGCTTCTTTTAATTGCCGGGCTTATCGGGTTCGCACTTTACGATGTGCAGGAAGCCCTCCCTACCCGTGCTACCGTTCTGCTACTTCTCGCGGATGCCCTAGAGATCCTTGTAGCCGCATTCGGAGTCAGCTACGTCTTGGGGGGCGTGCCCCGGCTAAAAAGTGTCAAGTCACTGGCGAAGTACGCACTTTTTGCAGTCATTCTTGCACCGATTTCAGTCGCATCAGCAGCTGCCAACGCGCTCGAAGGCGATTCTTGGTGGGTTGGTTTTTTTACCGAGGCGCTGGCCCTCCTGACTTTGACCCCTGCAATTCTGAGTTGGGTGGAGATCGCGGACACTCGATTCGAGATGTCGAAGGTGCGCTACCTCGAGGCCGCATCGATGTGTCTTGGATTGTTAATCCTAAGCTATTTCACTTTCGTTGCATCAGACAGCCAAACCCGGCCAGCAATGCTTTACTCAATTGTGCCATTTCTCTTGTGGGCGGGGTTACGGTTTGGAGTGCCAGGAACCAGCAATTCAATTGCTATTGTCGGATTCCTGGCAATTTGGGGGACTGTGCACAGTCATGGTCCTTTCACGGGCAACACACCTGTGCATGATGTGCTGTCGTTACAGCTTTTCTTATTGGTCGCCGCGAGTTCATTCATGGTGTTGGCTGTAGTCGTCGAGCAACACAGAGCGGCAGAGTGGGCACGGAGTGAAAGCGAAGAGCGACTGCGCCTGGCCGCGAAAGCCGGAAGGATGTTTGCATATTCATGGGATGCAGCAACTGATGTGATCGAACGATCTGGAGAGTCGTCGGAGATTCTCGGCGTAGATCAAGCCACCGTAGCGACCGGCAGGGCCGCCTCGGCAATGATTCACCCCGACGACAAAGACAGAGTCGAGGCTGCACTAGACAAGGTAGCACCCGAACATCCGGGCATTCAGATCGAATATCGCATTATCCGTCCCGACGGAGCGGTAGTGTGGTTGGAAAGGAATAGCCACGCATACTTTGACGACAAAGGGAATGTGAAGCGCATGGTTGGGATGATTGTCGATGGAACGGAGCGCAAGCAAGCCGAACAAGCACTCCGTGAAAGCGACGAACGCCTTCGTTTGGCTGTGCAAGCCGGAAGAATGTATTCCTTCGAGTGGGACGTGGCGACAGACACAGTGGTGCGATCCCCGGAACATGTCAAGGTCCTCAGTGTCGCAGGGCCGCTGCGATTGACCCATCAGCAGTTCGTGGACAAGATCCATCCAGACGACCGCTCACAATTTCTTGCCACGATCGCTGGACTTACACCCGAGAACCCGAGTGGTGAGGTTAGCTATCGGATGTCAGTTTCCGACGGTGTATTTGTTTGGCTAAAGGCCAGCGGGCATGCCTTCTTCGACGGCGAAGGCAGAATGCTGCGCGTGGTTGGTATGGTAGCGGATGTCACCAAGCAGAAACTGTCGGAAGAGGCGCTACGCGCCAGCGAGGCACGGCTGCGATTGGCCCAGTGGGCTGCTCGCATTGGAACTTTTGACTTGGACCTTCGGACGGGGGTGGATATTTGGACGCCGGAAACGGAAGCGCTGTACGGCTTACAGCCGGGTGGCTTTGAGGGGACACTGACCGCTTTTGAAAATCTGATCCATCCCGATGATCGGGAAAGGATCAGGGAATTGACTCACGAGATGATTAGAACCGGACAACCGGCAGAGGAAGAATGGCGCGTGGTCTGGCCTGATGGAGGTGTTCGTTGGATAGCGGGGCGCGCGCAGGTGCTTATGGATGAGTCCGGCGAGCCTTCACGAATGATTGGCGTCAACATCGATGTGACGGAGCGTAAACTGGCAGAACAAGCGCTTGTGGGGATGAGCCGGAAATTGATTGAAGCGCAGGAGCAGGACCGCGCGCGGGTTGCTAGAGACCTTCACGACGATATAAACCAGCAATTGGCTCTCCTCGCAATCGACGTCGAACAACTGAGGCAACGCTTTCCTGATTCCGCTGCTGAGATTAGTAGTGGACTGACAGAGATCAGAGATCGCGTTACTGCAATTGCAGCCGACGTGCAATCGATATCGCATCACCTCCATTCTCCCCAGTTGGAGATTCTCGGCATCGTCGCTGCCATCCGGGGTTTCTGCAGGGAGTTTGCGGCGCACCAGAAGGTTACGGTGGACTTCACACACGACACCATCCCTAAGGGCGTATCACACGAGGCTTCGTTGTGCCTGTTCCGTGTTGTGCAGGAGGCCTTGCACAACGCGGTAAAACACAGCAACGTTCGTCATTACGAAGTGAGATTGGGTGGCTCAGCGAGCGACCTTCATCTCACGGTTTCAGATCACGGGAGTGGGTTTGACACCGGAGCTGCGGTAGGCAGCGGCGGACTAGGGCTCACCAGCATGCGCGAGCGAGTTCGGCTGGTGAATGGGACGATTACGATTGACTCCGAGCCGATGCGTGGCACCAGCATCCACGTTCGCGTGCCGCTCGCATCAGCACCGGATTCGGAGCGAGCTGCTGGATGAAAAAGAGCCTTGGTCTCAACGGGAACACACTGTCGAATGCTCTGCACAGATTCGTTCGAACGATGTCTTTCTCCCGATCTCGCTCACCCGTCCAAGTACATTCCCGCACCAAACATCAATGGCGTGCGTTTTGGCGGGTTGCGCAACAGGCGTTCCCGCTGAATTGCCGCACCGGCTTTACCCTGTGCCCACAAGGTAGGCGTGCACTCTCCACCGACAGCAACTTGAAGACCTTTTTCCGTCGCTGCTTTCACAGCTTGCTCGAGAGGATGGAGCGCGTCCTTCATCCATGGGATGGGGTCACGCCAGCCACGGTCCACGAAGGTCGACATTGAATCGGCAACATCCAAAGGCATGTATCTTTCTGCAGTAGCGATATCCAACCCGCCTGCTTCCAGGCGACGGTGTCGTCTACCTGATCTGTTATGTAGGCCAGCCCCCCGTTCGGGAGTGATTACAACATCGGTCGGATAAGTAACTTGGCCGCCATGGCGTTTTCGGCGAACGCCCCTAGCCTTTCTGGCGAGGAGGAGGGCTCGGCATCCGAGGCCAGAACATCCCTAACAGGTGTGCGGCGGAGTCTGCTGTCCCGAAAGGTGTCCCGAAACTGCCGCATGGGATCACATGACGTTAGGTTTTGTGGGCGAGAACTACTGGAAGCGATTGGGATTGCTGGGCATCACATCGCGGGAGAGAATTTAAACCGCGATACGGGCTGAGGCGCGTGTCTAGGTGTCTTCGCTCCGTGCACGATGAACTGCGGGGCTTGTTGCTAAAGTCGCTCGTGCCGCAAGAGGAAAAAATGGAGAGCCTTACGCAATCCGCGCAGCAACTGTGCAGGGTGCCCGCTACTTCATTGAATCTGCTGGTCAGATTTGGGAGTGAGCTATCGGGGGATAGTTAACCTGAGCGGAGTTTACGGAATTCTTCAAAGCATCCGGCGGCACTGCACAATCTGCTGCACAGTTGCTGTACACCAGCACCCGGTAACGTCCCTGGACACGCACCTAAATCCTTGAAGACACAGCAAGACGCCCTCCAGACCGATTTGTTGAAGTAGTTTTCCGCGCGAACTCAGCGGGAGGAAGAGCGTGCTTTGCCAGAGTCCGGCCTGCTCTGGTTCGCAGATTTTCCGGAGCTCGAGGACGCGGCTGCACTTGGATCGCGACGCGCCGGGGTGTTGCGCTCCCAGATGATGCGCAGGCCCTCCAGCGTCAGATGATCATCCACCGTCTTGATGAAGCGCGAGGCTGTGCCGATCATCGGCGCCAGGCCGCCGGTTGCCAGTACCTTGCTATTGGGGCCCATCTCTTTCAGCAGTTCTTCCAGAATCCCATCGACCAATCCGAGATAGCCGTAATAGAGGCCCGACTGCAGGCTTCCCACCGTGGTCGTACCGATCACGCGGGAGGGCTTGCGGATGTCGACCCGCGGCAGACGGGCGGTCCGCTGAAACAGGGCATCGGCCGAAATGCCAATGCCCGGACAGATCACGCCTCCCATGTACTCACCCTTCGCGGACACGCAATCGAAGGTGGTCGCTGTACCGAAGTCGACCACCACGCAGGGCCCGCCGTATTTCTCGAAAGCCGCCACGCCGTTCACGATGCGATCCGCTCCCACTTCAGCGGGGTTTTCGTATTGCACCGGCATGCCCGTCTTCACGCCCGGCTCGACAAACAGTGGCTTCAGCTTGAAGTAGCGTTCGCAAACCTGCCGCAACGTTGAATCGAGGGGAGGTACAACGGATGAAATGACGATCCCATGAATACCGCCGACATCCAGGTTATCCATGGAAAAGAGATTGCGGAACAATACGCCGTATTCGTCGACCGTGTGTTTGAGCACGGTCGCAACGCGCCACTGTGCCAGCAGACGCTCGTAGCGCGCGGGTTCCGTCGCCGGCTCGCCAGAATGAACCTGGGCGACGCGGGCGAAAACACCGAGAACCGTGTTCGTATTTCCGACATCAATGACAAGGAGCATGGATTCACATAGGGACAGCCCCGGCTGCCCAGGCCGAGCGGAGGTCGGCACAACTATTTCGCTCTCACCGTTCCGCTCAAAACCGTGCGCATCCCGTGCGTGGTCCGCACCTGCAAGAACCCGCGCGCGTCGAGCCCTTCGGTCACACCTTCGAACCCGCCGTTCTCTTCGATGCGCACTTCGCGTCCGCGCACATAAGACGAGCACTCCGCAAACCGCCGCAGCACTGACTCGTGCGAATCGGGCTTGCTGAGAAGGTCGCGATACTCGCGGTCGAGCGATTTTAGCAAAGCGGCCGCCAGTTCCACGCGCGACCAATCGCGGCCTGAGGCCAGTCGGAGCGACGTCGCGACTTCGTTCAAATCCTCGGGGAACTTCGCCTGATTCACGTTGATGCCGATTCCCACTACGATATGGCGCACGCGCGTCGCTTCGGCATTCATCTCGGTGAGAATTCCACAAAACTTCTTTCCTTCCAGCAGAACATCGTTGGGCCACTTGAGGTCAGGATGAAGCGGTGGCTCGATCTCGCGCACCGCGGAGTGGACCGCCAGCCCCACAGCCAGCGACAGGGCAAGTGCTTCCGATGGCGGTAGGTTGGGACGCAGCACCACCGAGCAATAGATCCCAGTCGAACGCGCCGAGTGCCACCGGTTCGCACCCCGCCCCCGCCCCGCTGTCTGCTCTTCCGCCAGGAACACGCTGCCCTCGGAGGCACCAGCCGCTGCAGCCTCCATCGCGGTGACATTCGTCGAGCCGATTTTGTAATAGTGGTGAATCTCTTTGACGAAAGTACCCTTCACCAGCGGCGCCAGGACTTCCGCCAGAAGCAGGTCTGGTACTGTGCGGAGACGGTAGCCTGTCGCCGGGTGCCCTTCGACTTCGACGCCCAGCGATCGCAGTTGCTGGATCAGACGCCAGACCTCCGACCGGCTAATGCCGATCTCGTCTGCGACCTTGGTGCCACTTACGACAACGGTTGCGTGGTCGGTAAGCAAACGAACAATCCGCCCCAGGCGGATGTCGGTTCTCTGTGCGCTGCCGGCGCGAATGCGAGGTGGGCGAGTTAGAGCGGTTTTCGCGATGCGGGGATTATAAACACAGTCGTCGGTCGTTGGTCGTTGGCAAAGGCCTTTTATCAGTACTTGCGCCCTTCGGTTCCTTCCAGGCTTCGGGTCAACAGCAGCGAAACTGTAAGTCCGATACAGAACACGAGAGCGAGAACTCCGTTGATTCGTGCCGCCAGCGTCACGTGGCGGAGCTTGGGCACCGCAGACAGGGGCAGGACAACGAAGTTCATGATCACATAAACAACAACCCCGTAAAGCAATCCGCTAACGACCGGCGCCCGCCTCAGGAATTCGATCTTGCGGCGGGCCAGGAAGAAAACTAATGTCCAGAACAGCGCAATCGTGTAGTGAATCGCGACACCGAGGCCATACGCCGGAGCCCCCATTTCGAAAGCTTGATGGCCAATGAGGCCGCTCGCGATGTAGTGGAAGACCTGCGAAGCAGTCACACCGCGCAGATGGTTGAAGATCAGGCTGTCGGCGATATCGAGGGTCCCGGCGATGAGACCCACACGAAGGATAAGAAACAAAGCCGTGTTCTTCTGTATGGGAGTTGCCGGGGCTGCGCTGCTCATCGCATCACGCTTTCCACCAGTAAACCACGCTCTCCCACCAACAGCGCCCTGCCGCCGACCGGCTTCCTACTCCGGCACCACCCGCAAGCTCATGTCGAGGGCCGGCGCCGAAGACGTCAGCGCGCCCACCGAGATGAAATCGACCCCCGTCTCGGCATATGCCCGGACATTCTCCAGGTTGATCCCTCCGGCGCACTCCACGGGAATTCGCTTCTCGCGCTTCGAGCAGGCATCGACCGCCTGGCGGACGTCGTCCACTGTCATGCCGTCGAGCAGAAGCGCCTCGGCCCCGTGAGCCAGGGCTTGCTCAAAGTCGGCCAGCGAGCGTACTTCAATCTCGATCGGCTGTGATGCCCGGCGATTGTGATGCGCCCGCTCCAGCGCTTGGGCGATGCCGCCGGCCAATGCAATATGGTTGTTCTTGATCAGGACGCCATCCGAGAGATCGAGCCGGTGGTTCTGGCCCCCGCCGCAGCGCACCGCGTACTTGTCGAGCAAGCGCAGGCCAGGCATGGTTTTCCGAGTGTCGAGGATCCGCGCCTTGGTCCCGCTGACCGCCTCGACAAACTTCCGCGTGAGCGTGGCCACCCCGCTCATCCGCTGCAGAAAGTTCAAAATGACCCGCTCGCACGACAGAATTACGCGTGCGTTGTGACGGATCACCGCCACCGATTGCCCTTTGTGCAGCCGCACGCCATCGAAGATTTCCAGATGGCTGATGACTTCATAGTGCGAAATTACTGCTCCGTCCACCGTGGCGAACATATCAAGGATGGCTGGAATGATGCCCACGCCTGCCAGCACGCAATCCTGCTTGGCAATCACCGTCCCGGCAGCTTTCTGACTGGGATCGACGCAGGCATAACTGGTTGCATCGCGCGTGGCCCGGTCCTCGAGCAGCGCGTTCTCCAGAATGGCGGTGATGCGGCGGCTGTTCCAGTCCATAAAGTCATCGCCTGGTAGCTGGCAGCTGGCGGCCAATCGCAAAGCCAGTAACCACTCTCAAATCATTGTCATCCCGATGCGTGAGAGAAGCGAGCAAAACAGGAATCTGCAGTTGCTACCAGCCACCAGCTGCCAGCCACAAGCTGATTTTACGTACACCCAAGTTCCTTCTTCTTACTTTGTGTTTTGTCGCGTAGCGTTTCGTTCTCCTGCAGCTGCTTGCGCAGCCCGTCGACCACCGTGGCAGGCGCTTTCGCGGTGAAGCCCGGGTTGTTCAACTGCCGCTCCGCTCCGGCAATGTTCTTCTCGATTTTCTCCAATTCCTTCTTCAGCCGCTCGCATTCAGCGGCGACGTCGATCTTCTGCTCGTAGACCAGGTGCACGTCGAACCGCGCTGTGTGCCTTGCCCCCGGCAGCTTTGCCAGTGACGATTCGACGAACGTAGTCGACTCAACGTTGGCCTGCCGGTCGTTCCGGATTGCTCCCGCATTCTGCTCGATCAGCGCCCGAATCTCGGGTTGATGCGCATACACCCGGATCGGCGCCTTCAGTTTCGGCTCAACCTTCAGCTCAACCCGAAGATTGCGCACGCTGACGATCAAGTCCTGCAGGACCGCCATATGTGTCTCGGCTTTCAAATCGATCTGCTTCGGATCGGTCTGCGGAAACGCCGCCAGCGCTATCGACTTCAGCGAAGGCTTGCCATCGTAAATAGCGTGCCAAATTTCTTCCGTGATGAACGGCATCACCGGATGCAGCAACCGCAGCGCGGCCTCGAAGAGAGTGACCAAATTGTCGCACGCGACTTGGGCCGTGCCCTTATCGCCACCCTCATCAAATGCCAGCCGCGGCTTGATCAGCTCGATGTACCAATCGCAGAACTCGCCCCAGAAGAAATCGTAGATACGATTCGCTGCCTCGTGAAACCGGTATTCTTCAAGAGCTTTGTCCACGTACTCGGCAACCCCGTTGAAGCGCGAAAGAATCCAGCGGTCTTCCAGAGTGACCGCATTGAAGCCAGAGACGCCAACATCCCCCGCCTTCGCGAGCGAGGGCGCCCGCGCCACACCAATCCGATCCATGTTCAGGAACATGAACCGCGCCGCGTTCCAGATCTTGTTGGCGAAGTTGCGATACCCCTCGGTGCGGCTCGGATTGAATGCAATGTCGGTTCCCGGCGCTGCCATCGCTGCCAGGGTGAAGCGCGTCGCATCGGTGCCGTACTGCTCGATTACCTCAATCGGATCGAGCACGTTGCCCTTGGTCTTCGACATTTTCTGCCGCTCCGCGTCGCGCACCAGCGCATGAATGTAGACCTCGCGGAACGGAACGCTGTTGCGCAGAGCCTCCTCATGGCTCTCAGGCTTCTCTCCCGGGCGCATCGGCTTCTCGGGCGGCATCATGAACCAGCAGCCCATCATGATCATGCGCGCCACCCAGAAGAAAAGAATGTCGAAACCCGTGATCAGCAGCGACGTCGGATAAAACGCCTCGAGATCGCGCGTCGCCTCCGGCCATCCCAGGGCTGTGAACGGAAGCAGCGCCGACGAGAACCAGGTGTCGAGCACGTCGGTATCCTGCTCAAGCTTCGTGCTCCCGCACTTGCACTGGGTCGGCGTCCGGCGCGCAACAATCAAGTCGCCGCACTCGCAGCGCCACGCCGGGATCCGATGCCCCCACCACAACTGCCGCGAGATGCACCAGTCGTGGATGTTGTACATCCAGTTCAGATAAATTGTTTTGTAGTTGTCCGGCGTGAAGCGGATGTAGCCCGTCTCGACAACCTCAATTGCCCGCTTGGCCAGCGGCTCAATCTTCACGAACCATTGCTCCGACAGTCGCAGCTCCACCACCGTGCCCGAGCGGTCGCACTTGCCCAGCGAGATCGTGTAGTCCTTGATGCCAACCAGGAAGCCCTGCGCCTCCAGGTCCGCGACCACGCGTTTGCGCGCCTCGAATCGGTCAAGCCCCGCGTACGGACCTGCGTTCTGGTTCATGTGGGCGCGCTCGTCCATCACATCGATCTGCGGCAGGTTGTGGCGCAATCCAGCCTGGAAGTCGTTGGGATCATGCGCTGGCGTAACCTTCACCGCTCCCGTGCCGAATTCCGGATTCGCCAGTTCATCCAGGATGATCGGAATCTCCCGGTTCATAAGTGGTAGCGAGACCTTCTTTCCGTGCAGATGCGTGTAGCGAGGATCCTGCGCATTCACCGCAATCGCCGTGTCCCCCAGCATCGTTTCCGGACGAGTCGTCGCTACGGTAATGAATTCTTTCGACCCCACCACCGGGTACCGGATCTCGTACAACTTCCCCGGCACGTCCTCATGCTTGACCTCGAGGTCCGAGATCGCAGTTCCGCAGTCGGGGCACCAGTTAATGATGTACTTGCCACGATAGATCAGCCCCTGCTCGAACAGCCGGACAAAGACTTCGCGCACTGCTCGCGAAAGGTTCTCGTCCATGGTGAAGTATTCGCGCTCCCAGTCGACCGACGCGCCCAGCCGCTTCATCTGGTCGAGAATCGCGCCGCCATACTGCTTGCGCCAGCACCACACGCGCTCAATGAAAGACTCACGGCCCAAGTCACGCCGCGACTTGCCTTCGCTCTTCAGTTGCCGCTCGACCATCATCTGCGTAGCGATGCCGGCATGGTCGGTGCCCGGCAGCCACAGCGTGAGGTCGCCCCGCATACGGTGCCAACGGACAATGATGTCCATTTCCGTCTGGTTCAGCATGTGGCCCATATGCAGCCGCCCCGTCACGTTGGGCGGAGGTAGCAGCAGACTGAACATGTTGCGCGCCTGCCCCTCAGGCGGAGTGACCGCATGAGAGAGCTTCTCGTGTTTCCAGTACTCGGCCCAGCGCGTCTCAATCGCGCGCGGCTCGTAGGCTTTGGGCAATTCGTGAGGCATGAGGTCCGCGTAGTCCAGGGACAGCGCCCTATCGGAGTATTCCCTTGGATTGAAAGGCAATTCTTGATACTACAGGCGGGCAGAAAGTGGGGTCAAACACGCGGGGGGGTAGTGGTGCGCACGGGAAAAACGGGGCCACCCCGTACCTTGAACGTTGATGCAATCGGCACGCGAGGCCTTCAAGCAGGTTTCTGATGTGATCCTAACACCTTGTGCGCTTGTTGGAGCCGTGCGCGGCAGCAGGCAAGCGCCTGCGCTATCGATGACTCGCCGAAAGATGGCGGTGCGTGCGCGGGCCAGCTAACCCTCGGTCCCGTTTGCTCAGGCGGCTTTGTGCGACTCCACAACGTGCATCGCCAGCCGGTTCTCCAAGTGCTCCTTCCATTCTTTGCCACTCAGACCGCGCGGACGTTTCGTTAGGATTTTGAAGTCGCACGCGGTGCACTTATAGATGCCGGCGGAGATCTGTTTCAGTTGTGGCCTGCCGTGCATGCTACGAATTGTAATCCTGATCGGCACGGAATCAAGGCTTCCACGGTCGAGGTGACCGGGCGAAAATCTCGAGATTTTGCTGCACAGAGCACTGCACATTGGTTCTCGCCAAGGGACACCTGGAGCAGCTTTAAGACCGTTTGGAACTGGCGCGAACCTTTCCTTCTGGGCTCTTGGCTTCCCGGGTATGCCGGTATTGCTATGACACGGGCTACAGCTCGCCCGGCACACGGTGCAGCTATTGTCGACGCGGGGCAAGATGAGATTACAGCACTCACTCCTGCCTTTTCACTTCTGGTATACTCACATTGACCCTACTTAACTACGGTTTGCTCGTCACGCGGTAGTCGCTTTTTGAGACTAGATTCATCTCCGCCTCTCCTGCCCACCGTTTATTTGCGTGAAATCTAAGCATCAAATGTGAGCGGCATCGCGACTCTAGACCTGTGTCAGAGTGTGTGCGACAACTGGCCCCTCAAGAAAGCAAGTTTGAATGACCACATTTTCGGAACTGCCCCTGTCTTCTGCGCTACAGCGGAAGCTGGCGGCAGCTCAATTCACAAACCTCACCCCCATCCAGGAACGCGCGCTTCCTCCTGCTCTTGAAGGCCGAGATGTCGTGGGCACAGCCCAGACGGGTCCCGGCAAGACATTGGCATTTCTCATCCCGGTTATCGAAATGCTGGAACGAGAACCAGCGCGTTCCACCGTCGCTCTAATCTTGTTGCCGACGCGCGAACTCGCGATACAGGTTCACGAGCAGTACCAGCAGCTTCGCACGAAAGCCTTGCCTAAGGCCGCGCTAGTGATTGGGGGCGTTTCCGAGAAGGCGCAGATCCAAAGTCTGCATGCCGGATCGAAACTGGTTATTGCCACTCCCGGACGGTTGCAGGATCTTATGAATCGCAAGTTTGCCGACCTTCGGCACATTAAGATACTGGTGCTCGACGAAGCCGACCGCATGTTGGACATGGGATTCTTGCCTGCGATCCGGCGCATTTTGTCTGTCCTACCTGAGGACCGCCAGACACTGTGTTTCTCGGCAACCATGGAGCAGTCCGTTGCCGGCCTCGTCACTGATTACATGCGTAATCCGCTTCAAGTCGCTTTGGGTTCGGTGCGCAAGCCCGCCGAAAGCGTACAACTCAAAGCCTACGAAGTGCGGCCGGGAGAGAAACTCGGTGTTCTCCGTCAACTGCTCTATGCGGAAGCGGGTCAAACACTCATCTTCACACGCACAAAACGGGGCACTGAGCGGCTCGCGAAGGAACTCGTACGAGACGGCTTTGCCGCCGCCATGATTCATGGTGATCGCTCCCAATCGCAGCGTACTGGAGCTTTGAGTGGGTTTCAGGAGGGTCGTTTCCAGGTGCTGGTGGCGACCGATATCGCATCACGCGGCCTGCACGTCGATGACGTGGCGCATGTCATTAATTACGATGTGCCCAAAATGGCCGAGGATTTTATCCATCGAGTGGGCCGCACGGGCAGAGCAGGTCTCCAAGGTCGCGCATCGACCTTAGTGGCGGGAGCCGAGGTCCTCGAACTGCGCCAGATCGAACGCGCTCTTAAGTTAAGAATAGAACGCGTTGAGACTGACCCAACGACCGCCGGACGACCGAGGCAAACGATCCAGAACACGCTGGCCTCGCGGACCCTGACCGCTTTGCCAGGAGAGGTGTTTGTCTAGAACCGCTTGTCCTAGAGCCGCATGTCTAGAACCGCAAATCTGGCCGCCGGCGCGTCGAGCTCCGGCGACTTGAGAGCGCAGGTTACTCTCCGGAATCATGCATTGTTCCCACGGGAGTCCCTGGCAAATGAACCTTCCTTCCGGACCTTTTTCCGCGCGCGCTTCCTCGCCAAAGCCTGTTTCACTCGGCGCCTTTCGCCTGGCTTTAAGTAGTACGAGTGACGCTTCACTTCTTTGATGA
>Ga0306926_10001246_pt1 | contig 25086 bp, 26 predicted proteins | sample flu12Cox44000178_FD_203759 | JGI IMG/M metagenome (GOLD analysis project Ga0306926, IMG submission 203759) | Lab enrichment of tropical soil microbial communities from Luquillo Experimental Forest, Puerto Rico - flux8day.12C.oxic.44.000.178 (v2)... | ecosystem: Environmental > Terrestrial >...
TCGACGCGCCGCGGCCCTGCTCGCCCCTGGTCGGCTCCTCGACCTTGATCACCTCGGCGCCGAGCCATCCCAAGGTCAGGGTGCAGGACGTCCCGGCCTCGAACTGGGTCAGATCCACGACCCGCACCCCGTGCAAGGCGCCACGTTGCGCTGCAGTGGTCCGGTCGAGGGCATCGGGCGTAAGGTCGTCAGGCATAAGATTCCTCCTGGTCGTGATCAATGACTGCCGTTCACGGCATAGATCGCGTTAGCCAACTCTCAGCCTTCTTCCAGGCGTCGTCAACGCTTTCACGCTATTCGTCGTCGGTTGCGTGCAACGGCGTGTGGTGGCGGCCGAGTCTGCGGTCGATCCAAAAGACGATCAAGGTCAGATAGATTGGCAACGTAAAGACGAGAAAGGCAATCGAGTAAAAGAGCGTCTGGTTGCGCAATACGATGGCCGGCTGTGCGATTTCGTCGATCGGTACGGCGATCCCCAACAGCTGGTCGCGGCCATAGCGGGCCGGGATCTCGATGACCCGCCCGATATAGCTCCGACCCGCGACATCGTAGACAAAGTTTCCCGAATTGCCGTTCTCCCGATACGCCGCGAACAGCCCGGCAGCGACCGGATCCTTCAGCTCGGATAACTGCGGCAACGCCACCATTATGTCACCGCTCTGCGGCACAACCGCCGCCATTCGGGCCTGGTCCGGATATGCCACGACCTCGCCGGCTCGGGTAAATATGAAGCAGAGACTGCTCTCGGTGATGCGCTGTTTGTTCAGAAAATCCGATAAGTCGGTCGCTGCAAGACTGGCGCCGAAAACGCCGGGCACGGCAGCGTGTAAGGCGCGGCTCAATGTGAAACCCGGTTCGTTGTTGGCGGCAAACACAAAGAGATCGCTCAGCTCCACGTGGTCGCTGCGCAGCGCCGGCGCGTACCACGGACGAGCGCGAGGGTCGAAGCTCGTCGGCACGGGGTCGCGCTGTCCAACCTCAAGACCGTCGTCGTCGATAAAAACCCAGCGTTCGACCTGCATACCGTCGCTGCGGCGCGTGACGATTCTATTTGAGAAGGCGGCGTTCTCTGGCGCTCCGAGGAAACTGCGGAAGCGCGAGCGGGATTGGCCGGCGACATGAGCGACCGAGAAGAAATCGCCGTTTTCGAAGCCGACAAACAGTGAGAAGATCTGCGGGTAGAACCGTAGCGTCCGCAGCAGCATCGGCATCCCGACGTGACCATTCTCGTTAATCGGCGCCTTCATCTCGGGCACTTGAGACGCGATGCCGACGATCGCGTACAACGGGTCGTACAGCAGCCTGATCCGATCCGAGATCATGGCGTCTCTCTCGACCATCTGCCGCTCGGCTCCCGCGATCATCAGTTCAGTCGACTTACGCAGGTTGTACCAGATGATTCCACCGGCCAGCGCCACAACGATCAGAACCAAGATTGCGGTGATGCCGAGATACGTCGGCCATACGGCTTCGCGCGCGGTCGAGGCCGAACTTGACCTCGGGGCCCGAAGACGTCGGCTCGTTTGGGAAGTGACCATAGCTGATCCTCCCATCGCCTCACCCGGACGTCAGCCGGGTGTAGCTATTTTGTCGCGCGAAAGCCTCCCGGGCTCGGCGTATCAACCGGCGCGACGCTCGCCGCAGCTAATTCGGTGTCCAGGTCAAAGCACGGGTCTCAGCGAATTCCCGGCGCAACTTCACCCAGGAATCGCCGGCATCATGGCTGGCGAACACCTCGCCGTAGTGGCTGCAGGCGAGAATGCGGTTGGGTTGTGCCGGATGGGTTGCGAAAGCCCAGATCGGCGAGTTGGGCTCGACCGGCAGCGGCAATGACTGCCAACTCCGCCCGCCATCTTTGGAGCGCTGGATGGCGCCGGTGCTGCCGATCGCCCCGTCGCCGGTGGCGACGAAAACGACTTTGGGGTCATCGGCCTTCAGTGCGAGGCTGCGGCAGTAGGGCAGGCGGAAATGCTTGCCGACACCCAACCCCTCCCAGCTCTCACCGCCGTCCTTGCTCGCAAAGATCTCCCGCGGGGTGCTGGTCAGCACAGTCTTCACGCCGTTGGCGCTGACCGCAGTGTCATGGATATCGGGATCGTCGAGACCACCTGCGATTCGGGTCCAGCTTTCGCCGCCGTCGCGGCTGCGCCGTACGCCATCGACCTCGACACCCGCCCATACGATACAGTGGTCCGACGGGTCGACGGTCAGCGCCGTCACCCGCGGAACGCGAACGTTTGGGCATTCTTCGGCCATCTCGGCGCGAAGTTTCTCCCAATGCCGCCCACCGTCAATCGATCGGTACAGCGCAGCCGGCCGGGTGCCTGCGAAGATAGTGTTCGGGCTCGTCGGATCGTAGGCGACCTTCCAGACGTGCAGCGCGTTCATCGGCGAGTCGAGCCGCTCGAAGTGCTCACCACCATCCTCGCTCTGATAGACGCCGTCATCCGCGCCGGCGAGGATAGTCCGCGGCTGTTTTGGATGGATCGCAAAGCCGAAGACGCGACTTTCGGACCACAGACCCGCTCGCACTTGCCGCCAGGTCTCACCGCCGTCCGGGCTGATCCAGGCGCCGGTCCCGACAGTGCCGACGCAGATTGTGTAATTACCCGCCATGTGTCTCCTCCCCGAGATCGCTTATCTCGTTTCCCACCCGGTGTGCGAGATGTCGATCACCACCCCATCGGGGCCGGCCCATTTCATCTCGAAATTGCGATGGCCGCCGGCAGCCATTTCGGTATCGAGCCCCGCTCTTTCCTCGAGCCGCTCGCCTTGCGCGTGCTCTAGCCTAGTTGCGGCCTCATCGAGGTCTTCGACCTCGAAGCCAAAGTGATGGATGCCGCTGTAGTTGGGTCCGTTGGCGCCGACATCGGCGGATTTCTCGGTCTTCCAATTCAAAATCGCTAGGTTGATGTAGCCATCGGTCAGGAACACGGCTCCGTTCGGAGCGCGCCGGATCTCCTGCAAGCCGAAAGCCTCTTTATAAAAGGCAGCTGTTTTCCCGGGATCCTTGGTGGTCAGCGCGATGTGCTTGATTCGAGGCATGGGATTCTCCCTCTGGGTAGCAAAACCTGCGGGTCAGCATGCGCCCGTTTCGTTAATCCGGCAAGACCACCTGCGTGCCGGTGCCAGGTCGCACTCGCATCGCTATTGACGCGAAGCCGGTCGGCTTCCGCCTTCCGACCGGTTCGGCTTGGTTAACCCTCTTTTCCGCTGCCGATGAGCCGCGTAATCTCACTCCGGCCGACGAGCCGGAGGCGAAGCGCCGGCAGGGAAGGGTCGTTCCCGATGGCAGTCCGTGGCAAGGACAGGATCTCACGACATCGCAGGAGGGCTCGCAAAAGAATCTTCGGAGCGGTGTTTGTCCTTTTCGGCATCTTGCTCTGGGGCGTTGCCGCGACTGCGCACTTCAAACCCGAGGCGCTAAGTTACACCGGGATCACCGTCGGCGGGGCTGCCGTCGTCGCTGGCATCATCCTGTTCGCCACTACGCTCTGAGGCCAGGATCGCAACGCCTCGCCGAGGAATGCGACCGGATCTGAACAATGAGCAGGAGTCCCGGTTCTCTGTCACCTGAATCGGTTCGACCGCGGGAAGCCGGCGGGCACAAGACGGCCGGGGCCGCCGCGGGCGCCAAGCCACGGTGCGAGATCGGCCTCGGTGCGAATACGGTTCTCGCCTTGTCGCCACGTCAGGCCGTCGGCGAGGCGGAACACTCTGCAATCGGCGAGCCCGCCCGATCTGTAGCGTTGCAGGATGACGCCGCGGCCGCGCGTCATCAGAGGGATCTCGTCGAGCTTGACGATCAACAGCTTGCGGTTGTGGCCCACCAGAGCGACGGCGTCGCCGCCTTCCGCCTGCACGCAGTTTTGAGCGACCGCACCCTCGCCCGGGGTCAGTACCTGCTTGCCGGCACGGGTCTGCGCCACCGCCTCCTCCCCGTCCACAACAAAGCCGCGCCCGTCATTTGCGACGACGAGCAGCTCCATGCCGCGCCGGTAGGGGAACATCGCGACGACGTCGTGCTCGTTCGGCAGATCGATCATCAGCCGCAACGGCTCGCCATGCCCGCGCCCGCCCGGCAGCCGCTCGACCCCGATCGTATAGAAGCGACCGTTGGTGCCAAAGACGATCAGGCGGTCGGTGGTCTCGGCGGCGACTGCGAAGCGCGGCCCGTCTCCCTCCTTGTATTTCTGTTCTGCGGCCGAGATGTTGTGCCCCTTGACGGCGCGGATCCAGCCCTTTTCCGAGCACAGCACGGTCACCGCCTCGCGTTCGACCAGCGCCTCGGCGGGAATCTCGACCGGCTCGGGAGCGGCGGCGAGCTCGGTCCGGCGCCGGCCGAGAGGTGTGTCACCGCCGAACTCCACGCCAATCTCTTCGACCTCCTTGGCCACCGCGCGCCACTGTCTCTTTTCGCTCGCCAACAGCCTGGTGAGCTGCGCCTCCTCGGCCGCGAGAGTGTGCAGCTCCTTGCGGATCTCGATCTCCTCGAGGCGGCGCAAGGCGCGCAGCCGCAGGTTGAGGATTGCCTCCGCCTGAACCTCGGTCAGCTCCCAGCGGGCGATCATCTCCGTCTTCGGGTCATCGCCTTCGCGGATGATGCGGATCACCTCGTCGAGATTGATATAGACGATGATCTGGCCGCGCAGGATCTCCATGCGGCGGGCGACCGCCGCCAGCCGATGGCGGCTCTTCCGCTGCAGCACGATACGGCGATGGTCGAGAAAGGCCTGCAGCGCCTCCTTCAGACTCATGACCCGCGGCACGCCGAGCGGGTCGAGCACATTGAGGTTGAGCGGCACGCGCACCTCGAGTTCGGTCAGTCGGAAGAGCTGCTCCATCAGCAGCTCGGCATCGACATTGCGCGTCTTCGGCTCGAGCACGAGGCGGACATCCTCGGCCGACTCGTCCCGCACATCGGCGAGCAGCGGCAGCTTCTTCTCCTCGAGCAAGGCTGCAATCTTCTCGACGAGCCGCCCTTTCTGCACCTGAAACGGCACTTCGGTGACCACAATCTGATAGAGCCCGTGGCCCAGTGTCTCTCTCGTCCAGCGTGCCCGCAGGCGGAAGCTGCCGCGACCGCTCTCATAGGCCTGGCGAATGCTCTCCGGCGGCTCGACCAGGACGCCGCCGGTCGGAAAATCCGGTCCCAGGACAAGGCTCGTAAGTTGGCCGACCGCGCAGGCCGGGTTCTGGATCAAGTGTAACAGCGCCGTGCAGAGCTCGCCGATATTGTGCGGCGGGATGCTGGTAGCCATGCCGACGGCAATCCCCGAAGCGCCATTGGCAAGCAGGTTGGGAATGCGGCCCGGCAGAACGACCGGTTCACGGTCTTCGCCGTCGTAGGTCGGGCGGAAATCGACAGCATCCTCATCGATGCCGTCGAGCATCGCCTGCGCCACGGCCGACAGCCGGCTCTCGGTGTATCGCATTGCCGCAGCGTTGTCGCCGTCGAGATTGCCGAAATTCCCCTGTCCGTCGACCAGCGGGTAGCGCTGCGAGAAGTCCTGAGCGAGGCGGACGAGCGCGTCGTAAACCGCCAGCTCGCTATGCGGGTGGAACTTGCCGATCACGTCGCCGATCACCCTCGCGCATTTCTTGTAGCCCGAGGCAGGATCGAGGCGGAGCTGATGCATCGCGTGCAGGATCCGGCGATGCACCGGCTTCAGCCCGTCGCGCACATCGGGCAGCGAGCGGGACATGATCGTCGACAGCGCATAGGAGAGATAGCGCTCGCCGAGCGCATCGGCGAAGTCGACATTGCGGACCTCGCCTGACAGGGCCGTCGCGGGCATGCGTTGATTACCTCGAGTAGAAAGAGGAGCGCGGCATTCTCAGCTGTCGATCGTAGCAGTCGCAGCAATTTGCCGCATGCGCTCGGCCAGCCGGACTCGCGCCGGCGGGAGGGTGCGGCCTTGCGGCGCGAACACGTGGTGCGCCAGGAAATGCCCGGTCAGAGTCAAGCCGAGAACCAGTTGAGCTTGGTCGGCAGGCGAATCGCGCCAGAGAAACTCGGGCAAACGCAATAGCTTATCGTGAAAGGGTAAACCCGCCGTTCGGGAGACCGCACGCCCCGTGCGAGGTGACACGTAAGCAAGGTCCGCCGTCACCCCGGATACCGCGCAACGGCTGAGATCGAGGCCAAACCCCAACGCGCCTAACAGATCCTGTTCCCACCGCACATATTGCGCCGCCCAGTCGATCCCCGAATCGAGGGCTTCGATCAGCCGCGCGAACGAGACAAACACATCCGCATGCGGTTCGCGCTCAGGCAACGCAGCTCCAACCAGCGCCGCCGCCGAGGTCAGACCGGCAAGCCGGCCGGGATTGCCGAGAAAGCGCGCCGCATGAGCCCGCACCAGCTCGCAGCCGATGGTGCCGAGATGCTCGTCTAGACGTCCACGCCACACCGCAGCAACCTCGTTGCCCGGCTGCAACATCGCGCGGGTTTTGGGCGACTGCCCGCCACGAACCAACCCGGCGTGCCGCCCGTGCGCGCGGGTCAGTAGCTCGACGATCAAGGCGCTCTCGCCGTGGCGACGAGTTGCCAGGACGAACCCGGTGTCCTGCCACTGCATCAGACGTCGTAGTCGAGCCCGAGGGCCGTATAGCGCTCGCGGTCCTCGACCCAATTCTCGCGCACTTTGACGTATAGGAACAGATGGATGCGGCGGTCGAGCAGATGTTCGAGCTCTGCGCGAGCGCGGGCGCCGATCGCCTTGATCCGCTGTCCGCCTTCGCCGAGGACGATCGCGCGTTGGCTCGGCCGTTGGACAAAAATCACCTGCTCGATCCGTGCACTCCCGTCGACTTTGTCGTGCCACCGCTCAGTCTCGACTGTCGAGCCGTACGGCAGCTCGTCGCGCAGCTGCAGAAACACCTGCTCGCGCGTCACCTCGGCCGCGATCACCCGTTCGGGCACGTCCGACAGCTGGTCCTCGGGAAACAACCAGGGACCTTGCGGCAAGGCTGCAACCAGATACCGCTTCAGATCGTTGACTCCGTCGCCGGTCCGGCCTGAGATCATGAAGACGGGGTCGAGTCGGCCGTCCCGCGACAGCGCGTCGGCGAGGGCGAGCAAGCTATCGCGCCGAACCAAATCGATCTTGTTCAAAGCGAGGACCGCTTCCTGGCCACGCTCGGCAAGGCGCTCCATGATGCGACAGGTGTCGCGGTCGACGCCGCGGGCGGCATCGACCAGCAATACAGTTCGGTCGGCATCCTCGGCGCCTGACCAAGCTGCCTCGACCATCGCTCGATCGAGGCGCCGCCGCGGTGCAAAGATACCCGGAGTATCAACATAGATGATCTGCGCCGGACCTTCGATCGCGATGCCGAGCAACCGGGTCCGTGTCGTCTGCGGCTTGGGTGTGACGATAGCGAGCTTGCGGCCAACGAGCCGGTTCAGCAGCGTCGACTTGCCGGCGTTCGGTGCGCCGATCAGCGCGACATGGCCGCACCGCGAGGCAGCCGGCACCTCGTCCACCGTCTCAGGCCGCGTGCTGTTTTGCCCAGTCGACAACCTCGGCATGGGTTGCGAACCAAACCCCCTTGCGCGCCTTCGCGTGACGGATGATTTCCTCGAGGATCCAGATCCGCGAGCGGTAGCCGATAATGTGCGGATGCATGGTGAGCTGGAAAATGCCGCCCTCGTCAAAGGCGGCATCAAACTCACGCCGGAAAATATCGAGCACGTCGGCCGGCGGCGTATAGGGCCGCAGCGCCGAAAACCGATTCATCATGAAATAAACCGCGTCGTCGCGCACCCACTCGACCGGCAGCTCGAGGACCCCGGTCGGCTCGCCATCGAGCAGCAGTTCGTAGCAATCCTCGTCACTCATCAACGAGGAATCGTAGAGCAGCCCCATCTCCTTCTCTATTTGCAATGTGTGCTGACTGAAATCCCATGAGGGGGTGCGCAAGCCGACCGGCCGGACGCCGGCGATCTGCTCGAGGGTATCGGCCGAACGCCTCATCAGGTCGCGTTCGGCTTCGTGCGGTAAGCTCGAATTCAGCTCGTGGATCCAACCATGAATCCCAATTTCATGGCCTTCGGCCACCACCCGGCGCTGCTCCGCGGGGTGCAGAAGCGCTGTCACCGCCGGAACATAAAACGAGCCCTTGACACCGTATTTGTCGAGTAGGTCGAGGATCCGCGGCACGCCCACCCGGTTACCGAACTGGCCCCAGGCCAGACGCCCGATCGACTTGCCGCCATCGCGCAGGTCGCTGGTTTCATGGTCACTGTCGAACGACAACGCGACAGCGCACCGCGTGCCACCCGGCCACTCGGCCGGCCGCAACCGACGCCCGGCACGAACGCGGTTGACGAGTTTGCGCCAGTGTTCCTCGGGCCACTGCCAGGGTTCGAGATCGGCCTCGGGAGCATTCATGCCTTCGTCCTCCTCGGCCGTGCTTCGATCGGCGACGAGCCGGGAAAGGAGAGGTGAATGGTCGGAGCGGTGAGATTCGAACTCACGACCCTCAGCACCCCATGCTGATGCGCTACCAGGCTGCGCTACGCTCCGACCGGGCGGCTCTGCCGACGCAATCGATCATGCCGACGCAATCGATCATAATAATATGGCTCGCGCGGCGCAACTTGCCGCATGCCGCGACCTATCGCTCCCGCTGATCACTGTGTGAGGAGCTTGTCGAGCAATGCCCGGATTTCGAGGAGCTCGCGCCGCACCTCCTCCAGAGCCGTTTGCAGGGCTTGCCGAGAGGGGACGGGAGGCGCCGCAGCGCTCGGCGGATCGGCTACCGGATCAAGCGGAAACAGCGTCGCCGGCACGTCTTTCTCGACCGGCCGCCTCGGGGCCTCCTTCCTCCGCGGCCCACCCTCGCGAAGCAGCTTCTGGACCCCGCGGATCGTGTATCCTTCTTGATACAGGAACTGTCGGATCTGCCGCAGCAGGTCAACGTCCTCCGGCCGATAGTAACGGCGGCCGCCCCCGCGCTTGAGCGGCTTGATCTCGGGAAATTTGGATTCCCAGAAGCGGAGTACATGGGCCGGAAGGTCGAGTTCCTCGGAAACTTCTCCGGTGGTCCGATAGGCAGCGCCCGATTTACCGGCGGGCCGGGAGGCTGCCGCCGCGTTCGCCTCTGTCACCTCACGCCGAGGGTGCCTTGGCCGCAGGCGCAGAGGGCGTCTCACCGCCGCCCGCATCGGTCAGACCCTGATTGATCTGATCCTTGAGGGCGTGCGAGGCACGGAAGACGAGAACGCGTCGCGGGCTAATCGGCACTTCCTGACCAGTCTTGGGATTACGACCGATGCGTTGGCCCTTCTGCCGGACGGCAAAACTCCCGAATGATGAAATCTTAACGATCTCTCCACGTTCCAGCGCGCCGGAGATTTCGGCGATCACAGCTTCGACAAGCTCGGCCGACTCGTTACGCGACAATCCGACCTCTTGATAAACCGCCTCGCTGATCCGCGCGCGAGTCACCGTTTCTCCAGCCATGAGGCCCCTCCCCTTCTTTGCCGGAAGCGTAACCCGCGGGAAAAATCTCGTCAAATTCCAAAGCGTTGTCACGTTCGGGTCCAGCGGCGGCAGAGTACGCCCAGCACGACTACCAGCGTACCAAGCTCGCTCCCCAACTAAGGCCGCCGCCCAGAGCCTCCATCAAGACCAGATGTCCCGGCCGGATCCGCCCGTCCTCGACGGCCGCCTGGATGGCGAGCGGGATCGAGGCGGCTGAGGTGTTGGCGTGGCGCTCGATCGTGACGACCACCTTGTCCTTAGACAGGCCGAGCTTTCTTCCCACACCGTCGATGATGCGGCTGTTTGCTTGATGCGGGACAAGCCAGTCGATATCCGCCGCGGTAAGGCCGTTCGCGGTGAGCGCCTCATCGACCACCGAGCTCAAATGCTGGACCGCCAGCCGGAAGACCTCGCGTCCTTGCATCCGCAGAAAGCCCATACAGCGGGTCGAAGACGGGCCGCCATCGACATAGAGGATGTCGTACTGGCGTCCGTCCGAATGCAAATGGTTCGAGAGGATAAAGCGGCCGCCCGGCGCCGCGGCTGGGACCGCCCGCAGAACGAGGGCCCCGGCTCCGTCTCCGAAAAGGACGCAGGTGCTGCGATCCGCCCAGTCAAGAATGCGAGAGAAGGTCTCCGCCCCTATCACGAGCGCGGTTCGCGCTTGGCCAAGACGCAGCGCGTTGTCGGCGACCGACAGTGCAAAGATGAATCCCGCGCAGACCGCCTGAACGTCGAAGGCCGCGCCACGCCTCATCCCGAGCCGCGCTTGCACCTTCGTCGCAGTTGCCGGAAAGGTGTTGTCGGGAGTTGCTGTGGCAACGATGAGCAGATCGAGGTCGCTGGCATTCACCCCGGCGCTGCTCAGCGCACGTTCGGCGGCGCGGACAGCGAGGTCAGACGTCAACTCTCCCGGCGCGGCGACCCGGCGCTCGCCTATCCCGGCGCGCTGGCGGATCCATTCATCCGAGGTGTCGAGAAGGCCGGCGAGTTCGTGATTCGTGATGATCCGCTCGGGCAGGTAGGCGCCGCATCCAGCGACCTGGGATCGCGGTGTCATCGACCCAGCGATTAGAGCGCCGCCGGCTGCGGCACGGACTGCGCCTCGTTGAGGCGCTCCAGCTCGACCCGGATCTTGTCGAGAAAGCCGTTTACCTTCATGTCGATGGCAACTCCGATGGCGTTGGCGAAGCCGAAAGCGTCGGTCGAGCCGTGGCTCTTGACCGCGATGCCGCCCAAACCCAAGAACATGGCGCCGTTGTAGCGGCGCGGATCGGAGCGCATCCGGAGTTTCCTGAGCGCCCCGCGAGCAAAGAGATAGCCGATCCGCGCCGACAGCGAATGGTGAAAAGCCGCCTCAAGGAACTCGCTGAAAAGCTTGGCCGTCCCCTCAGCCGTCTTGACGGCGACATTGCCGGTGAAGCCGTCGGTAACGACGACATCGACGGTCCCCGCAGCAATATCATCGCCCTCGATGAACCCATAAAACTGGATCGGTGTTATCGCCAGGCGCAACCGCGCGCTGGCGGCGCGAACGGCATTGTTCCCCTTCAAGTCCTCGGAGCCAACATTGAGCAGGCCGACAGTGGGCTCGATCAGACCAAGGACGGTCCGCGCGAACACTTCACCCATCAGCGCAAATTGCACGAGATTCTCCGCGTCGCATTCGATGTTGGCACCGAGGTCCAGCATCACGCTCTCGCCGCGCTTGGTCGGGAAGAACGACGCAATTGCCGGTCGATCAATCCCCGGCAACATCTTGAGCGCAAATTTGGCCATCGCCATAAGCGCGCCGGTGTTGCCAGCAGAAACGACGCCGTCGGCCCGCCCGTCGGCGACAGCGTCGATTGCAAGCCGCATACTCGATTGCCGTCCGGTGCGAAGCGCCAGCGACGGCTTCGCGTCGTCTGCCACGACCTCGGACGTGTGGCAAAGCGTCACCTTTCCGCTGAGGCTCGGCAGCTTCGCGACGAGCGGACGAATCTCGCCTTCCGCGCCGAACAACAGATAGCGAACGCCGGGATATCGTTGCAGCGCGATCTCGGCACCTTTCAGCACGATGCCCGGAGCGCGATCGCCGCCCATCGCATCGATCGCAATCGTGATGGTGCCGCTCACCGTGCGCGACCTCTGAGCCGAGTTTGTTGGTCAGGGCGTCTCCGATGACGCCACGATCACCTCGCGTCCGTCGTAGTACCCGCACGCTTTGCAAAGATGATGCGGGCGCTTCAACTCGCCGCAATTGGGGCATTCCGCATAGGCGGCAGGTTTGAGCGCATGGTGCGAGCGTCGCATGTTGCGGCGCGACGGCGAAGTTTTCTTTTTTGGAACGGCCATGGCAAGCTCGCTTTCGCGAAAAGCGACGCAAAAGAACGCCGCTAATTAGCCAAAAACAGAGGCCACAGCAACAATCATGCAGCCGTCCAGCAAGGACCGGCTGCCGTTCTGCTCACGCCTCGCGAACCTTCTAGCATTCCATACGCTGCTTAAGGCGCGCTAGGGAAATGAAGGGGCCCCCGGTCGATTCCACGAGGGTTTCGGCATCGATTTTCGCATCGGGGTGCCGTGGAAAGACGGGTAGCGAGAGCGAGAGCTCCTGCGCCACCGCTTCGCCGATGTCGATCACATCGCCATTCAATGGCTCGAAAGCTGCCTCGTCTTGTTGCGATCCGATTTCCTGCTGCTCCGCTTCGGCAGGACCATAGATAAGCATGAAGCGATCGGATACCGCGCCCGCGACCGGCTCCAGAGTGACGACGCAGCTCTGCACGAAATCGGCCTCGAAAGCAGCTTCCAACACGATGACCTCATCGCCTTGGCGGCGAAGCTCGACAGCGGCGGTCAGACGGTCGAGGGCGAGGAGGTCGAAACGCCGGGAAAGTTTCCCACGTTCGCTCGGCGTTGCTTCGATCTGCTGGCGAAGTGGGGCGGAACCCAGCCGTGCAAGCGGAACAAGACGAGAGAATTCGGGTCTGGTATCGGTCACTGCGACCCTTCCATCGCACCAAGAAACGGGGCGCGCTCCGGGACACCCGGGCAAAAGGAGGTCACCACCGCGCTCAAAACCGCCGGAGACGTTGACAACGAAGGGCTTCCGGCTAAAAGCTGTCTGGCAGAAATGGGCGCGGTCCCGACTTGCTGCAACAGAGAACCGGTTGCGTGATCCCATGTTCCATCGGCGAGCAATCCTCATTCGGCATCGATTTTCCATCTTCACCGTAATTTCGGGGATGGCGCTAGTTGCAGGCTGTGCGACGAGCGTCGAGCAGCGCGGCAACCTCCCCGCGCAGGATAAGATTGCCGAGGTTCATCCGGGCAGCACCACCAAAGACGAAGTGATCAAAATCCTGGGTTCGCCATCAAGCGTCAGTATCTTCAACGACAAATCTTGGTACTACATCAGCCGGCGCACGGGGCAGCTCGCTTTCTTCGACCCGAATGTCCTCGACCAGCAGGTCTTTATCGTTAACTTCAACGACCAAGGCGTCGTCACAGCCGTCGATCACAAAGGGTTGGAGGACGGCAAGGAGATTGTCCCGGTAGCGAGGGCCACCCCGGCGCCTGGCCGCGAGCTGTCATTTCTCGAGCAGGTGATCGGCAATCTCGGAAAGTTCAATAGCAGCGCAGGCGGCAAGGGCGGAGGCGGCGGTACCGGCAACACCCACCAAACCGGTAAACCAGACAACTGATTCCCGGTCGGGCGATTGCGAGTTCAGCCGGCCCATTTCGCGAGGATCGCGAGCAGCAGCAGGGCCACGATGTTGGTGATCTTGATCATCGGGTTGACCGCCGGACCCGCGGTGTCCTTGTAGGGATCGCCGACGGTGTCCCCGGTCACCGCGGCTTTATGAGGTTCGGAGCCCTTGCCCCCGTGGTGGCCTTCCTCGATGTATTTCTTTGCGTTATCCCACGCACCCCCACCCGACGTCATGGAGATGGCAACGAAGATCCCGGTCACGATGGTGCCAAGCAGCATGGCGCCCAGCGCACTGAACGCGGCCGCCCGCCCGGCGATTAGCGAGATAACAATGTACAGAACGATCGGCGCCAGTACCGGCAGCAGGGACGGAACGATCATTTCGCGGATTGCCGCGCGGGTCAGCATGTCGACGGCAAGACCATAATCCGGCTTTGCCTTGCCTTGCATAATGCCCGGGATCTCGTGGAACTGGCGCCGCACTTCGACGACGACTGAGCCGGCCGCCCGTCCGACCGCAGTCATACCGAGCGAGCCGAACAGGTAGGGCAGGAGCCCACCGATAAAGAGCCCAATTACGACATAGGGGTCCTGCAGCCCGAAATGTACATCGAGCGAGGGAAAATAGTGCTTTAGATCCTCGGTGTAGGCGGCGAAGAGCACCAGCGAGGCGAGCCCGGCGGAACCGATCGCGTAGCCCTTGGTCACCGCCTTGGTTGTATTGCCTACCGCGTCGAGCGCATCGGTCGTGCGCCGCACCTCGCGCGGCAGGTCGGCCATCTCGGCGATGCCGCCGGCGTTGTCGGTGACCGGGCCATAAGCGTCGAGCGCGACGATCATTCCGGCGAGCGCCAGCATCGTCGTCGCGGCCACCGCTATCCCGAACAGACCGCCGATCAAAAAAGAGACGATGATGCCGACGCAGATCACGATGACCGGCAGCGCTGTCGCCTCCATCGACACCGCAAGGCCTTGGATCACGTTTGTTCCATGCCCGGTCGTCGAGCTGAGCGCAATGCTGCGCACCGGCCGGTAGGTGGTTGCCGTATAATATTCAGTAATCCAGACGATGAAGCCGGTGACCCCCAGACCGACGATTGCGCAGAGCCACAATCCGACCCCGGTCACCGATGCGCCCGTGCTCATCGGCAGCGGGTCTAGGAGGCCGAGGAGCCAGTCGATCACGAGGGCGATCGCCGCGATCGACAGGATCCCGGTCGCGATGAGCCCTTTGTAGAGCGCCTTCATGATTCCGTTATCCGCGCCCAATCGGACAAAGAAGGTGCCGATCACCGAGGTGGCTATGCACACCGCGCCGATCGCGAGCGGCAGCAGCAGCATGTTGTCGCGCAGCGGCGGAGCAAAGAAGATATTGGCGAGCAGCATCGTGGCGACGATCGTAACGGCGTAGGTTTCGAACAGGTCCGCGGCCATCCCGGCACAATCGCCGACGTTATCGCCGACATTGTCGGCGATAACCGCCGGATTGCGCGGGTCGTCTTCCGGGATGCCGGCCTCGACCTTGCCGACGAGGTCGGCGCCGACATCGGCACCTTTGGTGAAGATGCCGCCGCCGAGACGGGCAAAGATCGAGATCAGCGAGGCACCGAAGCTCAGTGCCACCATGGCCTCGAGCACCGGCCGCAGATCCTCGGCCGGCATCGTAGCGCGCAAGACGAAATAATAAATCCCGACCCCGAGCAGCCCGAGCCCGACCACCAGCAAACCGGTGACCGCGCCGGCTTTGAAGGCGATCGCCAGTCCGGCCTTCAGGCCGCTGCGGGCGGCTTGCGCCGTCCTGACATTGGCGCGAACTGAGACGTTCATGCCGATATAGCCGGCCGACGCCGACAGGACCGCCCCGATCAGATAACCGATGGCCACGCGCACACCAAGGGCCACGCCGAGCACGATCAGAACCACCACGCCAACGACCGCGATCGCGCGGTATTGGCGGTTGAGATAGGCGCGCGCGCCGACCAGGACAGCGCCGGAAATCTCCTGCATCCGGGCAGATCCGGCATTGGCCGTCAACACCTGACGGCTGGTAACCAAGCCGTAGAGCAATGCCAGCACGCCGCAGGCGATGACCAGCAAATATGCGGAAGGCATCCGAAAGGTTTCCTCGCGACCACGAAGGTGAAACGGTCGCCCCAAGGCCCGGCACGGCGGGGCATTTCAGCGCGCGGGAAACATGCCAGAAGAGCAACCCGCAGGCAACCGCACGACAGGCCGCTCAGAAATGTCGGTAGCCGGGTTCGTCGATCGGGATGGTCCGCCCCGCCGCGTCGACGAGCCGCACGCCTTCTCCGGATTCGATCTTGCCGATCCTCGTGATCGGTAGGCCGAGCACCGAAGACAAATCGTCGATCGCTTGCGTCGAACCGGCCGGAGCGGTGAACAAAAGCTCGTAGTCGTCGCCTCCCGTGGCGAGAGCTAGTCGCACGCCCGGTTCGCCATCGACGACCCCCAGTGCCGCGCGCGATAGCGGCAGGGACGGCAGAGCGATGACGGCAGCGACGCGCGAGGTGTCGCAGATGTGCGCGAGATCGGCGATCAAACCATCCGAGATGTCGATCATCGCATGTGCTATCCCAGCTAATCGGCGGCCAAGGTCGACGCGCGGATCGGGCACTTGGAAGCGCCCGATCAGCCCGGCGCGATACTCGGGGGCGAGTTGCGGATAGGCACCTCGCAACAGGGCGAGCCCGAGAAACGCATCCCCGATGGTGCCGGATACCCACACGAGGTCTCCGGCGCGAGCGCCGTTGCGCTTGATCTCCATTCCCACCGCGACTTCGCCAATGGCCGTCAGCGACAGCACAGCGGGCCCCGATGTCGCCACCGAATCGCCGCCCAAGAGGTCGATCCCGAACCGGCGCTGATCCTCGGCCAGCCCTCGGGCGAACTCGGCGACCCAATCCGGGCCGAGCGCGGCCGGAAGCGCCGTCGTCAGCAGATAATGGAGAGGCCGCGCCCCCATCGCCGCGAGATCCGACAGGTTGACCCGCAATAGCTTGCGCGCGACGAGGTCCGGCGGATCGTCCGGCAAATAATGCACACCGGCGACGATCGAGTCCGCGGTAACAACAAGACGCTGCCCCGCGCGACAATCGACAACAGCGGCGTCATCAAGCAGCCCGAGGCCGCCCGGCCCGGCGAGCGGCGCGAAAAAGCGCCGAATACGCTCGAACTCGCCGAAGGGTTCTCCGGGGACGACGCCTGCCATGGCTGCTAGAGGTCGGCGTCGCGCAGCGTGTGAGCGAGGCGATTGAGGACGCCGTTCGCGAGCCCCGGTTCTTTGCCGGTGAAGAAGGCGTAGGCAATCGCGGTATATTCGCTGAGCGACACCCGCGGTGGCACATCGCGGCGGTGCACGAGCTCGTAAGCGCCGGCGCGGAGGATCGCGCGAAGGACCGAATCAAGGCGCGGCAGGGGCCAATCCTCGGTAAGCGCCGCTGAGATTTCGGCGTCGAGACGTTCCCGATCATCTGTAACGCCGCAGACGATGTCGGCAAACAGTGCCGAATCGGCCTCGCCCAACCGATCGCCGTCGATTTCTTGGCCAAAACGATGCCGGACGAACTCACCCACGACCGATCGGGGATCGGCCTCGGGATTTGCCTCGAGCTGGTAGAGTGCTTGGACCGCCGCCAGCCGAGCTACGCTGCGCCGGCGGCTGCCGACCCGCTGACGGTGTTCGCTTGCCGTCGAGGTGGTCACCCGCCGTTCCTGGCCAAACGCCGCTTCAGGTCGACGATTGCCAGGCAGGCTCGTACCGCTTCGCCACCCTTGTCCCGGCCATCCGGTGAGGCGCGGGCGAGCGCCTGCGCTTCGTTCTCGACCGTCAGAATGCCGTATCCGATGGCAATACCGTCGCGGACCGCCAAATCCTGGAGCCCCCGCGCGCTTTCGGCGCAGATGTGGTCGTAATGTGTCGTCTCGCCGCGGATCACGCAGCCGAGCGCGACAAACCCATCGAAACGCTCGGTTGCCCGCCCGGCGATGCCGATCACCGCCGGGATCTCAAATGCCCCGGGAACCGTGATGCGCTCATGGGTGGCACCGACCGCGGCGAGCGCGCGCTCGGCGCCGCGCCGCAGCTCGGCGGCGATGTGGGTGTAATAGGGCGCCTCGACGATCAAGATATGGGGCGGTCGTGTCATGGCGTTTGCCGGAGCAGCCTCGCGACATAGCGGGCAATCAGGTCGATTTCCAGATTCATCCGCTGCCCAGCCCGCGAGGAGCCAAAATTGGTGCATGCGAGAGTGTGCGGGATAATATTCACCCCGAAGCGGTTTTGCGCCACCTCATTGACCGTCAGGCTCACCCCGTCGAGCGCGACCGAACCCTTCGGTGCGATAAAGGGCGCCAGTTCTTCCGGCGCCTCGAAGACGAAACGAACCGACTCCGCCTCGGGCCGCCGCTCGACGATCCATGCCATGCCGTCGACATGGCCCAGGACGAGATGCCCGCCCAACTCGTCGCCGAGGCGGAGTGATTTTTCGAGATTGACCGAGGTATCTTCCTCCCACTGCCCGAGGGTGGTGCGCGTCAAAGTCTCGACCGACGCCTGCACCGTGAATGCTGCAGGCTCCACAGCAATGACGGTAAGGCACGCTCCTGAGCAGGCGATCGAGGCCCCGAGTGGGATCGTTGAAGTGTCAAAGGCCGTGGCGATCGTCAGGTCAAGAAGTTCGCCGCGGCGCAGCCGCCGCACCCGTCCAACATCGGTGATGATGCCAGTGAACATGCCGGTAAACTACGGGTCTATCGGGCAATTTACCAGGGTTCTTCCTCCCGACGGGAATCCCTGGTCGACGGGAAAAAGCTGCGAAAAAGCCGTTTCCCGGCCGCTAAACGACCGACCGTATCCCTCTAAGCGATTGATATTCGGCCAGTCACGAGAGCAAATTCCCTACGTGCCCGAACAGCGAAATAAATCCGTCGAACAGGGATACAAAATCGGCGATCAGGGAATTAAATCGGTCGAACACGGAAGGTCGTCAGCACGTCGTCGCCGATCGTCTCCGTAGACAGGCGCTCGAAGGCGCGGCCGTCGGCCAATGCTGCGAGGTCGAAGCTGGCGATCGCCGGAATCCCGTCACCGCCGATCACCAGCGGGGCGTGAACCCAGACAATGCGATCGATGAGGCGGGCGCGGAAAAAGGCGGCCGCGAGTCGGGCGCCGCCTTCGACGAGAAGTCGGGTAATACCCCGCTCACCAAGCGCCTCAAGAGCTGCGCGGAGGTCGATTTGCCCCTCGCGGTCGGGATCGACATCGATCAAGGTCACGCCGTTCGCCAGAAACGTCGCGCGCCGGCCGGGATCAGCCGAGCGCAAAGTCAACACCCAGGTCGGCACCCGACGGGCATCGCTGATTATTCGCGCGGCCGGCGGAATGCGCAGATGGCGGTCGATGACGACCCGCACCGGCGAGCGATGGTCGAGCCCAGGCAGGCGGCAAGTTAGCTGGGGATCATCCGCAACAACGGTGCCGGTGCCAACCATGATCGCGTCGTGGCTGGCGCGCAAAGCGTGCGCGCGCTCGCGCGCCGGCGGTCCGGTGATCCACTGACTCTCGCCGGTCGCGATAGCGATGCGGCCATCGAGCGAAGTTGCGAGTTTGAACGTGACAAGGGGACGCCCGAGCCGCAGGCGGCTGAGGAAACCCGTATTGACCTCGGCCGCCTCCTCGGCACAGAGCCCGACCTGGACGTCGAGCCCCGCCGCACGCAGCCGGCGCAGTCCCTCGCCGGCGACGCGCGGATCAGGATCCTCAAGAGCGACCACCACCCGCCGTACCCCGGCGGCGATCAGCGCATTGACGCAGGGCGGGGTCTGGCCCCAGTGACAACACGGCTCGAGACTGACATGGGCGATGGCTCCGTGAGCCGCCTCCCCCGCCCGGCGAAGCGCTTCGGTCTCGCCATGCGGTCGCCCACCGGGCTGGGTCCAGCCCCGTCCGACGACCCGGCCGTCGTTTACGATGACACAACCGACCGCGGGGTTCGGCCAGACGGTGCCGAGCCCGCGACGGGCGAGCGCCAGCGCTGCTCGCATCGCGTCGAGATCGAGGTGTCGATCGCCGGGCGCACCTGCACTGGGCTCAATCGCCATCCGCGGCGATCCGTCCGACGAAATCCCCGAAATCCTTGGCCTCGCGGAAGTTGCGGTAGACCGAGGCGAAACGGATATAGGCAACCTGATCGAGGCTCGCCAACGCCTCCATGACAAGGCCTCCGATCATATCACTCGGGATATCGGTCTCGCCCGAACTCTCCAATTGCCGCACCAGCGAGTTGATGATGCGTTCCACTCGCTCGGGCTCGAACGGGCGCTTGCGCAACGCGATGTAGATCGATCGGGCCAGCTTGTCTCGGTCGAAGGGTTCGCGGTGTCCATTTTTCTTGATCACGGTCAGCTCGCGCAATTGCACCCGCTCGAAAGTGGTGAAACGGGCTCCGCAATTTGGGCAGAACCGCCGGCGTCGGATCGCACCGCGATCGTCTGTCGGACGCGAATCCTTCACCTGAGTGTCATCGGTTCCGCAAAACGGACAGCGCATCTCCTCCTCCTGCTCCGGTCGCTCCGAGGCGAGCGACGCTACTTATTCCGCGCACGACCCGCTCCAAGCGTCGCGTAAATCGGGAAGGCGGCACACAGCTCGTGAACCTTTCTGTGCACACACGTCTCGGCCATGTCGTTATCGCCGGGTCCTCGCGCCAGCCCGCGCAATACCTCGACGATCCATCTTCCGACGGTCTGAAACTCGTTCCGCCTAAAGCCACGGGTTGTCGCCGCCGGAGAGCCGAGACGGATGCCGGAGGTAACTGTTGGCTTTTCCGGATCGAACGGAATCCCATTTTTGTTGCAAGTGATCCCGGCTCGCTCGAGGCTTTTCTCGGCATCCCGCCCGGTGATCCCCAAAGGCCGTAAATCCACCAGCATCAGGTGCGAGTCGGTTCCGCCGGAGACGATTTCGAGCCCAGCTGCCGCAAGAGTCTCGGCGAGTGCCTTGGCGTTCTCTACGACTTCACCCGCGTAGCGCTTGAAGGCGGGCTGCAAGGCCTCGCGCAAAGCGACCGCCTTGGCGGCGATCACATGCATCAGCGGACCACCCTGTAGCCCGGGGAAGACCGCCGCGTCGATCCGCCTGCCGATCTCCTCGTCATCGGACAGGATCAAACCACCTCTCGGCCCCCGCAAGGTCTTGTGCGTGGTGGCCGTCACAACATGCGCGTGCGGCAGCGGGCTCGGGTAAACCCCGCCGGCGACCAGCCCGGCGAAATGCGCCATGTCGACCATCAGATAGGCGCCGACCGCATCCGCGATCCTGCGAAAGCGAGCGAAGTCGATGATGCGCGAATAGGCGCTGCCGCCCGCGATGATCAGCCGAGGCCGGTGCGCTTCGGCCAGACGCTCAACTTCGTCGAAATCGATACGCCCATCCTCGGGCCGGACACTGTAAGAGAGTGCATTGAACCACTTACCCGAGAGGTTCGGTCGCGCGCCGTGCGTCAGATGCCCGCCCGCGGCAAGCGCCATCCCCAGGATGGTATCGCCTGGCGCCAGCAGTGCCAAGAACACTGCCTGGTTCGCCTGGGCCCCGGAATGCGGCTGGACATTTGCGAAGGGACACCTGAACAGCCGCTTGGCGCGCTCGATCGCGAGCCTTTCGGCGGCATCGACGAACTCGCAGCCGCCGTAATAGCGGCGACCGGGATAGCCCTCCGCGTATTTGTTGGTCAGCACCGAGCCCTGCGCCTCCAGCACCGCCGGCGAGACGATGTTCTCGCTGGCGATCAGTTCGATCTGCCATTGCTGGCGATCGCGCTCGCGATCGATCGCCTCTGCCAGCTCGCGATCGGCCTCGAACAGGGCGGCGGAGCAAAAGCCGTCAACGGCGGAGCTCGGCGAGGAAAATGGAGTTGAGGGCATCAAAGGACCGCTCGTTGGAGTGGCGGGCGAGCCGCCGCACCAAGGACTTCGCGGAGGCTAGGTGACGATCAGACGCAATCATTCGCAGCCCGTCTCAGCGCGACGCGCCTGCGACCGCCATCGTTCTACCAGATCTCGACCAGGGACACCAGCCGCCTACCACAGATCGCGTTGCCAAGCGACACTCGAGATAACCTGCACGCGAAGCAGGGAGAGACCACCCGGTCAACCTGAAAATGACTAGTATTGTCTTTTCCCACAGGTATCAGTTGACACAAGAAATTCGCGCTGCGATTATGAACGCTAGGTTGAACCTTCTAGAAATCGGGGCGACAGATGGCAGAAACGGCAGCACCGAAGATAACAGAGGAAGAGTTGCTGCGGATGACGGCGGATTTGGTTGCAGCCTACGTCAGCAACAATACGTTGCCGGCAGCGCAGCTGACCGAGGTCATCAACGCCGTCTACGGCTCTTTAAAGTCGTTGGAGGGACAGGTCGCTCCACCGCAGCCGGAGCTGCTGAAACCAGCGGTGCCAATTCGAAAATCGGTCACCCCAGAATTCCTGATTTGTCTAGAAGACGGCAAGAAGCTGAAGATGCTGAAAAGGCATCTTCGGTCCACCTACAATATGACGCCAGACGAATACCGCTCAAAATGGGGCCTGTCGCCGGATTACCCGATGGTGGCACCGAATTATGCCGAGAGACGCTCCGAGTTTGCCAAAAAAATCGGATTGGGGCGAGGCACCGGCCGCCAGGCGGCCCGAGCCAAGAATTAGCTCTGACGTGGCCGCATTATAACCCATCGAGGGATCGACTGACGACTTGGTACGTACCGAAACTGAGCGTGTATTTACAATGGGTTACCGTCACACCCGCGAAAGCGGGGTCCAGGGTCATCGCTAATACCCTTGGGTCCTAGATTCCCGCTTTTGCGGGAATGACGGATCATTACTCACATCTCGGCGTATTTGCCGCCCTTCCAGACATAGAAGACGTATCTTGGGTCCGTGATGTCGCCTTTCTTGTCCCAACTGAGCGGTCCAATGACCGTGTCGACGGTCATCGACTTCAGCGCCTTTGACAAATCGTCGACTTTGAGTGACTTGGCTTTGTTCGCCGCTGCGGCAAAGGCCTGAATCGCCGCGTAAGTATAAAGGGTGTAGCCCTCCGGGTTGTATCCCTCGGCCGTGAACTTGTCGACAACTGCCTTGGCTGCCGGCACGTTGCGCGGATCGGGCGGGAAGGTCATCAGCGTCCCCTCGCCCGCCGGCCCGGAAATCTTCCAGAATTCCTCAGTGACCAGCGCGTCGGCACCGATAAACTGTGCTTGCAAACCCTGGTCGTGTGCCTGGCGCACGATCAGCCCGGCCTCGGTCTGGTAACCGCCGAAATAGATAGCGTCGATATTCGCCTGTTTCATCTTGCTGATCAGCGCCGAGAAGTCCTTGTCACCCTGGGTAATCGCTTCATACATCGCCTCCTTCAAGCCGGCGGCGTTCATCGCTTTCTTGGTCTCGTCGGCGATCCCCTTGCCGTACGCGGTCTTGTCGTGCACGATCGCCACCCGTTTTCCCTTGTAATGATCGGCGAGATACTTGCCGGCGATGCCGCCCTGCACATCGTCGCGGCCGCATGACCGGAACACGTTGTTCCAACCCTTCTTGGCCGCATCATCGGTCAGGGCCGGGTTCGTCGAGGCCGGGGTCATCTGCAGCACGCCGGCCTCGTTGTAGACCGCGGAGGCCGGGATCGACGAAGAGGAGCAGTAATGTCCGGCGACAAAGACCACTTTCTTGCCGACCACATCGTTGGCTGCGGCCACCGCCTGCTTCGGATCGCAAGCATCGTCGGCGATAATCAGATCGAGCTTTTTGCCGAGCACTCCGCCTTTGGCATTGATGTCGGCAACCGCCATCTTGGCGCCGTGCGTCATCTGCTCACCCAGAGCGGCGTTCGAGCCGGTGACCGGTCCGACCACCGCGATCGGGATATCCTGCGCTTTGACGCCACCGGCGCCGAGCGCGAGCGACGCAGCCAGGATGACGGAACGGACATAGGGGTTCATGAATTTCCCTCCCTTCGCCATGACGTTGCGACCACTGTAACATGGCCTGGCGGAGCGCGCGAACCCGTGGTAGCTCGGCGCGAGGTGCGTGGGGCTACTTCTCGCGCCAACCGAACGGCCCGCTGCGCTCGTAGAGCCAGGGATATTGCTGCACCATCTTCCGGGCGCGCGTGAGGTAGTAAGCCGCCAGCAAAATCGCGCCGAGTATCGCTGCGGCAATCAGGAAACCGCTTAGTGAGGCGAGTTCGGCGTCAAACAACGCATAGAGAAGAAACCGATCCGCCACGGCGAGAAGCAACGCAACGGGCAGGATTTGCCAAGCCGGTCGCCAGCTCTGGGCGAGCGCCTGACCCGTCAGGAAGGCGGCACCGCCGAACAGGGCCGCCGTCATCGTCAAGACCGAAGCGATCTCGCCGCCGAGGAGGGCGGTCACGACCGTCCTCCTTCGAGGTAGGCCGCGCGAACCTCGGGGTTGGCCAGCAACTCGGTGCCGCTGCCGCTCAGCGTGATCCGCCCGGTCTGCATGACATAGCCGCGATCAGCAAGCTTTAGCGCGTGGTGCGCGTTCTGCTCGACCAGCAACACAGTCGTCTTCTGACGCTCGTTGATTTCCCGGATCGCGCCAAAGATCTGCTTGACCATAAGAGGCGCCAATCCGAGCGAGGGCTCGTCGAGCAGCAACAGCCGCGGACGGCTCATCAGCGCACGGGCGATGGCCAACATCTGCTGCTCGCCGCCCGAAAGCGTCCCGCCGCGCTGTCCCCGGCGCTGATCGAGGATCGGGAACAATTCAAAGATGCGGGCCAGATCCTCGTCGAATGACGTCCGATCGGCGACCGTCGCCCCCATTTGGAGATTCTCGAGCACGGTCATGCGTGAAAAGATGCGCCGCCCTTCAGGCGCCTGCGCGATCCCGAGCCGCACGATTTCGAACGTCGCCAGCCGGGTAATATCGCGGCCCTCGAACAGGATCTGCCCGGCAGCGGCGCGTGGCCGGCCGCAAACCGTCATCAGCAACGTCGATTTGCCGGCCCCGTTAGCGCCAATCAGGGTGACGATCTCGCCGGCCTGGACTTCGAGATCGACCCCCTTAAGTGCTTCGATGTTGCCGTAGAAGGCATGGACGCCAGAGATCGTCAGCATCATCGGCGGATGTGAAGATCGGCGGCGGTCGTCTCGGGCACGTTGCCCAGCTCCTCCTCGCCGAGATAGGCTTTGATAACGTCGGGATCGGCACGTACCTCGGCCGGCGTTCCGTCGGCGATCTTGCGCCCATAGTCGAGGACGATGATGCGATCCGAGATCCCCATCACCACGCTCATGTCGTGCTCGATCAACAGGATCCCGATCTTCTCCTCGCCGCGAATCGTGAGCAGTAGCTCGTTTAGCTCGGCCGACTCGCGGGGGTTGAGACCGGCGGCAGGTTCGTCAAGACAGAGCAGCGCCGGACCGGTGCACAGCGCGCGGGCGATCTCCAGGCGGCGTTGGGCGCCGTAAGGCAATGTTCCGGCCGTCCAGTCGGCGCGCTCGATCAACCCGACCTTATCGAGCCAATGGCAGGCGCGCTCGACGGCAGCTCGCTCGGCCGAGCGGTAGCGCGGCAGCCCGAAGAGCCCGGCGATCGAGAACAGGCTCGCCGACATCAACAAATTGTGTTGGGCGACGATCAGGTTTTCGAGAACCGTCATCCCGGCAAACAGGCGTATGTTTTGGAAGGTGCGGGCGATACCGGCCTGTCGGGCGATCCTGAAGCCGTCCATCCGTTCGAGCAGCAGCGCTTCGCCGTCGACGTGCATCATGAGTCGACCGGCGCTCGGCTTATAGAAGCCGGTAAGGCAGTTGAAGACGGTGGTCTTGCCGGCGCCGTTCGGTCCGATGATAGCGGTGA
>Ga0306926_10001249_pt1 | contig 25037 bp, 27 predicted proteins | sample flu12Cox44000178_FD_203759 | JGI IMG/M metagenome (GOLD analysis project Ga0306926, IMG submission 203759) | Lab enrichment of tropical soil microbial communities from Luquillo Experimental Forest, Puerto Rico - flux8day.12C.oxic.44.000.178 (v2)... | ecosystem: Environmental > Terrestrial >...
TATTGATTGCGCAAATTTCCCATAACAAGAATTATACATGAGTTTCATGTAGGCGCCCGATCAAAATGTCACCCCTCTGCCAATTACAGATGACACTCCCCGGGGGTTATCCGGGGGATGTCAGGGGTGACGGTTCGGCTGATGAGCGACGGGGAGCTGACGCGGCTGGAAGTGCTGCGGGATCTGGATCAGAAGCGATTGACGACCGAGGCGGCGGGGCAATTGCTGGCGCTCGGGCGCCGTCAGGTATTCCGGCTGTTGAAGGCATATCGGACCGCGGGTCCGGCGGGCCTGATCTCGAAGCGACGCGGTCGCCGCAGCAACCGGCGCAAGCCCGAGGCCGTTCGCAGCGAGGCGCTGTCGATCATTCGCGAGCATTACTGGGATTTCGGACCGACTTTGGTGGCCGAGAAGCTGCGCGAGGTTCATGGGATAACGCTCGGCCGCGAGACGCTGCGATTATGGATGATCGACGCTGGGATTTGGGCTGACCGCAAGCAACGGCGAAAGCAGGTTCATCAACCTCGCCACCGGCGCGACTGTGTCGGCGAGCTGGTGCAGATCGATGGCTGCGAGCATTGGTGGTTCGAAGATCGCGGGCCACAATGCACCTTGCTGGTGTTCGTCGATGACGCGACCAGCCGACTGATGCACCTCCAGTTTGTCGAGAGCGAGTCGACCTTTGCTTATTTCAACGCGGCGCGCGGCTATCTGGAGGCCTGGGGCAAACCGATCGCGTTCTACAGCGACAAGCATGGCGTCTTCCGCGTCAACCATCCGGGCGCGCTCGGTGGCGACGGGATGACCCAGTTTGGCCGGGCATTACACGCGTTGAACATCGACATTATCTGCGCCAATTCGAGCCCGGCCAAAGGGCGGGTCGAGCGCGCGCACAAGACCCTACAGGACCGCCTGGTCAAGGAATTGCGGCTGGCCGAGGTGCGCACCCTGGCCGGAGGCAACGCCCTGCTGCCGGCTTTCATCGCTGACTACAACGCGCGCTTTGCCAAGCTGCCGGCGAATAAAAAGGATCTGCACCGGCCGTTGCGCGCCGGCGATGATCTGGAGGATACCTTTGCCTGGAAGGAGGAGCGCACGCTCTCTCAGGCGCTGACGCTGCAATACGACAAAGTGATCTTCATTCTGGAGCCGAACGAGCAAGCCAAGGCAGCGATCGGAAAGCGGGTAACTGTCGTCGATTATCCCGATGGCCGGCTTTCGATCCGCTACAACGGCGTCGAACTCGCTTACCGCACCTTCGATAAGATCCGCCAGGTCGATCAGGGTGCCATCGCCGACAACAAGCGGCTGGGGCCAGTATTGGCGATGATCCGTGACGAACAACTGCGTCGCGGGCCCGAACGTCGCAGTGGGCCGCGACGGCGCGATCAGCGCGACGCCCGTCTCTTCAAGGTCGGCTGAGCTGCTCTAGTGGTCCGACTCAAACACTTGTTTCCGTCGGCCATTGGCCGATTTCAGATCAACGATAGCGTGGGTCCTTGCAGTTATTTGACCCGGAGAACCACGCGGGTTCCCGCTCCATCCCCCATATTTTTCCTCCCGCGCGCTTCGGCGTGGACCTGAACTTCTCATTTCTTTCTCGGACGTACCTCTCAATAGCGGCGCGAGCCTCCTCTACCGACCCATAGTTGCTGTTAGCGATGATCGCGCGCGCCATCCCACTGAACACGCTCTCGATCACGTTGAGGAACTGCGCGCCAGCGGGTAGCGGTGCCAATTCTACGAGCGGCCCGCCAATGTCTCCTTCAGTGACGGCATTGTTATGCTCAGCAACATGAGCGTAGAGCATCTTGGACATATGCCACGATGCCGCATCCCAAGAGAGATAGATTCGGTTCTTCTGCTGGTACTCCTGGATTATCCTGGAAAGCATGCGAAGCATTTCTCCAGTGTCCTTGCGAGGGCTATAAAAGTAAGTAATTTGGTTTTGAGAGAGTTCGAGCGCGGAGGTCATGATGAGGCTACCTTTCGATTTCTGACGCTGTGGCACAGTGGGCATTTCACCGGGTCCGACCAGTGCTCTGCCACCCTGAGCGCGAATAGAGAAAGGGCCAAACTCATCGATCGAGAAGAACGCCTCATTTTCCTGAAGCTTGGCGAGGATGCTCTGGATGTGGTGCACTTTCTCCCGGTATTCGGGGTCGGTCGACGTCAATACCTTTCGCGCTTTGCGCCAGCGGTAACCGGCTGCCTTGGTGATCTTGCGGATGACCTCGGGACAGGCGGGTTGGCCCGTGTCCCGAAGGACCCGCGACAGGTCCGGCATGATCCACGTCGTGCGATTGATGCCATAGTTGGAGGGTGGCTCGTGCAGGATTCCAAAGACTGCCTGCTTGACTGCCTCGTTGTCGAACTTGCGGGTGGACTTGGTCTGACGTGCGAACAGCGCGGCGTGCCCGCCATTCTTGAACGTCCGGAGGTACTTGCGGTGGGTCTGCTTATCGATCCCAAGAAAGTGGCACACCGAGCCGCTGCTCAGGCCACGGCAGCTCGCGAGAACGACCATGGATCGGTTCCGATCGGACAAGCGGCCGTCGTAGAGGCAGTCAAGCAAGGCTGTGATGTCGGGGACATCGCCGATCTCCCGGCGAAGCGCGTTGAGGCTGATCTCCTTTTGGAGGACAGCGCGCATCCACTCGAACGCAGCCTGCCGGGCCTGCTCGCGCCTGTCGGGCCTCGGAGCGATACTGATCACCCGACGGGCATCGCGGAAGAACTGCTCTGTGCGGCTTCTCGAAATGACCGGAGGATCGGCACGGGATAGCAGGAATAGGAAGTCGATCGCGCGCTTCTTTTCCAGCGATGTCAGCAGGTCGTAGGCATATTCCCAGATGCAAGCCTTGTCGGGCGCAATCGTGCGTGCATAGTCCGTCACCGAGCCGTAGCTGCCGCGAAAACCCTCCGTATCTCGGATACGCTCGTAGATGGCCTTGATGGAGAGGCGGGCCGAGGGCGGCAATGTAGCGTTTGCCCGGAGTATCCGCTGGACTGAGCCTGTATGAGGGCCGAGCTTCGGATATCTGCGGCTTCGCGGCGGATAAGGCTGCGGCAACCGATAGTCGAGCATCTTGCGGACGGTCGTGTAGCTGATGCCTGTCTCACGAACGACTTGCCGAATTGAAACACCCTTCCGGAGGACCTGATCCCGGATGCTCGACCACTGCGCCAGGTCGCGGTACATGCTTGGTCATCCTTCTGCCAGAGCACCTGACGTGGCGAAGACCGCCGTGAGGTGCGCCAAATCCACTAGGAGCCGAGCGAACGCTGGCTCGCTCGGTAAAACAACCGATGCGGTTTCAAGCTCCGGTCAATGGGTCGCCGGTCGGGCGCTGCGCTGCGCCGAGGATCCGCGCCCGCCCGCCGCCCGACCCCAGTGACATTTCTAAATGGCAGAAACGGTGACATCTGTAATTGGTGGACACATCGACATTGTAACAGCAATATAGAGATGACAGGCCCTGCGCCAATTAGAGCGTCACTGGCCTCTTCGCCGATCTCGTCGGGGTCGCGTCGACCTCAAGCGAAGTCATCGCGATGGTCAACGCCCAGCTCGCGATCGTCGGCCGCCGAGGTCGTCCCGAAGCGGCGGCACTGATCGCGCAAGGCAACGGCGTCATGGCGGCGACGGCGTGACGGTGCCGCCGCCCGGGCCGGTGGAGCCGCCGGTTTTGTAGTTGCCTGGACTATAGTTGCCTGGACCATACTTGCCTGGACCGTAGTTGCCTGGGCCTGTGCCGCCGGCAGCGTTGTTTGTAGGTGTGCCGAAAGTGTTTGTAGGTGCGCCGAAACTCGGGGCGCTGGGTGTACTAACCCCACCTGTGGCCTGTGCAAACGCGCAGGGATTGGCAATTGCGCTTGTCAGCAGTGCGAATGTGAAGAGCTGAAGCGTTTTCACCGACATTTCCCCCGATCTGGGTGGATCCTGGGCCAGGATCGCGGCTTCGGGCGACTTGGGCAATGGCAAATCGGTTACCGCGTGCACGGCACGAGTCCAACTCAGGACGTCGGCTAACGGATCTCCATGCCAAGCTGCGGGATCTTGAGGCCACATGAAACCGACACCGAGTGAGAAGATCAGCGTCCGTGTCGGTTTCGAGACACGCCCGAGTCAGATTGAGGCCATCGATCGCTGGCGTGCTCACCAACACCCGATTCCTTCGCGTAATGAAGCGATCCGCAAGCTGATCGACAGCGGACTCGCCGTGATGAAGGCGAGAGGAAGCAACGCACCCGAAAAGTACTTAGTGCTTAGGATCGATAGGCTGCCGCTTTCGGCGCGGGCGTGGAACTGCCTGAAGAACGATAATATGGTTTATCTCGGCGATTTGGTTCGCAGGTCTGAGGCCTATCTGCTGAGGACACCGAATTTTGGTCGCAAGTCGCTGATCGAGATCCATGAGTTACTGAGTGTGTTAGGCCTCAGCCTGGGAATGGATCTTCCCGACTGGCCTCCGGCGAACATCGAGGAGCTTTCCGCAGATGTGGAACCTCCCTCATCATTGGCTGGATTGTGGGAGAGGCTTGTCGGGGGGCGCAATCGCGCAATTTACAATGAAGTTGCGGCTGCGATCGGGGCAGGCAGCGCTCAATTGAATGCGATCCGCGCGCTCGCTCCTCGATATGGAATAACCGCCGAGGGAGTGCGTCAGATCTATAAGCGCGTCTCGGAGCAGCGGCGGTGGATGACCGAGGGCCGCGGCGTCGCTTTCTGGGGCTCTTGGTGACGTGCTGGTATCAGTTCCTTGTTCGACACCCCGTAGGGTGGCGATCTTCCGGGGCGTTCCTCGTCCCGACGCCTTCAGCGGGTGCACAGGGGAGCGGTTGCTGTCAAACCCTGGCAACCCCTGCTCTGCAGGGGCGCGGAGCCACGCGCAGCCCATCGGGCGAGCATGGCGAGCGGGGTTGACGGCAGCCGCGTCTGTGCGATTGCTGGCCCGCGCCCGTCGCCACCCGATAGCGAGGTCGGGGTTGCCGGTGCCGTTGGGCCTCCCGAGCGAGTTGCTCGCGTACGGGCTTTACGGAGGCTACCAGGCGCCCGCCGTTGCGGGTCGCTCTCGCATCCTGTGATGCCACCTGGCACTGTAGCCTGCCGGGTCCTTCCGGTAGTCGCTAACCCGCTCAGCCAGGCAGAGGCGAGCGATGTTTGATGCAATGATGTCCCCGAACGTTTCGGCCGGCGCTAGGAACCGATCGAAGTCGCTAAACAAGGCCGGAGGCGGACCCCGCCATGGGCAGAACCAGACTTTCCCAAGATCCGGCGTTCCCTCCCTCTGCCAATCACTAAATAGATCTCGATCCGCCCAAATGACCGACGGCGGTTGAACCTGCCATTGCACCGGCCCGAGTTCGTCGTCAGGCTTATAGAGCCGCGGCCAATCCTTGCACGAGAAATCAATCAAGTCCTCGTCAAGCCTAAGCCAGACATGGCCGAGCATGCCGCCCTCGACCGCATAGCCATAGTTGCCGCGGCCGCAGAAGGCGACAACATCGCGGCGGGGGTCCGGTCCGACGCGAAACAGCACGCCGCCCAGCTCGACCCGCGGAGACCAGCCAAGATTTGTTAGTGTCTTGTATCCAATCGCCGCCCGTAGCCAGCAATCACCGCCTTCAGAAAGACCATGAAACTCGATCGAACTCGCGGTGCGGGCCACATCCGCCTTGATGTCGGCGGGAATGCCCGCATTGTCGATCATCATGTAGCCTTCGTCGGCGCCCGGCGACGCTTCCTTCAGCGTGCGATTACGGTATGCCTTGCGCCAGCTCGCCTCATGCGCTCGACGCTCTTGACGGTTCATCGGGGCAACCCTCGCAGCTTGCTGACGCAGTTGTGCGGTTTTCCCGGGTCTTCCCCCCATTGGGCCGCTCGTTCTTCCCAGGCCCTGGCGGCGCGCCGGATAGAAGGCATAAATCCGTGGTTTTTAGCAGCTGGGAAGTCCTTCAATATTTTAGCAACCGTGACTTGGTGCATAGAGCTTGGCATGCTGTCTCGTGCCGTGATCAAGGGTAAAACGGTCTGCTTAGAGACCTCCTCGGCGGAGGTGAACGCGGCCAGGCGCGAGATCGAGAAGGCGACCGGCTCCAGGCGCGCGGCGGCGCTCATGGCGTCAGCCTCATCTCTTCGCGCAGCTCGGCGGCGGCGAAGGGCAGCATAGGTGCAGCATCGATGGTATTGCGATGGTCCGTGACAGTTGGGAAATCCCCGAACACGGCTTTGATAAACAACAGCCCGTCATGGTGGCCGGTTGGGAGAATTCCACTGCGAAATCAACAGACAAGTCTGGACTCTGACTCCGCCAGTCTAGGTTCGAATCCTAGTCCCCCAGCCAGCCTTTTCAATCAGTTACCGGACGGCGTTTTCAGTTGTCCGAGTTTTTGTCGGCCCCATGTCGGCACCACAGCAAAAATCGGCCGGCGAGCCGCGTGGGCAACGCTGTGTCGGCCAAGATAGCTCAACGCTAGAATCTGAGAATTGCAACGCTACCCTCGGGGGAGAGGGGTACGGACGGAGTCGAAGGGGGTGGACCCATGGGGTACCGGGGGGTCGGATTTCAATCGAGTTCGGGCCTATTGGTTTGCGCATGCGTGCGCCTATTAGGGCGATTTCAACGTCGGGGGGAGCAGCGGCTTGCTCCTCGATCGCTCTGCGACGGCCCAGAGGCTATGACACTCCGGACGCAAACGCGACACACTTGCCTGCGCTTACCCGCGCGGCAGTCGGCGAGACGGCCCACAGACGACGATCGACTGCACCGCAAGCCCATCTGTCCCGGCTGGTGCGCTGGCCTCAGAAATAATCGGCATGTTGCTTGGAATGCTGCGTATGGGCTGGGCCAGAATAAGACTGCGGCGGCGTGGTCGAGTACAGACCGGTAAGCTTTGTGCCACGATTGCTGCGTTAATCGATGGGCGAAGGATATCAGCCTCGCGTCAGCAACTGCGTCAGCAAACCCGCGAGCGCCGCCATGACGGCGGCCTCAAAAACCATGCGGGCGAATCTTGTCATCCTCGGTCGGGCTCAGCGCAGGAAGAGCGCCAAACCTAAAGCCGTCGTGAGTGCTGAGCCGCCAAGCACGCCCATCACGACGGCGCACCAGATTTCTCCGCGCCTCGGTAGTCGGGCGAGCTGGGTCATTATGACCTCTAATCCGCTCTCGGCGTTCGCGATGTCGATCCCCTCAGTTGGTCGACCTGGCTGAGGGCTAGGCAGGTCTCGTGATCGTCGCGCATGCCCCGAAATTTGAGCGGTTTTGGTTACCGCCTAGTTAGCGGCAGGCGGCGCTTTTCCGCTTTACTTGGGTGAACGTGCCACCATCCTCTGGCATAGCGTGCGCATGCCAGACAAGCACTACCTAACATTGCCGCGACCAGGACCGCGTGCGGCTGTGGTGTTTTCAGGAGCACTCATAGCGAACACGGAAATTGCAGCGCTACGCTGGGGGAGAGGGGTACGGTTTCAGGAGGCCGGTGGGGTCCATGGTTGGTGAGGGTCGATTTCAAATGATCAAACTGGCCGCCAGTCAGTCGGCGTGTGCTCGCCGCGATCACTACCGTGCTGGGCTGCGCCAAGGTCTGCAGGCGAACCACAGCAGCCGTTCGCTGTGCGCCGATCTGGTATAGATTTAGAGCGAGGGAGAAACGGATGCTCTGGGTTCCCAAACGGCTCCGCGCACCGAGCATCCTCATTGTCTTGTTGTCGCTGGCGTCACTCATCGCGGCAGCGCGGCGATCCGCGACCGGTCCGGATTGCAGCCGGGCGGCGACATCGGTGGAGAGGGCGATCTGCACGACACCCGAACTGCGCGCCGCCGACGCGGCGATGGCGAATGCCTATTCCGCCTTGAAAGCCGCTTTGCCGCGCGCGCAACAATCGGCGCTGCTAGTTGACCAGCGAGACTGGATTGGGCGACGCGACTCGACCTGCGCCGGCAGGAACGACCGTGATCTGGTCGATTGCCTTCTCGCGGAAATCGACAAGCGGCGTCGGTTTTTGGCCGGTGAAGGGCCGAACCGCTCATCTGATGCGCCCCGTCTGCGCCCGGTCTTCTTTCAGGGGACGCGGGAGAAGGCCTTCTACATCAATGTCGTCTACCCGAGGATTCCGGATCCGCGAAGCCAATCGGAAAGCGATTTCAACAAGGCAGCCCAGAGTTTCGTCCCCGAAGCGTTGGCCGATGCCTTGGAAGATGCCAAACTTCGGAAAGAGGAGTGGGCGACGGGCTTAGAGCCAGGCTACTACAATGCCAGCTATGAAGTGAGCTATCTCGATCCGCGTTTGGCCTCGGTCATCTTTACCGTCCAACGCTACATGGCGGGCGATACCCGACCTGCTTCCCGTTCGTACAGCACAAGCCTGAACTTCGATCTCTCGCACGGCCGCGAGCTGAGCATGGCCGACATCGTCAGCTCGCCGGCACATGCGGTTCACGCCATCGCCGGAAAATGCAATTCTGACGCCGTCGGCGCGCTCGAACATTGGACCCTCGATAAGGACGGCGTCTCCATTCGGTTCAACGACGAGCCCTACTCGTTTGGTTTCGACTGCCGGCTGTCCTGGGCCGATCTGTCGCCGTGGCTGAAACCGGGCGGGCCGCTGCCGCCGCGCTAACGCTAACGTGCAGGGCCGTGGCCGGTCTCATGCGAGGAAACGGTCGACCCGCAAGGCAAAGGCGGCGGGCTCTTCGATCTCGGGATCGTGCCCGGCACGCGGGATCAGCTCGAACCGCGCGCCCTGGGATCATCCGGTAAGACACTGCCGCCGGGGGATTATCCGAAGAATGCCTCGTCACAGGGTAGGAGGCCGTGGGGCAGCATCCGATAGTTCGCGCGCGACACGGCTCAGGTGCACCCGCGCGACGGATCGCGGCGTCGCTTGACGCGATCGCCGAACATTTTCTGCACAGAACGAATGTCTCTTTGCCACCCGTTGCGGACCTCCGGCTGCACGAGCCGGGCGCGCACCCTCGGGTTCGTGCCTTGCTCGTGCTACCGCCGCTCGGTCCCCGTCACCACCATGTCAACGTTGCGGCTACCGCACCGGGAGCAGACGAGCCGCTCTCGCCACTCGGGAACGGTGGTCTCGGCCCCGTACTGTTGGGCCAGCTCGGCGGCATCGGGCTCGATCTGGTGACCGCACGCCTTGCACCACACGATCAACCTCACGCGAGCCGCGGCGGCATTGCCGAGCGTCATCGGTGGCCCGGGCTTCGATCTCACCCGCGGTGTCGCTGTCCTTGACGAGGCGCCCGCCCTCGGTCGCGCTCTTCGGGTGTCGGCGGTCGCGCCGGCGGCGGTTCCGGTGGCGCCCCCGGCAGTTTCCCCCGGATGGCGCGCAGGGTCCTGATGCGGGGCGACAGCGGGTAACGATCGTCCTCGATCGCCCGGTTTAGGAGCTTCCTCGTCGCTTAAATCAAGTTGCATCTCGCGTTCGAGGAGCGATTGTGATCCGCTCCTCGCCTGTGTGCGGCACCGTCAGCTGAGATGTCTTCCGGGGCGGCGGAAACACGCGGGCCAATAATCGGGTTATAATCCCGGTCGAGAGCACTAAGAGCCCCGATACAAGCCCGACCGCGACAGCGGAGACAACCGCAGCCCAAGGTTCCATCAGCGTGCCAGGAACCACCACCCGAGCAGGGTGGTCATTATCGCCGTCGAGAAGATGGTCCCGAGTGCCGCGCGGGCGATCACAGCTGGCATCCGGGCGAGCTTCGCATGAAGCTCCTCGATCTCCGTCCGCATGATCGCGATGTCGCGGCCGAGCTTACCGTCAGGGTGAAGCAGGTTAAGTCGTATTCCTCTCTGGCATCCGAGCCGTATGCCAGATGATGGTTGCCCCATGGTTAAACCTCATCACTTTGACGGCGCTCGACAGGGGAGGACAGCATGAGAAGACCAGCAACTGTTCTTTTGAGTTAGAGGTGTGCATAGTCGAACTTAACTCGCACCGCTGAGGATTACACCAAATGGAAAACCGTTTCCAAAACCCCAGCAACGGCTACACCGAGGAGGTCGGCTGCGCGTTTCTATGGTGCTTTCTCTTTGGCATCTTCTATTTTATGGTCAAACGGCAATGGGCACATGTCGCCGTCTTGGCAATGCTTATAGTGCTTTCGATCCTTACCTATGGCATCGCGTTGCCGTTCCTGCTCGTGATCATGTTGTTTGTCTATCCGTTCTTTGCGAAGGGGATCGTTAGGCGGTCGTATCTTCGCAAAGGCTGGATACCGGTTGAGTAACCATCATGCACCGAGCGCCATAATCCACTTCTCCAAAGAAAAGAGCCGCCACTTTGGGCTCTTTACTGGACTGGCAGCGAGATCGGGGCTAGTAACGCGGCGTGCAAGTCGCGCCCGGCGTGCAATAGGCCGTGTTGTAGTCGTAGAAGAAGGTCGCATCTTTACCCGTCAAATACGGATACGAGATCAAGGTAGTGCCGTTGTCGTCGACCGCATAGACGAGGTAAGGTGTGCCACTCGGCGCATTGCCCGGATAGTTGTAAGTCGGGCTGGATGCTGTGTAATTCCACGCATAGCTTTGCCACCAAGGGGCGGTGACATAGTTTGTCAGAGGCGCGAACCCCGTGGTGCCGTAGCCGGTATAGGGCCGCTCGGTGATCCATTCGACACTGGTGCCGGCTATTGCGTTGCCGCCGAGAGCAGCAGCCGACGTGCATATAGAACTGGACCAGTTCTCTGACTCATTCGCCCAGAAGAAGCAGCCGGTAGTTGGGGTCGTGAGCCAATTTTGGATGTATATGTAATCACCCGCCGCGACTGTGAGATTTGTGACCCGATACTCGGGACCGGGTATCCACTCTATCCAAGCCGCGTAGTATTGGGTCTTTGTGGTGCAATCGTTGTATCGATCGGCCTCGACACCGTTTTGAAACAACGCATTGTTGTTAAATCCATCGATGCCGACCCAATAACTTGAATAGCGCCACACATTTAAAGGGTGATTTGGGCACTCACCAATTGGGTTTCTTGCGACCGGAACCACATAGGAACCGGCAACCGCTTCTGCGCGGAACGGACCAGCAGGATTATAGATGGCATATCCGCTCCAGTTATACGAACCGTTAGACGCCGCCGTGTTCGATCCGGCAGCCGGGTCCGCCACACGCTGCTGTTCGCCATTCAATAATGGGCCTGCCGGTGCAGCATGGTGCGGCAGATGAAACACGTTGGTTTTTTCCAAAACCGGATTAGTGATCCGGGGCATGGATACCACATTGAGCCAATGGGAATGCGCTAGGGGGTTCGCCGATTTATCAGGCATCGGCGGCAACCCAAATGCCTCTAGCTCGGCTGGCGACGCCTTCTCCGGGTCGAAATCTGGCGGCGGCGCGGGCAGGGTATAGGTGCCGGGGATGTTGAGAGGAATGGCGTTGGGGGGAGGCGAATGCGCCTGCGCAGTCATGGAAACGAGGCCGAGTGTTACCAGTGCAGTGCTAAGATTCTTCAGCATGCGATGATTTCTCTAGGATTTTATACAAGTACTGATTGTATCACGCCCCCAAAAGGGTGTGCAACTTAAACTCGGACTTGTAACCCGAAGTAACCATGTTATCTGATTGGAACCGGCACCCGCGACAATCCCCTAAATGTCTTACAACTTACGGTGTGAACTGGAGAAGAATTGCAACAATATTAAGCTGGTCGATCAAGTCAGCCGGGAAGATCACGTCAAGTCGATTGACATCGGTGACATTTCTCTGGCAGACCACATTGGCGGCAAAGGTATCGAGGTTCTGACAGATACCCAGGTCGATCAAGGTTCCGTAAATCGCGATTAGTTCACCGCGAACAATGGAAGGTTTCACGATATTAGACCCTTGCGGAATTCTCACGCCGTCATCTGCCAATTTTACCCGTGCATACTTTCAAGAATTGAGCGAACATAACGTGCCGTATACATGATCAAAAACATGCGCTCGACATTGAGATAGGACGTATCGGGCGTGGCAAACGCGTCAAACTGATAGGTCGTTATTACTCGATCGATGCGCAATGTTCCACCGGCATTTACCCATGTGGTCGAGATGCCGTTCTCCAACAGCGTCTCCGAGATCAGATATAGATCACCGCTTTGTGGTGCCAGACAGCCAACAAGCTGGAGCGTCTGGAGCGGTAGACCGGGGTCGGCGCGCAATGACTGTGGGGCACGGTTTAGACAGGCCGGGGGGACCCACCGGGGGGGTGGGGTCGGTTTCCGACTCCCGATTTGAAAGCTGCCGTACTAGCGAGCCTGCTGATGGCGAGGCGGCAGGCTGCCGAAAGCTCATCGGCAGTCTTGTAAATATAAAACGGAGGTTTTATATTACGTAGCGTGATCGAGAAGGATCGCGTCATGCCGCAGGCAATCGCCTACTACCGGGTTTCGACGCAACAGCAAGGGCGCAGTGGGCTGGGGATCGAGGCTCAGAAGTCCGCAGTCGCGCGGTTCGCGGAAAGCGAGGGGATCGAGGTCGTCGCCGAATATACCGAGGTCGAGACGGGCAAAGGCGCCGATGCTCTTGAGCGCCGCCCCGAGCTGGCCGCCGCTCTCATTCGCGCCCGCAAGGCGAAATGCCCCGTGGTGGTCGCGAAGCTCGATCGCCTCAGCCGCGACGTGCATTTCATCAGCGGGCTGATGGCGCATAAGGTCGCGTTCATCGTCGCTGAGCTCGGGCTCGATGCGGATCCGTTCATGCTGCACCTGTACGCCGCGCTCGCCGAGAAAGAGCGCGCATTGATCTCAGCGCGGACCAAAGCGGCGCTTGCCGCGAAAAAAGCCCAGGGAGTGAAACTCGGCAACCCACGTGCCGCCGAGACGATCGGCAGGGCTCACGACGCGCACCGTGCCGCCGCAGATCACTTCGCCTCCAGCGTGCTGCCGATCGTCCAAAGCATCCGCGCGTCCGGCATTACCAGCCACGCAGGGATCGCCGAGGCGCTGAACAGCCGCGGAGTGCGGTCGGCACGAGGCGGCCAGTGGTACGCAACAACGGTGCGTAATCTGATCGCCAGATCGGCGGCGCTTCAATGACAGCGGCTGGTAGCGTTACCGTGCACGCAAGCCGCGTTTAGTCATCGCTGCCGCTGGCTTCTCGAACCGCTCTCGACGGCTCGGCCTCCGCCGTCGCTCCCTTGATCAACAGCATCGCCTGGTGCACGACCTCGCGCTGCTCGGGGGTCAAAAGCGCCGGATCGAAGCGCCCGGTCTCTTGCGGCTCCGATAGAGGATCATATTCCTTGGGCTTGCCCCAAGCTCGATCGAGGAGCATCGACATCGCGACGATCCGGTTGCGGGAATCCTCGTTCTTGTCCGCCGCGATCTCGATCAGATACTTGGTCGCCTCGGGCGTGAACTCGCGCGCGAGCCGCTGCATCTCGTGATAAAGGCCGCCTTTGCCGCCAGGATTCGCTGACGCTCCTGGCCAAGAGATGGGCAGCCGTTGGTATGAGCCGTCGCTCGCATCTGGTGACGGAGTTGTCAACAGGGGAGTTGGTTTGCCGATTTCGGTATTCGATGACCTCTGGGTTCGGGTCAGAACCAGCCCTTGGTTGTCGGCGCAAAATCCGAGCACGTCCAGAGGGCTGCGCCGCAGAATTCCTTGCAGGAGATGCCCGAACCGCTTACATTCCGGCTCGGAATTCGTCGGGGCTGCGGCTACAGACCGATCGAATTAAGGCCCAGATCGGTGGCTCTCCACCGCTCGGGCCGTTCCCTTATAGGACCGGTATCCGAGTGCGACCCCATCCGTGCTGGATGGAGAAGGTTCGATGCATCTTATTTTAGTGGGACTCTTGGTCGCATGGCTCCTGGCGGTGGGAGTTCTGGCGCTGTTCAATATCGGATGCCACCTGGCGTTGCGCGGGATATCAAAGGAAGCCGAGCGCCGAGCGAATCAGATCGTGGAAGAGAAGCCCCCCAAACGTCCCCAGGAGTTCTTCGTCTTTCGGCCTAACGGCGACGGCAGTATAACCAAACGCGTTAGGGTGTAGGGCGCACGTTAGCAGGCTCAGGTTCCATCTCGTTCAAGCCGTAGAGATAAGCCATCGAGTGCAGCGCCTTGTTCATCACCGGGCCCGAGACGCCTCGGTTTTGCGTCATGTTGATGATTGCGTCTCGGCCTTCCGGAGTTGTCAGCCCGGCCCATGTGCCATAATCCGGACGGCCGTAGGTAAGGGGTGGCGCGATTTCCATGCTCAGGCGGCTGAGCGTATGCACGATCTCAACCGTTTCGCCATTCGGCCGGAGACGGGTCACCGGGTCCGGCGGAATGGCGGCGCTGCCCCCCTCGAGTTGCTGGAACCCCCAGGGGTACGATTTCGAACCGCCGGTGGGGTCCTTGGGGGGTGGGGGGGTCGGATTTCAATCGAGTCTCCCCAAGACCGAGAATAGCGGGACCCTTGCGCGTCACGATTGAGCCTTCGCGAGCTTGCGAGTCGCTTCGGCGACCAGTGGTGCCCATTTCTCGGCGTTCGCGCGCGCCTCGGCGATCTTCTTGTTCGCGGTCGCGATGACCTTCTCGTGCCCTTCGATATGCTCTATCTGGCCGTCATATGCCGCCTTCCAGAAGGCGAAGTCGGCGCGGGCCTCGGCGAGCTCGCGTTCGGCCTGCATCGGCCAGGGGATGCGCGCATGAACCGCCATGCGAATGACTCTGGGATCGAGCCGATTCGCTAGGCGATCGAGTCGCGGCTTTGCCTGATCCCAAAACGCCATGCGCGCCTCGATCGAGCGAGTTTCCCAATCATCGGCCTTGACCTTGGCGGTGATATTGGGATCGAGCCCTGCCCAGAATTCCAGCAACAGCCACCCGTCGACGCTGCCGAGCGTGGCGACGTGCTCTTGCTGGACCCGGCCGCCGGCACGCCGGTTCTCGATTAATTGAACCTGCAATCGATAGGGCCAAGGTAAGGCAAGATCGATCGTGCCAAACCCGATACGCCAGCGACGAGCGTGGCTTGACCGGACATTGCCCGCGACACCGCGCGGCTGAAAACCATCCGAAGCGATCTTCCGATATCGAACGAACATGTAGTGGTCTGTAAAGTCGCGCGGCGCAACCTTCAAGCCACTACGTCACGGGAACCAGCGGCGCCACCACGGCCCTCGGCTTGGCATGACCGCCGGCACGCTGCCGGGCCTGGCGCTGCGTCAACAGCCCGGTCAGCCGTTCTTGGACCCGCCACCCTCGCTGAGTATCGCGGCCCTAGAGGAATGATTCAGCTCGCGCCTCAACGCTTTGCGTAGGAGCTCCCGCTCCTCCGATGTCAGACGCGAGGCATCGAATGGCAAAGGCTCACGCTCCGCGTTGGGATCAAATTCCTGCGCTTTGCCCCAAGCTTGTTCGTAGCACCACTGCGCCGCCATGTACCGCACGCGATCATCGTCGCTTTCGCGAAAAAGCCTGATGATCTCTTCCGCCGCCGCCGCTGAATGCTCTCGACACAGAGCACGGCAGCGCTGCCATTCCCCTATGGCCCCTTGGGGGTTCCCGGACTGCCCCGGTTTCCAGACCCGCTCTGCGAACGCTGGATTAGCGAGTGCTCGTTCCCGTGCGCGTGCCCGTGCCGACACGGCGGGTAACGAACTTGTGCTCATCTCTTTGCTCATGCATCGAGTTTACCACGCGGCGGGATTTTCGAGCAGTAGCGTACGGGCGCGCGTGACGGCAACCGGAAGGAAATTCCCCCCTTTATCCAGAAGCGAACGGACTTGACCATTCTAGCGGTTCGTGACCCCACACTTCCCACAGTATGAATCGCTTCACCTTAATTGGCTCAAACCCTTGTCGAAGCCCTCTCGATGAAGCCTCTATTTTTCTTGATAGAAAAACTCTCATCTCCGGCTGGGCCCTTCGCGGCGTCGCGGCGAGGAAAGAGTTCCGCAAGCCCTCTACCAATCCGCCCTCCGCATCACGAAGCCCTATCGAAATGACAGGCACTTGCTGGGAACCAAACGTGCCGAAGTAATGATTAAAAATAGGAATGTCCCTCAACGTAAAAAGTCCTGCCGCGGCCTCATCTGCAACAGAGGTAGAGGGTACCGGTTGGATGCTTATTTCGCAAGCGATCCCGTAGGGTCGCTCAACTCCTCGCAGCGTTATGCTCTTCTCCAGGTAATGTTGACGTCCATGAATATTCAGATACGGCGGCTTGTGGATAGCATCTGAATATTCCTCCGCATTGTAATCCCAAAAGACCTGCATGGAGAAGAGCTGGATGTCGATCGTATCGCGGCCGTTTATTGACTTAAGCACCTTTTCGTTCCACGCATTCCGAGCGGCCTCGTCCTTAGCGCTCGGGGATTGCGGTACAGCTTTTCTGCGCGAGCGAAACATGACGCACCTTAAGATTGGGTGGTGTGCCGCGCGCCGAGAGTGCGACAATCGATCGGCGAAAACGGCGAATTATACAGACGAAATGCAATGCCGCCGAAACACATTGGCCGCCGGGTTCCCTGCAGAAGAGCAAAATTTCAAATCATCGGGCGAGGTGTCGCATGCCATCGCAGGAATCCCGGCTAAGATCTTTGTGGGAAACCTTCCCCATCGCGCTCGAACCAATTGAGTGGCGGCAAACGATCTCCAGCGACGGTCGACGTCGGATCACCCTACGGGCATCCAGGCCTAAATCGGGTTTCCTGCAAACCCGAATTCTGCTCAGCACAGGTCATGACTTGGCGGATCTGCCGATAACCGTCGAGATCGTTCCGTTGAGTGACCTTAGCCAAGAAATTGGCGCGCTTTGGTATGAGCCCGCACTTAAGACCGACGACGGGGTTGTTGACGAACCAGATCGAATTTTCGGAGCGTTTGGTTTGTCGAATTCGGTATTCGATGAGCTTTGGCTTCGGATCCGCAGTATCCCGAGGCCATCGGCACACTTAGTAATTTCAACCGATCCCCTCGATACGACGTCAGGAATGTTCGAGGTGCGATGGGATGTTACAGAAAAGAAGAGGCTTAAGATCTCAAGCGTCGAATTAAGCTTCGCCCGGGCCGAGGTCGATTCCTCCCCAATTCCCGGAGCGGTCGCGGACGTTATACGTAGCCTCGACGATATACGGGAGCTTCTAGCTAGCGTTGTAAAACGACTAGAACATAAGATCAGTTTCATTTGTGGGTTATTGATCACCATTGTGATTTTAGTGTTCCTTGAACTTGGAAGCCGCGAGATTTCTAACTTTTGGGGGAAACTAGCGTTATGGCCCATCGCGATAGGCCTCGGGGTATATCTCTCGCGCCGATTTGAAGGTGACTAGCCGGTAAGCTGATCCTCCCGCTGAATTCAGTGATTCGCCTGGAGCAAAGGTGTTGTCGACCCGAAGGCGAGCACCAGAAACTCGATCCGGCGGGCTCTTGAGGAAGCCGGCATCGAGTTCCTTTCGCTTCGAGGGCGCGGTGAGAGGGTCAGGCTTCCCAGAAGTGACCGTGTTTCCGGCACGCGATCAGTCGTGTAGTTCCGGCTCGGATGCCCCAGGTGAGATTGGCGAGGCCGGCGTGGCGCGTCACCCTAGCTGACGATCGAGAAACCAGTAAAACGCGTCGAGCAGCTTTTGAGGTTCGTCCCGATCGTTTGGGTTCAAATAGCCAAGGGCAACGAGACGCTCAATCTCAGTGACGCGCAACTCGATTCCGAGATAGACCAACCCATCGCGTCGCCGTTGCCGGAGGCGCCGCATGCGCTCTGCCGCCGCTTGTGCATTACGCGTAACATTCGTGCCCATATTTGGCTGGGTCCTATGCGAGGGCCGGCCATTGCCGATCGGCGCTTGATGAACACCCGCGGCGAGCCGCCGCCCCTCGCCTCGGAGGCTCGCCTGCGCCAAAGGCAGAGGATCTCGGCTGTCATGGCGCATGGTCTGTAGCGGGTGGCTCCAGGCCCATCGCCGACAGCGCCGCGGTTGCGGCTCGACGCCAACGCTCGCCGTAGCGCAGCACGCAATTCAGCGTTCCGACGTGCACGCGAGCGCCGTCGGCGAGATCGAGCGCCGGGAGGCCGCCGACCGGCTCGCCGCACCCGGCGCACTGCCACTCCGGCGTCCGCTCCCCATAAAGCCAGTGCCATCGGCATTCCAGCTCGCCCCACGCGAGCCGCGCGGCCTCCGGCGCAGGATGGTGCACGCTCCAATAGGCCAGCGCCTCGCGCTGTCGGGCGCGCCATTTAATTGTCGGAGTGGGGTCGGCCCGATCCGACGTAGACGCGGCCGTTGGGTGTTGCACTGCTGCACTGTTGCGCCGTGGGTTTGATACCCCGCCCCCACTCTCTTGTGCGATATTCACTTGCGAGGCGGGGTCTGCGAGGGCGGCGAGAAGCATCGGCTTTGCTGCACGCACTCTCTCAACAAGCACCGGCAGGAGCGCGGTGGGTGCGACCAGCTTGAGTCGGTTGCGGCCAACTAGCCTCACATCACCACCGGAGCGGCGAATCTCGACAAGGAGAGCGACAATGTCTGCGGTCATATCTCGATCTCGGCGAGTTCGGTGTCGAAATCGGCTTGAGGGGAGGGGGCGTCTATCCCCTGCTGCAACGCTGCAACGGTGCAACAGTCGGCGAGCTTGTCGGGGTGCGGCAGAATCTCGATGTCGCCGGGTAGAGGGTCGCCCAACACAATACGCGCCGGCCGCCCTTTTCGGGTTTCGTTATTGGCGAGGTATCCGAGCGACATCGCATCCGTGATCCGGCGGCTGGCCGCGCCTTTGTCCAGCTTCAGCGCCTTGGCGATCTCGGTGACTGAAACCTCATCCTTGCCGAGCACCTTGACCGCGGCGACGGTCTCCCGCGTCTCGGGCTTTACCGTCGCGTCGACGCCTTCGGCAAACAGGTCGGCGATCAGGTCGCGCACCGCCGCATAGTCGCCGAGCGTCGTCGCCAGAATACGGCTAATACGGCCTTGATCGTCTCTCTCGCGCTGCTCGCGATGTAGCAGCGCATGGGCTTCGATCAGCGCCAGCAACAGCCGAAAATCGCGTCGTAGCCGCACTGCGACCGGCGGCATCATATCGGCGAGCGTTGGGGCAAACGGCACCACGACGCGGCGCTGCCCGGTCTCAAGCCAAGTCTGTAAAGCCTGCCATTGGGTATAATTGACCGCGCCGGCGGTTTCCGGGCCGCGTGCGAGCGAGCGCAGGATGATTTTCGTCTGCTGCGCGGTGTCCTTCACAGTCAGCGACAGCAGCCGTGTCTCGTTCTCCGGGTGTAGCCGTGGCGCGGTCGTCGTAACGACAAGGCCAGTCGGCCCCTCCTTGCGGATCACGCGCGGCTTGATCCCGTCCTTGGTCTTCTCCGGGAACTCGTACTCGATCCGACCCTCGCTCAAAAGGCTGCGGATCAGGTAACTTCCGAAGTCACTGGTCAGGCCGGCCGCTTCGAAGATGACCAGGTGCCGGTGTCGGAAGTCCTCATCCGAGTAGGCAAGCGCTCGCTCGCTCATCCCGGTGCGCGACCAATATGCGGTCGCCGGGAAGAACCTCAGCACAACCTCGACGATGTAGGACTTGCCGCCGCTAGACGGCCCCTTGACCGCGACCGATACGGGCCTGAGGAAAAGCCGCGTCGTCAGGGCCAAAAACAGCACCTTCGCGTTATTGTCCTCGCCGACGAGGCCGGCCGGCGCCAGCTCTGCTGCAAAACGGGTGAGAAGGTCCGGCTCGAGAACTAGGCCGCCGGCCGCCTCCCTCGCTTGCGCGGCCTCGGCTTCGGCCTCGCGATCGGCGATCGCCTGATACGGCTCGGCTCGGTCTAGGGCGCGCCGAAATGCGCCGCGGAACTCATCGGGATTGGCGAGGTACAGTGCGCTCGGATCTTCGGCGCCCTGCAATCTTACGAGCCCCACCCGCGGCGCAATCGACGAGTGGCGGAGCCAGCCCATTACCGCGTCGCCGCCCCGATCGGGCTCGATCACGATGTAGATCGTCGTCAGCTCGGCCAGCAGCGGCGCATCGCGTTGTTCGTTCCAATTGCCGGCGCCCGGCAGGCCGAGCGCGGCGAAACCGTGCTGCCATAGGGTCTGGGCGTCGCTTTCACCTTCGACAATGATGATCTCTCGGGCGTCGCCAAGCCGGTTGAGGCCGTATAGGCAAGGCTTCGAATCCTTGCGCCAGCGAAAGCGGTCGTTACCGTCGAGCGCGATGCGAAAGCGCACCGCGGCCTCCGCACCGTCCGCGGCGAGGTAGGGGATCTTGACGGCGGGCGCGCCCTGGTAGCGGATCTCGGCGAGCCCAAGCGCGTGAAGGAAGTCAGACGGCAATCGTTTGGCCGCCGCGTAGTCGGCGAGGCGACAGCCGGCGGCTGTTGCACCGCTGCGCGTTGCATTGCTCTCCGCACCGCTCTCGGCACCGGAATCGCTTGTTTTTTTGGGGGGTGTTGCAATGTTGCGCGATTTCGCCGGGGATAGGGTGCCCCTCCCCCCCTCCGTGCGCCTTCGTTTACGGATCAGGTCCGTCCGCCCCAGCAGCTTGGCGGCGCGAATCTTGGCGGCCTCAAACTCGATGCCTTCAACGCCCATCAAAACGCCGAGCACGTCGCGCGCGCCACAGGTGCAGAAGGCCTTGCGTTTCCGTTCGTCCCAGCGCCATGACGGGTGTTCGTCGGCATGATCCCGATAAGGGCAACGAATATGCGGTTGGCCGTCGCGCCAGGGGATGTTGATCGCGTTGAGCAGTTCAATCTCGCGCCCCGTGAGGGCGACGCGGATATCTGCCGTGGTGACGTAGCGCTCGCCCACGATCATCGCGCTGGCTCGCTGGTCGATTGGCGGGTGTGGCGCTCGAGGAAATCGAGTATGTCGCTACGCCTATAGCGGACAGCGCGCCCAATTTTGACAAAGCGGCAGCCGGCGCCGCTGGCTCGCTCGCGCTCGATCGTGCGTTCGGAGCACTTTCGGATTTTGGCGTAGTCGTGCTGCTTCAGCAGCTCGTCGAGGTCGTCCATGTCGTCACCGTCACGTCCGGGGTGCCTTGCAGCGCCAAGTGACGGGACTATGGGTCGATGTCGCGCGCCTAAGACGGGGGCTTAGCCGGATCGGTCAGGTTCATTTCGGAGATAGATTTCTCAAGAGCGAGCAGCACGAAGCGTCGGGCGCGGGCGGCCGCGAGCGCCACGATTCGTGCGCGCCATTTCTCGGTCACCATGCACTCCGTGTTGTGGGCGGCGTTAATCCAACCGAGGTCTTTGGCGCTCAGCTCCGACTGAAGCACACCCGGCAGCGATCGGAGCAGCGGCTGGGTTGCGCTTATTTGTTCGCGCCACCGACGCAGCGTGTCGGGGGTGACGCCGCCCTTGCCGCGGGTCGGTTTGACGCCGAGAGCATTCAGCCTTGTCGCGGCCGTTTTATTCGCATCCATCGCGGAGAGGCCTGTCCATTCCAGCCGTTGGGCCGTTCCGGCGGCGATGCCCATCAGCGCGTAGCGCCGGGGGCTGGATGTCGCTCGTCCGGTCCGCTTTGTCGGTTTAACGATCGGCTCGACGTTGTTCTCATCGAGCGCCAGGAGAGCGCTGTTCACGCTCATCAAGGGTACATGGAGGTTATCCGCCAGTACCGGCCCGAACTGGATCAAAAAACGCCAGACAGCGCTGAGAGCCGCGACTGCGCCGAGTCGTCCACGCGTCCCGTCCGCCGGGAGGCTCCGCGCGAAACGCAACTCTTCGAACAGCGCTGCTAGGGCTTGGTTCAGCGCTTCAAGATCGGCAGGCGCGATCTTCTCGGGTAGGCTCTGGGTGGCTTCGGCCGGATCAGACTGCGGCGCGTCAATCGCCATGGGCGGAGCGCTCGCCTAAATCCTCAGCGAGAGGGAAGCGTAACCACCTCGGCCGAAGCGGCGGCGCCGGGCTTCTGGCTCATTGCGGCGGCGATCCGCGCGCCTACCGTGTCGTTGGCGGCACGCAGCGGATCGGCTGATAAGTGGGCGTAGCGCGCCGTCGTCGTCGCGTGCTTGTGGCCGAGGAGGGCGCCGATGATCGGCAGGCTCAGCCCGCCTGCGGCGCCGACGCTGGCGAAGCTGTGCCGCAGATCGTGCAGCCGGACATCGGCGAGTCCGGCGGCTTTGCGAACGCTCGGCCATGCGTTGTCGATCGCCGCGCTCGCGCTCTCGGCTTTCATGCCGGGGATCACGCGCGGGTTGCTCGCCATGCGCGGGAGCGCCTGTAGGAGCGCGCGCGCCGGCGCGTTCAGATACACGACCTTCGCGCCCGTCTTGCTGTCGGGCAGCCGTAGGCATTCGTGCTCGAAGTCAACACACTCCCAGCGCAGATTGACGATCTCGCCGCGACGGCACCCGGTCAGCAGCAACAACTTGATCGCCGCTGACGGGTAGGAATTCCCGGTCCTTTGTGTTTCGGCGTCCAGTGCCTCGGCGAGCCGGGCGATTTCCGCCTCGGATAGAAAGCGCTCGACCTTGCGCACCGGTGCCTTCTTGACCCCGCGCGCCGGATTATCGGTGCACAGGCCTCGTTCGATAGCGAACGCGAAGATCGCGCTGACCAGCATCACGCATTGGGCCGCGACCCCCTTGCCGCCCTTGGCCATACTCCCAGACGGTCGCTTCTCGCCAGCCTCGATTTTCTGGGCTGTCTTGCCTGCGGTCACGGCATTGCGCATGCGCTCGACATCGGCGCGGGTGACGCGATCCGCACGTAGCTTGCCGAGCAAGGGCCGGAGATGATGTTCGATGCGCCCGCGGTCGGCCTTCAGCGTCGAAGGCTTTTTGTGGGTGACGCCCTCGGCGAGGTAGAGGTGGATCAGCTCATCGAACGTCAGCGCCTTGCGATCAGCCTGGCGCGCTACCGCCGGATCGCGGCCGGCGGCGACTTCAGCGAGCAGCCGCTTCGCGTAGGCGCGCGCCATTTCTGGCGTCCATGGCGAGCCGTGCTTGCCGATCGTCAGCCGCCGTTTTGGCGAGCCGCGGCCGGACCCCACCCGATAGTCGACCGCATACGATTTCGCTCCCGCCGGCGTCACGACCAGCACAAAGCCTTTTACCTCGGTGTCGCGGACGAGATAGGTGGCCGCCCTCGGCTCGGCCCCATCGACAACCCGCTTGGTGATCTTTGCCCGCATCGAGTCCCCCCATACCACGTCATGTCGGCACCATGTCGGCCCCACAGATCGTAGGTGCGACGGGTAATGTCGGAATCTGCCGGTTCAAGTCAAGGTATCTCTGCGGCTTTTGGTGCCGACATAGAACTCTTGACGGCGCCTGTCGGCGTAGGTTGTCGGACTCTGACTCCGCCAGTCTAGGTTCGAATCCTAGTCCCCCAGCCAGCCCAACGCCGCCGATTTCCTGGAGTTTTGGCCATCGGCAATATGCGAGAAACCGGAACAAACGGAGACGGCCGACGCACAGAAGTCGGCACAGTCGGCACAGCTGGGAAGCACAACGGGGCTGCCGGTTTCAGCTGAATTCGCCGTTTGTTCCTAGCGGCCAAGGTTAACTATGGCGCCGCACGAAAGCCGGCACAGGAACTCAGGGTGTCCATCGCCGCCATCGGTCTGAAACAGCTCAAGCTCGCCGCCTCATGGCTGTCGGGCGCGGCCAAGGTGGCGGGTTATGCGCCCGCAGCCGGCGCCATCGACCTTGCGCTGAAATCGGCCGATCTCGCGGAAGTCATACGGCCCGGCCAGGACGACGCCATCGCACAAGCGCTGCACCAGGTGCTTGCAGAGGTGGACGCGGGCACCCGGCGTGCATTTGCGGCCGAGTTCGGCGCGGATTGGGAGCGCCGGACGGACCTCGCGGATGTTTGAAGCGCTGCCGATTGTGCTGGACCGCTTCGTCCCGGATACCGATGCAATCTTCGACGCCAACCTCGATCCTGCGCGGATTGGAGAACAAGTTGCCGAGGCAGCGGATAACGCGCGCGAGGACCTCTTCCGCGAGGGCACACCCGGCGAGCGAATGCTGCGCGCCGTGGTCACTCAGGCCTACACTGCAGCGCTTCGCAATAAGGACTTCGTCCTCCGCCTGCAGGTGCGCATGCAGCAGGAGGTGCTCGACCGGCAGGACCAACAAACCGCGAAGCTGGACGCGATCCTGGCGACCTTGCACGCGGATAAGAGTGTGCCGCTGCCCACGCTCCGGCGCATCCTGGAGGGGTTCGGCGAGCGCGACGTGATGCTCGACCTCGCTGTGATCGAGGCACGGCTCACGGCCAAGGCGGAGGAATACCCGGCGCTGCGCGAACGGCTCGATGGCCTCAGCCACGACGATCCGCGTGTTCAGGCTTTGCGCCGCGAGGCGGGTGCGCTGATCGACGCCGGCGACTTCGCCGTGGCTGATGCGAAACTGTCGGAGGCGGAGCAGATCGACCTCGCGGCGGTCGAGGAGATCGAGGCACTCGCCCGGAAGCGGCGCCTGAGCGCGGCAGAGAGTCGCGCCGCACGGGGGGACGCGGCACGGCTGCAACTCGACTACCGAGGAGCCGCTGTGCATTACGTCGAGGCTGCGGCGCTGACCTCACCGGTCGATGGGCAGACCGTTTGGCGGTATCGCCTACGCGCGGCTGGTGCGTTGGCGGATCTCGGCGCTGAGTTCGGCGACAACGGGGCTCTTCTGGAGGTGATCGCAGCGTATCGTGCCGTGCTTGGGTTAGCGCCCCGCGAGCGAGTGCCGCTCGACTGGGCGATGACGCAGAACAACCTCGGCAACGCGCTTTCGAGGCTCGGGGAGCGGGAGAGCGGGACGGCGCGTTTGGAGGAGGCGGTTAAGGCCTACCGCGCGGCGCTGGAGGAATCGACGCGCGAGCGGGTGCCGCTCCAATGGGCGATGACGCAGAACAACCTCGGCCTCGCGCTTTGGGCTCTCGGGGAGCGGGAGAGCGGCACGGCGCGTTTGGAGGAGGCGGTTAAGGCCTGCCGCGCGGCGCTGGAGGAATGGACGCGCGAGCGGGTGCCGCTCGACTGGGCGAGGACGCAGAACAACCTCGGCAACGCGCTTTCGAGGGTTGGGGAGCGGGAGAGCGGGACGGCGCGTTAGGAGGAGGCGGTTAAGGCCTGCCGCGCGGCGCTGGAGGAATGGACGCGCGAGTGGG
>Ga0306926_10001251_pt1 | contig 25023 bp, 23 predicted proteins | sample flu12Cox44000178_FD_203759 | JGI IMG/M metagenome (GOLD analysis project Ga0306926, IMG submission 203759) | Lab enrichment of tropical soil microbial communities from Luquillo Experimental Forest, Puerto Rico - flux8day.12C.oxic.44.000.178 (v2)... | ecosystem: Environmental > Terrestrial >...
CACCAGCCTGCGCGCGCTGCGCGGCTCGGGTGGTCCCCCTCCCCAGCTGCCGCGGGGAGGATGCGCTGTCTCGCCCGGGCATGACGAAATGGAAAGCGTCGCGTTACAGTGAATTCCGAGAATCGGGGCCTCACCCTCCATGCAATCCCTCCAATCCGCCCTCGGCGTCATCGCCATCATCGGCCTCGCCTTCGCCACCAGCGAGAATCGCGGCGCGGTGAATTGGCCGCAGGCCGGCATCGGGCTTGGCGTCACCGTGGCGCTGGCGCTGGTGATGCTAAAGGTGCCGAAAGCCGAGGTGGCGTTCGCGGCGATCAACGACGGGGTCAATGCCATTGCGACCGCAACGCGGGCGGGCACGGCGTTCGTGTTCGGCTATGTCGGCGGCGGGCCCCTGCCCTTCGAGGTCAAGGAGCCGACCGCCACCTTCATCCTCGGCTTCCAGGCTCTGCCGGTGGTGCTGGTGATGAGCGTGCTGTCGTCGCTTTTATTCTACTGGCGCATCATGCCGCCGATCGTGCGCGGCTTTTCCTGGGCGCTGGAGCGCACGCTCGACGTCGGCGGCGCGGTCGGACTGTCGACCGCCGCCAACATCTTCGTCGGCCAGGTTGAGGCGCCGCTATTCATCCGGCCGTACTTGGTAAAACTTTCGCGCGGCGAAATGTTCGTGGTGATGACCGGCGGCATGGCGGGCATCGCCGGCACAGTGTTCGTGCTCTATGCGACGATCCTTGCAAACGCGATTCCGAACGCCGCCGGTCATATCGTTGTCTGCTCGGTGCTCGGCGCGCCGGCGGCGATTTTGATCAGCTTGATCATGGTGCCCGACACGAAGCGCGCCCATATCGGCGGCGTGCTCGCCGACCTGGAAGTCGAGCAGGTCGCGACCTCGACTATGGACGCCGTCGTCAAAGGCACCGGCGCGGGGCTCGAGCTTTTGCTCAACATCGTCGCCATGCTGATCGTGTTCGTGGCGCTGGTGCATCTCGCCAACGCCGTGCTCGGGCTCTTGCCGGATCTTTACGGCGCGCCGGTCACCTTGCAGCGCCTGCTCGGCTTCGTCATGGCGCCGGTGTGCTGGCTGATGGGCATTCCGTGGAGCGAGGCGGTGACCGCCGGCGGGCTAATGGGCATCAAGACGATTTTGAACGAGCTGATCGCGTACCTTCAGCTCGCGGCGCTGCCCGACGGCGCACTCTCGCCGCGCTCGCGGCTGATCATGCTCTACGCCATGTGCGGCTTCGCCAATTTCGGCTCGCTCGGCATCATGATGGCGGGGCTCTCCACCATGTGCCCGGAGAAACGCGACGAGGTGGTGTCGCTCGGCTTGAAATCGATCGTGTCGGGGACGCTGACGACATGTCTGCTGGGGGCGATCGTCGGAATGCTGACGCCAGGGATCGGTTGATCAGGGATCAGAGCCAACCTGGGCGTTGGCGGCTGATGCCTAATCCCCGCTTCCTGATGCCTGCCACTCCGCATACCACCGCGGAAACCGCTCGCCGCCCCGCCCCGGCCGCCACATGGCGTAGGCGTTGCCGTCTTCGGCGACCAGCACGACGGCGTCCATGCCCTTGGAGCGGCGCAAGGTCTCGATCGCTTGTGCCGGCGTCTGCGCGATGGGGCCGGCGACATTGAACGAGGTGTTGACCGCGACCTCCTCGCCGTTTCGCTGCCCGAGGGCCTTCAGATAGGCGTAGGTGAGCGGATCCGTCTTCTCGCGCACGATCTGCAGCCGCCCGGTGCCGTCGGCGTGGATTACCGCGGGGATGCGCGCCTGCGCATCGGGCTTCGCCTGCGCGGTCAGCACCATATAGTTATAGGCGTTGTAATCGGCGTCGCTCGCGCCATCCGACAGCGCGAAATATTTCAGTGCCGAATCGCGCGTCACCATCGGCGCCAGCGGCCGGATCGCCTCACGGTATTTGACGCGTGCGTTGAGCAGCTCCCGGGTCTCAGGGTTACGCGGATTGGCGAAGATCGAGCGATGGCCGAGAGCGCGCGGTCCGGTTTCGCCGGCGCCCTGATAGAGCGCGATGATGCCATCCTGCGCGGTCATGTAGGCCATCAGATCGGCGATCACTTCGCAGCCGCTTGCGCTTGCGACATTACCCAGCGGAGTCCAGGCGACGTCGGATGCGCCGGCAAGCGCATCGCGGATCGCGGCGTCGCTCGGCGCCGTGCCGCAATAGAACGCGTGCTCGAGCGGCGCGCCGACGCCGGAGCCGCAAAGGTAAGCCCCCATGAAGGCTGCGCCGAGCGCCACGCCGGCATCGTTCGGCGTCGGCGGCACCCATAGATGCAAGCGCTCGCGGCGGCCGAGCGTGCGCTGGTAATAGGCTTCGTCGAAATGGTCGAGGAGCCGCATGCTGCCGACCGCGTTGAGCGCGGTACCGCCGGTCAGCACCAGTTGGTAGCTGCCGGTCGTGCGGATCAGATGATCGACGATGTGAATAAGCGCATCCTCGAACACCATCTGCGTGGCGGCGGCCTTGTCGAGGCGCTCCTGCGTATCCGCCTTGTGGCGGATGTCCTCGACGCGCAGCACCGCGTCGGGATTCCACATGTCCTTGAGCGCAATCGGCGGCCCGAGGATATCGATCAGCGCCTTGGTATAGGGCTTGCCGAAATCGCGTGGCCAGTTGGCAAGCTCGCGATTGACAAAAACCTTGCCCTCGGGCGCGAGGTGGAAGATCCGCCTTAAGCTTGCGTAGAACGGATTTGTGGCGCGGTCGTAATTGCCCCATGCCGCGGCGCCCATGTAGCGGCCTTCGCTCGACAGTAACGTCCAGCCGCCCTGGGTCGAGGAGACGATGGCGTAGAACACGCCGAGCGAGTCGAAGATGCTGTCGTTGCAATAAAGCTCGCGCATTGCGCCGCGCTCGACGACGTAGAGCGATATGGCGCCGCGGTCGCCGAAGCCGTCGAGGGCCGCGATCATCACCGGCCGTTCGCTGTTGGCAAACGGCGACACCGCAAACGAGAACCAGGCGTGATTGTCGTGATGGGCCGTCGCGATCACCGGCGCCGGCACGCCGAGCCGCTGGCCGAGCGCGCGCGCCATGCGCATGCCCTTGTCCATCGAGTGCATGCTGAAGGCGGTCAGATCGTTCTTGCGCAAATAGCTGAAGCTCGCCGGCGCCTCTTCTATCACCGTGCGCGCGACCGTGGCGATGAAGGCGACGTTGTCCCAGGCGGAGAACCAGCCGTCGATGCGCTCGGGGCCGAGCCCCGCGCGCCGCAGGGTGGCGACGAGCTCCTCGATCGACTGTTCCGGAAACCGCGTGGTGTGGTGCTCGCCGGAGAAGCGCTCCTCTTCGTTGTTGCAGATGATCTTTGAGCCCGACGCGCGACTGACCTCGATCAGCGCCACGCCGGAATTGTGCGTGCCGGAGCCGCAGATGCCGCCGAGATAAAGCGTCTCGCCGCGATCGAGCTTTTGCCGTAGCGCCTTGAAGCGCTCGGCAGCGAACGCGCTCCCCGCGCGATGAATACCGCGCCGGGCGCAAAAGCCCTCGAGGATCAGTAGCGTCAGACCATAACCAATACGGCCGAGCCAAGGATGCCGGGGACCAATACGCATATCAGGTGTCAGGTATCAGGTATCAGGTGTCAGGAATCAATCTGATACCTGATCTGATTACTGATCCCTGGGCTCAGTGCAGCCGAAACTCGCCGTCGACGGCGCGGAATTCGGCGGGCTTGACCAGCCGCGCATGCGCCACCGTCACCGAGTGCAGCGGGCCCTCAAGGGTTTCCAGCCAGAAACTGAGGAATTTGTTCAGCGCCGGAAAGCGCGGGCACAGATCGTAGTCCTGCCAGACGTAAGTCTGCAGGAGCCACGGATAATCGGGCCGCCGGTACAGGATATTGGCGGTGGTCAGTCCGTAGCCCTCGAGCTGCCGGCGAAAGTCATTGGAAACGCCACGCGTTGGTGCGGCCGAAGCCTGCTTCGACACCATCTCGTCCTCCGTCCCCATTCCGCGAGCCAATCTTTTTTGACTCGCCCTCCGATTACAAGCCTCAAGATTGAATAAGTTGTTTATTTTCAAAGCATTAGCAGCATATGCTCGGTCCTGCTAACAGTCAGCCGAGACCTTTGTCGGCGGCCCGATAGCAACGCGGGACCGGGGCCAGTGTTGCACCGGCGGCCGTACCTAAATTTTTGAATTTGCAAGGGAACCTGGCGCGTTAACCTTCTGGAAGGACTCTGCTTCCGCTCATTGGCAATCGGCTTCGGCGAGTGCTAAAAAATTCGCCGGCACCTCTTGCGGGCCAATAATCACGCCCCTATGTCGCCGGCCAAGCGATCCAAGCGGGGGGACCTCGCAACCGGTCGCGCCTGCCTGTTCGTTGCAACTTTTCCATAGAGTCTAGGAGGACACCATGAAGTTTCGTCCGCTTCACGACCGCGTCGTCGTCAAGCGCATCGATGCCGAGGAGAAATCGGCCGGTGGCATCATCATTCCCGATACCGCGAAGGAGAAGCCCTCGCAGGGCGAAATCATCGCCGTTGGCCCGGGCGGCCGCGACGAGTCCGGCAAGCTCATCCCGATCGACGTTAAGGTCGGTGACCGCGTGCTGTTCGGCAAATGGTCGGGCACTGAGGTCAAGATCGACGGCCAGGAACTCTTGATCATGAAGGAGTCCGACATTATGGGCGTGCTCGAAGAGCAGGCCGCCAGGAAGAAGGCCGCGTAACGCGCGCGCCGCACCAATCAACCGGAGTAAGACAAAATGGCTGCGAAGGAAGTCAAATTCTCGGTCGACGCGCGCGACAAGATGCTGCGCGGTGTCGACATTCTCTCCAATGCGGTGAAGGTCACGCTCGGCCCCAAGGGCCGCAACGTGGTGCTGGACAAGTCGTTCGGCGCGCCGCGCATCACCAAGGACGGCGTCACCGTCGCCAAGGAAATCGAGCTCGAGGACAAGTTCGAGAATATGGGCGCACAGATGGTCCGCGAGGTCGCGTCAAAAACCTCCGACATTGCCGGTGACGGCACCACCACCGCGACCGTGCTGGCCGCGGCCATCGTCAGGGAAGGTTCCAAGGCGGTCGCCGCCGGCATGAACCCGATGGATTTGAAGCGTGGCATCGACCTCGCGGTCGAGACCGTGGTCGACGAGCTGAAGAAGAACTCCAAGAAGGTCACCTCCAACGAGGAGATCGCCCAAGTCGGCACCATTTCGGCCAACGGCGACCATGAGATCGGTCGCTTCCTCGCCGAGGCGATGAAGAAGGTCGGCAATGAGGGCGTGATCACGGTGGAAGAGGCGAAAAGCCTCGAGACCGAGCTCGACGTGGTCGAGGGCATGCAGTTCGACCGCGGCTACATCTCGCCCTACTTCATCACCAACGCCGACAAGATGCGCGTCGAGATGGAGGACCCCTACATCCTCATCAACGAGAAGAAGCTCTCGGCGCTGAATGAGTTGCTTCCGCTGCTCGAAGCCGTTGTGCAGACCGGCAAGCCGCTCCTCATCGTCGCCGAAGACGTCGAGGGCGAGGCGCTGGCGACGCTAGTGGTCAACAAGCTGCGCGGTGGCTTGAAGGTCGCCGCCGTCAAGGCGCCGGGCTTCGGCGATCGCCGCAAGGCCATGCTGCAGGATATCGCCGTCCTGACCGGAGGCCAGGCGATCAGCGAAGATCTCGGCATCAAGCTCGAGAACGTAACCCTCGCCATGCTCGGCAAGGCCAAGAAGGTGATGATCGACAAGGAGAACACCACGATCGTCAACGGCGCCGGCAAGAAGAAGGACATCGAGGACCGCATCAGCCAGATCAAGGCGCAGATCGAGGAGACCACCTCGGACTACGACCGCGAGAAGCTGCAAGAGCGGCTCGCCAAGCTCGCCGGCGGCGTCGCGGTGATCCGCGTCGGCGGCGCGACCGAAGTCGAGGTCAAGGAGCGCAAGGATCGCGTCGACGACGCGATGCATGCGACCCGCGCCGCGGTCGAGGAAGGCATCCTGCCGGGCGGCGGTGTCGCGCTTCTGCGCGCCACCGAAGCGCTCAAGAAGGTGCGCACCTCGAACGAAGACCAGAAGCACGGCGTCGACATCGTGCGCAAAGCGCTGTCGACCCCGGCACGCCAGATCGCGATCAATGCCGGTGAGGACGGCTCCGTCATCGTCGGCAAGATCCTGGAGAACGGCCAATACGGCTACGGCTTCGACGCGCAAAGCGGCGAATATGCCGACATGGTGAAGAAAGGTATCATCGACCCGACCAAAGTGGTGCGCACTGCGCTGCAGGACGCCTCCTCGGTCGCGGGCCTCCTCATCACCACCGAGGCGATGGTTGCCGAATTGCCGAAGAAGCAGCCGCCGGCGCCTCCGATGCCGGGCGGCGGCGGAATGGACTTCTAAGTCCACAAGTCAGGCGACGTGGAATGTGCGAGGGCCCGGGGAGCGATCCCGGGCCTTCTTCTTTTCTGCCCCGCGATAGCGGGGAAGGGGGACTACGCGAAGCGTGGTGGAAGGGGCGCGGGCGGCAAGGTAATCGAACAGAGGTTTCGGCTGACGCGGCGTATTGCTTGCCACGTAACGAGGGCCCTGACTCAGGCGCCCCCTCCACCACCTTCCGCACGCTCCGCGCGTTCTCGGATGGTCCCCCTCCCCACTCGCGTGGGGAGGATGTTAAGAACGAAAACGACCACGATGAAAAGGCGCGCGTTCATCCGGCGTCGCCTGATCGTCGTGGCCGTCAGGGCGATGGGGAACTATACTCGCAACCGACCATCGCACGGACGCGTTTCTAATAGGGCTCGGTGACAGGCGTATGACTCCAAAAGCGGCGAAAAACTCCGGCGCCATTCGCATCGGAATCGGCGGCTGGACCTTCGAACCCTGGCGCGGTGCGTTCTATCCGAAGGGTCTGCCGCACGCGAAGGAGCTCGCCTACGCCGCCGAGCGGCTCACTTCGATCGAGGTCAACGGCACGTTCTATCGCACGCAGACGCCGGCGACGTTCCGCAAATGGGCAAGCGAGGTGCCGCCGGGCTTCATGTTCTCGATCAAGGGCCCGCGCTTTGCCGTCAATCGCCGGGTGCTGAGCGAAGCGGGCGACTCCATCAAGCGGTTTCTCAATTCCGGCGTCAGCGAGCTTGGCGAGCGGCTTGGGCCGCTGCTTTGGCAGTTCGCGCCGACCAAAAAATTCGACCCGGCCGACTTCGCCGGCTTCCTCGAGCTGTTGCCGCCAAAATTCGACGGCTGTGCGCTGCGTCATGTCATCGAGGTGCGCCACGACAGCTTTCGCACGCCGGAGTTTCTGGCGCTGCTGCGGCAGTTCAACTTTCCGGTCGTGTTCACCGATCACGTCAAATATCCCAACATCGCCGATCTCACCGGCGACTTCGTCTATGCCCGCCTGCAGCGCGGCAAGGACACGGTGCCGACCGCTTATCCGCCGAAGGAGATCGCCGCCTGGGCGGGTCGCTTGCAGGCCTGGGCCCAGGGCGGCGCGCCCGACGACTTGGCTCACGTCGAAGCGGCGAAGAAGCCGAAGGCCGCACCGCGCGACGTCTTCGCTTATGTGATCCACGAAGGCAAAGTGCGGGCGCCCGCCGGCGCCATAGCGCTGATCGAGCGACTGCAATGAGCGGAATGTCGCGCGCGTGAAACAAAGCCTCGACCGCATACTCACCACCCACACCGGCAGCCTGCCCCGCCCGTCCGACTTGGTCGCCGCGCTCAACGCCAAGGAGCTGGGCGAAGCGTACGACGCGGCGGCGCTGGACGCGCGCGTGCGCCGCGCCATCGCCGAGATCGTCAAGCGCCAGGCCAACACCGGGCTCGACGTCATCAACGACGGCGAGCACGGCAAGGTTAGCTGGATGGCCTACGCGCGCGGGCGGCTGTCGGGCCTGGAGGAGATCGACAGCCCGGTGCGCTTTCGCGGCGCGACCCGCGACTCGGAAGCCTTTGCCGCGGCCTATGAGGACATGCGGCTGATGCTGGCGGGACGCTCGGGGGCGCTGGTCGCCAAGCGCACGGTGCGGCCAAAGGCTTTCATCTGCTCCGGCCCGATCGCCTACGTCGGCCAGGATGAATTGCGCGCCGACATCGACAACCTGAAAGCGGCGCTGCAACGCGCGAAGGCGGAGGAAGCCTTCCTCACGGCGATCTCGCCGTCGAATTTGGAGCTTTACTACGAGAACCACTACTACGCGTCGGCCGAGGAATATCTAACGGCGCTGGCCGACGCCATGCACGTCGAATACAAGGCGATCGTCGACGCCCGCTTTCTTCTGCAGATCGACGATCCGCGCCTTGCCACCCATTACAATCGCACGCCGGGCGCCTCGATCGCGGACTGCCGCAAGTTCATGGCGCTGCGGGTCGACGCGGTCAATTACGCGCTGCGCGGCATCCCGCCGGACCGCGTGCGCTTTCACACCTGCTACAGCGTCAACATCGCGCCGCGGGTGCACGATTTCGAGCTGAAGCACTTCGTCGACCTGATGCTGAAGATCGACGCCGGCGCCTACGCCATCGAGGCCGCCAATCCGCGCCACGAGCACGAATGGGAGATTTGGCGCGACGTGGCGCTACCGGACGGCAAGTGTCTCATCCCCGGCGTGGTGTCGCACTGCATTCATCTCGTCGAGCATCCGGAACTGGTGGCGCAGCGCATCCTGCGCTTCGCCAGCGTCGTCGGCCGCGAGCGCGTCATCGCCGGCACCGATTGCGGCTTCGGCACATCGGGCGCGGGCGACGAAGTGCATCCCGACGTCGCCTGGGCCAAGCTCGCGGCGCTGGTCGATGGCGCGCGCATTGCCAGCGGAAAGCTTTGGACGCGTTAGGCTTGGCCTAATAGCAGATGGAGACCCACTGTTGCAGGACTGGGTCCCATTGCCAGCAGGTTCCAACGCAGGCGGCGCAACCCAAGCAGCCAATTCCGAGAAATACCCCGCCGCAGGCACAGCCGCCTCGACAGCCGCAACGCCCGACGAAAGCGCACCTGCCGGCGCAACGGCCAATGGCGCACCCGACGGCGCAGCGGCCAGCGCACCCAATACCGGCGGCGCAACGGCCGGCGCACGCAACGCCAGCGGCGCAACGGCCGCCGACGGCGCAGCCGCCGACATGCGCGCACCCGCCGCAGCCGCCGCCAGCGTGAGCACACCCGCCGCAACCGCCGCCATGCCCGCATCCGCCGCAGCCGCCACAGCCGCCGCGTGCGAGCTTTATGCCTCCGCCGAGCGGCGCGTTTTCTTTATCGAAAACATGAAAGGTCGCCAGACTGACGTCGGAGATTTCCTCCTCGCCGAGAATAAATCGCCGCGCATTGTCCCGCGTTGGATCAGTTGTGGTCGTCGGGGCGGTCGCCGAAGCACCGCCCGTCATCACCAGAGAAACGCCGGCTGCCCCGAGTGCCAGGGCTGCCTTGCCACGCTTCCTTATGGAACGTCGCCTCGCCTGCGCCATGAGATCCTCCCGTCAGCCGCCTCGACATACAGACCAGAAGTCGCTTTCGCGTTCAGCACCGCCGTGAACGGCTACATAACCATGCGCCGCTCAGGCGTGCTTTTTGTGGCGACGGTATGCCTTAATTCAGAGCGCGGCAACTCAACGAGCGTTGAGGATTCTAAATTTCGTGTCAGGGAAGGTAGGAAACGTGTGCCAATTCTTGCACTCCACTTTGGCCGTCATTGGGCAACGAGTATTTCACCGCCACGCAATAGTGGGTTCCGTCGGTGCGAGGCGGCCATTGGAATGACAGTACTGCGCGATGGAACTCCACGTCTCAGTCATAGTCATCGTCATATTTGGTGGTGTCGACGGGCGAACTTAATCCGAGACCGTTATCGACGTCCGCATCGTGCTCCGGGCAATCGACGCTGCAGTTGGCGGCTCCAATGACTCGATCCTCTTTGCCCTGAGCGACGGCAAACATGGCGAGGGCGGTAATGGCTGCAATCACGATATAGGCGCGCATGGCTGGCTCTCGATCCGACTCGGCGACCCTATTGGCAGCCAGCGCCGTTCGATTCCGCAAGCGCAACTTATCGCCATCGCGAACGATTTTTGGGCAGCGAGATCGTCGCGGCGGGCCGCGCTGGCGCTAGCCCCACAGCTCCTTGCTCGCCAACGCCGCGCCTTCGGCAAGAGCACCGAGCTTCAAATAGACCACCCCCGCGTCGAGCTTGCCGTGGCCGGCGGCGGTGCCGAAGCCGCAGTCGGTGTTGGCGATGACGCGTTCGCGGCCGATAGCGCGGGCGAAGCGGACGATGCGTTGCCCCACCAGTTCCGGGTGCTCGACATAGTTGGTCGAGGTGTCGATCACACCGGGCAGGAGCAGCTTGTCGTCGGGTAATTTCACCTCGTTCCAAACCGCCCATTCGTGCTCGTGGCGCGGATTGGCGGCTTCGAGCGCGATGCCCTGGGCGCGCACGCCGAACACGATGCTGATGATCTTCTTCAGATCGATGTCGTGGGTGTGCGGGCCTTCGTAGTTGCCCCAGCAGACATGGATGCGGACCCGATCCGGCGGAATTTTTCCGAGCGCATGGTTCAAGGCCTCGGCGTCGAACGCCGCGCGCTTGAGGAAATCGGCCTCGGAGAGATCCTGAAAGCCGGTGTGGCGCGACATGGCCAGATCCGGACAGTCGAGCTGCAGGACGAAGCCGGCGTCGACGATGGCCGCATATTCCTCGCGCATGGCGTCGGCGACCGCGCCGACATAGTCCTCGTGGCGCGTGTAGTGGCGGTTGGGTAAAAAGCTCGCGACCACGCCAGGCGACGCCGCGGTGAGAAACGCTTCCGTCGGCTGCGCCGCATCGACGGCTGAGCGCATATTGGCGAGGTCGCGGCGCAAGGCCTCACGATCCTTGACCGCGATCGGGCCGATGCAAGTGACGCGCTTGAATGGGCGCGGCCCGGTCAGCTTCGCCATCTTGTGCCGCAGGTCAGGAAACGGCGCCAGATCGAGGTGAGGCTTGCCGGGTTCGGTGGTGCCTTCTTCGGAAAAGCCGCTCAGCCGATCGTGGACGTAGGTGGCGTAGCTGATCTTGCTCGCCTCACCGTCACTGACGATGTCGATGCCGGTGCCGACCTGTCGCTTCACCACGTCGCGGACGGCTTGCGTAATGGCGCGGTCGAATGCGGCCACATCGTAAGTCTGCCGGTTCTCGCGCGCTTCGAGCAGCTTGAGCGTTGCTTCCGCGCGCGGCAGGCTGCCGACGTGGGTCGTGAGAACTCGATGGTCGCTCGTTTTCATATCTTTCGCACCTGGCGACGGCGACGACTATAGCGGCTTCTGCAAATCCTGCGGCAGGAACTGCTGATCGATCATGGCATTCCAGTCGACCGGCTGGTCGACGTCGCCGACCAGCTCGAGGCCTTGCGACATCTTCGCCAAGCCCGATTTGTCGAACTCTCCGTGGGTCCATTCGCCGTCATAGCCGAAATATTTCGGAAAATAGGTCGCCACCTGCTTTGGGTCCTGTTGCCAAACCTTGGCGTAAATTTGCATTGCATCGTCGCGGTTTTGATAGATGTAATCGACGGCGCGGCGGCGGACTGCGATGAGCTTGTGCAGCAGCTCCGGGTTCTTGGCGGCGAATTCCCGCGTGGTGATGCAGACGAGCCAAGTCATGCGCGGGATGAGGTCGGCGAACTTGAAGATGACGCGGAATTTGTCCGGCTCCAAGGTGAGCTGCGGATCGATCAGCGGCGCCGCCTGGATGGCGCCGGTCATCAGCGCGGTGACGCCGGGGCCGAAGCCGCCGGTCGCGACCGCTTCAACCTTGCCCGACAGCTGCGCTTCCTTGAGCGCGAGATGCAGCAGCACATCGCTGGTCGATTTCGGCGCGGTATAGCCGGCCTTCTTGCCGGCGAGGTCGGCGACGGTGCGGACATCGGATTTCGGATCGGCGACCAGCGCGATCTCGCCGATATGGCTGCTCGAGGTGTTGACGATGACGACGTCGAGGCCGGAGCGGCGCGCCGCGATTGCGGCCGAGCTCGCCACTTCGCCGTAAGGCAGATCGCTCGCCAGGACGTTGCGCAAGGTCGTGCCGCCGCCGGCGCCCGAGATCACCTGATCGATCTTGACGCCGGCTGCGTCGAAGTAGCCCTTCTCGATCGCGACCGCCCACGGTAGCGTCGCGGTCACCCGGCCGTATTGGCTGACGGCGAGCTGAAAGGCCTGACATGGCGACGCGATCGCAAGAACAGCTGCCAGCGCCAGCGGCGGCGAATATGTCCTGGTCAACGGAAGCTCCTTCCCGAGTGCGGCAAGAGTAAGCCGAAGCGAAAACGGCGTTCAAGCACGCGGCAACTGCCGCCGCGTCGCGGTGGGCAGCGGGTGGGCAGTGCCGCTGCCAAAAAATCAGCGCGTGCGCTCAGATCGCGTTGTTTTGAGCGCGCAGACGCCGCGCCAAGGTGCGCATGACGTTGAGCGCGAAGTGCGGCGTCTGGCTGACCATGAATAGGAACTGCTTTTCGCCGACCGCGACAAGCCTGACGTCGGTCGCGGCCACCGCGGTGGCGCTGCGCGGCGCCGCATCGATCAGCGCCATCTCGCCGAAAATGTCGCGGTCGCCGACAGTGCCCAGGAGCCGATTGCCGAGACGGATGTCGACCTTGCCGCTTTGCACGACATAAAACTCGGTCGCGGCGTCGCCCTGCCGGAAAATGATGTCGCCGGTCTTAAACTCCTTAACCGGTGCGCCGGCGCCGGCCAGGATGCCGAAATCGATGGGCCCCTCAGCCATGCTTACCCTCCTCGTCCAACCACGTATTATTGCAGTTTGATGTCGGCGGTCGATTGCGGATTTATGACAAGGCGACCTCGGCGGCGTACGGGAACGCCGAAAATACTAACGGCCACGAACTAGGTGCGCGTACATCCGGCGTCACCCGTCGCGGCCGTCCTGTGACGGAGCCCGAAGGCATCAACGTCACCCATCTTATATAGGCGCGGTGGGCCGCTTATGCAAGGCTATTCGGCCAAGGCCACGAAGGTCCCTGAAAGGTGTTGCATTTTTCCGACACTTTCGCGGGCGCTTAACGAACTTCTTAACGAAGCATCACGTGCACGGGAGCGAACCATGACCATGAACCAAGGAGCGGCCGCCCTGCAGCAGGCGGTTGCCACCGCGATCCACGAACATTGGAAGCTGTTCCTGATCGAGGGCGTCATCCTGGCGCTGCTCGGCGTCGCCGCCATTGCGGTACCTTGGATCGCGACACTCGCCTTCACTCTGGTGCTTGGCTGGCTGTTCCTAATCTCCGGCATCGTCGGCCTCGTCACCACGTTCTGGATGCGCGGGATGCCGGGGTTCTGGTGGTCGCTGTTCTCCGCCATCATCGCCATTGCCGCGGGCATTATCCTGTTGACTTCGCCCGTCAGCGGCGCGCTGTCGTTAACCTTCGTGCTGATCGCCTTCTTCGTCATCGAAGGCATCCTCACCATCATGTACGCGATCGAGCACCGCAATCAGCTCAGCGGCCGCTGGGGTTGGATGCTGGCGAGCGGCATCGTCGACCTGATCCTCGCCGGCATCATCTTCGCCGGGCTTCCCGGCACGGCGGCCTGGGCGCTCGGGCTCCTGGTCGGCATCAATCTCGTGTTCGGCGGCACCGCCATGATCGGCATGGCGCTGGCGGCGAAACAGACGGCATGAAGATCGGCTATTCCGCCGGCTGCTGGATGAGCCGCGTCTTCTCGACGCCGTTGGCGATGAGCGCGATCAACAGCACCGCGACCAGGAAGCCGAGCGCGATCAGCGCCGTGGTGCCTAGCACGAGATCGAAGCCGCCGCGGCCGTAGAGGAACGCGATCATCGACACTGCGAGGCCGGACACCATGAAGGTGAGGAAATAGCGTACCGCATAGACGCGGCCGCGCCAGGCATCGGCGGTGTAGCGGGCGATGACGAGATCGTTGAGCGTGATCTGGCCGTAGATCGCCGCCATGGTGTAGGCGAGCGCGAACAGCAGGCTCAGGCCCTCGGCATACGCCGCCCACATCACGCCGGTGAACTGCATCACCGCGCTGATGGCGAACAGAATATGCAGCGGAAAGCGCTCGACCAAGCGCCCGACGGTGATTTGCGCCACGGCCCCGCACAGAAATACCGCCGTGGTCAGACCGCCCACTTCGACCAGCGAAATGCCGGCGACGCGCTCGTCGACGATCTTGGGCAGCGAGATCGAGATGGTGTTGAAGACGAGGCCGGCGCTGAGCGCCACGATGAAGAACAGGCCGGCGATCATCGCCGCGGTCGCGGGCGACAGCACGACGTCAGCTGTGGTCGAGCGCTTCGCCGCGTGCCGACCTTCCGTGGGCACGTACCAGAGATAGATCGCGCCGGTCGCGACGCAGACGATGCCCGGCACCAGGAAGGCGCCGCGCCAGCCGATCACCGCGGTCAGCGCCGCGGTGATGCCGGCGGCTAGCGAGACCCCGAGATTGCCGCAGACACCGTTGAAGGCCATGGTGCGGCCGCGCTGGGTAGCGTTTTCCAGGATCAGCGCGGTGCCGACCGGATGATAGATCGCGGCGAACATGCCGAGCATAAACAGTGCCACCGCGAGCGCCGTGAGCGACGGCGAAAGCGCCGCGCCGATCAGCGACACGCCGCATCCGACATAGAAGCCGACCATCATGTTGCGGCGGCTCCAGCGGTCGGCGAGCCAGCCGGCTGGCAGCGAGAACAAGCCGAAGGCGACGAACGATGCGGTCGACAGCGCGATCAGCGACGCATAGGAGCGGCCGTAGATCACCACGAGCTGAAGCACCACGGTCGGGTAGATCAGAATGACAAAGTGATCCAGCGCATGGGCCCAATTCATGAAGCCGATCGAAAGCCGACGCTGCCACAGATCGGCGGCGGCAGACTCAGCGGCGGGATTTATGTGCGACGGCGAAACTTCGGCGGTCATCGAATTTTTGGCCCTGATTCAAGGGCAGACATATAGCCTGCAGCGCCGTCGCGACATACCCCAAACTTGCAGGGCTGGGCGGCGGCGGCCGCCGCGGGCGCTTAAGCATCCTCCTCCAGCGGCTCGAAGTGCGGGTGAAACCAGATCTGCGCGATCAGGGTCGGCACCACGGCGCTACCGATCACGGCGGTGAGCAGTACCGTGTATTGGCTCGCATCGATGATGTGGTTGGTGAGCCCGAACAGCGCCGAGATCGAGCCGAAGGTGAGCCCCGTCGACATCATCATAGTGGTGTACATGCCCTCGCGCGGATCGAACTTGAAATAGCGTGTCAGCGGCAGGATGCCGATGAACTTGGTGGCCATCTTCATGGCGAGGAACGCCGCGATCAGCCCGGCGCCGGTGAGGAGCGCCTGCCATTCGATTAGCGAGCCGGCCTTGAGGAAGTAGAACGGCGTGAGGAAGGCAAAGCAGATAGCGCGCAGGCGCAGCTGCAGCTCGCGGTTTTTCATGAAGAACGGGGCGAGCGCCATGCCGATCAGATACGCGGGCAGCACGGCTTCGCTCTTTCCCAGATTGGCGAGCCCGCCAAGCGCGAACAGCACGAGGAACAGAAATTTTATTTCGGGCTCGCTGGCTCGTCCGCTGACGCGCTTGAACAACCACGGCACGACAAACGGCAGCACCGCCATCACGGCGACGGTCGCGACCACGAAGAGGAGCAGATAGAGATTGTAGTTGGCAAAGATCAGCCCGAGCGCCAGCACCGTGCCGATGTCGTTGATGAAGCAGGCGGCGAGAATGATCTTGCCGAGCTCGGTGCGGTTATAGCCGGTCTCGACCATCACCGCGTAGACTACGGCGACCGAGGTGGTGGACAGCGAGATGCCGGCGATCTGCGCCTGCGGCCACGGCCAGCCGAGCCCGTAGCGGGCGAGCAGCAGACAGCCGAGATAGGGCGCGAAGAAGCCCATCAGCCCGATGGTGACGCTCGAGCCGAAATTGCGCTTGACAACGTGCGGGTCGATGTCGGTGCCGGCGAGGAAGGTCAGCACCACGGCGCCGACGCCGGCGATGTAATTGATCCACGGCGTGAGCGGCAAGCCCACGGTGTTGCCGGCGATGGCACCGACCACGATCTCGAACAAGGCCGCCGAGATGGTAATGTAGAGCGAGCCCATCGCGGCGACGAGCGCCAGAGCGATCCAGAGCGCCGATTGGAACCAGACGTTTTCCATTTTGCTTTTTCCTTTCCGTCGTGCCGGGCCGGCTCGCGGCGCGGCACGAAAAAACCCGCGCTGTGGCGGGTCACGAAAAGCCCCACCGCAGTCGCATGCGGCAGGGGTCATCAGCTCTGGTGAGCGGTTTTGGGGAACCCCATCCCCGTCAGACTCGGAACGGTCGACCTTATACAGGATTTTCCGGTCGCTGGCACCGACGTCGCGCAGCTAAAACGATCGGCAGTGGCCGTAATTCGCCCCAAGGTCAAAGTGGCCAACCATAGCTTATGGCGTGCCGGCGCCACCCTTGTCGGTGGGATCGACCGGCAGCACGAACTGGAACACCGAGCCGCTTTCGCCGTTCGACGATGCGGTGAGCTGGCCGCCATGCTGCTCGACGATCATGCGGCAAATGGCGAGTCCTAAGCCCATGCCGTGGGACTTCGTGGTGACGAAGGCGCCAAAAATGCCTTCGAGCTGCTTTGCGTCGATGCCCGGACCGGAGTCTTCCACCTCGACGGTAATGGCGCCGGACCCGCGCGGGGCGCTGCGCACGTGCAGCACGCGGCTGCGCTCGGTCGTGGCCGCCATGGCTTCGAGCGCGTTGTGGGTGAGATTGAAGATGACCTCTTGCAATTGACCGCCATGAGCGATGACCGGCGGCAGCCCAGCCGTCAGCTCGGTGCGAACGATGACGCCGCGTTCGTGCACCTCGTTGCCGAGCGACTGCAGCACGCCGCGGATGATCTCGTTGACGTCGACCGGCTGGCGCGCATCGTCGCCCTTGCGGTACAGCGCGCGGATGCTGTCAAACACCTCGCTGGTGCGGTGACTTTCGTTGACGATCCGGTTCAGCGCCGTCTCGATCTCGGCAAGATCGGGGGGCGGCCGGCGCAGAAAATGCCGTGCCGCGCTGGCATTGGCGGCGATCGCCGCGAGCGGCTGACGTACCTCATGGGCGATGGCCGCCGTGATCGCCTGCGCGTTCATCAGCTTGTTATCGCGTTCGCGCTCTAGCATCAGGTTGGAGCGGGTGAGCCGCGCCTCGCTGTCGCGGCTTTCGGCAAACAGCGCTGCCAGCACGAAGGTGCCGACCGCAACGAACAGGATTGCGGATTGCGCCTGCAGGATGCGGTCACTGAAGGCGATCGCGGTGTCGCCGAAATGGCCGACGCCGAACACAGCGGTGGCGACGAAGGCGATGCAGACGAGCGAGGCGGAGGCCGCGGCATAGACCGGCCGGCACCGCGCCGTGACCCACAGCAGGATCGGAAACAGCGCGGCGATCGGCAGTACGGTGACCCAAGTTTCCGGCGGCAGCACGATGACGATCGCGGTCACCAACGCCAGCACCACTAGCGCCGCGGCGCCTTCGACGAGCTCGCTCGGCGGCGGCGGCTCGCGCAGGGCGGCGGCGATGCCGATCACGAGCGGCGCCACGATGATGATGCCGATGGCATCGGAGGCGAACCAGTGCTGCCAGCTGGTCAGCATTTCCGCCGAGGGTCCGGAGAGGAGCCGATAGGTCACCGCGCCGCCGATGCCGGAAATCGCGGTACCGATAATCGCCGCACTGAGGAGCCCGATCACCTGACGCAGCCGGTCGAGCGTGAAGTCCGCGCCGAAATAGTGCTCGATCAGCCCGGCGGTGATCAGCGCCTCGGTGGCGTTGCTCACGCCCAAGGCGACACCCGCCCAAAGCGGGTCGTCGATGGCGAGATGCACCACGACTGTGGCGGCGATCACGCCGGCCGCCACTGGCCAGCGCGCCCAGCGGCCGAGCGCGATCAGCACGCCCGAGGAAATGCCGGCCGCGGGCCAGAACACCGCGACGCCTTCGGGCTTCAGAATGAGGCCGACGCCGAGCCGGCCGGCGAGGTAATAGGCAACGGCGATGCCGATGGCGAGCACGATGCCAACAAGCCACCGCCGCGCCAGATCGCCGGCAGCGGATTTTTTCCCTTGGCCGTAGCCCCATGTACCCTCGGGCATACCGCAGCTCCCCCGAGATGACCCGGAGCGATTTTACTCGCCCTGACCGTGAATATCGAGGCGGGCGGCGGCCCGCTGGGGGCCTGCTAATCCAGGGTGCGGCGGAAGCGCGTCACGGCGATGACCATCGCCACGGCCATCAGGCCAGCGAGCGCCAGCGTGTCGTAGCGCAGGTCGGCGAGCGTCGAGCCTTTGAGCATGATCGCGCGTGCGATGCGGATGAAATGGGTCAGCGGCAGCCATTCGCCGACGGCTTGCGCCCAGGCCGGCATGCCAAGGAACGGGAAGACGAAGCCCGACAACAGCATGTTGGGGAGAAAAAACATCATCGACATCTGCACCGCCTGCAGCTGGTTCTGCGCCAAAGTCGAGAACGTGTAGCCGAACGACAGGTTGGTGGCGATGAACAGCGTGGTCAGCGCCGCGAGCAGCACCAGATTGCCCATGATCGGCACGCCGAACATGATGACGCCGGCGACGATGATCAGCGCCGCCTGCAGGAAACCGACCAGAACATAGGGTGCGATCTTGCCGAGCATGATTTCGAGCGGCGTGATCGGCATGGCGAGCAGGCTCTCCATGGTGCCGCGCTCAATCTCACGGGTCACCGACAGCGCGGTGAAGATCAGCATGGTGAGGGTGAGGATAGTGCCCAGAAGCCCTGGCACGATGTTGAGCGCGGTGACGGCGGCCGGGTTGTAGCGCTCGTGGGTGCGGATCTCGAACAGCGGCTGGCCGGCATCGGGAAGCCCGTGATCGTTGGCGAGCGAGGTGGTGACGAGCGTCGACAGCGCCGAGATCGCGGTGCCGGTCGCCACCGGATCGGTGGCGTCGGCGGCGACCAGCAGCGCCGGCTTGTCGCCGCGGCGCAGCGCGCGCTCGAAGTTCGCCGGAATTTCGATGGCGAACAGCACTTGGCCCGACGCGAGCGCCTGGTCGAATTCGGCGTCGTTGTGCAGGATCTGCGTGACCTTGAAAAACTTGGTGTTCTGGATGGCGGCGAGGATGGAGCGGCCGACGTCGCTCGATTCCTGCACCAGTACTGCGGTCGGCAGGTTGCGCGGCGTGGTGTTGATGGCATAGCCAAACAGCAGAAGCTGTAGCAGCGGGATCGTGATCATGGTGGCAAACGTGATGCGGTCGCGGCGCAGCTGCAAAAATTCCTTGAGCAGCATGGCGCCGGACCGCCGCCAGAAACCGGCGGCGCCGATCGAAATCGCAAGCTGCGCGAGCGCGCTCATTGGAAATTGTCCTTGGCGTGCGCCATCAGGTCGATGAACACGTCTTCGAGCGACGGCGCGGCGCGCTCCCAGTTGAGGCCGGGCGTAGCGCTATAAGGCGCGATCGCGGCCTCGAGCGCCGCCTCGTTGCGGCCGGAGACATGCAGGCTCGTGCCGAACGGCGCCACCATGTCGACACCGGGCTTAACTTTCAGCTCGCTCGATAGAGTGGCGAGATGTTCGGGGTCGGTAGTGTTCACCGTATAGGTCGTCAGGTGCGAATTGGCGATGACGTCGTGGACGGTGCCGCGGGTCAACACTTCGCCGAAGGCGATATAGGCGATCTCGTGACAGCGCTCGGCCTCGTCCATGTAGTGGGTCGACACCAGCACGGTGAGGCCTTCGGCGGCGAGCTTGTGAATCTCGCTCCAGAAATCGCGCCGCGCCTTCGGGTCGACGCCGGCGGTCGGCTCGTCGAGCAACAGAAGCTTCGGGTTCGGCAAGGTGCAGGCGCCGAGCGCGAGGCGCTGCTTCCAGCCGCCGGAGAGCTTTCCCGCGACCTGCTCCTCGCGGCCCTGCAGACCGAGCCGCTCGATCATCGCCTTGGCGGCGGCTTTAGGCCGCGGCAGGCCGTAAACGCGGGCGATGAATTCGAGATTCTCCCGCACCGACAGGTCCTCGTAGAGGCTGAAGCGCTGGGTCATGTAGCCGACGCGGGTTTTGATTTTCGCCGCCTCGGTGCGGATGTCGAAGCCGAGGCAGGTACCGCTGCCGCGATCGGGCGTGAGCAGCCCGCAGAGCATGCGGATGGTCGTGGTCTTGCCGGAGCCGTTGGGCCCTAGGAAGCCGAAAATGGAGCCGCGTTTGACCTGCATCGACAGGTCGCGCACCACGGTGCGGTCGCCGAACGATTTGGTCAGCCCGTGCACGTCGATGACGACGTCGTGGGTCAGGGGCGCCGCGTGCGCCGCGACCGCGGCCGGCATCGCTGCGGTAGCCGCGGTCATCGCGTCGCCTCCGGCCGCGACGCATCGCGCTTCGGCGCTTCAGCCGTCGGCGACGGCGGCACCAGCGATACATCGACCGGCTGGCCGACGCGCAGCGCGCTCGGCGTATCGGGCAGCGCTTCGACGAGGAACACCAGCTTGGAACGTTCGTCGAGGCTGTAGATCACCGGGGGCGTGAATTCGGACTGCTTGGCGATGAAGCTGATATGGGCGGTGAGATCGGCGGCGCAGCCGTTGCAATGGATTCTGATGGTGTCGCCGTAATCGATGCTCTGCAGCGCCGGCTCCGGCACATAGAAGCGCACCTTGATATTGCCAGGCGGCAAGATCGCCACCACCGGGCGGCCCGCCGGCACCATTTCGCCCGGCCGGTAATAAACCTCCTGGATGGTGCCGGTGGCGGGGCTGAACACCTGGCGGCGCGATAGCCGTGTCTGCGACGAGTTCAAGCGCGCTTGCGCGTCACGCAGCACCGCAGTCGCTTGATCGAGATCCTTCTGGGTGCCGGAGCCGGTCTTGGCGAGCGAGCTGGCGCGATCGTAGCTCTGCTGGGCGTTGACCAACGAAGCTTTGACCTGGGCGAGTTCGGCCTGCTGCAGATCGTCGTCGACGGTGAACAGCGGCTCGCCCTTCTTGGTGGCGTCACCCTCACGCACCGACAGCGTCTGTACCCGGCCGACCTCGTCGGGCGCGACGAAAATCAGATTGGCTTCGATCCAGCCCTGAAAGGTGGCGTCGGGCTTCTTGCCGCAGCCGGCGAGCGACAATGCCGCGAAGCAGGCAATTAGGGCAGCGACGCGAACGGTCATGTCGCCCTCCCCGTGCCCAACAGGTTGTCAAAGTGAGCGCGCATCAGGCCGCGCACGTCGAGCGGCTCGAAGCGGTCGAACAGACCGTTCCAGACGATGGCGATGATGCCTGGCGCGCCGAGCAGCATCGGGAAGCGCACGAGTGAGTCGTTGGCAAGCTCGCCGCGCTCGTAAGCGCGCCGCATCAGGCCGCGTAGCGCCTTGAGCAACCGTTCGAGCACCTCGTGATAGTAGAACTCGGCGAGCGCCGGAAAGCGCGGCCCTTCGCTGATCATAAGGCGGATCACCTCGCGGCGCCGCGTGCCGTAGACCTCGCGCACGAAAATCTCGATCGCCTGCTCGACAACCGCGCGCAGCGGCAGTTCGGTCCCGAACGCGAGCTCCAACGAGCCGACCACGGGCACCATCTTTGTGCGGATCAGTTCCTGAAACAGGCTCTCCTTGTCGGCGAAGTACAGGTAGATGGTGCCCTTGGCGACGCCGGCGCGCTTGGCGACGTCGTCGAGCCGCGCCGCGGCAAAGCCTCTGGCGGAGAATTCATCTAACGCGGCGTCGAGGATGGCGTCGCGGCGGGCCGCGGCTTTCGCCGTGCGCGCGCTCTGGCGCGATGTCGCGACGGCAGTGGAATCGATGCTCAGCGGCGCGCCCGCGCCAGGGGCGCTGACATGAGCGCCGATCGGGACCCGGGGTGCCCCAATTGCCTTCGCCATTGCGGGTTTTCGCGGTGCCTTTGTCATGCGATCAATATGACTGACCGGTCAGTCATAATCAAGAAGCGATTCGCGGCTCCGCCCGATACCGGCTTCAAATCTCTGTTACGGTGGCGATTGCGGCCCCACCGCCCCGCAATCCCGAGGTCAAATCCGATGCCCGATACGACGGACGAAGTGCCGATCAGTCACCTGCAGCGGCGCAAGATTGAAAACCGGATCCTGATCCCGTTCATCGAGGCGTGCCGGGAGAAGTTCGGCGACGCGGCGACCCGCGAGCTGGTCGTCGACCTGATCCGCCGGCTCGGCGCCGAGGACGGCGCGCGCTGGGGCGCGACCTACGGCAGCGACCTTTCAGCGCTCAAGACCGTCGCCGAACAAGTCTGGGCCGGCGGCGGCAGCCTCGACATCGAAATGCTGGAAGGGGGCGGCGAGCATCTCGACTTCAATGTGCGGCGCTGCCGCTACGCCGAGTTCTACAAGGAGCTCGGGCTCACCGACATCGGCTATCTCGTGCACTGCAACCGCGACCACGCCATGGTCGGCGGCTTCAATCCGGATCTGAAACTCACGCGCACCCAGACCATCATGGAGGGCGCGTCCCATTGCGATTTCCGCTTCGCCAAAAAAACCTGAACAAAAATTCAGCGAGAAAACTATGAACTTGAAATGGCGCGCCCGGTGGGCGGCGCTTCTTGGGTCCTTGCTCGCGGCTGCGACGGCGAGCGCGGCGCGCGGCGACGACTATCCGTCGCGCCCGGTGCGCTTCATTTCGGACTCGGCGCCCGGCAGCTCCATCGATGTCACCATGCGGGTCATCGTCGACGGGATCAGCCGCGTCTGGGGCGGCAAAGCGGTGTTGATCAATCAGCCCGGCGCCGGCGGCGCGATCGGCGTGCGTGCGGTGTCATCGGCCGCGCCCGACGGCTACACCTTCGGCATGTTCGCGCTGTCGGATTTCGTCACGCTGCCCGGCACCGCCGACAATCTGCCGGTGCAAGTGCCGCGCGACTTTATTCCGGTCGGCAATCTCGGCGGCGCGCCGATGTTCATCACCGCGGCACCCTGGCTCGAGGTCGAGACGCTGCCGGAACTGATCGCGCGCGCCAAAGCGCATCCCGGCGAGATCGCCTACGGCACCAACGGGCCGGGCCGCCTCACCCATCTGACCGGCGAACTCCTTCAGGATCGCGCCGGCATCAAGCTCCTGATGGTGCCCTACTCCGGCGGCACCGCGCAGGTGCTCAACGACATCATGGGCAAGCGCGTTGGGCTCGCCTTCGATTCCTATTCGGGTGTCGCCGGCGCGGTCGAAGCGAAGAACGTCATTCCGCTCGCTGTTGCGTCGCCGAAGCGCATGGCGATGTTTCCCGATCTGCCGACGGTTGCCGAGACCCTGCCTGGCTTTCAGTCGGCGGGCTGGCAGACCTTGGTGGCGCCGCTCGGCACACCCGACGCCATCGTCCGGCGGGTCAATGCCGACCTCATCAAGGCGCTGGCCGACCCGGAGGTCGAGAGGCGCCTAGGCCAGCTCGGCCGCGATCATCTGGCGATGACGCCCGAGGCGACGCTCGCCTTCATCCAGAGCGAACAGCAAAAGTGGGCGCCGATCCTTCAGAACATCGACGTTCAGCGCTGAGCGGGCTTTAGCCCTTTTCGTCGCAGGCCCAGGCGCGTACCACGCATTCGCGGCCGCCGAATTCGTGGCAGCGGCGCATCGAGGCGTTTTCCGCCTTGCCGAGATGGGATTCGATCGCCCAGCCGAACGAGCCGCACGGGTTCTTGGCGTCGATCGCCATGGCAGCGCAGCCCTTGTGCATCTCGCCGACGAGCTTGCAGGTGCCGCCGGTGCACTTCTTCAGTGCCGCGGCGCGGGCATCGGCGGCGTGGCGAAAATCGAAGCCGTAGCCGAAGGCGCCACAGGTGCCGACCGCAAACGCGCCGGTCGAGTGCGCGGCGCCAAGGCTGGCAATCAACAGGCCCGCCGCGACGGCGGCGCGCGCAAAATTACGTCGGTAACCGGACATGGAAGCCCCTCCCCGAAGGATGCGTCAACGCTAGCCGCGAAGGGTTTCCAGACGGTGAATGCGCGGCTTTTCGTGGGAAATTATCGTGCTTCGGGCGAACGCCGGCGCGCGCCAAACATCGCTAATCCCTGGGCGCGACGCCGTTCGATAGCCGCGGGGGAATAAGCGCATGGAAGAGCACCGACGTGCCTCGCGTAGACAGATGCTGAGGTCCGGGAAAATTCATCTTGGCAAGCACGCGGTTCCTTGCACGGTCCACAACCTGTCGGAAACCGGCGTGAAACTGCAGGTGCGACGACCGCGGGTTTGCCTTCGGAGTTCGTCTTTTCGATGCCGGAGCGGTCGCCGCGGTAATGCGAGGTCGTTTGGCGCAACGAAGCCAAGCTCGGTATTCGATTCAAGTAGATCGTTCGCCGGCGTTTACGCGCACACGCCCTAGCCCGCACTGACCGCGTCGTAGACGTCGCGCTCGAATTGCCGGTAGATGCGCAACGCGCGGGTATCGGCAAACGGCAGCACCTGCGTCATGAAGACGGCCGAGACCTTCCGCGTCGGATCGATCCAATAATAGGTGTTGAGGAGGCCACCCCAGGTCAGGCTGCCGGCGCTTCGGCCGCCGGCCATTGCCTGCATATTGATCATGTGGCCGAAGCCCCATTTGCAAGTTACGCCCGGGCAAAGATTGACGTCGTTGGAGAGCGCCGGCACCGTTGTTTTCAGGATGCCGACGTCGACGTCGCCGATCTGGTTCTGCCCCATCAGCGCGACGGTCTCGGGCCGAAGGATGCGGGCGCCGTCGAGCGCACCACCGTGCATGAGCGCACGCAGAAGCGTCAGATAATCCGGCGCGGTCGAATAAATCCCGCCGCCGCCGGAGAACGAACGCGGCGACGACGGCAACCGCTTGGCCACGGGCTCCAGCGGCTCCGCCGTCAGTGCGCCGCCCGGCCCGCGACGGTGCCCGCTCGCCTGCCGGGCACGCTGCTGCGGAGAAATCACGAAGCCGGTGTCGTTCATGCCGAGCGGATCGAAGATGTTCTTGCGGAGATAAACGTCCAACGGATCGCCGCTGACCGCCTCGACGATGCGGCCGATCCAATCGATGCTGGTGCCGTATTGCCAGGCTTCGCCGGGATCGAACATCAG
>Ga0306926_10001252_pt1 | contig 25005 bp, 22 predicted proteins | sample flu12Cox44000178_FD_203759 | JGI IMG/M metagenome (GOLD analysis project Ga0306926, IMG submission 203759) | Lab enrichment of tropical soil microbial communities from Luquillo Experimental Forest, Puerto Rico - flux8day.12C.oxic.44.000.178 (v2)... | ecosystem: Environmental > Terrestrial >...
GGACAGTTTTGATCAGTCAGCGACTCTATGGGACGCGATGACCTTTGAGGTCCTCCGCGGCCTTCAGGGCAACGTCGACGACGTGAGGGCGCTGGCGATCTCCCACGACGGGACAAGACTTGCTGCAGGACTCGACGGGAGCGGCGTTGCAGTATGGAATCTGCGCACGGGAGGAGAGATTCACCGTCTAAACCCGCATGGGCAGGTCAGAACGGTTGTCTTTTCACCTGATGACATGCGGCTAGCCTCGGGAGGCTCCGATTCGACCGTCTTTGTGTGGGATGTGGGCACTGGGGGACAGCCCATAGCTCTGAAGACCAATACGAACAGCACGTCGAGTCTTGCGTTTTCACAGGATGGCAGGAAACTGGCCGCCGAACGGGCTATCTATCAATCTGAGGCGATGCTCGTTTGGGACATATCATCACAAACTCTTTCGCGGAGCATTCGACATACGGACTTCGTTGAAGCGGTGGCATATTCACCTACCGGGCCATTTGACTGTGCTCCGATCTGCGTATTCCCAGCGACTTCGATGTCGCCCTGATCAGCTGGCGTCCTGATTATGACCCGTTCTTCTATCGCCAACTCTCACACCGGGCGCGTCGGATCTATCTGTTTCGGGATGAGTACATCTTCGACGTAGAGAAAGCAGTGGTCGTCGAAACCCCACAGCTTGGCCACGCGACTTACGTCTTCGCCAAACCTCGCAGCATAGACAGCTTTCTTGCGCTATACACCAAGATCACGAAAGACGACATTCGCCGAAATCGCAATAACGCCGCTGAGCGATTGGGCTTTCTGGGGCGCGTGATACACGGCACCAATCCCAGGGCGTGGCTCAAGGGAGTCACGCAGCGCATTGGGGAGAAGGTTGACTTTACCAGCGTCCTTGGGCAATGAATCGAGTCTGGTTCGCGCCGATCAAAGTCGATTTTTTCTCGGGTGATGACCAGTCAAAGTGCGTTCGGTGAAATAAAAGTTGGCAATCAACCTCGCTAAATCTTGTTTCCGCTTCTCTCCTGAGACGCCAACTCGGCAGCCTGAAGGCTGTGCAAGGGTGTGAGAGTCACTCTTGTTACAGCCATTCCGCCCTCAAAAAACCGATGCCTCGCTTCCTGGTCTCCGACATTTCCTTCGCAGAATACGTGTCCTCCAAACAGGCCCGGTATAGCAGCGGCGTCAACTGTTTGACGAAGACTTGTTTTGAGGGTAAACAGAGCTTCTCGGTGCTCCGAAGCACCACATTATGATCGACTCACAACGAGCGTCCTATGTCCGAAGATCCAGTTTCAGGCAACGTGTCCCGCCGACTAGTGACCAAAGAACAAACCGTGCCACAGCTCGTGAATACGCACGAGGCCGCGGAAATCCTCGGACGTTCCGCAGCCACTTTGAAGCGTTGGCGGGCCGAAGGAGTCGGGCCGAATTGGATAGAACTGCACGGCAGAGTCAGCTATGATGTCAGCGTTCTTTTGAGATACATCCAAGAGAACACACGAGTTGCTTCCGTGCGGGCTCGAATGGAGGAGGCTCGTGAAGTTGTTTAGGAAACAACGGTCGAAGTTCTACTGGTACGACTTTACGGTACGCGGTAAGCGTTACCGAGGCTCAACGCAGGAAACCAAATTAAGCAGGGCTGGGAAGATCGCTGGACTAAAGCTCGCAGCGGCCTTGCAAGGAACTGATCCGCTGGATCGAAAGCCACCAACTTTGCGAGAGTTTTCGTCAAGGTTCTTGGAGTGGGTCAAGACTGCCCGGCTCGAATTTGACACTCGGCGCTACTACCTGAACGGCTGGAGACTCGTGCAGACCACGCTATTGCCGAATCTGCGGCTCGACCGAATCACCGCTGATGTGGTCGAGGCAGTACGTTTCTCCGGCTCACCGTCAAACGGAAACAACGCACTCCGCACCTTGCGCCGAATGCTGAACAAGGCGGAAGAGTGGAAGCTCATTCGGGATGTGCCCAACTTCAGGCTTTTCAAGGAAGAGGGCCGCGCGTTAAGGCTGGATGATCAGGCCGAAGCGAAGTTGTTGCCCGTAGCAGAGCAGCCTCTCAAGGACATCATCGTGTTGATGCGCGACACGGGTATGCGAAACGCTCGGGAACTCTACCGGATGCGGGTTGAGAACATCGATTGGAACAGTTGCGTGATTTTCAACGCGAACAGCAAAACCAAGAAAGGCCGCAGATTCATCCCCATGAGCGACCGTGTGATAAATATCCTGCTAGTTCGCTGCGCTGACCGGAAGGAAGGTTGGGTGTTTCCTTCGCGTCAAAAGGGCAAGCACATCACGGGCGGCATGGTGAACAAGCAGTGGGTCAGAGCAAGAAAGAAAGCCGGCCTGCCGGAAAATCTCGTGCCGTACTGCGCCCGTCATGACTTTGGGACCTACGTGTTGCAGAAGACCGGCAACATTGCCGCAGTCATGAATAGCATGGGTCACTCGGATGTGAAGACGGCGATGACCTATCAGCACCCGGAATTGAACGTGGTACGCGACGCGATCAATTCACGGCACACTTTACGGCACACCGCCGAAACCGTTAACTAGGTAAGTTGTTGATTTGAATTGGCTGCCCCCCAGGGATTCGAACCCCGATATGCTGATCCAGAGTCAGCTGTCCTGCCGTTGAACGAGGGGGCAGCAAGCGTGATGGCTGCTAGTCGTGATGCAGCCGATAGCTTGATTTTATGGGCGTTGCGCACAAGCGTCAACACGACCAACACCCAAAAACCACGCACCCGCAACGTCAAAACCCTTCGCGATAAAATCGGCATGAGAATCTTCTTTACTGAGGCTGTCATGCCATCCCCTATCGGCCCCGTTGCGTTTTCGGCTGAGACTTCCAATGTAGCTCGCCAGCTCCTTGAAGCGGACCAGTGTGCCCTGATCGTCGTCGACATTCAGGAGAAGCTCCTGCCACCCATCTTCAACAAAGGGGAGCTGGTGCGTAACTCGCAGTTGCTGGTTAGGCTCGCGGGCATTCTTGAGCTTCCCATACTTGTTAGTACTCAATATCAGAAAGGCTTGGGAAACACGGTTGCTGAAATCGCCTCCCTGCTGGGAGACACGCAGCCGATTGACAAGCTGCAATTCGGCTGCTTCGGTTGCACCGAGTTCCGCTCCGCGCTGAAGTCGCTACACGGCAATCGCAACACGCTGCTGGTTTGCGGCATGGAAGCACACATCTGCGTAATGCAAACAGTTGTGGGCGCACTCACCGATGGCTACCTCGTACACGTGGCCTCTGATGCCATCGGTTCGCGCGTACGCTGGAACTGGGACATTGGCATCGACCGTATGCGGGCTGCCGGAGCAGTCATCTCCACCACTGAGATGATCATCTACGAACTGCTACGCTCCTCTGGCACTCAGCAGTTCAAGCACATGCTGCCCTATCTGAAGGGATAACCCGCATGGCGATCTCACGCAAGCGCTGCCTGCGGTATCCTCGCCCTTCATGATTTCTCTCGCCCGAAAGCTTCGTCTGGCCGACTTCTTCTCGCTGGGGTTCGGCACCATGGTCGGTGTCGGCTGGCTGGTTGTCATGGATGATTGGCTTTCGCGTGGCGGCCCGTTGGGAGTGGTGCTGGCGTTCCTCATGGGCGGCCTGGCGCTGTTGCCGATCGGCATGGTTTATGGGCACCTGGTTAGAGCAATGCCCGATGCTGCCAGCGAGATCGCCTACACCGCAGCCGTCTTTCCGCGCTGGATCAGCTATGCCACCGGTTGGATGATGCTGTTGGCGTACTACATCGTCTGCCCTTGGGAGGCCGTGGCGATCGGCCGCATCGCTGGCTACCTCTTTCCTACCCTCGATCGCATCGAGCTGTACCACGTCGGAGGAAAGCCGGTGTTTCTTCCCCATCTGATCATCGGACTTGCGCTCACCGTATTCATCACATTTCTGAACTACCGAGGCATCCGAGTCAGCGCGACACTGCAGAACTGGACCACCTTCGCCGTTCTGGCCCTGACCATCGGCTTCATCAGTGCGGGTATCAGCCATGGTGCGACTGAGAATCTTACTCCGCTATTCAACGGGCCATCAGTGATTTCAGTTGTCCTGGTCCTGCAAGTTGTCCCGTACTTCATGACCGGCTTTGAGTCGATCGGTAAAGCGTCAGAAGAAGCCAGTACAGACTTTCAGCCGCAGCGCTTCATGCTGGCGGTACTGCTCGCCATCATCGTGGGAGCAGCGTTCTACGCCGTCGTCACATTTGCCGTTGCCTACGTCACTCCTTGGCCGAGCTTGATGCATGAGAACTTCGCCACCGCCGTAGCATTTGAGCACGCGCTCGGCTCAGAGTCGATCGTGAGCGTGATCATGGCAACGGCGCTGCTTTCTCTGGTAAAAATCTTCAACGGCAACTTCGTGGCTGCTAGCCGGTTGCTGTTTGGACTCGGACGGCGAGGACTGGCTGATGTCCGGCTGGGTTATGTGCATCCGGTCAATCGCACGCCGTCGACCGCTGTGCTGTGTCTAGGCGTCGCCACAGCACTACTGATGTTCGCTGGCCAGTCTTTATTAGTCCCCGTTACAGAGGTGGGTTCGTTGGCCGCGCCCCTTGGCTGGATGGCCTCGTGCGCCGCGTTTCTTGCAACGCGACCTCCGCCCTTTGCTAAGACAGCGGCAGTCACAGGAATCGTTGTCACGGTCCTTATGATTCTCATCAAGGTGCTGCCTCAGGTACCTGGGCACTTCACCGCCTACGAATGGATTGCGATGGTCTTGTGGGTGGGACTAGGGCTTCTCCTCCACAGAACAGAGAAGCACAATTAAGGGGCCTCGCAATCGCGACGCCCCTTGGTCTTACACGATTTTCAGAATGGATCTACTCTGTGCACTCCGTGTCCTCCGTAGTCGGATAATTGGCTATTGCAACTGCACGAGCTGTGGGTAATACCGTACGGCGTGCGGAGAACTCGTCAGCACCGTCTTCTCCGGCAACTCACCCATGTACATCGCGATCTCGTCGCAGGCGTGCAAGCGCGGACAGCGCAGGCAATCCTTGTACATTTTGTCCGGCAGGAGTTCCTTATCGACGATAGTGAAGCCCATTTTGCCGAAGAACTCCGGGATACGCGTGAACAGGCAGACGCAGGTCACACTCTGTCGTTCCGCTTCACTGAGTAGGGCATCGATGAGCAGCCGGCCTGCGCCCTTGCCTTTGGCTCTTTCGCCGATCGTGATGGAGCGCACCTCTGCCAAATGCATTCCATAGAGGTGCAGTGCACCGCAGCCCACCACTTCACCGTTGTCTTCAATCACCACGAAGTCGCGGACATTCTCGCAGATTTCGGCCAAGGATCTCCCTAGCAAGGTCCCGTCACCAACGTGTACCTGAATCAATTGCTCGATCGCCATCGCGTCGGGCAAGGTCGCGTTACGCGCCAACATGGGCAGCTCCTGCATACGTCATAAGTGTTTCCTTCGCTTGTTGCAACGCCGCCCGTACCTGATAAGGAGCAGTACCGCCCGGAACGTCGTGTATGGCCAAGACCTTTCGCAACTGTAATGCCTCGTGAAACGCCTGTTGCGCGACTATGCCGCACGCCGCGTAATCCTCCGGCGAGAGATGCTCCAGTTCGCAACCTTTCTCGACGCACAACTGCACGGCTTTTCCGATCCTCTCGTGCGCTGTGCGGAAGGGCATTCCCATCCGCACCAGGAACGCCGCGCCCGCCAATGCATTCATGAAACCTGTGCGGGCCGCCGCCTCCATGCGTGCGTAGTCAAACGTCACCCGTGCCATGAATCCGGTCGCCACGCGCACTACGCTCAATACCTGCTGCGCCGCCGAGAACACTGGCTGTTGCGTCTCCTGCATGTCCTTGTTGTAGGCCAACGGAAGCCCCTTCGCAGTGACGAATAGCGAGCTCGCCTCGGCGAACACTCGTGCTGCTTTCCCGCGAATCAGTTCCATCGCATCTGGATTCTTCTTCTGCGGCATCGCACTGCTGCCGGTCGAGAACGCTTCCGGCAGCTTCACAAATCCGTACTCGGTAGTCGCGAAGAGAATGAACTCTTCCGCCCATCGGCTCAGGTGCAGGGCGAGCTGCGCCAGCGCCTGCACAAACTCAACGGCGAAATCGCGATCGCTGGTGGCATCAATGCTGTTGGCCGTCGGTTGGTCGAATTCCAGCACCTTCGCCATTTCCGCGCGATCTAGCGGCAGAATCGTTCCCGCCACCGCGCCCGAGCCCAGAGGACACTGATTCAGCCGCTTCCTGCAATCCGCCAACCGCGACAAATCCCGCTGCAGCATCGCCACGTATGCCAATAACCAATGAGCTACCAGAACCGGCTCCGCGCGCTGCAAGTGCGTGTAACTCGGCATAGCCGCGTCGCCGGCCTTTTCTGCCTGCTCCACGAACTCGCTCGCCAATTCCACGAGCGACAACGAAATCGAGTCAATCTGCGCCCGCACATACAGCCTCAGGTCAGTTGCAATCTGCTCATTACGACTACGCCCCGTATGCAGCTTCTTGCCGACCTCACCCACGATCTCTACCAGCCTCTTCTCGACGTAGTGGTGAACATCTTCGATCGATGGGTCGTTGTCTTCCGGAATCCCCTCTTCCGCGATCTTCTCCAGTGCCTTCTGTGTGAGCGAAAGGTCCGTGCTCGTCAGCACTCCGGCCTTGGCGAGAGCGGCGGCGTGCGCCTGGCTCGCCGCCACCTCGTAAGGCACCAGAATGCGATCGAACGGAAACGACCGCTGCCACTGCTCGAAGTCCGCATTCAGTTCCTGGCTGAAGCGGCCCGACCACATCTTCACTTCACGACCTCAGTCTTCTGATGAATCAGTGCTCGGGTGCGCGCTGGCAGACCCAGAATGCGGATGAATCCTTCCGCGTCCTTCTGGTCGTAGCTCGCGCCCATGGTGAAGCTTGCCACATCCGGGCGATACATCGAGGTCTCCGACTTCCGGCCGACAATCGAGATGTTGCCCTTGTACAGCGCCAGCGTGACGGTGCCGTTCACATCGCCCTGCGAGTTGTTCACGAAAGCGTGCAACGATTCGCGCAGCGGCGTGAACCACAGCCCGAAGTACACCACTTCAGCGTACTTCAGCCCAATGTGCTGTTTGAAGTGCGCCAGCTCACGATCCAGGCACAGTGCCTCCAGCTCGCGATGTGCCGTCAGCAACAGCGTTCCGCCCGGTGTCTCGTAGCACCCGCGCGACTTGATACCGACGAATCGATTCTCGACCAAGTCCACCCGCCCAATGGCATTGCGCGCACCAATCTCGTTCAGTACTTCCACCGTCGCCACCGGATCCAGCACCACGCCATTTACCGCAATCGGCACGCCCTGCTTGAACTCGATCGTCACCTTCTCCACCGCATCGGGCGCGTCCTTAGGGGAGTTCGTCCACGTCCACGTCGTCTCCAGCGGAGCGTTGTTCGGATCCTCCAGCTCTCCGCCCTCGTGGCTCACGTGCAGCAGGTTCCGGTCGCGGCTATGGATCTTCTCCCGGCTCTGGGCCACGGGAATCCCATGGGCTTCCGCATACTCCAGACAGTCTTCACGCGATTTCAGTTTCCATTCGCGCCACGGCACAATAACCTTCAGCTCCGGAGCTAGCGCCTGATATGCGTGCTCGAAGCGCACCTGGTCATTGCCCTTGCCGGTACAGCCATGCGACACCGCACTCGCGCCTTCCTTCAGCGCGCATTCCACCTGGTACTTGGCAATGATTGGCCGCGCCAGCGACGTCCCCAACAGATACTTATGCTCGTACACCGCACCCGCCTGGATCGCTGGAAACACATAATCGGTCAAGAACTCCTGCCGCAGGTCTTCGACGACCACCTTGCACGCGCCGGTCTTGTACGCCTTCTCAACCACAGCATCGAGGTCGTCGCCCTGTCCTACATCAGCGACGAAAGCGATCACGTCGTAGTCGTAGTTTTCCTTCAACCACGGAATGATGATGGAGGTGTCTAACCCTCCCGAATATGCCAGGACAATTTTTTCACGCATGAGCGCTCCTTGGCGGGAAACGATGGACCCCGCCCTCCAGCAATAAAACCATGATGGCTTTTTGAATATGCAGGCGGTTTTCCGCCTGGTCGAACACTACCGACCGTGGCGAATCAATCACCGACGCTGTCACTTCCTCTCCGCGATGCGCCGGCAGGCAGTGCATGAATACCGCATGCTTGGCGGCTCTGGCGAAAAGCTTGTTGTTCACCTGGAACGGCATGAAGATCTTCTTGCGCTCCCCAGCTGCCTCCTCCTGACCCATGCTCGCCCATACATCGCTGTACACCGCATCGGCTCCAGCCACGGCTTCCACCGGATCGTTCGTTACCTTCACCTTTGCGCCCGTAGTCGCCGCCAGCTTTTCGGCCGCCCACAGAACGTCAGCATTCGGCTCGTAGCCGGCCGGCGTCCCCACCGAAATCGATGCGCCCAGGCTCGCCGTCGCCAGCATCAGCGAATGCGCCACGTTGTTGCCGTCCCCCACATACGCGAGACGTACATTGTGCAAATCGCCGAAGTGCTCCTGCAAGGTTTGCATGTCGGCCATGGCCTGGCACGGATGCTCGAGCTCGCTCAGCGCATTAATCACCGGAATGGATGCGTGCCGCGCCATGTCGGTCACAGTTTCATGCGCGAAGGTGCGCAGCACCAGGCCATCGACCCAGCGCTCCAGGTTATGCGCCACGTCGCTCAGGCTCTCGCGCGCGCCCAGCCGCGACTGCGTTTGATCCACAAAGAACGACGTCCCGCCTAGTGCGTTGATGCCCGCTTCGAACGTCAGCCTGGTGCGCAGCGATGGCTTCTCGAAGAACAGCACAATCTGCTTGCCCACTAGCGTTCCGCGATAGTCGGCCGGACGCAGCTTCATGGCCCCTGCCAGCTCCAGCGCGCACGCCAGCTCATCCGGCCGGAAATCCTGGATGGAGATCAGGTCGCGCCCGGTTACGCCTCGCTGCGTAAAAATGCTCGGGCTTGCTCCTGGTGGAATTGTCGTTGCAATCACGTCAACCTCCTTCTGGCTCCGCCAGATGGAAAAGAAAAAGAAAATGTCCCAGATAAAATGGCCAAGCAATGGGCGCCCCAGGTTGCGACCTCTTTGGACGCTAACTTGGGTCGGGGGTACCACCCTTATCGCCGACTTTTGGCAATAGGGTGGGATCTACGTCGCTCTAAAGCGCGGTCGAAGGCAAGTTTGCTCATGAAGCAATCACCTCCGTGCCGCAATCAATACGATGGGTGAAAAACTCCGGCAACACCTCGGCACTCGAAGCCGGCAGAATCCGTACCCGCGTCACGCCTTTCTTCAGCGCGCTGGTGCAGGCCTCCAGTTTCGGTAGCATGCCGCCGCTCACCGTCGCCTGCTCCACCATCCCTGGAATCGCCTTGATGTCCAGCCAGCGAATCACCCTTCCATCCGCGTCCTTCACGCCGGAAACATCGGTGAGGTAAATGAGCGCGTGTGCGCCACACGCTATCGCGCAAGCCGACGCCATCTGATCAGCATTCACGTTGTAGTATTCGCCGTCATAGCCTAGGGCTAGACTCGACACCACCGGCACCATCCCCGCCGACCACAGCCGCTGAATCGCTTCCGTGTTTACCGCCCGAATCTCGCCTACGAAGCCAAGGTCGGGCGACTGCTTCTTCGAGGCGCGAACCATTCCCAAGTCACCGCCGCATAGCCCGATCGCTGGCTGACCGGTCGCACCAATCGCCGCGACAAGCTGCTTGTTGAGCTGTCCCGCGAGCACCATGATGGCTACATCGCGCGTCAGCGAATCGGTCACACGCAGGCCATTCACAAAGGTCGTTTCACAGCCAAGCTGCTTCAGCGTCCGGCTCAGTGCGGCACCGCCACCATGTACGACCACAATTTGATGCCCTTCCTGACAAAGGCCGGGAATGGCGGCGGCGAACTTCTTCACCAGTTCTTTGTTGTCGAGCGCTGTGCCGCCGATTTTGACCACCAACTTCATTGCAGTCCCGCCTTCTCATCGAATTCGAACATCAGGTTCATGTTCTGCACAGCTTGTCCCGCCGCACCCTTCAATAGGTTGTCTATGCAAGACACCAGCACCGCTCGTGTCCCATCCGGCGACAGCGAGAAACCGATGTCACAATAGTTCGTGCCACGCGAGAACTTGATCTGCGGCAGTTGTGCCGCGCCGAACACCCGTACCCACGGCTTGCCGACATAAAAGTTGTGCAGCGATTGCTCCAGCTCGTCGGCGCCAATCGGCTGCGCGAGCTTCACATAAATGGTCGATAGGATCCCGCGCGGAATCGGTAACAGGTGTGGCGTAAACTGCAGTGAACCGCCGTCGAGCCCAAGCTGTTCCAGCATCTCGCCCGTGTGTCTATGCCCGAACACGTTGTAGGCCGCGAAATCGCCATCCACTTCCACAAAATGCGTTTTCGCGGTCGCGGCCTTCCCTGCTCCGCTCACCCCGGACTTTGAATCGCAGATCACCCCGTGCGCTACGTCCACGTAGCCGGCACGAATCCATGGCGCCAGCGCCAGAATGACTGACGTCGGATAGCAACCCGGATTGGCCAACAACATAGCCTGCTTGATTTCCTCGGCGTGCAGCTCTGGCAAGCCGTAGACCGCTTCCTGATCGAGCTTCGCCGCCGCGTTCTGATCGACGTCCTTGAAGCCGTACACCGCGCGATTGCCGGCGTTCTTCAGCCGCCACGCACCGCTCAGGTCAATCACGCGAAACCCGCGGGCAACGGCTCCGGGAACAAGTTCTCGCGAGAACTCGTGCGGCGTGGCCAGAAACAACACGTCCACACCGGCCTGCTTCATCCGCTTCCACGAAAAACTCTCAAACGGATAACCGCCGTTACCAGCGATCTGCGGATAGACTTCGCTCAGGTCCTTGTAGGAGCTGTCACCATTGCGGCCGAACAGAAGCGGCTTCTTGGTGCCCTCATGACGGGCAAGCAGCCGCACCAGCTCGAAGCCGGAGTACCCGGTCGCGCCAAACACCGCGGGTTGGATGCACTGCCCCATCTGTCGTTACCGGAAATAGCTGCGGACTCGGTTGGTCAACCGCTCCGCAGTCTCAATATCGGGAGCGATCACCAGGATGGTGTCGTCACCTCCGATCGTCCCCACAACTTCCTCCCACTCCTCGGCGTCAATGGCTGCCGATACCGGTTGCGCGCTTCCGGCGCTTGTCTTGACCACTACCAGGTTCTGAGCTGTCCGGACCTCGTACACAAATTCGCGGATCAGTCGCTCGACCGACGGCAAAAACGCGTCCGGCACTTCGCCTTGCGAAAACTTGTATCCGTCCTGCGTCTTCACCAGTCGCAATTCGTGAATGTCTCGCGATAGCGTCGCCTGCGTTACCCGATGTCCGCGTCGGTACAGCCGACGCCGCAGCTCTTCCTGGCTGGCTACCGGCTGGCTGCTAACCAGATCACGTATCGCTGAATGTCTCGCCAGTTTCGACATGGTGGAATAAATATACGTCACTATGCATATTAATACAACTAGTTAATTTGACGCCCAGGATGCGGTTTTGGATAGACTTTTTTGAGTTTTTTTGGTGAGAGCACCACGCCTTAGCAGCTGCTATAAAACTCGATTACCACCAAAAGTGCGATGGGCGGTCGCGGAAAGCAAGGGTAAGTTAGCGGCATGGCCTACATCACGGGCAAGCGCGGGAGCAAAGTGACGATGTTCCCGGTGACCTTGGACGAGTTCATCCCGGCCGAGCACGCATGTCGCGTCAGCGCGGCATTCGTGAACCAGCTGGAGATGGCGGAGTTGGGTTTCCTGCGCAGCGCGGCGGCGAAGACGGGACGGCCGGGCTGGGACCCGCGCGACCTGCTGAAGCTATACCTGTAGCCGTAAATGAACCAGGTGTGTTCGTGACGTCAGCTGGAGACGGAATGCCAACCCAACCTAGAAGTGATGTGACGGCTGCGGCCCGACTAGAAGTCGATTGCCGATTTTCGGCGGATGCATTTCCGAGCCGCGTCTTTTGCAGGTCGGGCGAACGCGAAGTCGAAGGACCTGTTGTTTCTTCGGACGGAACTGAGGAGAATAGTTCACCTCTCGCTGACAGACCTGTTGCGCCGCAACAAGCACGCAATTCAGATCAATTACTTCCGTAATGTCGGCTTTGACGATTCTCCTTGCCTTTTTTGAACGATTGCGCGACTGCCCATCATGGGTGGCGCGATCCCCTTTTGGGCACCTAGAGCGGCGAGCGTTTCGCATAACGGAAATGCCGTTCAAGATCTGGAACCCATAGCCCTAGATTAGCTTCTGCTGCTCCAGAAACGCACGCGCCACGACCGCTTCATCCCGCTTCTCGCCGTCCACAGCGTAATTCATCTGCCGCATCTGTTCGGCCGAAATGCGGCCTGCGAGCCGATCAAATGCTGCAGTCGCCTCCGGAAATTCCTGCAGCATTGGCGGGCGAACTATTGGCACAGCGTCGTAGGGCGGAAAGTAGTGCCGGTCATCCTCAAGCACGGCAAGCCCCAGTGCGGCGATGAGCCCATCGGTGTTCGAGCCGGCAACAATGTCGACCGTATGGTTCAACAGCGCGCGATAGAGTAGCCCAAGGTCCATTACTCGCGGCTCCCCGGCGAATTTCAAATCGTAGGTATGCACCAACCCGTGATAGCCGTCGGCACGCTCCAGAAACTCGTATCCGACTCCGAGCTTGATCGCGGGCGCATACGGAGCAAGCTGCGACAGCTTCGTGATCCTAAGCCGCCCCGCATCCTCCCCGCGCATCACCATCGCGAAGCTGTTGTTGAAGCCCAACGGAGGCATCACGGCCAAATCAAATTTCTGCCAATACTCGCGTTTCACGTCCCCGTACACCCGCGACGCATCGCCTGCACCTTTTTTCTTCAGCACGGCTGCCAGCGCAGTTCCTGTGTATTCGGGATAAACGTCAATGCGACCTGCAAGAATGGCTTGCTGGCAAATGTAAGTTCCCGCCAAATAGAAGCGCCGCAGCACTGGCACACGACAGGCATGCTCTAACATTCGCGCGAAGATCTCGCCGAGGATCACTTGCTCAGTAAAGTTCTTGCAACCGACGACGATCTCGCGCTTCGGCGAGCGGCAGCCTCCCGTCGCAAGTAGCACCATCGATCCGCAGAGGAATGCGCGGCGGTCGAGCATCTCAATGCTGCCTGCGCGCCAGAAGTTTCTCCACTCCACCCAACCCCAGATCGGCCAACAACGCCATCAAAGCCGCAGGAATCGCGCCGGCTAGGATCACGCTGTTATCCACCATGGCGATGCCGCGGAAGATGAACTCGCCCAATCCTCCCGCGCCAATCGCTGCGGCGATCGTAGCCACGCCGATCGTGATCACCGTTGCGGTGCGAATGCCCCCGAGAATTACCGGCGACGCCAGAGGAAGTTCCACATGCCACAGCAGCTGGAACGATGTAAGCCCCATCGCGACTGCGGCTTCACGCACAGCTTCGCTGATGCTGGCAATTCCGATGTAGGTGTTACGCACGATGGGCAAAAGGGCATAGAGCGCGAGCGCCGTGATGGCCAGTCTTTCTGCGCGAAAGCCGAGCCACGGCAGCGGTAACAGCAAGCCGAACAGCGCGAGGCTCGGAATCGTCTGGATTACATTCGTGCCGCCGAATATCAGCGTCTTCAGTCTTGGCTTGCGGGTCAGCAGCATTCCCAGCGGCAAACCAATTACCATCGCAATGAGTATTGAGGCCGCAACGAGCGTCAAGTGTTCGCCTGCCAGAGTTGCCGCTTCGTGCTTATGGGTTAACAGGAAGTTCAATTCGCCACCAACACCTAATTCGTGCCGTCCCCGATTCGCTCCGCCTGATACGCCGCGACGTAGTTTTGCGCGACCTCATCCTGAGAGTGCAGAAATTCCTGCGGAGTTGCGACGGTCCGCAGTTTCCCGCTCTCCATAAGGGCAATCCGATCGCCCAGCAGCAATGCCTCGCCAACGTCGTGCGTAACGAACACCACCGTCTTGTGCATCTTGCGCTGAAGCTGAAGGAACTCCCGCTGAACCTCTGCTCGCGTCAGCGGGTCCAGCGCGGCAAATGGTTCGTCCATCAGCAGAATTGGAGGATCGGCCGCCAGCGCCCGTGCCAATCCCACTCGCTGACGCTGCCCGCCCGAAAGCTGATTCGGATATCGACTGCCGAAGTCGCTCGTCGGTAGTCCGACTAAGTGCAGCACCTCTTCCACGCGCTGGGCAATTCGCTTGCGGTCCCATTGCTCCAGCATCGGAACCAGCGCGACATTCTTCCACACCGTATAGTGGGGAAACAGCCCGACATCCTGGATCGCGTATCCAATGCCTCTGCGCAGTTGGATCGGGTCCCATTTTGAGGAACTCTTTCCCTGCACCAAAATTTCACCGGCTGTCGGCGTCAGCAGGCGATTAATGAGCTTCAGGCATGTCGTCTTGCCCGAGCCGCTTCGGCCGAGGAGCATAAGCGTCTCGCCCTCGCGCACCGCGAGATCGAGACACGAAAGTAGGAGTCGATTAGCCTCGACACGATAGTCGACCTGGCGGAATTCGATCTCGTGTGGCGACCGTGTTTCGGGCAGCAAATCACTGGGAATGGCGCTCGGCATTGCGCACCAGCCTACCAGAACCGAGCAGCGGCCAGCCGAAGCCACACAGAAACAAAGGGCGCTCGTTAGCGCCCTTCAGGGAGAGTTGATTCATCAGGTTATCGCCGGCTCCAGTTTCCTCCGCCGCCCGAGCGTCCGCGGTCTCGACCTCCGCCGTATCCGCCTCCGCCGTAACTGCCGCGGCCACCGCCTCCACCAGTGCGTGGCCGGTCAGCCTTGGGACGTGCTTCGTTGATGTTCAGATTCCGACCGCTAAGGTTCGAGCCGTTCAGGGCTTCCATGGCCTTGCTGGCGGCATCGTCGTCCGGCATCTCGACAAAAGCAAAACCGCGAGGCTGGCCTGTATCGCGATCAGTGATGATGCTTACCTTGTCGACGGCCCCATACGCTTCGAACAGAGAACGCACCTGGTCTTCCGACGCATCGAAAGACAGATTCCCTACATAGATGTTCTTCATGATTTGCCTCGCTTGGGTGGTTAGGTGAGTGGGACCACTGGACTCTGCTCGCGACGTTCTGGAGGAACTTACCACTATGCGCGGAAGGCAGGCTTCCCTGCCCTCCGCAAACCTTGTTTAGAGAACCTGTACGTTTTCCGCCTGCCAACCCTTGGGGCCGCGCTTTACTTCGAAGCTAACTGCCTGGCCTTCCTGCAGCGAGCGGAAACCATTGGCCTGGATGGCCGAGAAGTGCACGAACACATCCTCACCGTTCTGACGGGAGATGAATCCAAAGCCTTTCGCATCGTTAAACCACTTTACTGTTCCTTGTTCCATGTGTATCTCAAATGTCCTTGTGTTGATGTTGCGCTGGGGATCGGAAGGTTACTGGCAGGATCGCTCGTACTAACAGGAGGGATAGCTGCGAAACGCGCCGTTCAACAAACGCATCTTCAGTATACACAAATGCCCATCGGACCGTTCGGAGAACCCTTGAGGACTCTGCTTCGAGCCCTGGAAACCGTTAGGAGTTCTTGGGCTTCGACTAGCACTTATGTACCCCCAAACTGGCCGGAACCGGGAAGCGGCACGGGCCGCAACCAGAAATGGGCTTTCCGCCTCTTGACATCTGGAACAACGGTAAGCAGAATTCCACCACCAGGGCCGAACGAAACTTTTCCGCAGCTTGGCTTGCTGTCTCCCCCACCGCGCTCGGCTCACAGGCAATCGGCGCAACCGGGCCTTTCAGCCCGAAAGGAAGCTCCCATGAGACGTGGCAAGCTCTTCATCTTGGCGGCGTTTGGAACATCCGCCCTTTTCCTGTTGGCGGCAGCTTCGGCCCAGCAAGCCCGCTTCTTTCCGGATTTCAATCCAGCCACCACACCCGTGGGCTCATTGCAGTTGAATGGATCGCAGCTGACCACGTTCAACGGCCATCACGTCCTTCGACTCACTCCCGGGATTTCCGTGCCTCATTCAGAGTCGTCGACGACGTGGTTCAAGGTCCAGCAGCCTGTGAACGGCGGTTTCACCAGCTGGTTCCAGTTCCAGATTCACAATGCCGCGATGTGTTGCAATCCCGGTGACGGGCTGGCATTCGCGATCCAGAATGGCAAGACTGATCCCAGCTACGGTGCCGCGGGTGCGGGCTTAACCGCCCGCGGTGTCAGCAATGGCGGCATAGGGTACACCGGTATCCTCAACAGCCTGGCAATCGAATTTGATACCACTGCCAATGCTTGGGATCCGACGGTGAACGGTTCGAACCATGTGGCAGTGCAGGGCTGCGGTACGAAGACAAATGGACCGGTCCACGTACCCGGGACATTCACCATTTACAAGAACAACAACGTCACCAGTTGCCTGGTGAACTCCGGGCTAAACAACAGCAATTCTCTGCCGCATCTCGGAGTGACGTGCTCCGGCGGCTCCTGCGCCGATGGCGCTGTGCATGATGTCGTCGTGGAGTACTCACCAGTCCATGGGGTCTTTACCCTGATGGTTTGGGTCGATCCACCCTACATTCCGGGAACGCATACGCCGCTGCCGGGTACGACCCCTGCCATCAACATCGCCTACAACATCGATGCGACACAGAATCCCGCTACCGGGCTCAACCTGGCGCTGGATTCTAACGGCAATAAGAGTTCGGCCTGGGTCGGGTTTACCGGTTCGCAGACTTCGGAGCCGCAGCAGGAAGACATCATCGCGTGGGAGTTCACGCCGCATACTCCCATTTCGATAACGCAAACCATTCAGCCGGGCTGCCGATTTACCGATCCTACCTGTAAGGCTACGACCTTCGCCTATGGCGACCATGTCATGAAGGTCTATTACTTTCCGGGATTCACGAACCCGAACGGCTTGACGATGACCGTCACCGCTACCACAATCTCGCGCAGCCAGTTCTACCGGGAGAGACTGCTGGGTACACCATTCATCAACGAGCAGTGCGTGACCTATCTTGGAACGGGCGGTAACTGCATCGTGTACTCGGTCAAGTGCTCTGGGGGTAATATCGGTCCGGACGGTTGCCCAACCAGCCTGCCTCAGACCTGTAACACTCCCAGCGATCCTGGTTGCATTGTCTTCAACACCTCGTACTACACCGCCGACCCGGTCAATGCAAACGATGCAGATTTTCTGTCCGCCGATCCGATCGGCAGTAACCAATGGCAGAGTATCTTTCTGGAATTTCTGCCAAATTACCTAGACAGCGGCACGCTGGGAGGCAAGGGCACCGGCTCCGACTTTGTAGCTACTTTCTGCGTCGGAGCGAATTGTCCCAACAGACAATGAGATTGGTCAGCTTTTAGAGAAAAATGCGCCTCGGCCGTCAGGCCGGGGTTTCCCTCTGCGCTGCAAAACCGCGGAAAATTAAATTTGCAATCGTTTGAAATCAAAGACTTAGGATTAAATTGTTCGCAAGTGGTTGAGAATTAAGCTACTTACACCAATGATTTAGCGGTTCTTTCCTGAGATTCTTTTTCAGCATTGGAATTTGCAAAGAACAATAGCGAGCCGCGCCTGGGAGCGATCGGGTTCGAGACACGCGTCCCGTAACCTCACAAGCGGGTTGTAATGGCGCTATGGGTCCAGTGGCAGAAGGCGCTGACGCGCACGCCTGAAAGCACATCGCGGCTCCGCTTGGCTTTTCAAATGTCGTTGCGATTATGCGGCGCCCTGGTAGGACTTCACGGATTGCTGGTAAACGTCTTTCAAGTCGGAGCGATCGAGCAAACGGCCGACGCCGGGCTCTTTGCTGATGGATTCCAGAATGCGCACGGCCTCCTGATACTGAGGCGCGTATTGGTTAGTTCTGCCAGTGCGATTATAGCTCTGGGCTAGTAGGAAATGGGCTTGTGCCTGCTCGACTAAAAGGCCTAGTTTTTCGGCGCGGTTCATCGCGCGGTCGAGTTCCGCTTGTGCATCTTGCGGCTTACCTGTGTCCAAAAGAGCTTTGGCGAGGTAAAGGGAGGACTGTACAGAAAGCGCCCGCAAACCAACGGCATCGGTCTCCTCAACCAGCTTCTTCAGGGCGGGAATGGCGGCAACGGCGCGGTTTTGCATGACATCAAGCCTGGCCAAATCGAATTTTGACTGCGTCAGCACCTCGCGATTCTTTGCCTTGATGGCCATCTGCATGGCTTTTTCGTATTGCTGACGGGCCGAGCTGTAGTCACCCGCATAGAAATAGCTGTCGCCCTGGAAATTCAATACCTCGGCGATAATTCCATCGTTCTTCACATCGGTAGCCAATTTGACGGCATTGTCCAAATACTTGCGACCTTCATCCCAGCGACCAACTTCAGAGAGAGCCTTACCGTATCGACCCATGGCTTCGGCGTTTTCCCAGGTCTGGTCCTTGGCCTGCTCATATTCGCTGACCGCTTCCTGCAAGGCGCTCAGGGCGGAGCCGTACTTGCCCTGGCTTGCGTATAATGCGCCCACTCCGCTGGAGTTCAGGGCGATTCCGACCCTGTCGCCGCTGGCGCGATGAATCTCCAGTGCCTTGAGATACTGGCCGATGGCGGTGTCATATTGACCCAGGTCGACGTTTACGTCGGCGAGGTTGTACAACGACTCCGCCATGTCTTCCGAGAGCTTCAGCTTTTCCCGCATCTGGTAAGACTGCTGATAGTAGGTCAGGGCGTCCTGGAAATTGCCCAGGTACCGTCGCAAGGTTCCGAGATTGTTCAGACATAACGCCTGGTCAGCCTCGTCATTTAGATCGCGGTAAAGCGTCAACGCGTCATTTGTAACTTTTATCGCGTCTTCATACTCTGCATGATCGCCGTGAAAGGCGCCCAAATTCAGCAGCACGGCCGCGGTGTTGCCTTTGTCGCCGATCTTCTGGAAGCCCGCCAGCGACTCCTTGTAATTCGCCAGCGCTTCTTTGGAGTTGCCCCGCTTGGCCTCGGTCCAACCGATCATGTTCAGGCTGCTGGCTACACCCTTCTCTAAGCCAAGCCTCTTGCGGATTTCCAGAGCGGCGTGGAAGTTCTTCAAGGCCTCGTCGAATTGATTGAGGTTGAAATAGGCAGTGCCCATCTGCTGCTCGATGGAAGCCTTGGTTTCATCCTTGCCGAACTGCGTCGCAAGGCTGTAGGCCCGGTTCAAAAATTCCAAACCAGCCTGTGGATTGCCTGCTTCAATCTCGACGCGTCCGCTGGCCAGCAGTGCATCAAGGTTATTCGGATCCGATGAGCGAACACGCGCGAGCCGCTTGCGGGCTTCAGCGTAACTGCTGGCGTCCTCGTACAGCGCGGCCAGAGCTAACTGCGAATCGATGTCGTCAGGGTTGGCCTGTGTCAGCTTCTCGTAAGCCGCCGTGGCCTTGGCGGTATCGTTCATCACAACTGCGTGGTTGGCCTCAACGAGATACTTCTCACGCGTGGGCAAGTTCTCGCTCAGTGCCACTGCACGACGTGATGTTTGCTGCGCCTTATCGTCGAAGCCCAGCTTGTGATAGGAGAGGGCCAGCTTTGAATAGGCCAGGGCAAAATTCGCATCCTCGGTGACAGCATCCTCGAACTTCTTGGCGGCTTCCTGCTCTTTACCCGAGCGCGAAAGCGCAAGCGCCTCGTCATAGGCACGCAACGCAGGGACGGATTTGGTCAGCGTAAATTGTGACTGGCCTTTGAGCTCCTTGATTACATCGGGATCGGTCGAAAGGTTCGCCCGAACCTGAGAGGCGAGGTTATCCAGTCCGGCAAGAAGATCCTTCTCACTGGGCACATCAGTTTTTAACGCATAGGTGTGATCGCTCTTCAGGTCGTAGACCGTTGCGTTGATGCGAAACTGATCGCCGAATTTGGAGTACTGCCCATAAACCACCGTGGTAGCGTTGGTGAAATCGGCAATGCGCTTCAACGTGGATAGGTCGAGCTGTGACTGCGGAGAGATATGCAAGTCGCGCAGCACCTGCTGCAGGCGACTGGGAGAAACCAGGCGAACCCGCTGCGACTGGCCAATGTCGGTACTCAGTGTCTCCGACAAGCTCGAAGAAAGCCAATTCAGACTGGGGTCGGACGACTCGTTGTAAAACGGCACGATGGCGAGAGAGACGGCAGCAGGCTGCGGTGTGCCGATGCCTGCGCCGCCTCCGATCTTCGATTTCAAGAGCACACCGCCACCGACTGCAAGCAGCAGCGCAGCGACTCCGATGGTCACCCACTTGACGGGCAGTTTCTTGGGTGGCTGCACTGCCTCTATGCCGACTTGTGACTGAGCTACTCCTGTTTGCCCCTTGAAGGCTGAGGTGCGCAGCGCCGACTGCCCGGGAGTGCTCGAGCGCGAACGGCGACCCTCGAAGGTGTCCAAGTCATCGATCAGTTCCTGCACGGTGTTGTAGCGCAGGTTGCGATCGCGCTCCAGACACTTGGCCGTGATCAGGCTTAATTCCGGAGGAATTGTGGGGTCAACGTGTGACAGAGGAACGGCACGTTCCTGCGTCCGCTTCACCAGGCTGGCGATGGCACTCTCAGCGCGGAACGGAATGTTGCCGGTCAGCAGTTCGTAGAAGATCAGGCCCATGGTGAAGATGTCGGAGCGAGCGTCAAGCTCGGAGCCCATCGCCTGCTCCGGCGACATGTACTCCATGGTGCCGATCATCATTCCGGTCTGTGTCATGCCGTCGCCCTGGACGGTTTTCGCCAGACCGAAGTCCATAATCACTACGCGGCCCGAGGCATCCTTCATGATGTTGCTGGGCTTGAGGTCGCGGTGAATTACGCCTTCGTGATGCGCCGCTTGCAATCCGGAACAAGCCTGACGCACGACGTCGACTGTTTCTTTTGGCGAGAGCTTACTTTCGCGAGTCAGGATGGTGCGCAAGTCCTCACCCTCGATGAATTCCATGGTGATGAACTTCACACCGTCGGCCTCATTGAGGTCGTAGATACGGATGATGTTGCGATGCGTGACCTGCCGAGCGAGCACCAGTTCCTGCTTGAAGCGCGCGAGAATGGCAGGATTGCCCGCGAGATCGGGGCGAATAACTTTCAAACCAACCGTGCGATCGACTTCGAGGTCGTGGGCCTTGTACACAGCACCCATGCCACCCATGCCGAGCAGTTGCTGAATCTGATAGCGGCCACCCAGCACGGTGCCGACTTCGAGCAGGGTTGCGCCAATAGCGGCAAAGACCTGGTTGGGAACGCCAGAGCTGGGATCGCGTCGCCAACGGCCTTCAGAGATGGTCGCATCGTCGGAGGAATCGCGCTTAGGTACGGGTGAAGGAGAAACGGGTAATCTCTGAGTGCCGACTTGAGTGAAGTCTGTGTCGGATCCTTCGGCAGGGGTCATTCCGTCGGAGCCAAGCGCGGGACGAGGATTGGCTGCCGAGCTCTCACCGCTGGAAACAGCAGTACCCTCCACCCCTCTTCGCGATGCACGATCGGCGTCGCTTCCCATATCACCCATTCACAGGTTCCGGCCATCCAGACCGGGTCAGTAAAGCATCGTTCGGGCAGATATTTCCAAGTATATCTTGCTTTTGCACTCGCGATGGTGAACGTTTGTTCAGGTTACAGCAGACATCTGGGATCTACCGTAGCAAGGGCAACAACACCGACGCCCAACAGCATATCGCCACCTAAGTGGAGTCTCGTGCGCACCCTGCTGAACGCCACAGGCGCATGGCCCAGGCCCAGCCTAAAGTGGGAATTGCCAGCGTCATGCCAGTCGCAACAGCGACTGTGCCCGGCGAAATGCCTGCGTCAATTGCCCGACCTGCAAGGAAGGCGGCAGCAGCTAAAACGAGCATCGAGATCGCTAGCTCGGCGCCGAAGACACGACCCCGAAAACGATCATCTGTGTTCAAGTGCAGCAGGGTTGTCGAAAAGACCCACACAGTGGATGTACCGCAATGCGCCAACACAATCACGACAACCGCGATCCCGACATTCTGAAGATTTCCCAGGCAGATGTATCCAATCCCGCCCAAGACGAAACCAAAAAGGACGGCCAATCTCAGATTGGATTGTTGGTGTCCGCTTATTCGCGTGGCAAAGACGGGGCCGGCGAGTGCTCCAATGCCACGAGCTCCCATGAGAAGACTCATGCCAAAGAGGGCAGCGCCATCGGGTTTGAGGCCCGCGAGTGGCAGCGAATAGACGCGCATAGCCATTACGGGAAAGAGCACCCATGAGGTACCGACGATGGAGACGCCTCCTTTCAGGCACACCAGAGCAGTGAGACAAGGATTGTGCATGATGTAGCGGTAGCCGGCACGAAGGGCGAACCAGCCTGCAGCGCGGTCTTCGGGATGCCGGCTGGCGACGTCGGCGTGGAGCTCGAGGAAATGCATTCGACTGATGAGCAAGGCTGAGGCTCCAAAAGACAGCGAGTTAATCACGAATACTGCATCACGGCCGAGCCAGGCTGCGACGATGCCGCCCAAGACTGAGCCGATTGCGAGATCGAAGGACCACGTCGCCGAAGAGAGAGTATTGGCGACGATTACGTTATCTCCAACAACGATATTGGGGATGGAAGCGGTGCGCGCCGGTTCGAAGAAGGCGACCATCACGGTTTCTGCGAACAGCAACAGGTAGATCAGCCAAACGAACTCGCGAGTACGCACCAGTAGCATGCACGCAACAATGAGCATCCGCATCAGGTCGGTCGCGATCATGACTTTGCGACGGCTGAAGCGATCGTTCACCAACCCGGCCAACGGTCCAAGCAGTGTGATGGGCAGCACTTGCAAGACCAGCGCCATGGCCACGGCGGAGGCTTTGCCTGTCAGGTCAAGCAGGAGGCTGTAGATCGCCAGGGTGTAAAACCAGTCGCCGTTCTCGCTGACGATCTGCGCGAGCCAGAGTCGGCGGAAATTGGGATTTCCGCGAATGAGCCGAATGTAGTTGGAAGTACTGACGCCGGTGGGTGCCATCGCTCTGACAGGCTACAGCAGGCGCAGAAAACGTGAATATCCTTGCGCTGTTTAAAAGGCGAAGGTGGAGAGGCATCAGCGTTTCACTGATCCAGAGTGGCGCCGGAATTTAGCCCGCCGCTAGTTCACTCCTGCGGGGTTTGTTGTGGGCACGATGGTCATGGTGGGCTTGGCCTCGTCGCCCATTGGCGGCAGTGGCGGGTGACGCATCGCAGCAACGGCCATGCGGCCCAAATCATACGCGCCCCACACGATATTTGCACGCCAAATGTCGCTGCGGAAAATTAGAATCTCGCGGCGGAGATAGCGGAACACGTGATTGCCCGGCTTGAAGTTGGCGGACGATGAGCCGGCAGCAAGTCCAGGGACCACGGGATTGCAATCCTGGAGTTGCACAACCGCGATAGACCCGTCGGTGCGCACCAAGTCACCGTTTGCATTCTGGGTGATGGTAGAGACTCCGGGACGCGGGACATAGGCTACGGACTTCACGCATCCGCAGAAGTTCAAATCGCGTATGACCGTTTCACGTTCGTGATCGATGTCCGGCGAAATGTGATGGACGAAACCCTTGGACTTCACAGAAAGGTATGCGCCTGTGTCATGGGTCGAGGAACTCAGCCAAACAGGCTCGGTGGCACCCTCCGGTACCCATTCCCAAATCCGTAGGTGGTCACGGCGAGCATAACTGTTGAGGCTCTTCTGCCAGTTCATGTCCTCGGGCTTGCCGTCCATCAACAGAGTAATCATGGGTTGTTGTTGATAACCGCTGTTATTCAGCAGCGCGTAGAAATTCTTGATGAACGAGTGACGGGAGTGAGGGTCGCTGTTGTGCCAACCTGCTTCGCGGAAGGCCGATTGCACTTGCTCCTTCGATCCGAGGAACACCAGGTTCACAAGGTCGGCACTGGCCGACTTGAGGGTTGTGGTGCGTTGAGGCAACTGCTGCACCCAACTGTAAGCCAGAGATACATCCAGGGGATCGGTTTCCGGAATCGTCCTCACCGGCGCAGGAAGTGATGACATCACGGTCCGCATCTTGAGGCGCATATCAGTACCCGAGGGGTAGTAGATCTCGGGTTCCGGGAAAATGGGAAAGGTTGCCTTGTAGACGATCAGTCCCATGTCGGAGTAGGGATTCCAAGTCGGCAAGTGGATCAGGCGGCTGTTGATGCGGCCCTGAAACGTGTCCGTGCTCATCACTCCGTGAATGACGCCGTTTTTCACCTGCTCGCGCGAATTCTCGACTTCTTCGACACGCGCGGACATCCGCACGGTTGAATTGTCATCGAGATCCAGTTGGTTGAATTCCAGCTCGAGTGCGGCCGTTTCGTGACGAATGCCCCAGCCCACCTTGTGCGTGCTGTGAACGACGCCCTCGACAGAGGTGCCCATGGGAACCAATACTTCGTGCCCGCAAACCAGGTCCTGTATAAGGACTGCGTGTACGGGATCACCGACTTTTGCGGTGTAGGTGGAAATGGGATCGGTGAGACGAATCCAAAGCGATTGGCCGGCCGGCAACTCGTCACAGGCCAGAGAAACAATGGCAGCGCACATCAGCCAGAAGAATGCGAGCCCGCGCACCACCACTCCGAGCAGGATTCCCATGCTATAGAATCACCTTCCCCCACACCAGGATCACCAGGAAATTTCATAATACCCGATTGCCATCACCTATCTGTGAACCGAAGTCGCAATTGATGAGGTTCAAGGGATGCAATCGCAACACGGTTACAAACCCATGACTTAGCCGACTGTTCTTGAGGAAATAAAGACGCCCCGAAATTGCATCGGGGCGTCTCGAGCGAGAACAGACTATCTAGAACAAGTTCCAGAGGAACTGGTTGTAGACGTCGTGGTGGTACTGGACTTCGGGCGCCTTAACAAAGGTTCCCAGAAGGCGCGGGCAACGATCCGCAGCATTTTGCTTGAGCTCGCCGTAGCGTTGCTTCACATCTGCGCCAAGCAGTGTGGTAGTCCAATCCGCATTGCGGAAGTTCTCCATGGCGTCGTAGATGTTGTCGGGTAGGTAGCGCTCGGCCTGACGGAGGTTCTTGATCTTCGC
>Ga0306926_10001256_pt1 | contig 24954 bp, 19 predicted proteins | sample flu12Cox44000178_FD_203759 | JGI IMG/M metagenome (GOLD analysis project Ga0306926, IMG submission 203759) | Lab enrichment of tropical soil microbial communities from Luquillo Experimental Forest, Puerto Rico - flux8day.12C.oxic.44.000.178 (v2)... | ecosystem: Environmental > Terrestrial >...
CGAAGAACTGTTCTAGATGTTCAGAGGCGGTCCGGCTTGCGACTTTCTCAGGGCGATAATCCAGCGTGTCCTCCAGATATTCGATGAGACTTTGTGACATCCATAGCGGCCTCACCGGCAGGCGTCCAACGACATCATTGGGCACCTGGAATTGCTTCAAAATGCCTCTCCGCTCAAGATTCCATATTGTTGCCATTTAAGTCAACAAGAATTGGATTTATCCTCTCTGAAAGTCAGAGAGACTGGCGACTTTTCCTCGCGCGTTTTGGTGTTTAATAGCAACCGAAATCTCAGGAATCGCATCATCCAGCTTTGGGAGTTCGCCCCCGGAACGGGTGTCCCGCGCCCCGCGCCGGGATGGACGAGTGCTCGGACGCCGCATCGACCGAAGCCCTGCGCCTCGAACGCCGGGCGAGCCCCACCGTCGTCGAGATTGAATAATCGGTGTGGAACATTGAGACGCCGAAATGCATTTGACTACTGCCCATCATGCTGTTGGTGTCGAGAACGAGGTTACTGAGAGCCCCGAGAGTGCGGCCACCCTTCCCCGCGAACCCGCGAACGGAATGAGGACTCGTGGGACGGCAGCGCCTCTGTGGCGTAGCCCTACCCGCCCTTACTCTGCCACCGGCACTGTTCGCCCGCACTGACTAGGCGATCGACTGGGGCTGCTTATGGCACGGCTCGGATCTTGCGAGAGGGGGCAGAGCTATTCCGCTCTGCCCCGGTAGATCAGACGTCAATTTGTTCGGCTATTGCGAGAGCGTCGTCGACCTCAATTCCGAGATACCGCACCGTGCTCTCAATCTTCTTGTGTCCTAAGAGAAGCTGCACGGCCCGCAGATTGCCAGTGCGGCGGTAGATAAGGGTCGCTTTGGTTCGGCGCAGTGAGTGCGTCCCAAAGAAACTCGGGTCCAGCCCAATGCTGTCAATCCATTGGCAGACCAGTCGCGCGTACTGTCGCGTCGTTATAGGTCGATTCCGCCCGCGACGGCCGCCAAAGAGGTACTCGCCTGGTTTCTTATTGGCCGCTCCGATGTAACAGTCGATCGCCTCTCGAGTCTGCTCCGTCATTTCGAACCTGACAGGCTGGCCGGTCTTCCTCTGGCGCACGCTCGCCCGGTCGACCGCGTGACCATGTGGAGCAACGTCCTCGACCCGCAAGCTGACGACGTCGCATCCTCGGAGCTTGCTATCAATGGCTAGATTGAACATGGCCAGGTCGCGGGTTCGCCCGGTGATTTGCAGCTTGGTGCGGATCGACCAAACGTGCTTCGGCCGCAGAGGCGGCTTCGCGCCGATCAATTTCCCTTTGTTCCAGGGTTCACGACGTAAGGCCTGCGGAATGGCATCTATGGGGTCTCGCATAGTGGGCTCCTCTGTTGCAGAGGGCCATCAGGATGTGCTTGTCGGTTGTTGAGGCCTTAAGGTGAATATAAGCTTATCGATAGATCTGGCCGCGGCCGTGCATTCGCATCGATCGGGTCCTCGCTGGAGGCGATCGCTTACGTGTGGCGAATTTGTCGGCTGAGCGATCTAGATCGTCAAGCCATCGCTTTGCCGACGCGCGGCCAAACCGCGTAGACTGCGCCATTTCCGGCAACAATCGCAGGAGGAAATGATGGCCTATGATTATTCTCAATATGGCGGGGTCCTGGTGACGCGTGAGGACAAGGTGCTCACCATAACTTTGAACGCGCCCGAGACTCTCAACGCATTCACCGGGCCGATGCACACCTCGATGTCCCGCATCTGGGACGATGTGAACGACGACCCGGACGTGCATGTCGTCGTCCTCACTGGGGCAGGCCGTGCGTTTTCGGCCGGCGGGAACGTGATCGCCATGCAGAACAAGATCGACGATCCGGCCGCGTGGGAGGCCGGCATGCCCGAGGCGAGGCGGATCGTGTTCCGCATGCTGGAATGCGACAAGCCAATCATCGCGCGGGTCAACGGCCATGCCGTCGGACTGGGTGCCACGATTGCGCTGCTGTGCGACATCATCATCGCGGCCGACCACGCCAAGATCGGGGATCCGCATGTCAATGCCGGCCTCGTGGCGGGTGATGGCGGCGCCTTGATCTGGCCGCAGCTCATCGGCTTCGCGCGCGCCAAGGAGTACCTGTTCACCGGCGATCTGATGACCGCGGCGGAGGCCGAGCGGATCGGCCTGGTCAACCACGTCGTGCCGGCCGATCAGCTCGATGCGAAGGTTTATGGGCTGGCTCGCCGACTGGCCGGCGGCGCGATGCGGTCGATCCGCTGGACCAAGCAGGCCGTCAACATCCCGCTGCGCCAGCTTGCCCATTCGATGATGGATCTGAGCCTCAGTCTCGAGACCCATTCAAATCTATCCAAGGACCATCAGGAAGCGATATGGGCCTTCGCTCAGAAGCGCCGGCCGAACTTCACCGGCCATTGACTACTGTTGAAGGTAAAACGGAGGACACCGATGAGACTCGCACGCAAGGTTGCCATCATCTCCGGCGCGGCATCCGGCATGGGGGCGGCCACGGCACGCATGTTCGCGCGCGAAGGCGCCAAGGTGGTGATCGCCGACGTGCTGGAGCACGAAGGCCGCCAGGTGGCCGATGCCATCGGCGCCGCGGCGCGGTTCGAACCGCTCGACGTGACCAAAGAGGAAAGCTGGGCCGCCGTCGTCGGCGCCACCACCCGGCATTTCGGCAGGCTCGATGTGCTGGTCAACAATGCCGGCATCTCCGGCAGTGCGGAACAGGATTTTTACAGCACCGAGGCCTGGCACCGCATCATGGCGGTCAACGCGACGGGGGTGTTCTTTGGCATCAAATACGCGGTCCCGGCGATGATCGCCAATGGCGGCGGATCGATCGTCAATCTATCGTCGATTGCCGGCATCATCGGCAGCGAGCACGTGCACATGGCCTACAACGCCTCGAAGGCGGCAGTGCGGCTGATGACCAAATCGGTCGCTGTGCAGCACGCCAAGGACAGGATCCGCGCCAACTCGGTTCATCCCGGCGTCATGCCGCCGATGCGGACATCCGGGCGCACCGCCGATCCCGCGGTGCGGGCCGAGCGCATGCGCGTCATTCCGATGCGCCGGCCGGGAGAAGTCGACGAGGTGGCGTACGCCATCCTATTCCTGGCGTCCAACGAGTCGTCCTACATCACAGGCTCGGAAATCCACGTGGACGGCGGAGCCATCGCCATATAGGCCTGTGTCGCGACCTTCCGCACGGAAAGGGGTTTTCCGCAGTTGAAGGCAGACCGGCGGTGCGCGTCCGTTGAGGGCCCCGCCGCTCGTGACCCCCTCCGGACATTGATGGTCAGATCAGCTTGGTTGAGGAAACCTACGTCGATGATTAGATGCGCGATGTCCGGCGATCGGGTTTCGGATTGAGCGGCAATCCAGCGCATGGGAATCACAAGGAAGCTCGGCCACTGCGTGCGAGTTGTATGATTGGTCGAATTGCTCGGTGATAGCAGCTTGTCCCGAACATCACTCCCTCTAGAATAGCCTGGTGCGGTTTATCCTCGGATGAACCGGGTGCGGGAAAGCCGCACGCCCGGATCTGTGAGCACGGGAGCCGAATGCTGAGTTAATCCACTTAACCGGCAGGTGCTTGTGTTTCCGCGCAGCGATATTTCATCCAAGCGATATTCAATGTACAGTAGCAGCCAGTTACGCTGTGCGGCGGCACCTGTCCGAATGGTGGGTTCGCCGGGCAATGGGAAGCGGGGACGACGTGACGACTTTCCTGCAAGCTCCTTGCGGTAAGGTCAGCAGAAGCCGAGGGCTCGCCGCGGCGGCGTTCGCTTGCGTAACGCTAGGGACCGTTGGCGCGGCGCACGCGACGGGTTTTTTCATCGACCAGCAAAGCGCCAGCGGTCTCGGCCGCGCGGACGCCGGCGATGCCGCTGCAGCGGAGGACGCCAGCACCGTCTTCTACAATCCGGCGGCCATAACCGAGCTCTGGCGCGACGCCGACCCGTCGCGCGACACGATCCTGCAGTCGGGCATGCACATCATCATCCCGCAGTCGCACCTCAGCAATGCCGGATCGACGGCGACGACCCCCGGCACCGGTGGTGTGCCGGTAAGCTATCCTGGCAGCGACGCAATCGATCCCGGCCTCACCAGTCCGGTGGGTAATGCCTATATAGTGCACCGCCTGCCCAACGGGGCCGCTTACGTCGGGCTCGGGATCACGTCGCCGTTCGGGCTCGCGGGCGAGTATCGCAGCGACTGGTTCGGGCGCTACGATAACCTGAAGGCGTCGCTTCAGGCAGTGAATATCGGCCCGGTCGTCGCTGTTCCGATTAATTCGTACCTGTCAGTAGGCGGCGGCATCGACATCCAATACCAGAAATCCGTCCTTTCGCTTGCAATCCCCAACCCGCTCGCACCCGGCGGTCCCTCGACTGCGACAGACGGCCATTTCGATGTTCGCGGCGACGCCTGGGCGGTAGGGTATAACCTTGGCATCTTGGTCAAACCAATGCCAGCTCTTCGGTTCGGCGTGCATTACCGCTCGGCGGTCGATCACACATTGACGGGCACGGCGACGACGTCCGGATTCAGCGGCCCGCTGAGCGCTCTCAATACCAGCACAGGGGCGTCTGCCGTCAGCAGGCTGCCGAACTTCGTCACCTCGGGATCCGTCTATGAAATCAACCCTAAATTGTCGCTATTTGGTGAAGTCTCGTGGTACGGCTGGAGCCGATTGCGCTCGACGTCGGTCCAATTTGACAACGGCAATCCCCCGCTCACTGTCCCAAATCGGTTTCGCGATACTTATGCTTTGGGAATTGGCGCGGAGTACCGTTGGAGCGAGGAACTAACTCTGCGCACCGGGGCCAGGTTCGATCGAACGCCGACCGAGGATCAATTCCGCAACACGAGCTTTGCCGATGCAAACCGCTACTGGCTGGCGGGAGGAGCGACCTACAAGCTGTCGGAGGCGGTCAGCATCGATTTTGCTTTCGTCCATGTCATCGAAAACGGTACGCATGTCGACGTCACACGGACCTCCTTTGACGGATCGGCGCTCGCCTCCTCCGTCAACGTTCGGGCGAACGTCCACAGCAGTGTGACGACGGTGTCGGGGGCCTTCAATTACCGCTTCTAACCTATCGGTCGAGGCCCCAGATTTTCCTGTAATAGTTGTTGAGGTCGGTGAGTTTGACAAGCTCGCGGCTGAGAATGTTGTGCGTCAGCTCCGATAGCGGATCCTTCCCGGTTACGGTACCGAGTATGCTTTGGGTCAGGTCGCGATAGGCCCCAACCACCTTGCTGAAGTCCTGTCCACCGGCCAAAACGCCCTGATTTATCGCCGCCTTGGAAGAGTCGAAGATCCTCTTACATTCGGTGAGGAAGGTCCGGACTTGCTCCTCCTTCAGATCGAGTTCCAGCAACGCGTCAACCAGCTGGGTCACCGACAGGATGTCCAGGATGTGCGGCAACTTGGCCTTGAACAGCGCCCTGTCCAAATCGGTGAAGTATTTCAGGTCTTCGGGTTCATAGTCCTCGACCTTCCACACCTGCGGAAAATCGCCAACGAGGACGGGGTATTGCGTCGGCCGATTTTGAAGGGCTGATTGCAACAGCAAATAAATGATCGCCGATGCGGCATGGCGCCCTGATTCGTTCGCAGCTTCCATCGTTGTCATGCGGGTATAGGTCGCCATATAGGTGCCCGCGGCGACCCAATTCTCGAGCAGCGGACAGTCGCGGTGGCCATAGAAGATCTCGGTTCCTTCATCGCCGAAACCGGCAAGGTGCCCGTAACCGGGCGGCGGGCCGGCGGCGCCTTCGCCACGAAACAACCCCGGCCGCCCGCGCCACTGATCGGGAATGTTGATCAGGAATTCCGCGTCGTTGCGCAGCACGACGAAGCCTTCGACTGGCGGTTCCAGATGGAGGTCCTTTACCTCGACGGTCAGCGCCGGGGCGCCGCCGAGCTCGATAGCCCTGTCCGCATTGAGCACCGCGACAGTGAAGTCGGGCAAAACGTGGGGCAGCGGCGAAGCGATAAGCGAGAGGCTGTGTTCAGCAACCGGCTCGACGACGATCGTGCCGCCCGCTCTGTCGCGTATCGCGGCGACAACCGCATTGCGCACCCCGCTCTCGTCCCTCCCATTGCCGTCCACGGAGATCGAGTAATCGTCGATCCTGATATGGAACACCCCGTCCGACTTGCGGAGGATATTGATGATCGCCCTTTGGACCCGCGCCACGGGCGACAGAATGATGCCAGTGTCACCAAGCGGGTGCGCCAGGACGCGATCGCGCGCCTGCTGCTGCAGCAGCTTCGTAAGTGCGTTTCGCACGTCTTTAGCGGTGTCGCCCTCGGCCGCCTCGTACTTGACCTGCTGGCTGATATGGCCGACGCCCACCCCCACGCCGATGCCGTACAAACGTCCCGGCTGCAGCCCGTTCGGCGCCCCGTTACGCGGCTGGACCGGCACGAGCAAAACCGCGTTGGCGCGGACCGCTCCGGTCGTGACCCGGCCGGAGCCGGGCTGCATCGCATTGATCATCCGAATGTTGTGCGAGCTGGTTTGCACATCGAGCCGCGGCCCGTCCAAAAGCTCGATCGTGCCGTCCACATTGGCAACAGTGGCGCGAAACTCCCTGCCATCCTCGCGCCTGAGCTCGAAGGTGGTGTGGTTATGGTCGATAGGCTCGATGACGACTTTGACCTCAAAATCCACTACCGCCGCGCGAAGGGCGTCCAGCCGCCCCTCCGGGTTCTCGACGGTGAAGAATCTCACCTCCGAGTCGGCGACGACCCAACTGTGCGGCGTCGAGGTGCTGCGAAAGGCGATGATGAACCGATTGCCCACCACCTTTGGCGACACGAGGACGTCGGTCACGCTGTCCTCAAGCGGAGTCGCGAACAACGAAGCCCCATGCTGGCTGTGTATCAAGTCAGCCAGATCCCCCGCGAAGGTTCTGACCTGGCCGTCAGCGTAGCGCTCTAGGCGTACCGGCAATACGACCGTCTCGGCCTGGTATCGGCTCCATTTGTCGGTACTTACTTTGAACGTGAGAAGGTTCTCGAGTGGGGGACCGGCCGACTGGTTCGGCGGCATGATCCGCAGCAGCGCCGATCCTTGAAACCCCGATTGTGCGGTGTCGCCGAAGACGATGTTCTCATCGATGTGGAAATAGCGTGGCGCCTTGATAACGTTGGCGTAATCCCTCGCCAGCCCGCTCTTGATCTGCTGCCAGGTGTTGACCGCGATCTCCTCGCATGACGAGTACCAGGCGGTATCGCCGAAGGCCTGGACGTCGGGCTGGCCGCGTCCCGCCGGATAGGGTGCGTACCAATCGCCGACGTCGACAGATATCTGGCCCAGAAACTCGCCAACCGGCCTGACGCGCTCGCGCCAATAGGCGAGTTGCGAAATCGATGTCAGCGCCCACGGTGCGTCCACGAAATAGACGTTTCCCTGGCCGAACCGGTATTCCTGGGGAAAGAAGTATTGCAGCCCGCTGATCGTCCGCAGCGGATATGTCAGGGGCGGCTTCCCGGTCGCAGGATCGCGGACCGGGTCGGGAGCCGCGGGATCGTCCAAGCCGCGTCGGCCGGAAAGCACGTCGAAGTCGAGGAGTTGCCGGAACGGGCCGCTGAAAACCGGTGGGTTGGCGCCGACCACGACTTTATGGTAAGCGGCCCAAATCAGGTCGGATGCGAGCTGGTACGGCAGGGCGAGGACGAACCGGTGTTGGCCGAGATCGCTGCTGTCACCGAGGGGATGCTGGTAGGGGTGGTAAGCGTCCTCGGGGCGGGGTTCGTGCAGGCCGTCGGGTCCGCTGACCTCTGGAATCAACCGGCCGTTCAGCACCTGCAGTGACTCGACTTCACCGACGAAGAACTTGACGCCCTGGATCTTTAGATAGCTCTTCCAATGTGCGAGCCAAGCCGTGCTGGTCGGCCCGTTCAATGTCATGTCCGCGGTGATCCCCTCCTTCGAGTGAGCGGCCAGCAGTTGAACCGTAATATCCAACTGCGTGCGGGCATCAGACTCGACCGCAGACATCGCCGCCAGCGCGCGCGGCGCCCGGTTGATGAAGTCGAGCGCCGCCTTCGAGAACCTCTTTTCGGGTTGGTCACCGCCGATATATGTGATGAGATTTATGGGTTCCGCCTCTTGCAGGCGCCGCCCCGGGCCCGACAGCAGATAGCGCAACGTGAAGTATTGCAGGCCCAGCAGGTCACGCGGCGTAAACCCGATCTGGTCGTACAGGATTTTCAGGGTATCGTCGAGCGGGCGGATCGAGTTGAATTGACGCAAATCGATCACTTTCGGACCCTGACCGTCGTCTTGCGCGAGCAGCGCGTGCGGCGTCGGGACAAGCTGGTCGAAGGCGGTCGAGCCGGCGGAGTCACCGCTGGCGTCGAGCATCGGCGTGCGCCGCATCGTGTCGAACAGGTGGCGATAGAAGATCGGGAAAAACCGGAAGCCATGCTCGCCGGGAATCACCTGCTCGACAGTCTCGAACTCGACACGGTTGGAGCGGCCACGCCCGATCGGGTTGGACTGATCGAAACGGGGGTTGGCCGATCCGCGGACCACAACCTCGAGCTGCTGATCGAGGTTCCAGACCCGCAGATCGGCCGGCCCAGCATTGTTCAGGGCGACCAGCGCAGCGCGAACCTCCGTCGCCCACGTATTCGCAACGGACCGGTTGTGATCTGGCGTGTCGTCCGTGTCGGTATAGCCAACAACCCGCACCAACAGCGTCTCCCGCGCAACGAAACGGCGGGCCAGCGCTACGTCGCCCTGGATCGGCGAAAAGATGCCGCCCTGCCATTCCATGTCGGTCGGCTCAGTGCCGAGAGCCAATTGTGCTGTCAACGCCGGGAAGTACAGGGCCATGTTGGCTCGAGCGGCTTTGCGGATCGTGGCCAGCACATCGTCGAGCTTCCGTCGATTCAACACGCCGTATTCGTCCCAGTAGTCCCTCCAGTCGAGCGGGATGTTGTCGCCCGGCTCGAACGGCGTGCGCGGAACGACGTCATAGGATGGCGGCTGCGGCGAGCCGGGACCCTTCGCCGGATCATGCATCCGTTTGTTGAAGCGGATGCGCTGGCAAAGCAGGAACCGCTGGCTCGCCTGCTCGAGCACCTTCGCGCTGCGAAACCCCTCCACCCGGTACAGGTTGTCCTTGGCATCAGACCGAAGAAGCCACCGATGAAGCTCGCCGATCGGTGCGCGGACGCGGGTAAATTGGTTCGCGGCGAGGCCGCCGACCGCGCATTCGTATTCTTCGAAATCGCTTTTCCTAGTCTCGACGACCTGAACCCTGAAGCCGCGCTCGATTAGCTCGTGCGCCGCAGTCAGGCCGGCGATGCCGGCCCCGAACACCGTGACGATCGGAAGCTCTATCCGATTAGCGCCAGGTCCATTGTTCATCGCGTCCCCCCTCATTGACGTTGGGTACGCCGAACGCGCCGAGCCTCATGCCTTTCGATAACTTTCTAGCATCACCGGGGCCCCAGGGGTTCGTATCAGCCCTTCCAGATAGATCAGCAGCGCGCCGTGGAAGCGTTCGATCGTTTCGACCGATCCGCGCATGCGGAGCCGCTCCTGATAGATCGCATCCTCCATCGTCAGGCGACCGTCGATCAGGTCCACGATGATTGCACGGTCGAACGCCACCTCCAGATCCGCGTCACCTGCCCCGGCGTAGATCGTCCAGTCGGGAAAATCGAACCGGATGGTGCGGGCCGCGCCGTCCGCCACCAGCCGCGCCCGCAAATTGCCCATCGCATCGACGAGGGCGCGATGGGCGTCGGGCACCTCATGGGCGATGCGCGAAAGCGAGTTGCGGAGAAAAACGAAGAAATCAGCCGGCGGCATGATTGAGCTCCGCCTGCACGCGCCCCTCGAAGGCGACACGCTCGTCGCCGACCCGGCCTGCCACCTCCGCTCTTCCCTTAATCTCGCAAAGCGTCGTGAATCCGGGCCAGCGGTCGTTGGGAACCACGACCTGGGCGAAGTCGTCGAACGACATGCGCAACGCCACCTCGTCGCCATACCCGTGGGCCGTCACGATGATCTCTCGCGGTACGTCCGCTGCTTTGCCGGGTATGAGCAACGAGGCGACCCGCGGAAGCCGCAAGACCCGATCGCGCCGCAGCATGCCCTGATGCGTGATGGACAGATCGCGTCCATAGAACTTGCGAGAGGGAAACTCGCGGCGCCACAGGATCAGCGACTGCGACAGGGTTGCGCCGCGGTAGCGGTTGCCGATGCGCGAATAGACCAGGCACCAGGGCTGATCGACGCCGGGCGGCAGGATCGTCGCCCATTCCCAGGCATAGGCGCCGCCCCAGGCGAACTGGCCCCAGTTCCGGTCATGGTAGGCCGGCGCATCGGCGACCTGGTATCGGCACCCCGCAATGCTCACCTCGCCGACGGCACGCAGATGCGGCACGACCATCCAGCGGACGGATTCGGCGTCGGACAGGCGAACGTTGTTGGCGATGACCGGCCGCGTCATTGGATGCAGGTCGAGCGCAACGAAGATGTCCCGCGTCGACGGGGCGGCTTCGACGCAGTAGCGGCAGTTGGCGAATCGAGCGCTGTTGCGCCCTAGGGTGGCGTCCGGCTGCCCTTCGAAAATTGTCGTGTCGGCGAGGCTGAACGACTCCACGTCGCCGTCCCACGATCCGTCGGCAGTGCCGAAAAGCAGCGTCAGGCGCGGCGTCATTCGGGTTTTCGCGCCTTGGCCGCCCGCCATCAGGCTGAAATTCATCAGCAGATCGAAATCGGCGCCAAGGACGCTGAAGTGGCTCCATTCCTTGAAGCCGGGGCGGGTGTGCGGGGAATGTGGCGCCATGTGCCAAAAGTCCGCCGTCGGAAACAGCGTCGCGTCGATCGATCGTTTCAGCGTGACCGACGGAGTCATCGGTTCCGGGCTCAGCGCAGGATCGGCGTGCGGGGCGGGGGTGCCAGAACCATCCGAGGCTGCGCAGGCTGATGGTCGCCGGCGGCATGATCCGCCCAGCGCCACGCCGTTCGGCGCAATGACAGCAACCCGAGAGCTGCAGCCGTCAGCGCATCGTCGGCAATGCCGGTCTCCCCGACCGTAGGTACCGTGCCAGCCCCCTCCGCGACACAAGCGGTAAATTGGTCGAGCAGGTTGAGCAGACCTAGGAACAGCGGGATCAGATCGTTGGCCTCGTCGGTAAGATCCTGATGCCGCGTGAGATCAGCGCTGATCATCGTCGCGCCCCCATTCGAACAACGGATCGAGCAACTCATCCGGCCTTCGGCTTGAGGCCAGCATGAAGATCGTATCGAGATAGGCCGAAGGCAGGACTTCGGGGCTGTCGCGCTCGAGCATCGACAGGCCGGGAAAGTCGAGGACCAGCCGCGCGCGATGCAGCAGCTCCGAGGCAGCGAGCTTGTCCTGCCACGCCTTGCCTTCGGGCGTCTGCGCGAAGGATCGCCCTTCGGCGATCAAGGCATCGAACGCTGCCTTCGCCGCGATCGGGTGCTTGACGACGAGCGCTTGCAGGCGCCGCAGCACCTGAATGGCGGTCTCCGAAGATGGCAGGTAGACGGTTGGAAGACCGTCGCCGTCGCTCTGCCTGAGGCCCGCCGGGTCGTCAGCATCTTTCATAGACGTGGATCTCGATCCAGATTTTGAGGGCGACCGCGTCGTTCATGTGCAGGTCGATGGAGGTTTGCAGATTGCTGTCGACGAGATCGGGGCACGGCCCGAGATCGACCTCGACGGCAATGATTTCGGACGCGCCGGCATCGAGCGCAAAGCTGCCGGGACGAATGGTCAGCATCGGCGCTGCCGCCTGTGGCAGGCCGTTCATCCTAAAGGGCCGCAGCGCCGAAGTGACCGAAGTCCGTCGGTTCCGACGGTTCATGCAGCGAAACCGGCCGGCGGTGCGTCCTCCTCGCGCGCACTGGAGATAGAGCGTCTCCTGATAGGGCGCCGCGCTCGCTGGCATGCCCGGCGGCGGCGAGTCGGGGTTGAGGAGGCGATCCACTGTCACCGCGTGTTGCCGCACATTGCGCTCCAGTCGATCGAACCGGTCGCGCAATGCGCTGTATTGGCGCGCGGCGCCGTCCTCGGAGCCCGTCGGCGCATCCAAAGCTGGCTTTATCAGGCGCGCAAGGTCCTCGCTCCCGCGCGCCAAGCCATCGAGGATGAGACGACGAATCAGCAAGGGAAGCTGGGATTCCGGCCCGTCGAGATGTGCCGACAGTGCCGGCGGCGGCTGCGAGTTGGCCGTCTTGCCGTGGTGAATGTCGCGTAATACGTCGACCAGTTCGGGGATAGAAGATTGCCTATGCCGCAGCAGGGCGTCAATGAAGTTCGTCGCCATCGCTGCTGTTCCTACTGCTCCCTGTTCGTCGTAAAATCCGCTAGATCAGCAAGAAAATCGCGGTGGTCCGAGGGCGGCAGCGCGGCGAGCACGCCGCCGATTTCGCGCCGGAAACGCAGGGCATAACGGCGCGCCACAAGCTGGGCATAGGCGACGCTGTCGGTGCGACGGACGAGCTCACGCAGATAGCCGATATCGGCCTCGCTCTTGACCTCCTCCGACGATGTTGACACTTGGTCACCCCACACCCGAGCCAGCTTCGCGTTAGCGCCTTCGGTTAGGGCGCCTTCCTTGACCGTCATATCCATCAGGGCGAGGCCCTCCGCCTTCGAGTCGCGCGGAGAGTGCGGCGGCGCCGCCGGGTGCGCCTTCCGCAGAATTCGCAGAGCCTCCGTGCGCTCCACCGGGCGCGCCACTCGTAGCGCGTGAATCAGGATCAATGTGTGCTTGCCTTCCCACAGATCGCCCCACAGGTCCTTGCCGTACTCGGCTTCGTTCGACACGAGGTTGAGGATGTCGTCCTGAAGCTGAAACGCGACGCCGAGGGGGACGAACTTCCGGGCGATCCGCTCGACTTCATGGTCCGCCAAGCCAGCGATAATCGCCCCCACCATCACCGGGGCAATAAACGAGTACCAGCCGGTCTTCTTGTGGACGAGCCGGACATAGTCGGCATCGACATGGTCCCACGCGACACTGGAGATCCACCGCAGCTCCAGCATCTGGCCCTCGGCGCTCTCGCGCGCCATGCGGGCGACGGTACGCAATACCTTCAGCGTCTTTCCCAATCCGATCCGCCCGATATTCTCGAGCAGCGGCTGCATGGTCAGCGCCAGCATGCCGTCGCCGACATTGATCGCGGTCGGCACGCCGTGCTGACGGCTGAGCGTCGTCTCGGCACGACGCAGATAGGACTGGTCCTCGATGTCGTCGTGGATCAGGAATGCGTTGTGGTACAGCTCGAGCACCGCGGCGGTGGGCAGTACCGCGGATAGCAATCCGCCCGTTGCCCGACAGACGGCAATACTGAGCGCGGGCCGCAACGACTTTCCGTAGCGCAGCGGATAATCCAACATCAGTTGGTACAACCCGCCGGTATCGCGCCGATCTCTCGGCACGATGGCGCGAATTTCGTCCAGCACGAGCTGGCGACTGTAATCCAGATAATCCGACAGGACTCCAGCGCTCAGCAACGCGGCCCCCGAGGTTCGAAATCGCGCCGTCCGGTCAACAGATTGCTCGTCTTTGATCATTCCGGCCCGGGCAGACCTCCGACGATCGCTAGTGTAACCCGAAAGGCCCCGACTAGGAAAACATCAGAAACGCAGACATCCGATGTGGTTGTTTGACGCCTTCGACCGACATCGCCTCCAGCCCTGCGGCTTGGAGACTGTGGCCGGTGCCGGCGGCGGCCAGCGCGGCGAGCTGCAGCTCAGCTGCCGCCCGATGTAGCATCATTCCCGACTGTCGAAAGCCCTGACGGGCGGCTTGGAGCTGCACCCGGCGACGATCCCTATCTCCCTCCAGCGCGGCGATCCCCGACCGGATCGCCGCCGTCGTCGCCGCCGCGTGGGACAGCGCGTCGGTTTGGGCGATCCACTGCGCGTCCGCTTCGGCGAACCGGAGCAAACGATCTCGGGTCCAGTGTTCCAGACATTTGGGCGGCGCGCCGGCTGCCGCTGCTTTTAGCAACGCCCGCGCGCGAATTTCACGTAAATGCGCACCGATGCAAGCAAGCTTCTGGAATCCCGTCGCCCGGATCAATGGCCATTGTTGCTCCACGAGAGACAAGGCGTCCCAGGGCCGACCGGCGTAAACCAACGCATTCACCATGGCGTTGAAATACGACCAGTGCAGCAATGTGAAACGATCCGAAGCCACGTCTTGCAACAGTGCACCAGAATCCGCGATCACCGCGTCCGGGTCATCCCCAGCAAGACCAATGTAGGTCCAATACCCGCTCTTGAAGAGGCGGGATACAAAGATGTCGCCGCGACGTAGCGCGTCGTCGATTGCCTCTAGCGTCTCGGCCTTCGCCTGCTTGATCGCACCTTGCATGACCATCGCCGAGACGCGATAGCTGAGGGCGATCGGAACCTCGAAGTCGTACCGCACGCAGTCCCGCCGATGCAGCTCAACAGCCTCGCGAGCCAGTTCTGCCGCATCTCGCCACTGGCCGCGAAACCAGCTGATAGAGCATTGGACGGTGCGCAACACCACGCGGTCATATGGGTCGATCGAGCCACGGCCAAGATCCTCCGCCCGCCGCAGCAGCGCGTCGCTGCGCCGGATGCTCCAGCCTCGGCCGATATTCGCCAGCACCGCCGCTTCCATTGCCAATGCCCGCAGGACCCTTGATCGCTCGCCCAACGCCGCCGCTTCGCGCATGTAGCGGCTGAACATCGCGTCGCCGACTAGGTAATCGAGCATGAGGAACCCCTTCGAGGCAGCCCAAAGCGTGTCGACACGCATCAGCGCCTGAGCCGGGCTCTCCTTTGCCGATCGAACTTTCAGGCGCCGCAACCCGACTATGAAAAAGACGCGGTTGCCGATGGACATTCGCCTGGCGGCACGAGCCGTCGTCGGGAACGGTATCCCCAAATCGTTGAATAGCTTCAAATAGACATTGCGCCCCGCCGTCAATCGCCCGCTGTAGAGAAACTGCTGCGCCGCCCTCGACTCGTATGCGGCAACCGCGAGCGGGTCCGATTGGTTCGAACGCGCCGCGCGCAGAAACAGTTCGCCGGCTTCGGCGGAGCGGCCGGCAGCGGCAAGGGCATCCGCGAGCTCGATCGTCAGCGTCCGGTCATCGCCGCCGGGATCGCGCAGCCGCGAAGCAAGCAGCAGGAACTCGGCCGCCTGGTCAAAGGCCAGGCGCTCGCCGGCGCGGCGCCCCGCCAGAATCGCGTGATCGGCGGCGAGCACCGGCTCGCCGGCGCCCAGAAAATGCTCGACGAGCAGCGGATAATCGAGTTCCGCCGCGCGCGCCATCTCTTCGGCGATCTCGCGGTGCCTGAGACGGCGGGTCGGACTATCGAGCGCATCGAGAACCGATACGCGGATCCGGTCATGATAGGTCTCCACCGCGGGTCGGCCGTTTACATCGCCTTTGCGCAGCAAGTTCTGCTTCAGAAGGTGATATATCTCGCGTCCGCTCGCCGACTCGCGAGCGACGATCCGGACCAGGGTCTCCTCGGAAAGCGGCGCGCCGGCAACCGACACGATCTCGAGGACGGCCCGCTGCAGGGTCGGCAACGATCGCAGTCGCTGATCGAGCACACCGGCGGCATTTATCTCGCCAAACGCTGCCGCCCTGCCGCCGAGCCATTGGCGGCGGTATGCGGTGAGCTCGAGGACGAAGAACGGCAGCCCGGCACTTTGATGCGCCACCTCGCTGATCCAAGCCGGGTCGGCCTCGGCGCCCTCGCCGAGAAGGGATTGCACAAGGACGCCGACCGCGGAGACGTCGAGCGGCTCGACGACGACATGTTCGGTCTGGAGGTCGGTATCGGCCGCCGTGCGCTCGAGCGCGGCGGCCACCGAGTCGGGCTGAAGATCCTCGGTCCGGTATGAAAAGACCGAAAGGATCGGCTTTCCGCCGCCGGCAATCGCGATCTCGCGCAAATGCGGTAGGCTGCTCGCGTCGCTCCATTGCAGATCGTCAATCCACACAATCAGCGGCCGGCGTGCGGCGATGCGGTGAAGCAGCTCGCGCAACGCGCCTAGCGCTTGGCGCACGATGATTTGCGGATCGTTGGCGATCGAGTCTTGGTCGAACTCGCGAAAGGCAAAGGGCACCCGGCCGAGCACCGGAAACATGGTAACAAGCGCGGGCAGGTCCTTAGGCGCGAGCTGCGATAGTTGCTCCGCGCTCTCCACCATCAGGTAGCGGCTGAGCGTGTCGATCACGCCATCGACAGCGTTGAAGCGGACCGATTCCTGGTGGTGGCAGCGCGAACGCAGTACCAGGGCGCCGTGCCGGTCGCGCGCGTCCGCGAGGAAGCGCTCGATCAGTGTCGTCTTGCCGACCCCAGATACGCCAGATACGTGCACCGCAACGCGATCCCCGGCCAGGGTGCGCGCGAAGGCGGCTTCGAGGCGAGCCAATTCGGCCTCGCGCCCGACAAAGGGCTGGCTGAACCGGTCGGGCACCGATCGAGGAGCGTGCCCGCCGGGCAGCGCCGGCGATGCTCGCGTGACACGCTTCACCTCGGCAAGCGGCGGCCGGTCGCGAGGATCGAAGGAAAGGAGCGCGAGCGCCAGCGTGCCCAAGTCTTTCGGTATATCGGGATCCAGTACCTGCGGCGGGGCCGGTTGGGTCTTCTGCGCCTCGTACAGGCCGACGGGGGGCAGATCGGGATACGGGCGACGTCCGGTCAAGGCCTGGTATAGTACAACGCCTAGCCCGTACAGATCGCTGGACTGTGACGCAAGCCCGCCCGAAAGCTGCTCCGGCGCCATGTAGGCCGGCGTCCCGGCGTAGAGTAGCGCCTGACTGACAACCGAGTCTTGCGGACGAGCCTCGGTCGAGAGGCCAAAATCCAGCAACACGGTGCGCCCACCGGATTCGATCAGGATGTTGCTCGGCTTCAGGTCACGGTGGAGCCGCGCCGCTTCGTGCAGCGCGGCAAGGCCGTCAACGAGTTGCCCCAAACAGGAACGCAGGGCTCCGTCGCGCGACCGCACGAACGAGACGAAGTCCAATCCGTCGATGAATTCCATTGTATAGAAGCAAATTTCGTCTTCCACGTAAAGATCGTATAAAGACACTAAATTTTGATGGTAAAAGTCTCTGAAAAATCTGAATTCTTGTTTAACTCGATAAATATCGTCGAATTCGGGAAAGCGAATTGACTTTAAAGCTACATTCAAATTTTTGTCGACATCGAAGGCTTTGTAGACCAAGCTGGTGGCCCCGCGTCCCAGCAGGGAAATGATCTTGTATCTGCTGACCCGCGGCGCCGCCAGAAGCTCGGGGGCGTAGGTCACCGCGCCCCCCGCCCATCCGACACTCCCATACAAACCTGGCTGGGCGCGCAGTCAGTCGTGCCGCCGTTCGGTATTGTCGCCTGTGCCGGGGCTAGCCCTAACCGTCCGGCCCGTGGCAAAATAGAAATTGCCCTCGCCAAGGCGCCCACCCCGCTTGTCGCGAGCGCTTTGACCGTCCGGGAGGCTACGCGCTTGCCAAACGCCGCGAAACATTCCCCTCCGGGTGGCATCTTGATCCCCATCGGATCCAAACTTTGGAGCGACAAGCAACATTATGTGCTTCGGCGCGATAAGACAACGATCGGTCGCGCGTCGGACTGTGATGTCCGGATCAATCATCCAACTGTTTCGCGCGTCCACGCGGAACTGACTTGGTCGGATCGCGACCTGATGCTTGCGCATTTGAGCCCGGTCAATCCGACGCTGGTCAATGGGGTGCCGGTAGGCGAAGCGTGCCCGCTGCACACCGGCGACCTGATCGAGATAGCCGAAGGCATCGTGCTCCGTCTGGAATTGTTCGGCAGCGGCGACTTCGCGGCTACCATGCCGCGCGTCCTCGATGCGCGGCGCATGTACGCGATCCTCTACGCCGATGTGGCCGCTTACTCACGGCTGGTCGAAGACGATGACATCGCGACCGCGCGCCAGCTCGAGGCTTGCCTCGCCATCATTCGCCAGCAAACCGAAACGGCGGGTGGCCGCGTCGTCAACGTTGCCGGCGATGGCATTCTCCTGCTCTTCACCAGCGCGGCATCCGCCGTGATCTGCGCGATCACCTTTCAGCGGAGTATCGCGTCTTTAAACCGGTCGCTGCCACCGACACGCCAGTTGGAGTTTCGCGTCGGCATCAACTCCGGCGACATTCTGATCACCCCGGCGGGTGCTATGCACGGCGACGCAATCAATGTTGCCGCTCGCATTCAGGCCCTCGCACCGCCGGGTGGCATCCTGGTTACCGGCGTGGTGCACGACCAGCTCCAGGGGCACGGCCTTGTTTTCCAGTACATCCGAACCAACTCACTAAAGAATTTGTCGCGCGAAGTCCGCAGCTATAGCGTGAACTTCTGACATTTTCGGATGCGAGGGCGACACAGCCCGATCTCGACCGGCGCTCGTGTCGAGTTATTCTACAGGCCGCAATGCCTTAAAGAAATCGATAGGTAGGGGCGCGTACCGTCGCGAATCGCGGCGACGCCGATTTTAATCAGTGGATCCTACTCTTGCGGTGTCCGATTTTCAAACGCTGCTCGCAAGCCCGAACATAAAGCCATACTTCTACTCAGTATCGCGGGCATTCGGTACCCTTGGTGCGCTGGCGGCTCGCACAAAGCCGGTCGATTTCAACCGGCTTAAAGAAGAACTGCATGGGCTTTCCACAACGCGGATGTGAGCAATACCCGGCCGCCGTTCAATGCGCGGACGCGGACCGTGACTGCGCCATCGCTGACCGCCGGTTCTCGCGGTAGCCCATTGGCCCTTTGTCCGGTTATGGCACTGACCGGCGGTGCTGGCTGTCCATAAGCATTTCCCTGTTGACGGTAGACCGGCAGTGCCGCAGCGGCGGCAGGCCGGTTGCCAGTCGCAGAGCCGAATGGCCCACGTGGGGAGAAACGCGGCTCAGCCCTCACGCGGGCTGAAGCGGTAGGGCGTCGCGCTCGCGGTCAACGGATCGAGCGCGAGCCGATGTTCGAGTGGCGGAAAAGCCCGGCTGCGGCAATCCGCGCGATTACACAAGCGGCAAGATAAGCCGATGCCGACCTTGGCGCGCTCGAGGTCGAGCCCGTCGGCGTAAGTGAGTTCCTGCGCGTGCGCGATGCTGCACCCCATCGCGACGACATGGACCGGCCGCGGTTCGCCCCAATAGGTCGTCGGTCGCGTTATGGTGCGGGCGAAGCAAAGGTAGGCGGCGCCGTCGGGCAGCTCTGCGACCTGCACTTGGACCACGCCCGGCTGCATGAACGCGGTATGCACGACCCAGCGCGGGCACGAGCCACCATAGCGCGCGAACGGGAATCCCGCCGCGGAGAAGCGTTTGGAGACGTTCCCCGCCGGGTCGACGCGGACAAAAAAGAACGGCACGCCGCGCGCCCCCGGCCGCTGCAATGTCGACAGCCGGTGACAGGCCTGCTCGAAGGAGACCCCGAAGCGGGCCGCCAGCGCCTCCATGTCGTGACGCAGCGCCTGGGCCGCCGCGAGGTACACCGCGTATGGCATCAGGACCGCACCGGCGACATAGTTGAGGAGGCCCACGCGGATCAGCATTGCCGCTTCCGGCGAGGACGGCGGGGCCTCGCGCAGCACGGCTTCTACCGCGTCGCGCGCTTCGAAGAGCGCCAGCTGAAACGCCATTTGAAACCCGCGGCTCTCTCGCGGCAGGGTCTCCGCGAGGGCGAGCCGGCGAGTCTCCGGATCAAAGCGGCGCAATACGCCATCGAGCGGCTGCACAGTGACTGTAAGGCCATGCATGTTGCGCAGTCTATCGGCGATCGCGTGATTCATCTCGGCGGGAGTGGCGGCGCAGGCAGCGGCGACCGCGTCGGCGGCCTCTTCGAGGCTCGGGAAATGGTTGGCGTGGTCGTCGAAAAAGTCCCGCGCCTCTTCGTTGGGCAGCAGGACCCGCCGCCCTGACGGCAGCGCGATACCTCCAGCGTCCTCGCGGGCGACGCGCCATGCACGATAGAGGGCCAGCACCGCGCGCGCCGCGCCCGGGTTGGAGCCGGCCAGAGCGGCGATTTCCGCCTCGGGCACGGCATCGACACCAAGCAAGGGGTCGGAAAAAGCCTCGTGCAGCCCAACCTCGAGCCGGCGTTCCTGCGACCCAGACAGGGTGGCGAGGTCGAGATGGAAGATCTCCGCGAGCTTGATCAGCAATGCCCCGCTGACGGCGCGCTGGTCGTGCTCGATCAAATTGAGGTAACTGGCCGAGATGCCGAGTCGGCTCGCCAGTGCCTGCTGCGACAGGTTCCGCTCCGTGCGCAGCCGACGCAGGGTACGTCCGATCTGGACACGCGACATTTTTACAGCCTTTACAAAAATTGGCGACAGTGTGTGAAGACAGAATTCGATTGATAATGCCACATTGAGGCTCGCCATTGCAGCTGTTTAATCGTTATTGAAACGCCAGCGCATGAACCAAAGGAACAAAACGATGCAGCCTCTCGCTTGTCCAGACATCCGCCGAGATTACAGCCCCGCCGATGGCGAGCGGCTGGCCGGATCGTTTCGCATTCGTCATACATTGGCGGAGATAGGCGCCGCGCGATTGCGACATCTGTTGCGCACCGAGCCGTTCCTGCCCACGCTCGGCGCTCTCACCGGCAATCAAGCGGTGCAGCAGGTCAAGGCCGGTTTGAAGGCGATCTATTTATCCGGCTGGCAGGTCGCTGCCGACGCCAATACAGCCGGGCAAATGTACCCGGACCAGTCGCTCTACCCGGTGGATTCCGTGCCCCATGTGGTCAGGCGCATCAACAACGCGCTGCGCCGCGCCGACCAGATCGCCCGTCTAGAAGGTGATGGTGACGACACTTACTGGATGGCGCCGATCATTGCCGATGCCGAGGCTGGGTTTGGCGGCCCCCTCAATGCCTATGAACTGATGAAAGCAATGATCGAAGCCGGCGCCGCCGGCGTGCATTTCGAGGATCAGCTCGCATCCGAAAAGAAATGCGGCCATCTGGGCGGCAAGGTGCTCGTGCCGATCAGCCAACACATCCGCACCCTTAATGCCGCCCGCCTCGCCGCGGATGTCGAGGGTGTGCCGACCGTGCTGCTGTGCCGCACAGACGCGCAATCGGCGCAACTGCTGACCAGCGACATCGACGAGCGCGACCGCCCGTTCATCAGCGGCGAGCGCACTGCGGAAGGCTTTTTTCGTATCCGCCAAGGGCTCGGCGTCGAATATGCGATTACGCGCAGTCTCGCTTATGCCCCGTATGCCGATCTCCTATGGTGGGAGACGAACGAACCGGACCTCGGTGAGGCGGAGCGCTTTGCCGATGCGATCCATCGCGAGTTCCCCGACAAGATGCTGACCTACAATTGCTCGCCCAGTTTCAACTGGCGCAAAAAGCTGGCACCAGAAGGGCTTGCCAGCTTTCAGCGCGACATCGCGCAAATGGGCTACCGGTTCCAATTCGTCACGTTGGCTGGCTTTCACAGCCTCAATCACGCGATGTTCGGACTGGCGCGAAACTACCGCGAGCGCGGCATGGCGGCATATTCCGAGCTGCAGCAGGCCGAGTTCGCAGCGGAGGCCGATGGGTACACCGCAACTCGGCATCAGCGCGAGGTTGGTGTCGGCTACTTCGATGCGGTAACCACGGCAATTTCAGGCGGACATTCATCGACGACGGCGCTGGCCGGCAGCACCGAGACGGCGCAATTTCATGAGGAAAGACCGGCAGACCGCCCACAATATGGCCACGACGAGGGTTTGGTGCACAACCACGACTGGGCCGTGCACGATTGGGCGGCGCAATGACCGCGCCAAATTGGAACCCCGGTTCTATCGTGCGGAAGGGCTTCGCTATTCGCGGCGCGATGAGGCCCGGCTACGAAAAGGTGCTGACACCCGAGGCGATCGACTTCGCCGTCGAGCTCGAGCGCGAATTCGGCGCGGAGCGGCGGCGTCTCCTCGCTCGCCGCGCCGAAATCCAGCGCCGGCTCGATGCCGGTTGGAAACCCGATTTCCTCTCCGAGACCAAGCCGATCCGCGATGCCGACTGGCGGGTGCCGCCGATCCCGCAGGACCTTTGGGACCGCCGCGTCGAGATCACCGGCCCGACCGACCGCAAGATGGTGATCAATGCGCTGAATAGCGGCGCCAATGTCTTCATGGCCGATTTCGAGGACGCCAACACCCCGACCTGGGACAATCTGGTCGAAGGGCAGACGAACCTCATGGATGCGGTGCGCCGCACGATCACCTTCGACGACCCGCAGACGGGGCGGCATTACGCGCTGAACGGGAAGACGGCCGTGCTGTTCTGGCATCTGCCGGAAGCGCACGTGCTCGTCGACGGCAAGCCGATGTCGGGCGCGCTCGTCGACTTCGCGCTGTTCTTTTTCCATAATGCCAGGGAGCTGGTGGCGCGGGGCACGGGCCCCTATTTCTACCTGCCGAAACTCGAAAGCCATCTCGAAGCGCGGCTGTGGAACAATGTCTTTCTACAGGCGCAGGCGCGGCTCGGACTGCCGAAAGGGACAATCCGCGCGACTGTATTGATCGAGACGATCCTCGCCGCGTTCGAGATGGACGAGATCCTCTACGAGTTGCGAGACCACTCGGCCGGGCTCAATTGCGGCCGCTGGGATTACATCTACAGCTTTATCAAGAAATTCGCCGAAGATCCGAGTTATGTATTGCTGGACCGCGGGCAGGTCCCACGATGACCACCCACTTTCTGCGCAGCTACAGCCTATTGCTGATCAAGACCTGTCACCGCCGCGAGGTCCATGCAATGGGCGGCATGGCGGCGCAAATTCCGATCCGTGACGACCCGGCCGCCAACGAGGCGGCATGGAGAAGGTACGTGCCGACAAAGAGCGCGAAGCCGGCGACGGGCATGACGGCACCTGGGTCGCGCATCCGGGGCTTGTCGCGATCGCGAAAGAGATCTTCGACCGCGAGATGCCGCAGCCGAACCAGATCGCGCGCAAGCGCCAGGACGTCTGTTCCATCTGGGCGCGCATGTCGCCCTTGCCGACCCAATTGCCATCGTAGCGGTAGGATTCGATAACCAAGGTCATCAATTTCCCCCAAGCATCTTCAATTGCCGCGCAGATGATTCACATGCGAGGCTACCTCCTCCTCGTCCAGTTTGCCGTCGTGGTTGGTGTCTATTTCGTCGAAGCGCTGGCGTAGACGCCGGTCGCGCTCCTCGACCGGCATCGCAGCGAGGCGATCGATAGCCTCCGATGCCGTCGCCGGGACATGACCCCCGTCGGTGGCAAGCGGCCGCCATATTGCTCGATCGTGGCGCCGAATAGGGATTCCCCGCCGGCTGGGCTCCGCCCCTACGAATTCACGACGGCGACAGCTTCGATCTCGATCATGAAATCGGGACTGGCGCCGACGGTCGTGCTGGTCGGGGTGGCCACGCCAAAATAGCGCATGCGCACATCGCCACACTTCTGGAATTCGTCGAAATCGGTGACGAAGGTATTGGTCTTCACCGTAACGGCGAGCGGTACCGGCAAGATTGTTTACATCGCCGGCCAACTGGCCCGTGATATCGCGAAACAGATTTTCGAATCTACTCAGTTTCAACTCGAAATGTGGACCTGCCACGGTCGCGGCATGCTCGCTTTCGATAAAGACGGTCGGCTCACGCAGATAAATCGAACACCAACATCTAGGCTCTGATCGCGAGCGGGGGCCCCGTCGAGAGGCGGTGCCTTTTATTTTTCCGTTATTGAGTAAAAGCCGGCGCCACTCGCGGCGACCTGATCTATGACGAGGAGCACGACTTCATCCAGATCGTGCCGCCATCGACCGCGAGGCGGCTGATGGGTGATTCGACGGCGCGCGTGGTGTCGCAAGGGGATGGGGTGAGGTGACCGCCGATGGCTGATCGGCGGGCCGCCGTTGACCGTCAGGTTGATTGTCGGTTAACCTTTAGCTCGCAGTAGCGAATCCGAATCGGGCGCCGCACCCTCCCTTGGGCGGCCCCGTAACCTCGCGGCCTCGTTTCGACGGGGCTCTTTTTTTGGAGCAGCGTCGCAACGGTCATTGGAGATTTGCGCACGGAAAATTTGCTTCGAGCGCATCTTCGTCCTCGCGGCTAGGCCATGGCCCTGCCGTAGAAGACATGCCAGCCTGCAACCCGGAGACGACAAAAAATGAGTGGTTCGAAAAGGATTTTCTTCCGCTCTCACTTCGATAATCGACGCACATCAAAAGGTATGGAAACTCAGACGAATTTAGTTTTATTTTCACCTGATCGTAGTGTCCACGTTTTAAGCGTGGCCATATTACCTGGGTTTGTGGTTCCGTGAGTTTTGTCCTCAAATCTATGGCTTCGGATTTGATGTGTATGTCCGTTGCGTCTTCTTGACTGTTGTAGTTATTGATGTCTCGGATAAAGTAGAGATCATTACCAATACCTTGAACATGGAAGTCGCCAAATTCGACACGAGGCTGATGAAGATCGTTGTAAGTGGCGACGATGTACGAGCAGTTTCGATAAGCTATGGCTATAACTATCACAGTAAGAACCCAACCAACCCAGCTTCGCCATTCCCCGAGGATCTTCCGAATTAGAGATGATTGGCTGTTGTGTGACACAAGCCAGAAATAACGTTCTGAGGTAAAGCCTTACCGTCGCGATCGCCGTGAAATTCTCCGCGCGCGACGATAGCGCCCTGGCGGGCGGCGGAGCTGCTGCCCGTGCCATATTTCCACGTGGTGTTCACACTGCCGTCGCCAATCGGCGATATCGCCTAGCAGAACAAGGCGGTGATCTACGATCTCCTGTTCCGGGCGTCGGCCGAGACGATGCTGACAATCGCGGCTGACCCCAAGCATCTCGGCGCCAGAATCGGCATCACCGCCGTGTTGCACAGCTGGGGATCGGCGATGACGCATCATCCGCACGTGCACATGATCGTGCCGGGCGGCGGC
>Ga0306926_10001257_pt1 | contig 24944 bp, 26 predicted proteins | sample flu12Cox44000178_FD_203759 | JGI IMG/M metagenome (GOLD analysis project Ga0306926, IMG submission 203759) | Lab enrichment of tropical soil microbial communities from Luquillo Experimental Forest, Puerto Rico - flux8day.12C.oxic.44.000.178 (v2)... | ecosystem: Environmental > Terrestrial >...
GAATCGGCGGATATCTGCTGAGCAGCGGCATCAGTGGTCACCCAAGCGTGGGTGCATCGGGAGCACTGCTCGGGCTGATCGGCGTACTTTTGGCTACTACGATCGGACGGCGAGGTGCGATCAATCAAATGATTCGTAGTCAACTGATTCGCTGGCTAATCTATCTTGCCATCTGGGGATTGGTTTTCCCCGGAATCGACAACTACGCCCACGCGGGAGGTTTCGCGACGGGTTTCATTCTAGGCAAGCTTATGGAGGACCGTCCCCCGGCGACCCCTCAGGCGCGAAAATGGGCACATGCTCTCGGCTGGTTGACAGCTTTGGTTGTGTTGGCCAGTTTCGTGATGATGGCGCTTTGGCTGCATCGCGCAGGCTGAACGCTCCTAGGAGGACTACGACCTCAGAACTTCAGCGGCTTTAAGTCGCACCCGAATCGCAGCAAGCTTCTCCGGCAGACAACTGCCGCAATCTACTGTTCAGCGTGCAGCCTGCGTGACACGACGATCGCATAGTGCACGCCGGAAATGAGCACAAAGGTAGCGACTACTATTCCGCATATCTGCTTCAGCGCGACCAGCTCTTCGCGGCCCCAGACAGCCAAAACAAGCACAAGGGTGATCATCAGAATTTCGCAAAAAGTTGTGGTTTTTCCCCAGATGCTTGGTGGAAAGGGCCGATAGCCGACCGTCAGCAGAATCACGCCAGCCACTGCCAACAACAAGACGTCACGGCTCAGAACGAGTATGGTCAGCCACCAGGTGATCTTGCCTTTATGCGCCAGCACAAAGAAAGAAGAGGAGAGAAGCAACTTGTCCGCGATCGGATCGAGGTATGCACCGAGGGGTGTCCGTTGATCGAGGCCGCGTGCGAGCAATCCGTCGAGCCCATCCGTCACGCCTGCCGCAACCAGGATCGCTAGGGCCGTGCCATAGTGCTCGTATTCGATGGCGATGATGAAAAACGGCAGGAATACAAGGCGCAGAAAGGTCAGTTGGTTCGGAACGGTGAAGACTCGGTTCTTCATGGAATCGTTGAGCGCCGCAAGCCAGCTTAGGCGAACTGTGCGAGATAATCCCCCAGCGAATGGCCTACCTTTTTCTCGAACATCTCGGCAAGCGAGGGGATCGAGCCGCGCGGTTCATCAAGCGCGATACGCTCGATTCTTAACATCGGGAAAAACAGAGTCGGCAAGCCGATGCGATCCCCCTCGGGATGCAGCACCTGCCTCACAAAGTCGTCAAACGAGGCTAGATCAATGCCGCGAAGCGTCACGCCGGCGTTGGAGATATCCGTGAGTTCACCCCAGATTCTTTCCTTCGGACTGTGCAGACTGACCACCACAATTGAGTGCGGCTGCATTTACTCTCCCCGCATCAAGACTCCTACACACTGTTGCCGGCCGTCTAAGACAACACCGAGATTGTCTTCAAATCGGGCGCGACTCGCAACGCCGGCTCTGTAACTTTTTGCACGGCGTCCGACGTCAGACCGGGTGCCACCTCTCGCAGCAGCAAGCCCTGCGGCGTCACTTCAATCACGGCGAGTTCGGTCACTATCAGGTCTACCACTTCGACGCCTGTGATCGGCAAGGTACATTTTTTGACGATCTTCGGCGCGCCGTCCTTCGCTATGTGCTCCATAGCGATGATGACGCGCTTGGTTCCCGCGACGAGGTCCATCGCGCCGCCCATGCCTTTAAGCATTTTTCCGGGGACCGCCCAGTTCGCCAACGTTCCTTTCTCATCGACTTGCAGAGCGCCGAGCACACTCGCATCGATGTGCCCGCCACGAATCATGGCGAAGGATTCGGCGCTTGAGAAATAGCAGCAGCCTGGGATCTCTGTCACCGGCTCTTTGCCTGCGTTGATCAAATCCGGGTCTTCTTCGCCTTCGTAGGGATACGGGCCCACGCCCAGCATGCCGTTCTCGGATTGCATAATCACGTCTATACCGGGGGGCAGATAATTCGGAACGAGAGTGGGGATACCAATACCCAGATTGACGTAGTATCCATCGCGCATCTCTTGCGCAACACGGCGTGCGATGAATTCTCGTGTGTCGATTTCCGGCATGGTCTAATCCCCGCGCTTGCGCTTCGGGCCGGGCTCCATAGGTTTCATGTAGCTCGCGCCTTGAAAAATTGCGTCGACGAAAATGCCGGGTGTGTGGACGCTGTCCGGATCGAGGGCGCCCAGTTCGACAAGTTCTTCGACTTCGGCAATCACGTAATCCGCTGCTGTGGCCATGACTGCGTTGAAATTGCGGGCTGTTTTTCGGTACACGAGATTGCCCCAGCGGTCGCCCCGCCAGGCCTTCACCAAGGCGAAGTCTCCGCCGAGCGCAGGAACTAAGACATGGGGACGCCCGGCGAATTGGCGAACTTCTTTGTCTTCGGCGACCATCGTGCCAAAACCGGTTGGAGTGAAAAACGCGGGGATGCCTGCTCCCGCGGCGCGCATTCGTTCGGCGAGCGTGCCTTGAGGGTTCAATTCCATTTCGATTTCGCCGGCCAGAGCGAGCTTCTCGAAGAATCGGTTAGCTCCCACATAGCTCGCAATCATTTTCTTGACTTGTCTGCTTTCGATCAGCGCACCGATACCGAAGCCGTCGATACCCGGATTATTGGAGACGATGGTCAAATTTTTTGTGCCCTGGCGGATCAGTGCGTTGATCAGGTTTTCGGGAACGCCGCACACGCCGAATCCGCCGACCAAAATCGTCGAGCCCTCGTGAATCCGCCCAATGACAGCTTCGGCGTTTGCAACGCGCTTGTCCATGCCCACTCCCACCTCTGGATGCGGAAGGCACGCAGTGTACTACAAGTTTCATTTCTCGGAGCCTTCAGCGTTCGAGTGCACCCGGCGGCGGGGGCTGTGCACTGCGGAAACTGATGCCTTCCCGTGCGGCTCGCTTGAGGACTCGAACTCGCTCGGCGACGGCCGCCGCGGCAGCATCGGCCGTGGGTGCCTGCTCGATTTCCGCCACCAACGCCGAACCAACCACCGCCGCATCGGCGATGCCGCCAAGAATCGAGACGTGCGCAGGCTGCGAAATCCCGAAACCGACAGCCAGGGGTAGTTTCGTAAACTGCCGAGCGCGCCGCGCAAGAACGGGCAAATCTTCCGGCAGAGCTGTGCGCACGCCCGTTACGCCCGTCCGCGAAATCAGATACACGAAGCCGCTCGAAGCGACTGCAATCTTAGCCAGGCGTTCATCGGTTGATGTTGGCGCAGCCAGAAAGATCGTGTCTAGGCCGCACGCGTTCATCACCGAGCGATATTCAACGGCTTCTTCTGGGATCAGATCCGTTGTTAGGGCTCCGTCCGCGCCTGCGGCGGCCGCAGCCTCGGCGAATTTTTCGAGGCCGATCTGCCAGATCGGATTGAAATAGCTGAAGAGCATCAGTGGCACGTCGGTGCGCAGGCGAAGCCACCGCACAAGTTCGATCACACCCGCAAGCGTCGTTCCGCTGCGCAATGCTCGCTCGCTAGCGCGCTGAATCGTGGGTCCGTCAGCGACGGGATCGCTGAACGGGACGCCCAGTTCGATTACGTCCGCCCCTGCTTCCGCAGCGGCCAAGACGATTCTTTCGCTGGCTTCGAGCGAGGGGTCCCCGGCGGTGATGTAGGCGACGAGGCCGAGTTCACCTGCAGCAGCTAATTCCTGGAATCTTCGGGCGATTCGCCTGCTGGCCTTTGATCCGGTTGATTTGGGCGTCGCGGCTTCAGACATAGCGCGAGAGGGTTTCCATGTCTTTATCGCCGCGCCCGGAGACATTCAAAATCACGATCTCGTCCTGAGCCATTTGGGGTGCTCGACGAATCAGCTCCGCGACGGCATGCGCGGATTCGAGCGCGGGGATTAGTCCTTCGCTGCGGGCGAGCGTGCGTGCCGCGTCGATCGCCTGTTGATCTGCCACGGCTGTGTACTCCGCGCGGCCCTGGTCCGACAGCCAGGCGTGCTCGGGACCAACCGCCGGATAGTCGAGCCCGGCGGAAACCGAGTGCGTGGCGGCGATCTGGCCGTCGCTGGTTTGCAGCACGTAGGTGTAGGTGCCCTGCAGGACACCGGGACGCGCGCCCACGAAACCGCGTGCAGCCGCAAGGCGCGCAGCGTGCTCGCCAAGAGATTGGCCGCGGCCTCCAGCCTCGACGCCGATCATTTTCACGCTTGCGTCCTTCAAAAATGCGTGAAAGAGGCCAAGGGAGTTGGATCCGCCACCGACGCAAGCGAACAAATAATCGGGCAAACGCCTTTCGGCGCGCTGAATCTGTTCGCGCGCTTCCTCGCCGATGATCTTCTGAAAGTCGCGAACCATCATCGGATAGGGATGCGCGCCGAGAACTGACCCGAGCAAGTAGTGCGACGTGCGCACGTTGGTCACCCAGTCGCGCATGGCTTCGTTGATAGCATCTTTAAGCGTACGACTGCCGGCATGAACGCCAATCACTTCGGCATCAAGAAGCCTCATGCGAAAAACATTGAGCCGCTGGCGCTCCATGTCTTCGGTGCCCATATAAACTGTGCAGCGCAAGCCCAGCCGGGCGGCCACCGTGGCTGTCGCCACTCCGTGTTGGCCCGCGCCGGTCTCCGCGATTAGGCGCTTCTTGCCCATGCGCGCCGCGAGCAAGCCCTGGCCCAGGCAGTTGTTGATTTTGTGTGCGCCGGTGTGGAGCAGGTCTTCGCGCTTGAAGTAAATGCGGGCGCCGCCGAGATGCTCAGTGAGGCGCGAGGCAAATTGAAGGGGTGTCGGACGTCCCGCGAAGTCACGCAGCAGCATGTCGAGTTCTGCTCGGAACAGGCGGTCGGTGCGCGCTTGTAGGTAGGCGCGTTCAAGCTCCTCGAGCGGAGCCACAAGAGTCTCGGGAACGTAGCGGCCACCGTAAGGGCCGTATCGTCCGGTTTCACGCGGAATCTGCAGGGTGTAACTCATCGTCGTACCTTACGCGTTTGCGCCGTTTCGATCGCACTCACCAACGCCCGTATTCGCCGCGGATCCTTCCTGCCCGGTTTCGCTTCGACCCCAGTGCATACGTCGACGGCATAGGGCTGAACGGCGCGAATGGCCTCACCGATATTGTCCGGCGTAAGACCTCCGGCGAGAAAAATTCTGGCGTAGCGCCTCGCGCGCCGCGCAACGCGCCAATCGAATGTTTTACCGGTGCCGCCGCGCAAGTGTCGATCGAAACCGTCTAGCAGAATCGCCGACGCACGCTTGAATTTCGCAAGTTGCGAGGGCCGAAACGAATTGGTCGCTCGGACGGCCTTGATCACCGGAAGCGAACGCCCGACACGCGAAACGGCAGCGGGAGTTTCCTCGCCATGGAGCTGCAAGCGATCGAGACCCACAGAACGCGCAATCGCGAACATCTTTTCTTCGGGTTCATTCACGAAAACGCCCACGGTGGAAACATGTTTCGGGAGGCGTCGAACGATTCGGCGAGCCTTCGCAGGCGTGATGTAGCGTGGACTGTTCCTGTAGAAATTGAAGCCCAGCATGTGAGCACCCGCGTCAATTGAGCACTTTGCATCTTTCCAATTCGTGATTCCGCAAATTTTCACTTTCACCTTTCGCATCCTGCTCTCTCAAAGTTTCGTGCTCATACGATCCGCGCCGACCGTCCCAATCAATCCGCGCAGTGGCACACACGGGTCCGGTTCTGTCATCAACTGCTCGCCGATTAGGAAGGCGTCGAAACCAGCTTTCCGCAGGAGAACCAAATCTTCATGGGTGCGCAACCCCGATTCGCTGACGGCAATGCAATCTTCGGGAATCGCGTCCACCAGATCAAGGGATGTTTGCAGGCGCACTTCGAAATTACGGAGGTCGCGATTGTTTACTCCAATGATGTGCGCTCCAGTAGAAAGGGCGCGATCCAGTTCTTTGTGCGAATGAACTTCCACAAGCGGCTCCATCCGCAGCGAGCGACCTAATTCGAGTAGTTCGCGCAGGTCTCCATTCGTCAAGATCGCAGCGATCAGAAGGAACGAATCAGCGCCCGCTGCGCGAGCCTCCCAAACCTGCCAGGGGTCGATGATGAAGTCCTTTCGCAAAACAGGAACGTGTACTACCGCTCGCACGGACTTCAGGTCTGCGAGTGAGCCGAAAAAAAAATCTTCCTCGGTGACGACGGAAAACGCCGCAGCGCCCGCTGATTCGAGAGCAGGTGCCAGCGTTGCCGGTCTATATTCGGCACGAATCGTACCGCGCGAAGGCGAAGCCTTCTTCAACTCAGCGATGATATTGAATCCGTCGCTCAAGAGCGCGGCCCCAAAATCACCGGGAGGCCCAATTTTCCCTACAGCAATCTTCAGTGCTACCTCCGGTAGTACACGTTTCCTGTGCGCGATGGACTCGAGCCGGGCCTCGACAATTCGGTCGAGGATGTTCTCCACGCGTGAGTTGTTTTCCATATGCGGGGGACGAACGGCTCAGACCATGCTAGCCGCGCGGCACGAGAGTGTCAATTTGCCCCCGCTTTGGGCGCCTTGGGAGCTGTGGGCAACAGGGCCTCGGAAAAACGTATGGGAATTCCGAAATTTGAGCCGCCGAAGCCCTGCAGAACAGCGTACGTGACTCCAATTACTTTGCCTTCTTGATTGAAGAGTGGCCCACCCGAGCCGCCTGAGGTAGTCTGGGCGTCGAAGACGATCTTATCTGGAAGGACATCGCCGATGTGGCCTTGCGTAATGATGGGGCGAATCAGATTGCGGCGCGCGAGTTCAGCGAGCACGCGTGAAGGCTCGCCGCCGTTTTGCTTCACGATCTGCTGCGCAGTGTCTTCGTCTGTCCGCGCGAGTATGGCGGCCAAGCCGGTAGCGTAGCCCATCAGCACAATTGGCTCGCCAGGCTGAGAAGCCTCTTTGCGCGGATCTATCGAGAGTACGGGCCGCTTCAAGTTTTGCAGCTGGACCCGCATCGTTGCAAGGTCCGTGTCCTTCGAAATATCCTGAATGTCAGCGGTGAACGCGCGAGGATCTCCGGGGAAGTAGACGTGAATTGACGAAATCTCGGCCTGAAGATTCTCGCTACCCAGGTTGCCCAACTCCTCGCTCTTCCACCAAGGTTCGGCAACATGCCGATTGGTGATGATGCGTCCATCCGGCGCTACGAAGAATCCGGTTCCGAAGACGTCCAGTTTGACCTCCGGCCCGTTCCCTGTCAGTGTTAGGATCGGGTTTCCTTCGCTATCTTCGAGTGGATTACCCTGTTGATTCAGGCCAGCGTACCGGAGACGTTGTCCCGTTTGGGTGTTGCGAAAGGCGATGGAAACATGCAACAGGCCAACGCTCTGGACGTCTTCACTGATGATCGAGGCTGCGGGGGAACCTGGCCGAAAATTCTTGCTGGGCGCCGGTTGGGGCGCAGGGGCCGCAGCGGCCGCTGTCTGACTGTCGCGTAACTTGCGGGCCTGGGCCATCAAATCTTCTTGGCGCATGAGACCACGCTCGAGTCGCATGATGGTCGCCGCGTTGAGTTGAATGTCCTTCGAAGTCTTGCGGACGAACAGGAAATAAATCGCCGCCATCGTCATGGCGATAGCCAGCACGCCCCCTACGCCCATCTTGAGGCGACGATTGAGCGACACGGCGTCCTGAGTCATTTTTTCGGTCACCGCCAGAGCGTCGAAGGCAGTATGCGCAATTTTCTGGCCCTCTTCGGCGATCTGCGCTTTGTCGACCAGCACTTGATCGGCGCGGCGAGCACGCAACTGCGTTCGGATACGGGCCAAGAGTTCGACAGGAACCCAGGGTTGCGAGATCGCATCATCTGCGCCAAGGTCGAGCGCGGTGGCTCGTTCCGCCGCGGACGATCCGACCAGCAGGATTATGCGAAGGCGTTCGGTTGCCGCCGAGCCGCGGATCGAAGCGATGACCTCGCGGGTGCTCAAGGCCGGTGCCGTAACGGCGGCGACCCCGGCAAGCAGAAGTAGGTCCGCACCTGAGTCGCGGATCGCTTCGAGTGCTTCGCGTGCAGTGACGACAGCAGACGTGTTGAAACCTGCTTCGCGCACGGCGGAGAGCAGGGGTCCCGAACCGCTTGGGTCGGCTTCTACGATCACAATTTTTTCCGCGGCGCTGTTCATCCTATGCTCACTTCCTAAACCGCACATTTCTTACTCGACCATGGTAGAACACCTTGCGGCTGTAGGAAACCGCAAGCCCTGTGGATTCCGGCTCGGACGGCCTGAAGATTCGACGACTACAGCGCCGCGGCGGATTCATGATAGCGTTTGTTGCCATCATGGTCGATACTCTGCGAAATTTGAACGAGAGAATTATCGCCTGCCGCCAGTGCCCGCGACTTGTGCGCTATCGAGAAAAAGTCGCGCGCGAAAAAAGGGCCGCCTATCGTGAATGGAACTATTGGGGCAAGCCGGTTCCCGGATTCGGCGACGCGCGCGCACGGTTGTTGATCTTAGGACTAGCGCCTGCTGCGCATGGAGGCAACCGAACGGGGCGGGTGTTCACCGGAGACCGATCGGGAGATTTTCTGTACAAAGCGCTGCACGAGGCAGGATTTGCAAATCAGCCCACGTCGGTTCGTCGCGATGACGGGCTGAAACTCAAGGACGCCTACGTGGCGGCGGCGCTGCGCTGTGCCCCTCCTGCCAATAAGCCCCTGCCATCGGAGATGGCCAACTGTCTTCCTTATTTAGAGAAAGAACTGGAGATACTGCGCCCACGCGCGGTGCTGGCGCTGGGTTCCCTTGCGATGCGCGCGCTGCTCTGGTTGCTCCACGAGCAGGGCAAACTGCCAAGTCGCACGGCGTTTCTGTTTCGGCATGGCGCCAGCCACGAACTTGGTACAGGCCTGCCACGGCTGTTCGTCTCCTACCATCCGAGCCAGCAGAATACCTTCACCGGGAAACTGACCGAGGAGATGCTGGCAAACGTGCTGCGCGAGGTTCGTCGATTCCTTGAAAAGGACCTGCCAAAGTGAGCCAGCTGGCCAAAGCGCAGCCTGGCGACGATGTGATTATCGAATTTTGTCGGGCAGGGTACCGACTGGGGGGTGGCGCAACCCTTCTCAACAACGTCAATTTCAGTGTTCGACGCGGAGAGACTCTGGTCCTTTTGGGTCGCAGCGGCGCCGGAAAAACGACCGCGCTCAGGCTAATCAACCGGCTCGTTGATCCGAGCGAAGGGGAAGTGTTCGTCGAACGGCGGCGGACAGTTGATTGGGACCCGATCGCATTGCGCCGGCACATTGGCTACGTGATCCAAGAGACCGGGCTTTTTCCTCATTACACCGTCGAGAAAAACATCTCTCTGGTGCCCAGGCTCGAGCGGTGGACTGACCAGCAGATTCGCACGCGCACCCAAGAATTACTCACTCTGGTGGGACTCGATCCTGCGATTTTTCTCAAACGCTACCCGCACGAGCTGTCCGGAGGACAGCGACAGCGAGTGGGAGTAGCGCGAGCGCTTGCCGCGAATCCACCCATCTTGCTGATGGACGAGCCTTTTGGGGCGCTCGACCCACTTACGCGGGCGGAAATTCGCGCGGAATTTCAAACACTGCAGCGGCAGCTCGGAAAAGCAATCGTGCTGGTGACGCATGACACGGGCGAAGCCCTGCTGCTCGGAACTCGTATCGCCTTGATGGAAGCGGGCGAATTGAAGGGCCTTTACTCTCCACAGGAATTGCTGGGCTCAGAAGAACCGGTTGCCGCGGCCTACGTGGACCAATTGCGCGCACTCGAAAAATTTGACAGGGGAGGTGGAAGGTGAACCAGTTCTTGGCGCAGCACGGGAACGAGATCCTGGAAGCATCGCTCGAGCACATATGGTTGGTGGGCGCAACCATGCTGCTGGCAATTGCGATCGGTGTGCCGCTCGGGATTGTGGTCGCACGGAAGCCCTGGTTGTCCAAACCGGTCCTGGGGAGCGCGAACATTGCCGAGACGATTCCGAGCCTGGCTCTGCTGGGGTTTCTACTCCCCGTTCCATGGCTGGGCGCCCGCGCGGACCGGCTGACGATCACCGCTCTCACCCTCTATGCGCTGCTCCCGATTATCCGAAATACCGCGGCCGGAATCAGCGGGGTCGATCCCGCCGTTCGCGAGGCCGCCCGCGGGATGGGCATGAGCGGAGGCCAAATCTTGCTTCACGTGGAATTACCGTTATCGGTTTCCACGATTTTGGCAGGCATTCGGGTAGCGACCGTGCTGACGGTTGGAATCGCCACCATCGCTGCGGCAGTAGGTGCGGGAGGTTTGGGGGAGTTCATTTTTCGGGGCTTGGCCATGGTCAATGATCAACTAATTCTCGCGGGAGCGATTCCGGCCGCGCTGCTCGCGCTCGGTGCCGATTTTCTGCTGGGCATCATGGAACGAGTGCTGCGGCCCGTCGCTCCTCAGCACAAGCCCGCACAATGAAGCGACCGGACCGCAGGAGCCGGGCACGGACGTCCAGCGCCCTGATACCTATCGCTTTCGTCGCGCTACTCATGGCGGCATGCACGCGGCGAGGCGAAACGATCGTCGTCGGGTCCAAGAATTTTCCAGAGCAGGCGCTGCTCGGCGAAATAGTCGCACAACAGATCGAGGCGCGAACACATCTGCGCGTTGAGCGGCGTTTCTATCTCGCGGGAAGCTTCATCTGTCAGCAAGCGCTTCTCGCCGGGCGCATTGACACCTATGTCGAATACACCGGGACTGCGCTTACGGCCATCCTGCACGACCCGATCGAGAGCGACCCAGCCACGGTATTCGCACAAGTGAAGCAGGAATATAGGCGGCGCTTCAATTTCGAAGTGATGCCCTCACTTGGGTTCAACAATACATTCGCAATCGTCATTCGCGGCCAAGAGGCACGTCGGCTGAACGTTCACACGCTGACCCAGGCTGTGCCCTACGCCAGGCAATGGCGCGCCGGATTCGGATACGAATTCATGGAACGGCCAGACGGCTATCCGGGAATGGCCAAGGCCTACGGCCTTCATTTCGCATCCGCGCGAATTCTCGATCTGGGGCTTTTATACCGAGCGCTGCTCGATAATCAGGTGGACGTGGTTGCCGGAAATTCCACCGACGGGCTGCTGGCGGCGCGTGATCTGACGATTTTGCAAGACGACAAACATTATTTTCCGCCCTACGAGGCTGTGCCGATTGTTCGAGAGGATACGCTCGGGCGTTACCCTGAGGTGCGGGACGCCATCAGCGAACTCGCTGGAGAGATTTCGGACCCGGAAATGCAAAAAATGAATTACGCGGTTGCCGCCCAAGGACGGGATCTGAGCGAGGTGGCGCGAGGGTTCTTGCACGACAAGGGCCTTGATGGAAAACAGTAGTGCCGCGGAACCTGCGCCCCGAGCGGGCCGGTCTTTGATTTCCTCAAGCGCTTCCGAGAGATCCACACGATAGGGCAATGTCCTATCGCCCAGGGAAATGGACGAGCGCCTCGAGGGTTTCGCCGTCGTGGTTCGCGGAAGGGTGGCCGTGCGCTCCCTTCGAGTGAAGTGGTCGACGACTTAAGAGAAAGAGCCGAACAATAATCCGCTAGGGGCACTCACTAAGACCGCTGAAGGGCCTTTAGATGAGATTCGAGGGCGGCACAGTATTCTTTTTCAGCATCGAGAGACGCTTGTAGCTTCTTGACGAGCAGCTCGAGGCGTTGAACCTCGGCCCGTAGTTTTAGCACCTCGGCCGAAGAGGCTGTGGATGCTAGCGTCGCGTTTCGAGGCCCCGCGGGGCTTGAGGCCTGCACCACAGGGGGGCGCCCCGTCGGCACGGTCGGAGCGACGCTCGGACGCCCAGCAGGCGAACCGCCTTTCGGCGTAGGGGCGGTTGGCAGGGGAGCGAAAAGATTCGTTAACGGGTTGGCGGCCGAGCGGGAGGCGACGAACGGATCGCCGGAGACGGAATTCTGCTCGCCGACCGGCCGCTTTGGCTTGAGCAGGTTCTTCACTCGAGTGATCAGTTCCTGCGGCTGAAACGGCTTGCGAATCAGCTCGTCGGCTTTCACGGCCATGGCTTTTTCGGCGACCAGCTTATTGACCACGCCAGACATGAGAATGACGGGAGTGCGGCCGAACTGTTCGTGCTGTTTGATGAACTCGCAAACTTCATAGCCATCCTTATCCGGCATGATCACGTCGGTGATGACGGCGTCCGGGACGATTTCGGCGAATCGGGCGAGCGCAGAAGCCGCGTCCGCGCAGGTGACAACCTGGATGTTCTCTTTGCGGAAAGCGATCTTGATCACCTCACGCATCGTGGCGCTGTCATCGATGAAATATACCGTCGGCGTGCGTGTCGCCGTGAGGGTTTCGGTCTCGCTCATGACGTCCCCTTTTCTGCATGCCGTTCCTGGGCGAGTGGCTCATCTTGCGCGTCGCGATTCTCTTCATCGAACTCGCGCATGGCATCGAGGAGCAGGTCGGTGGCCGAGCGCAGAACCGTTCGCTGCGCGGCGGTGGCTCCATAGACGAATTTGTAGACACCGGAACCACAGGCGTGACAGGCCTTCAGGATAGGCACGACCGCTTCATCGCCGAACAGAGGCCCGCACTCCGCATGACAAATCTCGCCGCCTTCGAAGAAAATGATAGCGTCTGTATCGTCTGCGTTGATATGCAAGGCGCCTGTCTGCCGCGCTTGACCGAGCATCTGAATCACACCGGGAAGGTCAAGATGCGAGAGGCTGCCGCTCAGCGCTGTTTCCGAGGTTGGCAGCATCTGCGTAGGCTGAAAACCCTCCTGGCGACTGAGCAGAAAACTGCGCACGTGCGCCGCAATTTCCGTTGGAGAGGTTCGGCGGTCGACGAAGTCATCGCAGCCGGCGCGATATGCTTCCAGCAGCGCTTGGTCACCTCCACTGCCAACCGCGATCAACGGGATGCTCGCGGTCTTCGGATCGGCGTGAAGGATTGGTGCAATTTCGAAGGCTCCCATTTCGCGCAGGTTTGTCGCGCAAATGATTGCCGCAGGTGTATTTCGTTCGAGCATCGTGAGCGCGTAAGCTGCCTGCATGCTCGGGACAACTTCGAAGCCCTGCTGCTTAAGCGCTTCACCGAGTCGCTTGGAAAAATAGACGTTACTATCGATCAGCAAAATGCGCGGCTGGCTTGCGGATTCGCTCATGATGGAAACTCCTTGCTGTGCGATTCAACCGCGGTGGCGTCTCCACAGGCGAGCGCTTCAAAATCGAGAACGTCAACAGGTTCATCGTTGATCAAAAGCCGGCCAGCGAGCCAGGCCGGCTGATCCGGATCGGGAGCGAGCATTTCTCCCGAGGCGAGTTCGCACTCCCCATTCACAGCAATCGCGCCGAGGTCGCTCGAACTATCCGAGCGTCGCCGTGCGATCAAAAAGAACCGTTGCGCCGATGACGAGCGGCCGATCAGCACAGAGGCGGCGTCAAATACTGGGACGATCCGCCCGCGGCGCACAATCACGCCGGAGATAAGCCGGGAGGTATGCGGGAAGCGATGCAGACGGACGGGCGGCGCGAGCTCGACCACCGTCTCAGATGGCAGAGCAAAACGGCGAGGGCCGACTTGCAGGACAACGAAGGAAGGCTGTCCTGTGTTGTCGATGGTGTTCATCCCTGGACTGCTCCGTCGAGCTCGGCCTGGGCAAGCGCGCGCTTCGCAACGCTCTCCAGACGTTGAAACTCGGCTGGTCTCAAAAACCCGGCGGGATCGATCACGGGAATCACCCCGTCGTCGAGGTAGGACAAGCCACGGTACCAGTGGCGTTCATCTCCAATGAAGGCCGCAGGAAGCGCGTAGACGGCGGAGATTTCAGCCATGCGTTCGATGCGCTCCACCAGCACAGCGACCCGCATCTGCCGCAAAATCAGAACTAGCCCAGGGCGGGCAACCGGCAGGCCGAAGTGCAAACAAGCGTTCACGACGCAGTAGACCTGGCCGCCGCGCTCTACCACGTGGCGTACTTTCGGCAGCTCCGGATTTTCGATTTCAACAGCGGCCCCAGCCAAGCTATCCGTGCTGCGGATTTCCTGTACGGCTTCGGCCGAAATAGCGAACAGTTGGCCGGAGACGAAGAAAAGAATCACCCGCTCGGCATGGCGCGCGCGACGCGGTTTCGAATTTGGCTCCCTCGTCTGTGTCATCGCACGAACACCGGAGCCGATCGGCTGATTTTGGCGGCGCGTTTTTCGAGGGCGGCGGCTATGCTGTCGAGGGGAAGAACTTCATCGACTACGCCTGCTTGGATTGCCTCGGAAGGCATGCCAAAGATCATGGAAGTTGCTTCGTCCTGAGCTATGACGTACCCACCTGCGGCTTTGATTGCTTTGGCGCCTTTCGCGGCGTCGTTACCCATGCCAGTCATCACAACTGCGATCGAGAGCGAGCGCGCGTAGGCCGCGATGGTTTCAAACGTTACGTCTGCGCAGGGTCGGTAGCCGTCAATGCGCGGGCCGGAATCTAGACACATTTTTCCGCTCGCGGAGAGGCGCAAGTGGTGCGAGCCGGGACAAATGTAAATCGTGCCCGGCTGGGGCGTTTCATTCGCTTCAGCTTCTTTGACAGGCAGTGCCGAGCTTTCCCCCAGCTGCAGAGTGAACTGTTTTGTGAATGTCGCGGGCATGTGCAGCACGAGAATTACCGCCGCCGGGAAATCTTTAGGCATGACGGATACGACGCGCGTCACTGCCGCCGGACCTCCGGTGGATGCAGCGATCACGACGATAGGTGACCTGCCCCCGTTCTGTGCCGCGGTCCCACCATTTGCGGGCGCGGCGGCGCCCGACCTGGGTCGTATCGCAGGCATGGTGAGTTTCGACCGCGTGGCGGTGCGAACGACGCGAACCTTCGCGGCGAGCTTCACTTTGCGCGTAAGCTCGTCACGCACACTTTTCATGTCTAAATCAATCCCACTGGAGGGTTTGGGAACGAAATCAATTGCGCCGAGCTCGAGAGCCTTCAGTGTGCTGGCGGCACCTTCCCGTGATTCAGAGCTGACAATAACAATCGGCCGCGGATGCTGCGACATGATCAGCTCGGTCGCCTGAAGGCCGTCCACATGCGGCATATTGATGTCCATGGTGATGACATCGGGCCGCAGCGATTCGGCAAGGGCAACGCCGTCTCGGCCATCGCGGCCCTGCCCGACCACTTCGAGCTGCGGGTCGGAGTTAATCATCTCCTGCAGCACCTTGCACATGAACGGAGAGTCGTCCACAACCAGCACGCGAATTCTCTTCTCGCCTGCGTTCGCCATGTCAGTCTTGCCGCAGCGCGACGCCGGCTGCGAGCCTCCCTTGCGGCTTTTCCGATCCGATCAAGCTCTCGACGGTGGCGATCAATTGATCTTCCTGCACGGGTTTGGTCAGAAAAGCCATGGCGCCATCTTTCATGGCACGGTCGCGATGCTTGGCTCCGGCGCGAGAGGTCACCACCAGAACGGGAATGCGTCGTGTGGCGGGATCCTGCCGCAGATGTGCCATTAGTTCGTAGCCGTTCATGCGCGGCATCTCAAGGTCGGTAATGAGAAGATGGCAGCCTACTTGAGCCACGATTTCTGACGCTTCGAGGCCATCGGATGCGAGCTTCACGCGATAACCACCTTTTTCGAGCATGCGGCCGACGAACTTGCGCACACTGATGGAATCGTCGGCGACGACCACAACGCGGTCATTGGCAATTGGGTCGACCGCCTCGGCGGGAATGCTCCCGGCGGCGACTGCTTCCGCTCCGGGCGCAAACACGCGCGCAGCCGGTGACGACGCGGGTAATGTGTTGCGATCGGCGGCCTCACCGGAGACCAGCCGGTTGAGATCGATCAGGAGAATCAAGCTACCATCGGAGGCGATCGTCGTGCCTGGGAAGAGTTTGACCCGCTTCAAATAATCACCGAGGTTCTTGATGACGATTTCGTCCTTACCCAGAACCTCTTCGACGACAACTCCCACCTGCCGTCCGGCCACTTTGACGATCACCATGTGGAAGTAGCCGTTAAGCGGTTCAAGCGGTTGCAATGCTAGGCGGAGATCAAGGCGCACCACTTCGGTCACAACGTCGCGGACACGTGCGAGCAATTTCCCTCCAACATCCTCTATTTCCAACGGCCGTAAACGGCGGATTTCTTCCACCACTGCGAGCGGAAATGCGAAAACCGATTTACCGCAGCGCACGAAGAGCGCTTGCGAAATGATTAATGTGAGAGGGAGCTTGACCGTGAAGCACGCGCCGCGGCCGGCCTCGGAACGGATTTCGATTTCGCCATTTAGCGCGTGGACATTCGCCCTGACCACGTCCAGTCCGACGCCTCGGCCTGCCAATTCCGAAGTGGATGGCGCGGTTGAAAAGCCCGGACGGAAGAGAAATTCCCGCAGTTCGCGCTCAGACAGTTCCGCTGCCGCGATCGAGGAAAGGCCTCCCGATTCGATGACGCTTTGGCGAACACCGTCGTAATCGATTCCGCGCCCGTCATCTTCCACTTCGATAAAGATGTGATTGCCGCGGTGATAAGCGCGAACAGCTACGCGTCCCTTCTCCGGTTTTCCCGCTGCGATGCGGGACTCGGCACTTTCGATTCCATGCGCCACGGCGTTGCGTACCAGGTGAATCAGAGGATCGGAAACGTGCTGGATGATGTTGTTATCAAGCAGCGTGTCCGCGCCCTCGAGAACAATATCGACGGGCCGGTTCGCAGCTTTCGCAGCATCACGCACTGTGCGCGAGAGGCGCGTATAGAGATTTCCGATCGGCACCATGCGCGCGGCTGTGATTTCGTCCTGCAGGTGATGTGCAAGCTTGGTGAACTCGTCGATGTCGGAGTCAACCCGGCCCATGAAGCCTTCCAGCTGCATGAGGACCTCGCTGACGTCGGCGGAAATCTCGGTAAGCGAGCGGGAAAGAATATTGAAATCGTCATAGCGATCCATCTCGAGGTCGCTGAATTCGAGAAGGTCATTGGACTTCGCCCGGACGAGACTGGCCAGGTGGCCGCGGAACGTGTCCATCTGCGGCGGCTGGCTCCCGGGCATGAGGGTCGGCCGAATGCGGCTGAATTCGTGCTTTTCCTGAAATTCCGAAACCTTGCCCGTGAGCCGCGCTTTCGAGAACTGCAGCACTTCCACGAGCTTCTGAAGCTCAGTCAGGCGACCCAACATGCGTGTACGGTTGATCACTAGCTCGCCGACGGCGTTCATCATGCGATCGAGCCACTCAAGGGAGATGCGAACCGATTTGGCTTGCGGAAGCGCTGGCGTCGCTGGGCGCGCACCAGAATTTGCCATAGCGGCCGCCGCAACAGAGGTCGCTGGCAGGTTTGAGGTTTCCGCTTGGCTCTCTGAGCTTGGCTCCTCGGCTTCTTCTGGTGCGAGTTCGGCGATCCGGCTGAGAAGCGGGTCGACGACAACGGCCATCTCAGAATCGCTGAGCCACTGCCGATGCAGGAACTGCTTCAGCACATCAACGGATTGCAAGAATAGATCAACGATCTCGGCGCTTGGTTGAAGCACCCCATCGCGCAAGCGTCCGATCAGATCCTCCACGCGATGCGCAACCGCCGAAAGGCGATGCAGACCGACTTGCGCCGCCGAGCCTTTGATTGTGTGCATCGAGCGGAACAGACGGTTGATTTCCTCCGTGTTCGGATTGCCCTCGAGCGCCAGCAGGCATTCGGTCACCGCTTGCAGGTGCTCTTCCGCTTCCGGGATAAAGAAGTCGAGCACTTCTTGGGGAACCTCGTCATCCTGGGGAAGCTGTTCCGCAAGCGATGGACCAGCGAACACCAAGGGAATCGGTTCGCCGGTGCCGATCTGTTGTGCATCCTCCTCCGCGACGGCTGCGGCCACAGGAGCAGCTGGAAACGCGAACGCGTAGCGCTGCCGGAAAGCGGCAATATCGCTCGATGTCTCGACTCCACTTGAGCTGATCTCCAACAGATCGAATTCTAGGACCGAAATTGCATCTGAAATGAATTCAGTTAACGGGCCGTGCATCTCCGGCGTGAGTGTCGCGTTCAGCGTGTAGTGGAAAATATGGGCCATCTTCGCGGCGACCTCCGAAAATTGCGGAAAGCCGTAGCTGGCCGACGTGCCCGCCAGAGTGTGCGCGGCGATGTACAGCTTTTCGAGGTTTTCGTCTCCCGGCTCAGGCTCCTGCAAGAGACCGGAATACTCCCGCAGATACTGCAGGTTTTCGGAGGCCTCCTGGAGAAACAGCTCAATCGATTCTTGATTCGGTGCGTTCACTGAGCGCCCTCCACCAAAGCAGCCGCGCGGCGCGCCTCGGAAGCCAGCGCACCCGGCTTTCGGTACAGGCGGCAATCGCCGACCAGGACGGGCTCAAATTTGACCGCAACGTTCGAAAGAGTTTCCGCATGTCCCAGCAGGAAATATCCGCCGGGCTCGAGCGCATCGTAAAAGCGTCGGAGAATCGCAAGCCGTCGGTCCTCGGAGAAATACATCAGCACGTTCATGCAGAAAATGCAGTCGAATTTGCCGACGTAAACCGAGTCCGCCAGATTCATCTGCGCGAACGAGATCATGCGGCGAACACGCGGCCTGACCTGGAAGCCCTGTTTCGTCGCAACGAAGCAGCTATCGGCTTGCCTGGGCGACACGGCTTCCAGGGTGCGCCCGGAATAGATGCCGCGCTCGGCATGACGAAGCGCGCGGCGGCTCACGTCGGTGGCCAGAATCTCGATTTCCCAAGCCTCCACAAATTTCAGGGCATCGAGAACGGTAATGGCGATCGAATAAGGCTCCTCGCCCGTGGAGCAACCCGCGCTCCAGATCCGTAGCGTCCGCGGATTCTCCCAGAACTTGCGCTCTTGTACCTCCGGCAGAATCTTCTTTTCCAGCGCTTCGAAAACCGAAGGATAACGGAAAAAGGAAGTCTCCTGTGTCAGCAGGCCCTCCAACAGTGCTTCGTACTCGATGCTTGAGCTGCGAATGAGGCTCAACAACTCGGACCCACTGGCCAGCTTCTTTTCCTCAACATGTTCGCGAACTCGTGTGAAAAAAAATCGCTCGCGGGAAGAGTCGAAAAGGATCGCGGACCGCTGCTCAATGAGCGCGCGAATCTGGTCGAGCTCCGTTTCGGTCAGCCTGACAGCCGCAACTGGGTGCTGTTTCATGTTCGGCGTTCAGCTCCAGCAAGCACGCGCCGGATGGCAGAAGTTGCCGCTAGCGGTGCGCCCCCACGGGAACACGCGATTCTTCAGCCGCGGCCGAGGTTCCATCGGACGGTCGAGCGGGCTGCGAGCGGAACTGCGCGAGCGCCTCATTCAGTTGATCGGAGAGTTTGACCATGTTGCCGACCGTCGAAGCAGTTTGCCGTGCGCCTTGCGTGGTCTGCCGGGTAATGCCGGAAATGATCTGCATGGCGTTGGCCACGCCTTCCGTGCCGCGCACCTGTTGCTTCGAGGCCAGTGAAATCTCCTGGACAAGTTCGGCGGACTGACGAACCACGCTCGAAATCGCTTCGAGTGCTTTACCGGCCTGATCGGCGAGGCCTGCGCCGATTTCCACTTCGCGTGTGCCTTCCTCCATCACAACGACCGCCTCGTTCGTCTCCGCCTGGATCGCCTTGATCAGGGCTGCAATGTCTTTGGTGGCGCTGCGGGAATGTTCGGCCAGCTTTCGCACCTCGTCCGCAACGACCGCGAAACCGCGGCCAGCCTCTCCTGCGCGAGCCGCTTCGATTGCCGCATTGAGCGCCAGCAGGTTGGTCTGCTCGGTGATGTCATTGATCACATTGATGATTTCCGAAATTTCGAGGGACCGGTCACCCAGCGACTTAATCTTCTTGCCTGTGGCCTGCACGGAGGCACGGATGCGCTGCATGCCTTCGAGCGTATCGCTTACGGCACGGTTACCCTGCTCGGCGGCGTCGAGAGCGCGGCGAGCGGCCTCGGCGCTGGCCTCCGCGTTGTTGGATACTTGTTTCATCGACACGGTCAGTTCTTCCACGGCCGATGACGTATTCGTAATTTCCTGATCTTGTTGTGTCGCGCCAGCAGTCATTTCGTCCGTCGCATTGAGAATTTGGTTGGCACTCGTGCTCACGTCGATCGCGGCCTTGCGGACGCGCTCGAGAACCTTGGTGAAGTTGTCGAGCATGAAGTTGACCGAATCGACCACATTGCCAAGCGCATCGTTCGTGACTTTGCCGCGAATCGTCAAATCGCCGCGGGCAACCTGATTAATGGTATTGAGCAAGTCCGTAATACTGCGCTGCAGCGAATCCTGCGCCTGTTGGTTGGTGGCGGCGTGCGCAACTTTGGCCACGGCGCGATTGCAATTCTCGGCGATAAACCCGAATTCGTCCTGGCTGTCGACTTCCGCCCGAGCGCGCGAGTCGCCGGCAGCAAATCTCTCGGCGAACTTGGCGAGCTCATCCGCAGGCTTGAGTACACGCTTACTCAGCACGAAAACCATGATCAGCGCGGTCAGCAGCGCGAGCACGACTCCGCCGAGCAACGCTCCACTGGCGCTGGCCGGCATCGAGGCGAAGTCGGTCAGCTCCACGCCTGCGGAGGATCTGCCGGCGTGATAGGCGATCGCCAGAACTCCAAACAGGGCCAGGCTGGTCCAGAAGACCAGCAGCCAGATGGTCGAACTCAATCGAGCTTTCATGACTTCCTCCCAACTGTGTCGGCACCCTTCCGTGCCCTTGAAGATCATTTGGCCGTTATCCCGAAGGATGCGAATCAGAAATCGTCAAATCATCGGCACCGAAAAAACCTCGGTCAGTCTCCGGAGGTCCACGACCAAGGCCAAACGGTCGTCGTGCCGCAACATCCCGCGACAGTGCGGCACTTCCGCCGGCGCCTGATCGAGCAAGGCATCTTCCGTAGCTGAGTAGGTGCCTATCACTTCATCTGCGGCGATTCCCAGCCGCAAATCTTCCCGATGCACATCGCCTTTGAGCGCGGCGACCACCACATGCTTCGGCAGCAACCCCGGCCGCCGCCCCTCCGTAAACGCGATGTCCATCAATGGAACGATCGTCCCGCGCAGATTAAAAATCCCCATGAGAAACGCCGGAGCGAGCGGAACTCGCGTCACTGGCGGCCAATCCACAACTTCCTCCACTTCGAGCACCGACAGGCAAAATCGCTCGCGTCCTGCTCGAAAAACGCAGTACTGCCGCTCGGGCCGGCGATCTTCCGGCTGTACCTCGCCTTCCAGGAGCTCGCTCGGCTCGAGGACCGGCAGCAGGTTCGCGTTTTCGGGCTCAGGCGCCATCAGACAAATCGGTTCACCGCGGTGATTAGCTCGTCCGGCGTGAAGGGCTTGGCAACGAAGCCATTCGCGCCTTGCTGCTCACCCCAGTAGCGGTCGCTCGGAGCCGCTTTCGAGGTCACGAGGATCACGGGAATTTGCGCGTAGTTCTCCTGGCTTTTCAGGTCGCGGCATGCCTGGAAGCCGTTGCGGCGCGGCATCACAACGTCGAGCAGAATCACGTTCGGCCGCTCCTCCTCGATCATTTCTTCTATTTTTGTGGGGTCTGAAATCGCCACAGAGCAAAAGCCGCCCTGCTGCAGAACGGTTTGGAGCAAGCGAATTTCAGCCTGCGAATCGTCCACAACCAAGACTTTCTTCACCACGGCCACACCTCCAGAATTGAACCCCCCGCAAAGATTGCAAATCCGCAGCCACCAGAGGGCCGCTCGCTCATGATACTTAGCATTCCGTAACCAGCTGATTTCGTTGCAGTTAGTTTCAGCAAAGCCCGAGTCATGACCGGCTCACCAAATGGCTCAAAGCTGTTTTCGTCTCAGCTTGAGACTCGGTCTCATTGAGGCGCATCTCGACCGCGAGCGATGAGAACCGCTGCATGATTTCACTCAGGCGCAGCGCCATCGTGTGGATCGCCTGAATTTGGTCGCGGCTTTCGCCCGGGAGGCGGTCCGACTCGAGTAGCAATAGATCCGCATTGCCCAGAACCGAAGTGAGCGCGTTGTTCACGTTCGGGCGCATCTCGAGCATGTAACGCCCGAGAGCTGCGTGGCGTTCGCAAGCGAGCGCCTGTCGCTCGCAATCCTGTGCGCGCGCGACCGCATCGACTCTGCGAAGCGCTTCTACGGAAAGGAGGATCAGCGTACGGGCCCAGCCGTTTTGCATGGGAACCAGCAGCAGATGGGGATATTCGGTGTGCAGCACGGGGATGTCTTTTGGATCGGCCACGCAAAGTGTCGCCAGCGCTGGGTTCACGCTTGCGGCCAGAATGGAAGCACGCTTTAGGTCGCGAGTCGGTCCGATAATCGAGAGGTCATATCCGGCGCAGCTGGCAGCGCGCCAAAGGTCACTCGTTACAATCGTGATCCCAGGAACCTGCACTTCCGATTGCCAGCGTGCAGCGACAGTTCGGGCAAAGTCCGTGTTGTCCGATACGATCAAAACGCTAGCGCGACTCAAAGGTGCAATACCCCGGGACAGTTTAGGACTCGAGTCCTTCTGCTTCTTCAATGAAGGAGAGCAGGCGCTTCGTGCTAATTCCGAGATTCACAGCAGCCTCGGTGTGCTTCGCTTTCTTGGCCTGTTCGACCCGGCCCTGAAAATAGGAAACTTCCGATAGCGCAAAGCGCAGCGCCGATGCGAGCGCGCTTTCTTCGCCAGACCGCTTTCGGCCATCCATCGCAACCACGAGCAGCGCCCGTGCCACCACCGCCCGGCGCAAGTCTTCGGCCTCCTGATCGCCTGCGCTGACAAACGCGGCGACTTCCCAAGAGGACAGCAAAACTTTGGTGTCCTCCAGAACCACGGTCGACATCGAGCGGCCGCGCGATGGAGGCGCCGCAATCAACTGCTCCCAGATGGCTTCCATGCATTTTTCGGGATCGACTTCGGCTCCTGCCGGCTCCGCGGCCTTTGCCTCCGACTTGGGTGGGTGGTGAGCCGAGGCGGCAGCCTGGACTTGCTTGAATCCGGTTGTGGTACCTGATGCGGCCTGTTGTTTCCCTCCAGACGGAGCTCGGACGTCTCCCGCTGTATCGGCCTTGGGCGCCGACGCTGCGGGCGAGACCACTACTGCCTTCGAGACCGCTCGGGCCCTAACAGCTGCGCCGGACTTATTTGCCAGCGCCTCTTCGAGCACCGTGCGCACGGCGAGCAGTTGCTCGAAGGCTCGGTGAACCGAATTTTGTGTGTAGTCTTTTTGGAATGGCTGTTTCCAATTTTCGCCGAAGTAGCGAATCTGAGAAGTTGTTTCCGCCGCAGAAAACCCGGCGCTGCGGCAATCCACTGTTTTCACACCCAGCGCCTCCAATTCGTCGAGCGTCTTCGCGACTGCCTGCAGGTCCGCGTGCAGCATTCGAATGAACGCTCGCCTGAGTAGAAAATTGAAGCGGCAGAACGCCACCAGCGCGGCAGGATCGTAGAACATCGGCCCCGCCGAGTCTTTCAGCATGCGCCCCTGTTCTAAAAGTCCCTCCTCCATCAAATCGCGCAGGCTCTGACATCGCTTGGTTTTTTCGAGTATTTCTTCCAATGGTTCGCACCACTCGAGCGGGGTCGGATCGGCCTGCGCGAGCACAGGTTGCAAGACGCGGGCGACATCCTCGAGCGTGATTTCTTTGTGAACAAGCCCTTCTTCTTCCGAAGCGGAGAGCGCGAAGTACTGCACCAGAAGCAGATCGATTTTGTCGCGATCGGCGTCGCTCTTATCCGGCTTGCGCAGTTGGCGCTGAATCAGCGCGCGCAGACTGTCCTTATTTCCATTGAGAATTTCAGGGGGAAGCTGACGAAGCTGGTAGGCCAGGATCTTTTCGTCCAGCGCATCGAGCCATTTTGTGGCTAAGTCAAAAGCGGCGCGGGTGGGGCGGAGAGGAGGCAGCTCTCCAAGCGGATACGGCAGCGACGCAAGAGCAAATTGGGTGGCCAGAGCCGCATAGAGGGGATAGGCCAGCCGCGCTTCGCTCCATCGAACAGCGAGCTCTGCAGGGCTGGGGCCGCCTGCGTTCTTGGTCATCGGAACCGGAGCGTTGATTGTCGGCACTTTTGCAGTCATGGTTTGATGATCCAATTCCCGACTTCGCCGATGAACCGCGCGGCCACGGCTTTGCGGCCGTCGTAATAGCGCACCGCCACCACCATCGCACGGGCATCGAGCGATCCGTCGGAATTCACAAGACGCAGGCGGTCTTCAAATTCAAGCGGAAGCGCGGAGGCGAATAACACCTCGTGCGGCGTTCCAAATTCGATCACGGTCTGCTCCTGTAACCGCCGTCGGCCCGGGGACATCGCTGTCACGCGAACAGGCAGCCGCACACGAGAAGCAGCAGGGAAGAGTTCGGCCAGTTTTTCAACACAGCTCGGCTCGACCAAGGCCGATCCGGCTTTCGTCTCACGAGACACAGGTTGCCTTCCTGGTGTCTGCCATCCCCTGCCGCTTTCGCCGCGACCCCAGTGGATCGGACAGACCGATACGGACAGATACCTAACTGCACGGAGGCAGCCAAAAAAAGCGCGTCGGTCGGCCAAGTTTAACTGGTGTGTTTACTGGTGCTGGCTGCCAGCACCAGCTTGGTTCTGCGCGTGGCCGTCTCAGGCTGATACGAAACGTCTCAAGCCGGAACTGGAAAAAGCTGTGCCGCTGTAGGTGCCTGCAAGCCTAGGAGGTTCGCTCGACCAGTTCTTTGTGGGTCGTCCGCAGGGGAATTTGGTAACGCTTGAGTTTGCGGTAAAGAGTCGCGCGGCTAATGCCGAGCATTCTTCCCGCCAGGACTTTGTCGCCTTTGGCCTGCTCAAATACGCGCAGAATCGTCATTCGCTCCAACTCGGCGAGAGCTGTGGTGGAAACGTCCGCAATGTCCGCGCGGCCAATATCGACCTCCTGGTTGCCTAGCACCGCGGGCGGCAGGTCAGCGACGTCGATTGTGCGATGGTCCCCCAGAGCGATCGCCCGCGCGATGCAGTTTTCCAGTTCGCGCACGTTTCCCGGCCATTCACACTGCAAAAGACTCCTGACAGCTGTCGGCGTGACTTGGATGTTTTCACCCGGAGCGAAGCGGTCG
>Ga0306926_10001258_pt1 | contig 24941 bp, 18 predicted proteins | sample flu12Cox44000178_FD_203759 | JGI IMG/M metagenome (GOLD analysis project Ga0306926, IMG submission 203759) | Lab enrichment of tropical soil microbial communities from Luquillo Experimental Forest, Puerto Rico - flux8day.12C.oxic.44.000.178 (v2)... | ecosystem: Environmental > Terrestrial >...
GCAAGAAGGTGCGGCTCCTGGTCGGCGAGCACTACAATCATTTCGAATTGCCAGAGACCCTCGGCAATCCGTATGGGCTGCTCGGACGGGCGGCACTCGACCTGATGGGCTTGACGACGGAAGGTGCCTGATGACCCGCATCGACCTGCGTTCCGACACGGTGACCCTGCCCTCGGCGGGGATGCGGCAGGCGATGGCGGCGGCCCCAGTCGGCGACGACCAGTACGGCGAGGACCCTTCGGTCAATCGATTACAAGAACGCGTTGCCGAATCGCTCGGAATGGAGGCCGCCCTCTTTGTACCGAGCGGCACGATGGCGAACCAGATCGGCCTCAAGATCCTGACCCGGCCGGGCGATGAAGTAGTCCTTGGTGACGAGGCCCACATCGTCTGGCACGAAGCGGGCGCCGGGGCGGCAAATTCGGGGGTGCAGTTCGCCGTCGTCGGCCGCCGCGGGCTGTTCACCGCTGCCGATCTGCGAATGGCCTACAAGCCGCCCGGTCACATCGTCTTCCCGCCGACGACTTTGGTGGCAATCGAGAACACCCACAACCGCGGCGGCGGAGTCGTGTTTCCGCAAAACGATGCCATCGCGATTTGTGATGCGGCGCGCAAGCTCGGCATGGCGAGCTATCTCGACGGAGCGCGGCTGTTCAACGCCGCCGCGGCGTCAGGGCGAAGTTTGGCCGAGCTGGCGGCACCCTTCGATGTCGTTTCCGTTGCGCTGTCAAAGGGTCTTGGCTGCCCGGTCGGCAGCCTGATCGCCGGCCGCCGCGACGTTATCGCTTGCGCGGTGCGCGCACGGCGCATGTTCGGCGGCGCAATGCGCCAATCGGGGATCCTCGCAGCCGCGGGGCTCTGGGCGCTCGACAACAACCTGGCGCGGCTCGCCGAGGATCACGCCAATGCAAGGCTGTTGGCGGAACGACTGGCCGGAATGCGCGGCGTTAGTCTCGATTTGACAACGGTGCAGAGCAACATCGTGATCTTCCGGATGGAAGAGGGAGCTCCCGACGCGGCGACGATTGTCGCCCGCGCCCAAGAGCGGGGCGTGCTGGTCTCGGCCTTCGGCCCGCGCACCGTGCGTGCAGTGACCCATCTCAACGTCGGCCGCGCGCAATGCCGGGAGGCAGCCGACCTGCTCGCTAAGGTCATCCAGGGACCGTAAGCGCCCGCTGTCATTCGAGCCTATTCGGCGGCCTTGTCGCGAACGGTTGTTTCCGGGATTTCCGCCGCCTTGGATTTGGACAGGTTTTTGATCCTCTCCCGCAGGTTTTGAAACAGCACGTAAAGACCCGGGATGACGAAGATCCCGAAGAAGCTCGCAGTAACCATTCCGCCAAATACTGCCGTGCCGACCGCTCGTATCGTTGCTGCACCGGCGCCCGAAGCGATTACCAGCGGCACCAATCCGGCAATGAACGCAAAGGACGTCATCATCACTGCACGGAACCTCAGTTTCGCGGCCTCGATTGCGGCGGTGACGATCGCCTGTCCGTGCCGTTGCTGCTCCATCGCAAATTCGATGATCAGGATCGCGTTCTTGGCGGCAAGAGCGATCAGCACGACGATGCCGATCTGGGCATAGATGTTATTGTCCAAGCCGAAGAGCTTCAGCGACGCCATGGCTCCGAACAAACCGACCACGACCGACAACAGCGCTGCAACGGGTATCGTCCAGCTCTCATAGAGACCGACGAGAAAAAGATACGCGAAGAGAATAGCCAGCTCTAGGATCGAGCCGGTCTGTCCCGCCGCTGCTTTTTCTTGCAGAGCGGTACCCGTCCATTCATAGGAGAACTCGCGTGGCAGGGTGGCGGCGGCGACGTTTTGCATTGCCGTGATCGCCTCGCCCGAGGAATGACCCGGTGCCGGCTCTCCATTGATCGTGACTGAACGCAGATTATTGTAGCGAACGATCGACGACGGAGCGGTGACCAGCTCGACATCGGTGACGGTTCGCAATGGAATGAGGTCGCCCTGCGCCGTGCGGACGCGGACTCGGAAGATGTCCTCGACCGTCTTGCGGTCGGATGCGTCGGCTTGAACCTTGACTTGCCAGGTGCGGCCAAAGCGGTTGAAGTCGTTGACGTAGGTGCCGCCCATCGTGGTCTGCAGCGCACTGAAGATGTCGCCGATCGAGACCCCCAAGGTCTCGGCGCGCTCGCGGTCCAATTTCAAGTAAACCTGTGGTGTCGAGGCCCCATAGGTCGTGTAGACATTGGCAAGAGCCGGGTTTTGATTGGCGGCGATAACGAGTCCGTCTGCGACGGCCGCCAGATCCTTGGGTGCAGCACCGGCCAAGCTTTGCACCTGCAATTCGAACCCGGCAGCATTTCCCAAGCCGGAGATCGGCGGCAGGTTGAACGCAATAACATTCGCGGCCGCTATTTGCCGGAACAGGGGGTTGAGTTCGCCCAATGCCGAGAAGACCGATAGCGACCTGTCCGTCCTTTGATCGAACGGCTTCAGCCCCACGATCGCGAGTGCCTTGTTCGGCAGGGAAAGACCGTCGATCAGGCTGTAGCCGCTGACGGTAAGCACGTTCTGCGTCCAGGGTCGATCCAAAATCATGCTTTCGACCTGGGCGACGACCGCGTTCGTGCGGTTCAGCGATGCGGCGTCCGGGAGCTGAACCTCCGCCATAAAGGCGCCTTGATCTTCTTCGGGCAGAAAGCCTGCCGGCACGATCTTCGCGAGCCAGCCGGCTGTCAGGGCAAAGAAAACCACCAGTAGGCCGGTTACCAGCATCCGGCGTGCGAGCGGCTGCACCAGACGGACGTAGCCGTCGCGGCATTTGTCGACGCCGTGCTGGAGATAGGCGATGACACCCTTGCGGTGACTGTGATGCCTGAGCAACAGTGTACACAGAGCAGGCGATAGGCTCAGCGCATTGATCGCCGAAATGATCATCGACACTGAAACGGCCACTGCAAATTGCTGGTAGAGCTGACCGGTAATGCCGGGGATGAACGCCGTAGGTACGAAGACCGATAGCAGGACAAGAGTGATCGCGATTATCGGACCGGTTACCTGCGACATCGCCTTTTCGGCGGCTTCGGCGGGAGTGAGCCGGGGTTCGGTTTCGAGGATGTGCTCGACCGCTTCGACGACGACAATCGCATCGTCGACAACGATGCCGATCGCCAAGACCAGCGCCAGAAGCGAGATCGTGTTCGCCGAAAATCCCAGCGCCAACATGACCGCGAAGGTGCCGACGAGCGCGACCGGAACAGCGATGATCGGGATCAAAGTCGCGCGCAGGTTCCCGAGGAAAACAAAGACGACGATACCGACGAGCACGAAGGCTTCGAGGAGGGTGACCTCCACCTTATGGATCATCGCATCGACAAAGACTGTGGTGTCGTACATCACGTCAAAGGCGACATCGTCCGGCAGCCGCGGCTCGATCTCCTTCAGTGCTTTTTTGACGCCGTCGGCTACGGCGATGGCGTTGGCTCCAGGAGCCTGGTAGATGGCGATAGCTTCGGCGGGCCGCCCATTGTAGCGGGCGAGCGAGTCGGCGTTCTTCGAGCCGAGCTCTACGCGCGCAATGTCTTTGACGCGCACGATTCCGCCATCGGCGGTCGCGCGGACGACGATGTTCTCGAACTCTTCGACCGTGGTCAGCCGGCCTTGTGTGCTTATGTTCAGCTGAAACTCGACCTCCGGTACGAGGGGCGCCGCCCCGACCCGGCCGACCGCGGCCTGGGTGTTCTGCGAGTTGATCGCGTTGATGACTTCGTCGGAGGTAATGCCGAGGCTCGCCATGCGATCTAGGTTGAGCCAGATCCGCATCGAATATTCGAGGTCGCCCCACTGACTTGCCTCGCCAACCCCATGCACCCGCTTCAGGGTGTCCACCAGATCGATTTTGGCGTAATTCGACAGAAACAGCGCGTCGCGCGTTCCCTTCGGGGAATAGACCGCGACTACTTGCAGCAGCGAAGTCGACTGCTTCTTGGTGGTGATACCATTGCGCTGCACCTCGGGCGGCAAGAGTGCCAGCGCCTGATTGACCCGGTTGGTCACATTGACGGTGTTGAGGTCGGGATCCGTTCCAGCCTCGAAGCTAATGTTAAGCGTATAGCTGCCGTCGCCGCCGGAGGTAGATTTCATGTAGATCATCCGGTCGACGCCGTTGACCCTCGACTCGATAATCTGGGCGACGCTTTCCTCGACGGCTGCCGCGGAGGCGCCGGGGTATGTGGCGGTTACCTGGACCTGGGGCGGCACAATGTCGGGAAACTGCGCGACCGGGAGCGCGCCGAGCGCGATCACGCCGGCGATCGAAATGACGACCGAGATGACGATCGCGAGCCGCGGGCGGTGAATGAAGACCGAGGAAATCATCGAAGCGCGCGTTCCGGTCAACCGGCCGGCGGCGGCGCTAGGTGAGGCGCCACGGTGATCCCCGCTCGGATACGCTGCTGGCCCTGAACGACGACGAGCTCACCCGGCTTTATCCCGTCCTCGACGACGGCGAGCCCCTCGCGGTAGGTGCCGAGGCGAACCCGGCGTTGCTCGACCACGTTGTCATTGCCGACAACAAACACGTAGGAGCCCGTCTGGTCTATGGCGATCGCGGATTGGGGAATGACAGTGACCTTGTCACCACCCTTCTCCTCGATGATGACGCGCACGGTCTGGCCGGTGGTGAGCGTGTCGTCGGGATTGGGGAACATTGCGCGGACAGTCTGACCGTCCGTTCGCGGATTGACTTGCACGTCGAGAAAATCAATTCGTCCCCTTTCGCTGTAGAGCAAGCCGTCCGCCAGTCTCACTCGGGCCCGCACCTTTCCATTCGAGCTGGGCTCGCTGTTGCGCGCGTCGAGCAACTCTCGCTGGGTAACCGAGAAGAGAACCTGCATCGGGTCGTCCTGCACGACCGTCGCGAGCACACCGGTGTCCGGCCCGACCAAATTGCCGGGCGAAACGGCCGCTCGTCCGATCCGCCCACTAATCGGCGTCTTGATTTCGGCATAGGAAAGCTGGATCTGCGCATCGCGGAGGTTGGCCTCAGCCTCCATGACCGCCGCCTTCGCCTGACCCTGCTCAGCCGTGCGCTGATCGAGTTGAGCGAGTGGAGTATTTCCCTTTCGCGCGAGCTCGGTAGTACGCTGTAGCTGTTGATCGGCATTGGCGAGTGTTGCCTGGGCAGCGGCGAGCTGGGCCTTGCGCTGGTCGACCGCAGCTTCGAAAGGCTCACGTTCGATTGTGAAAACCACTTGGCCCTCTTTGACGTCGTCGCCGTCCTTGAACAGGCGCCGGCCGAGAAAGCCTTGCACGCGCGCCCGAAGATCGACCTTTTCGAGCGCCTCGGCCCGCCCGACGAACTCGGCCTGCTTAGTCATCGACCGGAGTTCCGCCGGCTGAACGAGGACCGCCGGGGGAGCCGCAGCTGGTTGCTCGCCCGCCGTGATCTCGGCCGGGGCCGCAAGCACAGCGAGAGCGAGAAAGAGGTAACTCGATCTCATTTCACACCCCGTGTTGCACCGGCACTTACACCGGCCCGCCGTCGCTCACACTCTGAAAGCTGCCGGCAAGGGCCGGCAGCTTTCGATGTCTACTCTTTGTGTATCGGTTGAGGAAGGGATGACGACGCGAGCTTGATAGATGAACAATGCCGAGCTTATGAAAACGCCGGGAAGCGTCACAAATGTTCAATTCATCGGATAACACGGAAAAAGGGGGACGAAATGTCATGATAGACCCGACGGCAAGAGCGACCATCAGAACGTCGTCCCAGTGTGGGGCGCGGAACCCGGGCGGGAGTGCAATCGCCGCCAGAGTTATGTCTGTTTCGGCGCCACCCGGAACGCGACGCCCGTGAGCTTCTTGGTCATTCCGGGGCGCGCTTGACGCGGCGGCAGGCGGGTCGTGATACTGGTTGATACAGCTTCGGGTACGGGAGGAAAGGTCATGGCGGTCCGACTGGTCGTCACGTTCCACGCAGCGTCCGGCAAGGGCGCCGAACTCGCGCAGGCGATGAAGGCGCGCTGCGAGGTCTCGCGGCAGGATGCCGGCTGCGAACAGTTCGAGGTGTTCCAGAGCGTCTCCGATCCCGGCAAGCTGGTCCTGCTCGAATTGTGGAAGGACCAGGCCGCACTCGACGCCCACGCCAAACTGCAGGCGCAGCGCCCGTCTTTGCCGGAGGGGCTGCGGCTCGGCGCCGGCGAGCGCGAGGACTACACCTTCAACCGCACCCGCTGAACCGGAGAGCCGGCAAAATGCAGGCCTCGTATTTCGAAACCGGCCGCTACTACGCGCCCTCGAACTTGCCGCGGCAATGGCCGATGCCGGCCGGCGCTTACGACCGCGAGGCGGGCTCGCGCGCGTTTCGCGGCATGGTCGAGCGCTCGCGCTATGCCGAGGAGCTGGGGTTCGACTGGGTCAGCGTCTCCGAGCACCATTATTCGCCGCGCATCCTGACCCCGTCGCTGCCGATCGCCGCGGCCTACATCGCCTCGCATGTGCACGACATCAAGATCGCGCTCTTGGGCCCGATCGTGCCGCAGAGCAACCCGGTGCTGCTCGCCGAGGAAATGGCGATGCTCGACACGATGGCCGAGGGCCGGCTAATCGTCGGCATGCTGCGCGGCACCACCAACGAGATGATGACCTACGACCTCAATCCCGAGGAATCGCGGGAGCGCACCGACGAGGGCATGGAGCTGATCCTGCGTGCCTGGAAGGAGCCGGAACCCTTTGGCTGGCAGGGCAGGCATTTCCATTACCGCACCGTGTCGGTGTGGCCAAAGCCGTTGCAGCAGCCGCTGCCGCCGACGTATGCGCTGGGCACCAGCCGCGAGGCCAGCGACTTCGCGGCGCGCAACCATATCGGCCTCGGCGTGTCGTTTGGCCCGTTCGACGCAATGGGCAGGGTGACCGGCTATTACAAGGAAGAGTGCGCGCGCTACGGTTGGCAGCCGGAGCCGCACCAGATCATCTACCGCGCCAACATCCTGATCGCCGAGACCCATGAGAAGGCGCAGCAGGCGTTGGCGCAGTATCCGCGCGAGGCGGTATTCCGGCTGAAGGACCGGGTCGCCGCCACGCTGCTGGAAGTCGACCAGCGCAACGTCGCCGGCGAGGGGCGTCGGCCGGCCAATGTCAACCGGGCATTGCCGATCAATTTCTGCGGCGGGCCGGACGAGATCGTCGCGCAATTGAAAGAGGCTCGTGAACAGATCGGCTGCGGCGTCGTCGATCTGTCGTTCCAGACCCCGGGCTCGGAAGATCCCGACGCGCTGATGGAAGCACTCGAACTGTTCGGCAAGAAGGTGCTGCCGCACATCCGCGACATCTGAAAATCGCTGACGGCCGAACAGGCAAGAATCGCTCCGGCGATCGATAGCGATCGGTTGAAGCTAACGGAAGCGCCCGCGTATTTTGTCGAGGACCAGCCCGGCTCAACCAATCGGCTTGAGATCGCCCAAGATAGTCGGTAGCAGCTCGCTGACCGTCGGATGAATGTGCATCGCGCGCTGCATGACCGTGTACGGGGCTTTGGTATACATCAGATCGAGGATCGCGTGGACAGCCTCGTCGCATCCTGTACCGAGCAATGAGGCGCCGAGGATCTCTTTGCTGTCGCCATCGACGAGAATCCGCATAAAGCCTTGCGTCTCACCCTTTTCGACGGCGCGGGCAACGCGCGTCATCGGCCGCTCGCCGGCCAGCACCCGCCGCCCACTGTTGCGCGCCTCGGCCAAACTCATGCCGACGCGGCCCAATGGCGGGTCGGTGTACAGGGCATAGGCGGTGATGCGGTCGCTGACCCGGCGCGGATTTTGGTCGAGGAAATTCGCAGCGACGATCTCGAAATCGTTGTACGCGGTGTGGGTGAAGGCGCCCTTGCCGTTGCAGTCTCCGAGCGCCCAAATGCCCGGCGCCGTGGTTTGCAATTGGTCATCGACAACGATGTAACCACGCTCGTCGCAGCGCACCCCGGCTTTCTCGAGATCGAGATCGTCGGTATTCGGCTGACGGCCGACTGCCAGCAACAGATGCGAGCCAGCGACTTCGGGGGCGCCGTCGGTGCAATCGACCTTGGCGACGATATCGTCGCCGCGTTTGGCGAGGCTGATGCATTCGGCATTCAGCCTGACCTCGACGCCTTCGCGCTCGACGATGTCCTTGACCGCCGCCGACACGTCCTCGTCCTCATGGCGAACGAGCCGCGGCGCCATTTCGATGATCGTTACCCGGCTGCCAAAACGGCGGTACATTTGGCCGAATTCGAGGCCGATATAGCTGCCGCCGACAATGACGAGATGCTGCGGTAGAAAATCGACACCCATCATCGACGAATTCGTCAGGTAGGGCACGTCGTTTATGCCGGGCATTGGCGGCACCAGCGCCCGCCCGCCGACATTGATAAAGATCCGTTCAGCGCGCAGCCGCTCAGTATTGTGGTGATCGGGGGCGATTTCCACCGCTTGCGGTGACGCGAACCGGGCGTGGCCGCGGTAGAGAGTGATGTTTGCGGCGTTTTCGAGGGCCGAGGTGAGCCCGTCTCGTGACGCTGCGACAATTGCATCCTTGCGCGCTTTAACCTGCCGCATGTCGATGCCGATATCACCCGCGATCACCACGCCATACTCGGCGGCGCGCCGCGCGGTCCGGGCGGCGTAGGCGCTCGCCACCAAGGCCTTGGTCGGGGTGCAGCCGGTATTGACGCAAGTGCCGCCGACGAGATGGCGCTCGACGACCGCCACCTTCATCCCGGCGCCGGCCAGGCGGAATGCCAAGGATGGTCCGGCCTGACCGGTGCCGATGATAATCGCGTCGAAGTCGGGCATGACAAGCCTCTCGAGCAGTAGCAGGCGTAATTGTGATAACCAGTTGCTTATTTCGTTTTATGTCCCGGCCGACAGACGGGCAAAGGGTGTGGTGTGCCGTTTCGTGAGCCATCTGTTGCGGTTCCGGCTTGGATACAACTATGTGGCGAGTTCACGGCGCAATCCCACCTGTTCCAACCTCGGTGTGAGCCGGCGCAAACCGCATCGTAAATAGATCGTGAGCGCCTCGCGAGCCCGCAACCGGATGCCACCGCGCGAGCGTGCAACCAAAGCGACAAGCGTCACTGTTTTACTTGGGCTTTACGGAGGTGTGCACACGAAGATTTAGGAACTCGGTTGATGACTTCGCGAAATTTTGGGAATCGTCTTCCATAATGGAGCTTGACACTAAGCTTCAAACCTCCGACGCTTACAATCACTGCAATATGTTGAATCGCGGTCGAGCGGAGCTGGCGCGGGACATGCCTATCGCATCTTGCCCTTAACCTCGAAACGGCAGTGGGGCGGCGCCGCCAGACCAAGAGCAGTTAGGGCATTCAAGGCCTTGTTTTATCTTCTTCTGCCCCACAATTCAAAACGATTGCCTCCATAAGATTACCTTCTACACTGTCAAAGGAATCTCGCAGTTTTCCCAGTTTTCGGGCAAGTGTCTGAAGACCAAAAGGCAACACCTGTTCCCCGTTTACCCGCCCGATCGTCAGATTATCTAGGATGCATTGCCCGCGCGCCTCATTGCCAGCGTTCATAACACGCAACGCTTGAGTCGATATTGCAAGGCTCAGGGCGTCGAATTTGTCCTGCCCGCTCTTAAACCTGTCGTAAAAGGTTTTCACAGAGGTAGGTTCAAGCCGCAGAGACGGAGAAATGCCAAACGGAGAAGGGTCAAACTTAGCAGCGCCGCTGACAGGGCAATACGATTCAATCGCGCCCACAACATAGCTTTCAACGCTTTCCTTGGCTTTATTGTGAGACTCCCGCATTTCGTCCATCATCCTGTCGAAGTAAGGAGCTCCTTCCCATCCTCTAGGAATAAGCGCTTGTACTATACAAGCCGCCCGTGCCGGATTTCCTGCCTGCTGGCTTCTGTATGCCTCGGTTGAGAAGGCCAGAAGGAGTCCGCCAGCTTGAGCGTTTTCAGAGATAGTTTCATGATTTTCATCAAAGAAACTTTGAACTGAATAAGCCTGGACGGGCCCTGCCGATGCCATGGCTCCAAGACCGATTCCTGCCGCCATAGAATGAAAAACCGTCGTCATTGTCTCGTTCTCGTCGTGCAAGAGCAACTCGCGACCGGCTTCGTCGAAAGGCCGCGCTTCTACCAGGTTCCAGACAAGTCTCTGCATGGAATATACCCCACGTTATACATTCCTGCATTTGGGGCAACACCGCTATCAAGGCCAAGCACAGGAGTTCACGCCTCAAGACAAGCAGAACCCGCTCCGCACTGAGCAAGATCATAAATCAAGAAATTCGGCGAAAAATTTGTGTCATGCCGATCAAGAGATTACATTAGTCGTAAGATATCACCGAAACTCCCCCGAAACGGCGCATCGGCTATCCCCGCGTATCCATCTCTGGGCAGACGTTCGAGAGCCAGCTTGCGCAGCTTCGCGCCGTTGGCTGCAGCGGCCGGGACACCGATTCAACCGCGTCAGAGATCGAGAGCAATGTCACCTTGGGGCTGGCTGCAGCAGATCAACAGATTGCCCGTGGCCGGCGGTTCGACTGGGTCCGGTCGGTAGAGGACGGAGCCGGAAATCAGCCCCGTCTCGCAGTTGTGACAAACTCCGGTGCGGCACGACCAGCGCACCGGCACATCGCACGCCTCGGCCAGTTCGAGCAGGCTGTGGAATGCGGAACCCCAGTGGACAGTGAGATTGCTCCGCGTAAAGGATACCAGCGGCCCGACCGCCGCGGCTTCCGCCGGCGGATGCGGCGGCGGCTGCGGGACCGCGGAGATGCCCGGTGTCTTCGACGGGCCCGACCCGAAATTCTCGGTGTACAGGCAGTCACGGGCGACCCCCCAGTCTGCAAGGCCGTCGAGGAGACCGCTCATAAACGCGGCTGGACCGCAGATGTAGAAGTCCGCATCGGGCGGGACGCCGATTTCCTCGAACATTTGCACGCCCACGCGCCCCATCTTGTCGAAATCGATATCAGGCCGATCGCTTGGCTTTGGCGCACTGTAACGAATGTGGCTGCGGCTTCCAGGCAAGGTCTTGAGGAGTTTGCGCACCTCCGCCGCAAATGGATGCTCGCTGCTGTTGCGGGCACCGTGAATCCACCAAATCTCTCTCCGAGTTTGCTCGGCGGCCAGTGCATGCAGCATAGCGAGGACCGGGGTGGCGCCGATGCCGGCGCTGACCAGGACCACCGGACGATCGCCCTGCCGCAACGTAAAGCTGCCGCGCGGGGCGCTCACATCGAGAATATCGCCTGCCTGAACTTGCGTATCGATGTAGGCCCCGGCCGCACCTTGCGGCTCGCGCTTGACGCTGATGCGATAGTGATCCTCGCTCGGCATGCCCGACAACGAGTAGCTGCGTAAGAGAGCGGGCTCGTCGGGCCCTGGCCTGAGCCGCAGAACGATAAACTGCCCCGCCGGGGCAGCTGTCAGCGGCTCGCCGTCGGCCGGCTCCAGGACGAGCGAAATGACATTGCTGCTTTCGTGCAGCTTGCGCGATACCCGCAATGAGCGGAAGCCTTGCCAGGCGGCAGGCGGGCCCTGCGGTAGGCCAAGCCCGGGGTTACCCGTTCTTCCGCGGCCTTTGCGTTCCCGGTCGAGCAGCGCCTCCAACGAGGTTCGCCAGCCGGCGCTCAATGCCGGGACGCTCAACGCGCGTTCAAGCCCGCTCGCCGGGTGGCCCGGCAAATATAACAGCGCATTGATCTCGGCGACGGTCACCCGCTCGGGACCCGCCTTGGCCTTGACGATTTCGTCGCCGGCGCCGACTTCGCCTTCCTCGAGGACCCGTAAATAAAACCCGGGCCTGCCGTGTGAGACGAGCAGTGCCGCCATCTGCGGCTCGTTCATGCGGATGCCGACCCGATAGCAGGTGACGCGCGGCTGCGTCACTTCGAAGAGCGCATCGCCGATCCGGCAATGATCGCCAATGCACACTTCAGTATCCGCCAGTCCCTCGACTGTAAAATTCTCGCCGAACTGGCCATAGGTAAAGTCGTTTCGACCGAGCTGGTTTTGCCAATAACGGTAAGATTCGATCTGGTAGACAAAGACTGCCCGGTGTTCGCCGCCATGCCCCGCCAAGTCTCCTTGGCCATCCCCATCGATGTTGAGCCGTCGCGTCATCCGTCGGCCTTGAACCGGCGCCTTCCGGATTGCGGTGTGGACGGTTTTCCCTTGCCACTCGATCTCGCGTGGCAGACCCACATTTACTGAGAGCAACCGCGCCACCGTTTTGATCTCCTCTCAAGAGAGGCCGAAGAGTAAGTACGTTCCCGCCGGCGGCGATAATCCTGAGTTTGATCGAGCGTCAAATCGAGAGCGTGAAGCTAGGTCCCGCCAGCTTCATCGCCACGTTGGCGGCAAGGCTGCGCCGTCTTTTTCGCAACCGATGGAAGTACGGTCACGCCTCAGCGGCAGCGTCCCGCTGCCCGTCCAGGCCAAGTGCTGCCTCCCCGGCCTGCTGCGTCGCGAGCTCCTGGGTCCACGGGCGCATCAGTGCGGCAGCCCGCGCGTCGCGGGCGTAGCGCTCGAGCGGATAGCGCCTGAGGAAGGCGCGTCCGCCACAGACACGGATCGCCTCCTGGGTGACCGTGACGACCGCGCGCTGCACGGTGACGTGCGCCGCCCGCGCGCGCTGGACCGCCTCCAGCGGAGGATCGACCCGGGCCTCCGAGATTGCTCGGTAGTAGAGCGCGCGGGCGGCTTCGATCGCGAAAAGCATCTCTGCTATCGCATGACCCTTGGCCGCGATCTCGGTGTGCGGGATGGGTGCCCCCGGCATCCGGCCGGTCAGGTAGGCGAGGGCCCCGTCCCAGGCCGCCTGCATGAGGCCGAGGAAAGTCGCCGAGAAGCTCAGGAAGAGGTGGGGGAAGGCGTTGTACATCGCCCCGAACAGGCCAGGCGGCAGCACCTCCGCGTCGTCGGGGACAAAGACGTCCTGGAGCAACATGTCGCGACTGACTGTGGCGCGCATCCCCATCGGATCCCACTCGCCGGGGAAGGACACCCCCGGCGCGTCCGTGGGAACCTGGAGATAGAGCGTGCGCTCGATCCAAGCGTCCTCGCCGAGCCGGATGGCAGGGGTGGCGTAATACGGGGCGCAGCCCGCCAGAGAGACAAAAAACTTCCGCCCGTTGACCACATAGCCGCCATCCACCTTGCGCGCGGTGGTGCCGAAGCGCCGGCCGCCCACACCGAGCCTGGTGTCGGTCTCGCCCTGCTCCACCGGCTCGCTGTGCGGCTGTCCATAGAAGACGCCGTCCTCCACCACCTCGCGGAACTTGGCGGCCCGAAGCTTCTCGTGGCGTTCGCGCGCCGTCGCGGACATCGGCATGATGTCGGCGATCGGGCCCATCATCAGCATCGTGAGGCAGTGCATGTTGAAGGTGAGCGCCGTGGAGGCATTGCCCTGCGCAATCTGCTCCGCCACGAGGCAGTAGGTTTCGTAGTCGGCCCCGAGCCCGCCGTAGCGCTCGGGCACGCAGAGGCCAAGGAGCCCGTCGGCGCGGAGATCGGCATAGTCGTCAAAGGGAAAGGATGCGGCGCGGTCGTGGCGGTCGGCGCGCGGGGCGAAGCGCTCGCAGGCCAGACGGCGGGCAAGGGCGATCAACTCGCGTTGACGGGCGGAAGGCTGAAGATTCATGAGGGGCTCACCGCGCTGGCCACATTTGCGCCAATAAGCCACCTCCCAAGACCCGACTTCAAGCCTGGCGGGGCGCAACCTGCCGTGGACCCTTAACCTCACAGCCGTGTGGCATAAAATTGATGAAGGCCCGTGACGCTCGTCGACCGAGGCTATCAGATAGCTCACTGGCGTCGCCGCCGCGGGGCGAACGGTCGGTTGCACGACCGGCCGCTCTCGGCGCTACCCTGCCTGTTCGCCTTGCACCCGCAACGCTCTTCGCAGCCCGCTAGGAAGGACTACGCCCGCTGCGGCGCTGGGACCGCCGGGCGTCGGCGGCGTAAGGTCTCGCGCCACGAAATGTAAAGGCCCGAGGCGACAACGATCGCGGAACCGACCAACAGGCCCGGGGTCGGCACGTCCCCCCACACCGCGAAGGCGAGGATCGTTGCCCATACCAGCGACAGGTAGTTGAACGGCACCACAGCCGAGGGCGGCGCCAATGACAGCGAGCGCGTCCACCAGAACTGGGCGATCCCGTTGCCGACCCCGGCGAGTACCACCATTAGCGCGTCGCCCCAGTGCGGGGCTCGGAACCCGAATGTCAAGAGGCCGGCGGTGCACAAGGTCATAATGCCCATCTGGTAGAGCGTCAGCGTCTCGGTCGATTCAGTCATGCTCATGCGGCGGATCGCAATCGCCACGGTCGAGATAAAGACTGCGCTGCCGAGCGCGAATAATGCGCCGTAAGTCAGCGTGCCGGCGCCGGGATGGGTGATGATCAGGACACCGACAAACCCGACGATTAGCGCCGACCAGCGGTGGATGCCGACCTTCTCCTTCAGGATCACGATCGACAGCAGGGTCGTGAACAATGGCGCCGCGAAGCCGATCGCCGTCGCCGAGCCGAGCGACAGCACGCTGACCGCGAGGAACCAGCACAGCATCGAGCCGAACTGCGACAGGCCGCGCTGCAGATGCTCGCGGTAACGTTGCGTCCGCAAGACGCTCCATCCGGTGCGCGGCAATACGATCGCCGCGACGGTCAGGAGTGCGACCAGTGTCCGCCCGAACGCGACCTCGCCCAGCGGGTAGCTGGCAAGCTGCCATTTCACGACCGCATTGCCGCCGGCGAACATCACCGTCGAGCCGACCATGTAGGCGATCCCGCGCGGGACTTGATTGCGCCGCGCCGCCGCAGCCACATCGGCGACGGTCATCGCGCCGAGCCGACTTGGCCGGATGTCCATCAGAACCCCTCTTTATGAGCAGCCGGATACCTAATAGGGTCTATCTTCGCAATCCCTTGAAAATAGTCGGCATCGGCATTCTGTCGATGTAGGAGAGGCCCCCTATGCCCACGTGGTATTTGCCGAAGTCACCACGGGTCTTGCAGCGGGCCGCGCCGTTCGTGGGAGCGAGAATCACCGGCGGAGGTCCGACGGGAAAACCCTGCAGCAACGTGTAAATTGGCTCGACGCAAAAGGAGACGACGGACAGGGATCTCGAGCCTCTGGGATGAGGCAGAACTTACCGGCATTGCATCGGACGGCAGACAAATGAGTAAGGTAGTTTCGCGTAATTGGTGATTTTGTAACGCGTGGGTGCCGGCGCCCACCTTGTAATCGTGCTCGTCCTCCGCCATATGCGGCATCCATCATGTGATTATCGCAACGCGTCGGGTACCTGTCCTGAGGGCGATGCGCGACTTTTCAGTTATCGGCAAATTAGCAAAATGCGAACGAGCCACGCCCTCCCTGCTCGCTTCCTCAGAGGCCAGTTCGCTTCCCTCAGGTCATTCCCTGAGGATGTATGGTCTCGGCTCTCTAAGCGTTTGATCTGACAGGGATTGTTGTCGGTCAGAGACCGCGAAATAAATTTTTCTCCCTGCTCCGAGGGAGCGAGCCTCAGGGCTGAGGCCGCTTGCGCAACAGGATCTTCTGTTCGCCGGTCAGCACAAGCTCGCCGTTCTGGTTGTGGACAGTCGCTTTGAGTGTGACGACACCGGTCAAGCGCTGCGACTTCAATGCCGCGATCTCCAGCAGCGGGTAAAGCGTGTCGCCGGCGTAGACAGGCTTCAGAAATTTCGACGATTGCTCGACAAAGGCGATCAGCGAGTCGCCGATCTGATGGGCGAAGGCGCTGGCTCCTGCCGCGGTGAAAGACAGGATCTGGAAGCCGTGGGCGAGCGGACCCCTGTGGCCGCGCTCGCGGCAATGTTCGACGTCGTAATGGATCGGGTGATTGTCGGCGGAGATCGCCTGGAAGGCGGAGAAATGCGCCTCCGTTACAGTGCGGCTCGGGATAGGGAAATGCTCGCCCAGCGCGAAATCCTCAAACCAGCGAGGCTCCGCAACGCGGTGTAGGGTACGGTCAAACGCCTCGGTCATGGCGGCTCCGTTGGTATATATCGGGTCGGTTGATCGGGGAGCAGATGGTGAAGCACGCCGATGCGGCTGCCCTCGCGGCGCTCAGCGATTTGATCGAGAAGCTGCGGCGGCGAAGTGTTCTCGTCGAGAAGCGGCTTGGGATCTTTTATACCAAGGGCCGAGCTTTTCTGCATTTTCACACGGATCCCGCCGGTTTCTTTGCCGATCTGCGAGATGACGGCGATTGGCGACGGTTCCCGGTCAATAAGCCCGACGAATTGCGATGCTGCTCACCGCAGTAGACCGGGTATTGGAGAGACGTCAGGGGACGGCGAACTCGTAGCGGCGGATTTCCGCGTTCATCACATTTGCGCCGACCGCGATCTCGGCCGCGAGGGTGTAGTGGCCGTCCGCCAGCTTCCCGCCGATATCGATCGCAAAATGCCGATCCTCGCCAGGTCGCACAGCGCCGGCGAAAACAGCCTGCCCATCGCCATCGAAGACGACGTATCGGCATTCGGGGGCGGCCTGCTGTAACACATCGGGCGCGATCGACTCCACAGGCTGGCGTTCGAGGCGATAGCCGCGGCCGAATTTGATCACCGTCTCGATGTCGGCGGAGAGCTTCAGCCGCTTGCCATCGTGGAGGATGTCAGTGACCCAGCCGCGTCGGGGGATCGCGTAGGCGTCGAAGGAACCGACACCCAACGGGTAGCTGAGGTCGCGAAAAGCCTCGAGCGAAACACTGTCCGCGGACCAGCTCTTGAGCCGATAGGGACCGTTGGTCACCAGGAAATGGCCGTGCTCTCTGAAGAACGCGGCAAGGGCCGTCCAACGGCCGCGCGCTTCCTCGGCGCTGACGAGCCTGTGCAGTGCCTCAGGCCGCCAGCCGGTTGCGGCGAATTCCTCGACCAGAGCGAGCAGCCTTGCATTGAGTGTGGGAGAACGAACGAGATCGAGCCATTCGAGGCCGCGACGCTGCGCCTCGGTGTCGGAAAAAGCTGCCCAATCCCGCACGACCGCCTCTTCCATCAGCGCCAGCAGGTGCCAAGGCAAGGTGCTCCAAGGCGGTGCCACGGCAGCGTCTTGTTCTGGGTCCCCAGGCGGGATCGCAACGTAGACATCGACGATGAACAGTTCGCGCGCGACATTGAAGTCGCCGACGCGGAACGACTTGGATGTCGTGTCCGAGCCAACGAGGCGCACACCGACGAGCGCCCGACGCAGCGGCGCGGTGGCGGCGGCGATTGCCGGATCGTAAGCCTCGCCTGGGCCGCTCCAGCGCCAGGCGAACATGTAGGCGTAAAGGAGGTCGGCGGCGCTCATCTTGGTGCCGTCGTGGAAGGCCCCACCGAGCAGCCGGTAGGTCAGCTTTTGCCGAGCCTGCTTGCCCGGCACCACGGCCGCGAGCCGGCCGGTTCCCGACTCGGGGATCAGCGCGTCGGCGGGAACGACAAGTGCCGTGCTCGGCGCCTCGTCGGCGGCGCGCCGTTCGACAATCGGCTCGGCGATAATCGACAGCGAGAGACAAGTATAAGCGACCATCAGCGCCGTCAGCGGCAGCTCGGCGCGCAGCGCCGCGGCTCGGTCCGAGAGCAGCCGCATGGCCTTGATATGCGCGAGACTGACCGCGGCGATGTGGCCGAGCAGGATCGCGGTCACCGCGGTGTACCAAGCAAAGCGAGCGCCGACGATCGCGATGTCGACCCGATACCCGGCGGTGCCGAACAGGTTCCAACCAAAGCCAAACGGGTCGGAGATCAGCGGCACGACGTACTGCCCTTGAACGAACAAAAGCATGAGGTAGTGCGCGAGGTGGTAGCCGATGACGATCGGCACCAAAGTCGGGGCCAAGTGCTGGGCCATTTCACGGGTCGAGCAAATGCCGCCCGCGAACCAGGCCATCAGCGCGGCCGCCCCGACGAAGGCGCCGAGAAAAAACAGCCAGAAGCCGACGAGGCCGATCGAGCGGATGGCGAGAGCGGCACCCTCGCCGCCGCCCAGGATGTCCATCACCGCAGCTTCCGCTGCAGCCCATTCCTGTGTGCCGAGCAGCCCGTCGTAGAGCACGGTCGAGAGCAGCAACAGCACGAACGCCGTCATCGAAGCCAAGGCCGGCCTGTCGGCGAGCAACCCGGCGCCGAAGGGACGCAGAACGCACACCCCCCGGCGCCTACTTAGGTCAGTCGGTGCGAAGCGTGCGAGGGTGCCAAAGACCAGGGTAAAGAGCTCGCCGCGCTGTAGCCACGTCTCGCTGCCGAACAACGCCATGCCGGCCCAGGTCAGCAAGGTGTAGGCCGTTGCAAACCAGGCGATATGGCGCGGCTCCGCGGGGCTCGGATAGACGAGCTCAATCCATGAGAAGGTGAGCAGCATCAAACAGGCAGGCCAGATCCCCAACGCCGAGGGATACCGAAGGCGAGGGCGATCTGCGACGAGCTTTGAGAGACGTTCGACCGCTGCGAAGATCGTCCGCCACGGGTTGACAAGCGCCCAGATGTCTCCGGCGAAGGCCGAGACATAGGCCAGTCCCACCCAGAAGATGATCCAGACCATCGTCGGGGCGATGTTCCGGTAGGGATCCTGGCTGCCGATAAAGCCCGCCGCCACAGTCACCGCGAAGGTGGCGAACGCGACAAGCTGGGGGACCAGGCCAGTGGCGGGATTGAGGATGAGTTCACCAATGCCCAGAGACGTCAGGTCGAACCGCTGATCTAAACGGGGACGCGATGCGTCGCCACGAACGAAGAGCCCGACAATGATAAAGGAGACCACGACGGCCGCTGCCGCGCCGAATAGATAGAGCGAAAGCGGCAAGGGCAAATCGTAACGCTGACCAAAGCCGTGCGCCGCCGCGGGGCTCCCCTGCAGCAGGCTTGCCGCAGCGAGCAGGCCGGAGGGTGCCTTACTCCGGATAGACTTCGAGGTAAGCAAGCACCGCTTCCGATCGTGCCTGGCCGGCATGCACATGGATGGGAAACCGCCCGGTTGCGCGGGCCTCGAAACGGGTTTCGGCGACCGCACCCGGCACGACCTGCGTCTCGATCTCATAGCCGTGCAGGTGAAGGACGGTCGGCCGGTCGGTACGCCAGCGCAGAACGACATTGTCGCCCTGCTGTACGCGGATCGTGTTCTGACCGCCGGTCAGCTCGCCATGAGCGATTGTAAGATCGAAGACCCGCTCCGCCGCGGTGGCCGTCGATGCGAGCGGCAGCACGAGCATGACCGCCGCAAGCAAGCGCCTCATCGCACCGGCGTGGCGGTAACATCGGCGATGCGGTTGATCGTCCAGCCGGAGTCGTTGGGTGCCGGCAGCACAGCCGGGTCGCCGAGTGCCGACCGCATCAAACGCCCAAAATCGTCGGTGAAGCCGGCCACCGGGTTCCACGCGGCGGTTGGGCGCGCGCCGGTGCCGAGCTCGAGCCAGCCGTTCCACGGAAAATCCTTGAGCTTGGCCGTGCGCAGGAACATCGGTGATGCGAACCCGCTGATCGCATCGTAGGCGACGTTCTCGATGCCGGCAGAATAGTCGTCGTTGAAATAGTTGCGTCTGACAGTGTAGCCGGCGACGGTCTTATGGCAGCCGCCGGAGAGCAGTTCGACGAGGTCCCGTTCCAGATTGATGCGCTCGGCCGCGTCGTCGTAGTCGCCCGTTGTCAGCCGCGCGAAATCCGCCGCAGAGCGGGTTTTGGCCGCCGGATCGATTAATGCATCGCCCAGCAGAACGTCGGCCTGGAACCATCCCTGGCGCAGCCACGGCGGGCCGATCCAACCGTTCACGACGGCCATCGCATGCGCTTGCAAGACGCCGGCGTCGATCGCCGTGACCGCGGCATCTCCCTGCCTTGTTTGGCTCTGTCGCGTCGTTTTGATGCGGCTGGTCCAAAGCTCCTTCGCGGCAGCCGCGAGATCGGCGTGGTAGAGATAATCGCCATGGAACGGCGTCACCGGATAGGGGTGGAAAACAACGTCCCTACCTTGCCCGGCCAGCTCTTCGATTGCTGCCGCCGTCACAGCGCAGGGATCGCCCGGCGAGCCCGATTTGACCGTGACGACGATAAATGAGCCCAGCGACTCCACAGTTCCCACCGAAGCAGGCAGCGCAGCCGGCGGTGGCGCCGCGCCGATATAAGCCTGGATTTGGCCGCGCTCTATCGCCTCAAGCGCCCGCTCGGGCGGGACTGCCTGAATGTCGATCTCGTGCGGGTAATAGGACGGATAGATCGGCAGTTCATGCCCGGCCCAGGCGATCGTTCCGGCAAATGCCGCCGCAGCAAAAGCAATGGCAGCGATGCGCCGGAGCATTACTCAGCCGCGCAGGGTGCGCATGACCGTCTCGTCCGCCATAGCCTCGGCCGGCGCGCCGTCAAAGATGATTTCGCCGCGCTCGACGACATAGAGCCGGTCGGCGATCGCCGCAGCACTCGCCAGATTTGACTCGGCGATCAGGATCGCGATGCCCATGCCCTTGATCGCCGTCACGGCGTCGCGAAAGCGCTTGACGACAGCGGGTGCAAGCCCTTCGAACGCCTCGTCGAGGATCAGCAGGTACGGCGCCAACGCCAATGCCCGGGCGATCGCCACCATCTTCTTTTGCCCGCCGCTCAGATTCATCCCCTGCCGTGGGCGCAGTAATTTGACCTCGGGAAAGACGGCGAAGACCCGCGCTTCGGTTTCCTCGCCCTTCGCCGTCTCGGAGAGCCAGCGGCTGATCATCAGATTCTCGGCCACCGTCAGCTCGGGGAATACGCCGGTGTCCTCCGGCGCATAGCCGATGCCGCATTTGGCACGCTTGTGCGGTGGCAAGCGGGTGATGTCGACATCGCGGAACCGGATCGTGCCGGAGCGGACCGGCAAGAGGCCGAGGATGCTCTCGATGATCGTCGTGCGTCCGGCGCCGTTGCGCCCGACCAGACACACGACCTCGTCATGGTCGACCGCGAGCGAAACACCACGCAGAATTTGCGCAGGCCCGCGATAGGTCGTAATGCGGTCGAGCTCGAGCAGCACGGCGTCAGGCTGGCGAGGGAGTGCCGAGAAGGATGCTCGCGACGGCCTCGTTGGCACGGATTTCGTCCGGCGGCCCGTCGGCGAGAAATGCGCCCTCGTGCATCATCACGATGCGATCCGAATAGCGAAAGACGACATCCATGTCGTGCTCGATGACGACAGCGGTGACCGCACCCGAGCGCACCACCGAGGATACCGTGTCCATGATCTGCGCCTTCTCGGCGCTGCTGACCCCGCTCGTCGGCTCGTCGAGGAACAATAGTTTTGGGCGCAGCGCGTAGGCTACGGCGACGTCGAGCAGCTTGCGCTCGCCTTGTGCAAGCTCGCCTGCCGGAAGCTTGCTCTTCACCGCAAGGCCGAATTCAGCCAACACGTCGCGGGCCTCGCGGCGGACGTCGCCATCGTTAGCGGCGAGCGCTGTGATCTTTGCCGTCTTGCCTTCACGGGCAAAGATCGACAGTGCGACATTATCGAATACCGAAAGTCCGTCGAACAGATTGACCAACTGAAAGCTGCGCGCAATCCCCGCCTTGATCCGTGCTGCGACCGTCATCGAAGTGATGTCGCGGTCCTCAAAGACGATCCGGCCGCTGTCCGGCTGGAGGTGTGCGGTAATCAGATTGACGAGCGTGGTCTTGCCCGCTCCGTTCGAGCCGACAAGCGACAGGAATTCCCCTTTCTCGACGGTGAAATCGACACCGTCGCAGGCATTGAGTGCCCCGAATCGCTTGCGCAGCTCGACGGTCCGCAACAGGCTCACGTCGCGATTTCCTTTGTTGCCCACAGCCGCTTCGCGACCCGCGACAATGCCCCGACGATCCCGGTTGGCAATAGCAATATCAGTACGACAAGAACTGTGCCGAGCAGCAGTTGCCAATATTCGGTGGATGCCACGGCGTAGGTCTTGAGGAAGGTAAAGACGATGCCACCGACGATCGGCCCGGAAAAATTACGGAAGCCGCCGAGCAGGCTCATGAACACGATCTCGCCGGAAAACGGCCAATACAGCACGTCCGGTGTCGTCAGCCCGTTGAGCGGCACCCACAAAATCCCGGCAAGGGCTGTGAAGGTGCCGGAGAGCAGAAAGGCCGCCCAGCGGAAACGGCGAATGCGTAGCCCGAGAAACCGCGCCCGGGTCTCGTTGTCGCGGATCGCCTGCAGCGCCTTGCCAAAAGGCGAATGGACAATCACCCACATGATCGCGACGCTGAGAACAAAGATACCGAGGACATAATAGTAATAGGAGCGGATGAACCGCGGGAAGCCGCCCGAGCCCGCAAAGTCGATCATGCCGGCGAGCAGTGTCGGACGGGGGACCCGCAGCCCGTCGGTGCCGCCAGTGACCCAGAAGAACTTTAATGCCAGGCTGTAGAGCACTTGCGACAATGCCAAGGTCAGGATGCCGAAGAAGATCCGCGTGTGGCGCACGCAGATATAGCCGAAGAGCGCGGAGACGATCGCCGCGACCGGCAGCCCCAGCAGGATGTAGAGCTCCATCGAATGGATGCCGAGCCACTGCAGCAGAAAGGCGACCGTGTAGGCGCCAAGCCCGAAATAGGCCGAGTGGCCGAATGACAACAGACCGGTGTAACCGAGCAACAGATTGAAGCCGAGCGCCGCGATTGCCATGATCAGGCCATAGGTCAACAGCTGCGTCTGGTAGAGCCCGAGGAATTCGGGGACCGAGGCCAGCACAACAAGTCCGATGGCAGCCCCGGCATACGGCCAAAGCCGGGAAGGAGACCGCGGCAAGGCGATCGCGGCGGTCTTCATTTACGCGGTTCCGAACAGCCCAGTCGGCCGGGCAATCAGCACCACGGCGGCGATCAGATAGAGAACGGCGAGCTCGACCTCGGGAAAGAATTGGATTCCCGCGGTCCGAACAAAGCTGACGATCAACGCGCCGACCAGCGCGCCTTTAAGGCTGCCGAGGCCGCCCACCACGACCACGACGAAGGCGAGCACCAAAGCCTCGATCCCCATGCCGAGCACTGCCGCGTGGCTCGGCACGACGATGGCGCCGCCAAGACCCGCCATGAAGCAGCCAATCGCAAACGCAGCGACGTAAACGAGACCGACGTTGAGCCCGAGTGCAGAGGCCATCCGCCGGTCCTGCGAGGTGGCGCGCAGCAAGACGCCGAACTTCGTCTCGTAGATCAAAAGCCAAAGTGCCACCGCGGCGGCAATGCCGATGGCGATGACAAGGATGTTGTAGCCAGGATATACGAGACCGCCGATGTGGACGACGGGTATAGTGTCCATCACCGCATCTGCGGTCAGCGGCAGCGCACCCCAGACGAGCCGCATCAAATCTTCCAGGATCAGCAACAGGCCAAACGTCACGAGCAGCTGGTATTCTTCGGCACGGCGATAGAACGGCCGCAGCAGAAGTGGCTCGATGACGACGCCGACCAGCGCAACCGCGAGGGCCGCGACCGGCATCACGAGCAAGAGCCAGATGACCGGTACCCCAAACCCGACCGCTCGGCCGACGAGCCAGGCGCCGATGTAAGCGCCGATCGCGAAAAGACTGCCATGCGCCAGGTTGACGATGCGCATGACCCCGAAAATCAGGCTGAGCCCGGCGGCGATCAAAAACAAAACCGAGGCGTAGAACAGCGAGTTCAGCAGCTGAACAAGCAGGATCGACACGGGCCGCTACTGCTCGGATCCCCTCACCCCCTCACCCGGGCCCTCTCCCCGCAAGCGGGGAGAGGGAGGGACCCGCGCAGCGGGAGGGTAAGGGTAGCGGCGTTCTCAGGCGGTCAGTTTCGGCCAAGTGGTCTTCAGCCAGTTGGCCGCCGCGGTCGACTCGTTATGCGTCGTGCCCGGCTTTGGCCAGCCCGGCGGGGCGGTGATATTGCGGATCGGGATCGTGATGATCCGGTTAGGATCCCAGGCCGAGAAGGGGTAGTCCGGCAGGTTCTTGCTGAACCCGGTCACCGCGTCCTTATAGCCCTGGTGATTGTCCGGTCGGATGTAGAGGTAACCAGACGGCGAATCGATCCCGAGCCCTTCGAGCTGGCTAATGATCGCCTCGTCCTCGGGCCAACCGCCGGTGAGCTTGTTGGCCCGCTCGATCGCGCTCTTTAGGAGATAAAGCGCCATATACGCGCCATCCGATTGAAAGTTCGGATATTCGTTCCAGCGCTTGTAGTAGCGTTCGACAAACGACTTGTTTAGCGGCCAGCGGTCGCCGCCCGGATAGGTGAAGTAGTAATTGGCGTGAACTCCGGCGAGGACGCCTTCAGGGTGGTCCTTGCCGATCGCGTGCGGCTTGACGCCGTACGCCACCGTGGTCGCGACTTTCATCTTGTCGAACAGGCCGTAACGCAGTGCCTGCTTGTAGAAGGCGACATAGTCGCCGCCCCACAGCGAGGTGAACAGCAGGTCCGGCTCGGACGACAGGATCTTGGTGATATGGGCGGTGAAGTCCGAGGTGCCGAGCGCCGGCCAATTCTCCGACACGGTTTCCGTCCCCGGCAGTAGCCGTTCGATCGCCAAGGAGAAATGCTCGGCAGCATTGCGGCCATAGCTGTAGTCCGGGTGGATATGCGCGATCTTGCGAACCTGCGGCCATGCCTGGGCAGTACCGATCGCCGCGGTGATGCCGTCGGCCGACTGGATATTGGTGATGCGGAACAAGTACTTCGGGTTGGGCACCGCCTTGTCGAACAGAAAATCGGTACAGCCGTCGCAGAAGATCGACAGGAGGCCGAGCTCCTCGGTAACCGGGCCGAGCGCCGGCGAGTTGCCGCTTGAGATAACGCCGGTAAACAGGTCGATGTTCTCGGAGAGCTTCATCCGGCGAAGCTCTTTGACATTGGCGTCGGTTCCCGCCGCCTCGTCCGCGGTGATCGTCTCGATCTTCCGCTTGCCGAGCAAGCCGCCTTGCGCATTGATCTCCTCGGCGGCAAGGGTGTGCCCTTTTTGCGAGGCCTCGCCGAGCA
>Ga0306926_10001262_pt1 | contig 24921 bp, 18 predicted proteins | sample flu12Cox44000178_FD_203759 | JGI IMG/M metagenome (GOLD analysis project Ga0306926, IMG submission 203759) | Lab enrichment of tropical soil microbial communities from Luquillo Experimental Forest, Puerto Rico - flux8day.12C.oxic.44.000.178 (v2)... | ecosystem: Environmental > Terrestrial >...
CGACGCGTCCTCTCCAGCTACTACGAAAAAGAGCACCGCGCCACCAGAATGTTGCCCGATCGGTCAGTGCTTCCCCGTGCTAAACAGGCGACATGCGAGTATCCAGACGATGCGCCCGATGTTGGGTAGCGCAACAAATTCTGGCTTAGCTGCTTTTCTCAGGGCCGTCATGGATACTCACCTCGTCTAACGGTCATGGATCTGGGAACAACACACATAGAGGAGCTTCTCATGACGAAACCTACATCCATTGATTCAGTCCGACGATCAGAGAGAGAATTCGTTTCACCGAGGGAAGTAACTGACGAACAGCGCGAGCAAATCAGGCGTCGTGCCTACGAACTGTATGAACAGCGCGGGCGAGAAAGACGGCCATCAGGAAGACGACTGGAGACAGGCCGAGAAAGAAGTCCTCGCTGAGGGCGACATCAGCGAGGCAGCCTGAGCACCTGATAAAGCAATGCGAGCAGTCAAGTTATTATGGAGGGAGCGGTTCCTTCGACTCCTGCTCATCCGCAAATGGCGACTTGTGTCGCGCCTTTGCCGTTCATGGCGCAGAAGGCAACGATCTTATACAAATCGCGTGCTGCCCAGCACTGTAATGGCTTGCGTTTGCTACACTCATCTAGTCACTCGAAAGAGGTTACATGGACATTAACAACGTAATTGTGGAACTCACAAAACAACGCGATCTACTTGACCGGGCCATCGAAGCACTCGGTGGACTCGGCACCCGGGGCGCACGCCGTGGCCGGCCGCCGAAGACTCAACATGGTGGCAACGTAATTGCGATGCCCCGCCGCCGGACCATGAGCGCGGCGGCTCGCAGGCGCATCTCCGAAGCGATGAAAAAGCGCTGGGCCATACGCAAGAGGGCGGGCGCCAGAGCGGCGTAGCCCCGCAGAGCGGTGAGTCGGCTGACGAGTCGGAGGATGAAACTAGCTCCGACTCTGAAGCTGCGCAACACTCCTTCGACAAGTGCTTTAACGGCGCGCAACCGGCACGGCCGTGCACGCGTGGGAATAGCTCGCCTTGTTTTCCCCGGCGTCCGTGTTCTACTTTCCCCAGACTGCAACAACGCAGAAACCACCGCTGCTTCATTGCAGGAAGGTGGGACGCGGAGCTCCAAGTCAAGGTCAATATCCGCATCAAGTCTACTTTGAGACACCACCTGCAGAGGGGCTCTCTCCCGCCTCCGCCATGGTGAGTGGAAACAGGCGCTTTCACTTGGCTACCAGCAAGAAACATGATTTGTCACAGCGTTGGTGCTAGCCTGCGTCTCAGTTCGCTGTCCGACTTCGCTGGACTTCTGCCTCGCGGCGTCTTGTCGCGGGGCAAAGAGACCTTCTGCAACACGAAATCCACAAGCGGCATGGCTCGCGAGGATGCGTTACCCTGTGCACGACATCGTTTATCCACTATTGAGCCGGGGGCAGAATAAGTTGAATTTACGAACCCAAGTGGGAAGCCGGGGAAGACGTGAGACGACCCAATGATGAGGGGGACTGACTGGAGCGCATTGCAGGTGCAAGAGATCGTCGGTAGACTCGGCACATACGGCCGGCAATGAGGAAGACTCTCGAAACCGTATCAATCACAGCAATAGTGGTGGCGTTCGCCGTGGCGCCTCTAGCTGTGGGCTTGGCAGGTTTTCCGCCAGGATCGTCCGGTAGTTCAGGCGCCGGCAGCCCGGTAACTTTCAATCGCGACATCGCGCCCATCATTTACCAGAACTGTGCTACCTGCCATCGGCCTGGGGACTCGGGGCCGTTTCCGCTACTGGCCTATCAAGACGTTAAGAAGCATGCCAACCAGATTGTCGCGGTGACGAATGCGCATTTCATGCCCCCGTGGCTTCCTGAACCGGGAGAGTTGAAGCTGGAGCAGGAACGTCGCCTATCGGATGCACAGATCGCTCTCATCCAGAAGTGGGTTGAGCAGGGCGCCGTCGAAGGAAATCCGCGCGACCTTCCGCCGAAACCTCATTTGTCGGAAGGCTGGCAGTTGGGAACTCCCGACCTTGTCGTAACCGCGACAAAGCCTTACACCGTACCGGCGGGAGGTGGCGATTCGTATTGGAACTTCATCCTGCCGATTCCGACGGACCGGCTGCGTTGGGTCCGAGCGGTGGAAATCCGCACCAATCACCAGCGTCTTATTCATCACGCAAACGTAATCATCGATCGTTACCGCTCGTCACGCCGCAGGGAGACCGAACCGGGTGCCGGGTTTCCGGGTATGGAGCTGGAGATCGATTCAGAGCGCTTCGAACCGGACAGTCACTTTCTCTTCCTGAAACCGGGCACCGTGGTTACGCCCTTCCCCGATGGCATGGCCCTGCGACTCGATCCTGGCACGGACTTTGTGCTCAACGTACATCTGCAACCGTCAGGTAAGGTCGAAGTCATCCAGCCGAGCGTAGGAATTTATTTCACGGATCAGCCTGCCACTCTGCTTCCGATGCTGCTCCAGCTCGAGGCGGACCAGCAACTCGATATTCCCCCGGGTGATAAGAATTTCGTGGTAAGCGATACCTTGACTCTTCCGATCGATGTGGATTTGCTGGCGGTCTATCCGCATGCTCACTACCTGGCACGGGGGATTCTTGCCACCGCCGCGTTCCCGGATGGATCGCAAAAGACGCTGCTTCAAATCAAGAAGTGGGATCTGAATTGGCAGGAGGTCTTTCGTTATGCGGTGCCGGTGAGGCTGCAAAAAGGCACCGCCGTCACCATGCGCTACACCTACGACAACTCGGAAGACAACATGGCAAACCCAAATCATCCGCCCCAGCGAGTTCGGGCCGGCAATCGCGCCAGCGATGAGATGGCGCATTTCTGGTTGCAGGTTCTGCCGGTGAACTATCCTCTAGGTCAAGGGGATCCTCGGTTGCTGTTGGAGGAAGCCGTGGCGACGCACAAGTTGGAGAAGAGCCCGGCAGATTTCGAAGCGCGCTACAACCTGGGAGCGATCGCACAAACCGAGGGCAATCTGCAACTGGCGCAGGAGCAGTATGCGAAGGCGCTGGAGATTCGTCCTGACGACGCAGTGGCAAACAACTCGCTAGGCACGGTGCTGCTGGCGCAGGGCCGCGTGCAAGATTCTTTGCCGTACTTCAGTGTTGCGCTGAAATCGCGCCCCAACTATTTCGATGCGCACTATAACCTGGGTCTCGCGCTGGCTTCGCTGAACGACATGAGCGCGGCAGAAGAACAAATCAGCGCCGCGGTCCGCTTGGATCCATCTGACGCCGGAGCGCAAGCCAGCCTTGGGATGGTGTTCGCCGAACTTGGCCGATTGCCAGAAGCAAAGGCGTGTCTCGAACGAGCCTTGCAGCTCAATCCCGAAAACTCGAAAATTAAAGACAGTCTTCAGGCAGTACAGCAAATGATTGCAACGCATTGAGGGCCGGCGGCTGAAGTCCTCACCATGGGCACGGCGCGCTGGCTACGATATGTCGGTGGACCAATTCACATTTTGCCTGGTGAGCGCTACACGCGCGATTGTTGCGAAACCGGGTCAATTGATGGCCCGGACGAACTTCGCATCAGCTTCATTTGCAATGCAAGACCTGGCTGTTTGACACACCTCTGCGAGGTTCCTATACTGCCTCCGCGCCACGAGTCGGGAGGACTGGTATGTTGAAACATTCGTTAGTCGTTTTCCTGCTTGCTTCCTTCGCAACGATCGGATTAGCGCAAGAACCGTGGAAAGATCACCAACCCAAACTCACTCCGCAAAAGAGCGGCACTACCCAGTTGCTGATCAGTGTCAGCCCGGTGAACTCCCGTGTGGTCTGGGCAGCGGGAACGGGTGGTACGTATGTGGTCACGACTGATGGTGGAGACCACTGGAAAGCCGCTGTCGTGCCGGGAGCCGAGAATCTGCAGTTCCGTGATGTGCAAGGCGTGAGCGAAAAGGTGGCGTATTTGATGTCCATCCCAAACGGAAACAACCCGACGGATTTCCGCATTTACAAAACCGTCGACGGAGGCGCGACCTGGCATATCGAGTTCGTCAATCATACGAAGAATGCCTTCTATGACTGTTTTGCCTTCTGGACTCCGAAGCGGGGCATCACGCACAGCGATTCGGTGAACGGAGTATTTCCCGATATTCGTACCACCGATGGAATGACGTGGCAGTCCATCGCCTCCAACATGCCACCGGCGCTGCCGGGAGAAGCCTCGTTTGCGGCAAGTGGCACCTGCATTACCACCCAGGGAGGAAGAAATGCCTGGATTACCACCGGCGGCTCGACCATCGCGAGGATCCTAGCCACCAGGGATGGGGGCGATACCTGGAACGCCTATGACACTCCGCTGGTGAGCTCGCCCAGTGCGGGTGGAATCTCGGTAGCTTTCCGCGATCGCTGGAATGGCATTGTGGGCGGCGGCGACCTGGCCAGCAACGATCAGGCTGGGACTGCAACTTCGAGCGATGGTGGCCAGACGTGGACTCTAACCAACAAGCCACCCGTGAAGGGAGCGATTTTCTGCCTCGCATACGTGCGCGGCAATCACAAAGGCGACGCTGAGGAAGCGGGCGACGACGACGGCAATCGCACCGTGGTGATCACCGCCGAGACTGAGCCGAACTTTGACTCTGGAGCCGCGGCCTGGACTCCCGACGAAGGCCGTACCTGGTTCGCATTGCCCCAGGTGAGCGGCTACTGGGCCGTCGCTTTTGCGAACCCGAAAGCCGGATGGTTCGTGGGCACGGGAGGTCAAATCTTGAAGATCAGCTTCTAGCACAGACGGGCGAGATTGTGCAGCGCGCCTCCGGCAGCCCGGCTTTCCAGGGGCGCGCTAAAAACAAGTACGGGCCCTGGACTATCCATGAGGGCTTCTAGTCTAGTGGGGCGGGGAACTGCGATTGCCGGACCGCCTCCTTGTCGCGGTGAATAACTTCTTTAAGCCGGCCGCTTACCCTGGCCTCGACATCACCGATGTGTCAACTGGCTACCCAAGGTTTCTGACCTCGACCTGGGCTAAGGCTTCCTGATATTGTGGTGCGCTTGCATTCATCAATTGAGGTGGTTGGGTTGGGCAGCATTACATTTCAATTCACGTTTCCGGAGGAACACGCATTGCGAACGGCTGCACTCGCCCTTCTGGTCGCAGGTCTTGTTACTTCCGTATCGGCGCAGAGACACCAAGCCAGCCCCGACTCCGAGGCTGCTCAAGGCCAGGCGGAATCACAAAAAAAGCAAACGCCTGGAGAGCCCATTCCTGAAGCTGAGCTGGACAGTGGCGAATCCCAGGATCCATGGAAGGGTCTGCAGTACCGCTTGGTCGGCCCATTTCGTGGCGGGAGAGTGGTCGCGGTCGCCGGGGTCGTCGGTCAAAATGACGTTTATTATTTCGGCGCAGTTGCCGGAGGTGTCTGGAAGACCACCGACGGCGGTCTGAACTGGAAACCTGTCTTCGACAAGACGAAGGGCGCATCACCCTCCATCGGCGCTATCGCGGTGTCCGAATCGGACCCGAATGTTATCTATGTCGGAACAGGGGAAGCATGCATCCGCGGCAACATCGTTGGTGGCAATGGCGTATACAAGTCGATCGATGCCGGCGCAACCTGGAAATTTGTGGGCTTGCGCAATACCCATGCCATCGGCCGCTTGATCGTCAATCCAAGGAATCCTGACATCGCCTTCGTCGCAGCACTGGGCCATCCCTTTGCCGATAACGAAGAGCGTGGGATCTTCCGCACACAGGACGGGGGCAAGACCTGGCAGAAGGTTCTCTACAAGGATGCCAAAACCGGAGGCATCGATGTCGTTTTTGATCCTACCAATGCCAATATTCTGTATGCAGCACTCTGGCAAGCGCGGCGCACGCCGTGGAGCCTCGACAGCGGCGGCCCGGGAAGCGGCCTCTACAAGTCGGTCGATGGGGGTTCCACCTGGAAGGAACTTAAAGGACATGGCCTGCCCGAAGCCGTCATAGGCCGCATCGGGGTGACAGTCTCTGGCGCTAATCCCAATCGCGTGTGGGCGGTTGTCGAAGCTGACAAGGGTGGAATTTATCGCTCCGACGACAGTGGCGAAACCTGGCGCCTGATGACAGATGACCATCGTTTTCGCCAGCGAGCCTGGTACTATTCGCACATTTTCGCTGACCCAAAATCAGCCGACACGGTTTACATACTGAATACGGCTCTGTATCGATCCAATGATGGCGGCAAGACATTTAGCCGGTTGCGTGAACCCCACGGAGATAACCACGCTTTGTGGATCGATCCCGAAAATCCCAAGCGCCTTATCAATGGAAACGACGGTGGCGCCATCGTCTCAACGAACGGAGGGGAAAGCTGGAGCAGCGTGTACAACCAGCCTACAGCCCAGTTCTACCACGTCAGCACCGACAACCGGTTCCCTTACTACATTTATGGCGCGCAGCAGGACAACACTACGGTTGGAATCGCCAGTGCAGGTCCGGGGGGTGCCATCGACCGCTCAGACTGGTACGACGTGGGAGGCGGGGAGAGCGGTTATGTTGCTGCGGATCTGACTGACCCGCTGATCGTGTACGCCGGTTCTTACGGAGGCGAGATCACGCGATACGACCACCGCACCCATGAGCGACAGTCGCTGGATCCCTGGCCGGTGAATCCCATCGGATGGGCTGCGGCTGACGTCAAACATCGCTTCCAGTGGACGGAACCGATCGTCTTTTCGCCACACGATCCCAAAACACTGTACTTCGCGGGCGAGGTGTTGTTCAAGACGACCGATGCGGGAAGGAGTTGGACGATCATCAGCCCGGATCTGACGCGCAACGATAAATCCAAGCAAGCGTCGTCTGGCGGACCGATCACCAAAGACAACACCGGCGTAGAAGTCTACGACACGATTTTCTCCGTGGTGGAATCGCCAGTGCAGAAGGACTTAATTTGGGCCGGAAGCGATGACGGATTGGTTCATATCACCCGCGATGGTGGCCAGCACTGGGAAAACGTCACGCCCAAGGCGATGCCGGAATGGGGCACGGTAAGCATGATCGAATCCTCTCCCCGGGATCCCGGCACCGCTTATATTGCCCTAGAACGCCACAAGATGGATGACTTTGCGCCTTACATTTTTAAGACGATTGACTTCGGCAAGACCTGGACGAAGCTGGTGGCGGGCATTCCCGCCGACAATTACGTGCACGCGGTGCGGGTCGACCCGCGGCGTCCTGGCTTGCTCTTCGCCGGAACCGAGAAGGGTGTATACATTTCATTCGATGATGGCGGCCACTGGCAGTCGCTGCAACTCAATCTGCCGGCTGCGCCGGTGAATGACCTGGTCATCAAGAACAAGGATCTTGTGGTTGCAACTCATGGTCGCAGCTTCTGGGTGCTGGATGATATCAGCCCGATGGAGCAATACAACGATTCGATCCCGCAACAGGAAGCCCACCTGTTTACGCCGGCGGCGACCAGCCATACGGTTTTTCGGAGTACGCCTTTTGGCGGCGCGCAGGGGAATGTCGGAAAGAATCCCCCGGCTGGAGCCGTCATTTACTATTGGCTGAAGACTTCGCTCAAGACGCCGGACAAGAAAGCAGCTTCCGGGTCAAGCAGTGAGGAGTCGCAGGCGACAGCGGAGGCGGGGAAAGGCGAAGGAGAAAAATCCGAAGCCCCGAAGATTACGCTGGAGATCCTTGATTCCTCCGGAAAAGTGATCCGCAAGTTTCCCAAGAAAGAGGAGCCGCCAGACGAAGAGGAAGACTTCTTTAATCGCGACGCGGCGAGCGGTAGCCTGCCAGCAGAAGCCGGCCTGAACCGCTTCGTCTGGGACCTGCGCTATGAAGGAGCAACGAGAGTCGCACACGCTCCTTTGTGGGGTGGAAACACAAATGGTCCGGTTGCGCTGCCGGGTAACTACCAGGTGCGACTGACGGTGCTGGGCAAGGCGTACACCGCGCTCCTGGAGATCACGGCCGATCCGCGGTTGAACGTCAGCCAGGACGACCTTGCCAAACAGTTTGATCTGCTGCTCAAGATCCGCGACAAGGTAACGGAGACCGACGATGCCATCATTCAAATTCGCGATCTCCGGGAGCAAATCAATAGCGTAAACAAGCGCATTGGCGAAGATCCAAAACAGAAGGTTATTGTCGATGCGGGAAAGTCACTGAACAAGAAAATGACCGAAGTTGAAGAAGCGCTTATTCAGACCAAGGCCAAGAGCGGTCAGGACGTGCTCAATTTCCCCGTTCGTCTAAACAATGATCTGGTCGCTCTGGGCGGAGTGGTAGGAAGCGCCGACGCGGCTCCGACGAAACAGTCCTACGAAGTGTTCGACTTGCTCAACAAAGAAGTCAATGAACAGTTGGCGAGATGGCAGGCCATCGTGGCGAACGACGTTGTGTCTTACAACAACCTGGTAAGGCAGCAGGAGCTTCCCACGCTGAAGGTGACCGAGCCAGAAACGGTAAAACCCGGAGGATTGTAAGAAGCGAAGTCGACCTGGTCACAACCCAAGTGTCGATCCACGCGATGTTCGCATGAGTGGGGTTCGGAGCCATTCAACAGATCAAACCTGAGCCGATATCGCGGCGCTCGGACCCGGAGGCGAAATCCCGAACGCGAGGTGCAACCATTCGCTCCGGAAATAAAAGTTCTTGGGTCGCCGCCGCATGCTACAGCGCCGCTGCGTCGCTTGCATAAGGAGCAGATCAATATGTCAGAGACAGAGCGTTTTGAGGTGTTAGTCATAGGCAGCGGAGAAGCCGGAAAGTACCTGGGCTGGACGATGGCTAAGGCTGGTCATCGTACCGCTGTCGTAGAGCGTAGCCTGGTTGGCGGATCCTGTCCAATATCGCCTGTCTCCCGAGTAAAAACCTTATTCGCAGGGCCGCGGTCGCGTCTCTTGCGCGGCAGGGAGCCGAATTCGGTTTCTCGAAATCGGGTCGCTTGCCGTAAACATGGCGGGCGTGCAGCGTCGTAAGAAGAAAATGGTTGAGGACCTGATTCAAGTCCATCTCGACCGCTACAAGACCAGCGGAGCAGAACTGATCATGGGGACAGCCCGGTTCATCGGTCCGAGAACTGTTGAAGTCTCGCTCGCTGGCGGTGGGACGCGGGTCGTCGCCGGGGACGGTGTATTTCTAAATCTGGGCACGCCGGCCGCGATGCCTGACATTCCTGGTCTTGTGGCGTCACAACCAATGACACATGTGGAAGCTCTGGACCTCGACCGCTTGCCCGATCACCTCATTGTGCTCGGTGGTGGATATGTTGGCCTGGAGTTGGCGCAAGCCATGCATCGCTTCGGGGCGCATGTGACGGTAATTGAGAGGGGAGACCAGGTTGCCAGTCGCGAGGATGCCGACATAGGTGCCGGGTTGTTGGAGTTGTTCCAATCTGAAGGAATTGATGTCCTTCTACGAACACGAGTCCGCTCTGTCGAGGGCCGTTCCGGACAGCACATCCGAGTGGAGGTCGAAAACAGCAGCGGTGAGCAGGTACTGGAAGCTTCAGATCTTCTTGTCGCCGTGGGCCGAATACCAAATACCGACGGAATCGGACTTCAGCAAGCCGGGATTGAGCTGAATAGCGAGGGATTTGTAAAGGTCAACGAGCGCCTTGAAACCAGCGCCCCAAATGTCTGGGCGATGGGAGATTGCGCGGGCAGCCCGTTTTTCACCCACGTTGCTTTCGACGATTTCCGAATTGTCCGCGACAATTTGAACGGTGGCCATCGAACTACGTGAAATCGGCTTGTGCCCTTCTGCATATTCACCGACCCCGAACTCGCCCGCGTGGGGATGAACGAATCCGAAGCCAAGGCTCGCGGTATCGAATATCGGCTGGTCAAACTCCCTCTAGCGGCAGTTTTGCGTACCCGGACTCTTTCCGAGCCGCGCGGCTTCATGAAGCTGCTAATCGATGCCTACACCTTCCTGCGGGACGCTATCTTCACGCACCCTACGATCGCGGAAGGGCTGACGGTGCTATTAGCAAACGTGCCCGCTAAACAGGCACAAATAGCCGCTTGAGTGGTTGGAGGCATGGTAGCCTGTCTTGGTGGCAAGGGAAGCAGCCAGCGAGGTGCTTTCGCTCGAAGGACGTGAAGTCCGCATAACCCATCCTGACAAGCTGTATTTTTCATCACAGGCACGAATCTCGAAACTCGATCTCGTACGCTACTATCTTTCGGTTGCGCCGGGCGCGCTCGGTGGAATCCAGGATCGCCCGATTGTCCTCAAGCGCTTCGTCAACGGCGCCGAGTCAGACGCGTTTTATCAAAAGCGTGCACCCGTCGACCGGCCCCCGTGGCTGCGAACCGTCACGCTGTCATTTCCCTCAGGCCGAACTGCGGAAGAGATCGTGGTCGATGACACGGCTGGACTGGCCTGGATCATCAATCTGGGTTGCATCGAACTACACCCGCACCCGGTCCGCTCCGCCGATCTTGAGCACCCTGACGAATTGCGGATCGATCTCGATCCGGTTCCGGGTGTCAGTTGGGCGGATGTCTGTCGTGTCGCTCTCGAGGTGCAGGGGCTGCTCGAGGAAGTAGGGCTTCGCGGCTGGCCGAAGACCAGCGGTTCACGGGGCATGCATGTAAATGTGCGTATTGAACCGCGCTGGGCGTTCACCGAGGTACGGCGCGCGGCGGTCGCGCTGTCGCGCGCTGTGGAGCGGAGGGTGCCTGCCCTGGCCAGTTCGAAATGGTGGAAAGAGGAGCGTCACGGCGTGTTCCTGGACTACAACCAGAATGCAAAAGACCGGACCACCTGCTCTGCATACTCGGTACGCCCGCTTCCCGACGCCCGTGTCTCGACTCCACTTCACTGGCAGGAGGTCCCGGACTGTGATCCGGCCGACTTCACGATATTCACGATTCCCGAGCGCTTCGCGAAAATCGGCAATCCCCACGCGGGGATCGATGCTGCCCCCGGTCCGCTTGAAAAATTGCTCGAGCTTGCGGAGAAAGACGAAGCTGCCGGTCTCGGCGATGCACCCTGGCCGCCGCACTTTCGCAAGATGGAAGGAGAAGCACCTCGAGTGGCGCCATCCCGCGCTAAATCAGTTGCAAAAAATTCGCGGGTGAAGATGCCGCTCATCGTTGTTGCGAACTCTCCCGACAAGGGAGCCGCGTTGGTAGGCCTCGAAAGGTGGAAGGGGAAACATGCCCAGATACTCCATTTCCTTGCGATAGACGATGTGCTCGTTGACTCTATGCGAGGCAGGTCATCGACCTGGACCCGTATCCGGGTCAACCTGCGTCACGTGCCAGAAGTGCTTCGGCCGCCGCAAGAAATTCCCGACCCTGATGATGATCCCACGCGTGAATGGCGCAAGAAAAAACCGACGAAAGAGAATACATAAGGAGCTGGCAAACTTAGCGACCGTGTGGGAAAATCGCGGCCAGTTCTTGCGGGGGAACGACCTCGAGCTGGGCATAGGTGCAATCCCCCGGCTTTTTGTCGTTTCGCCACCTGCGGAACTGTGCCGTGTGACGAAAGCGGCTTCCTTGCATATGGTCGTAGGCGACTTCCACCACCAGCTCGGGTCGCAGTGGTTCCCATGATAAGTCCTTACCTTGACTCCAGCGGCTTTGGCCACCCGGCATGCGACTGACGGCTTCACCGTTCGCGGTTCCCTGGTCCGCCCAATACTTCCACGGGTGACCCACCAGCGCGGCTGTCCGGTACGGTTTAAGGAATTCTGCGAGTTCTCTTCGTTTCTGAGAGCTGAAGCTCGCGCACACCCCTACATGTTGCAAAACACCGGTATCGTCGAAAAGGCCGAGCAGCAATGAGCCGACGAGGGTGCGATCACCTTTCTTGTGCCAACGAAATCCTGCAACCACACAATCGCAGTCGCGTTCGTGTTTGACCTTGAGCATTACGCGTTTGTTTGGCTCATAAGTTCCTAAAATCGGCTTGGCGATAACGCCGTCCAGGCCCGCGCCCTCAAAACGACGAAACCAGTCCGAGGCGATGTTGCGATCATCCGTAGCCGGTGTTATGTGGATGGGCGGCGGCGCCGATGAAATCAGCGATTCCAACTCGCGGCGCCGGGTTTCGAAAGGCTCTCCCCGGAGATCCCACTCTGCCCTGCAAAGCAGGTCGAAGAAGACGAATGAGGACGGAGTTTTTCGGGACAGAAGATTCACCCGTGACGCGGCTGGATGCAAGCGGAGCTGCAGGGCGTCGAAGTCGAGTGCATTATTCTTCACGATGACAATCTCTCCGTCGAGGACGCAGCGAGGAGGCAGTGCTGTGCGTAAGGGCTCCAACAACTCAGGAAAGTAGCGGTTTAGCGGTTTTTCGTCGCGGCTCTGGATCAGAATCTCATCCCCGTCGCGAAAGACCAGCGCGCGAAACCCATCCCACTTCGGTTCGAAAACCCAGACTCCATCGGCGGGTAATTCCGTCACTCGCTTGGCAAGCATCGGCAATAACGGCGGGTTCACTGGAAGGTGCACGCCTCATGGTATACCGTGCCCTACCTCGAAGAATACCGTGCCGAATTCAAAATGAGTTCTCCAGACGGTGGTACCTTCAATAAAGCACCACGAACACTTTCATTCCCTCCGAACCGTCAAGCCGCCATTATCCAGCACCAGGAGTTTTTCTTGGGCTCTTCAGGAGCTATCCACCCGGCCCTTGGGCCGGAGCCTGATGACATCCTGGTGACCAAACATCGCGTGAGTGCGTTTGCCGGAACGGATTTGGAGATGCTCCTTCGGGCGAAAGAAATTGAGACGATTGTACTGTTCGGCATCGCAACCAGCGGCGTCGTGCTCTCGACCTTGCTGCAGGCCGGCGACGCTGATTACCGGATCGTTGTGATCGCCGATTGTTGTGCCGATCAGGATGAGGAACTTCATGAGGACCCGACTGTCACGGTAGATCCTCGCTGGGTAGCGGCCTTGAGGGACTACCTAGGTGGCCGAGCTAACCTGCGGGAGCTTCTGGAAACCTCACCCGGCTGTTTCCGAAACAAGCGGAAGTCATAGCGGCAGGTGATTTCTTGAAGGCAGTGCAATCGGGTTCATTGGATACTTCAGATCTTGAAGCGCTTACGCGCTTTGTAAAAACGCAAGCAGCTAGTCCGAAGACTCAAGTTCGATATTCGCCCCGTTCGTTGGTCATTGTGTGCGGAAGCTTCGCGGCAATCTCACATTCATAAGCATTGCTGCCAGGCTGATTCTGTTGGCAGCCCGAGCTTCACGAATCTATGGCGATTCCGGGGTTGTCATCCCGCTGTCGCCGTGGTTAGCAGCAGCAGACAAGCGGACACTAGTCTTGACTTAGAGCAGGGTGCTAGCACAGCCCCCGCTGGCAATGTCGAGAATGCTGTTGGGATTAGCTCATTCAGCAGAGTTCGAATTCTCATCGCCCTTTGCGCCGCACCTGTTCCTAGCGAGCGAGACTCGTGCTCGCAGCAGTTCAATGTCGCCGCACTAACACCTCACTGACCGGCGTTTGTCAGGTAACGGCACCTGTCGGCAAAGCCCAACCTTCCGGCTCGAAGAAGGGCATGCAGGCGGCCTCCGGATCGAGCAGTTCCGCGGCCAGTACCGCAACTCCCACCTCTCCCTTGTAGAGGCTCTCAGGGGTTAGCTTCAGGGCCACGTAACTATTCGTGTCCCACAAAGCAGCACGCACAGCCAGCTTACTGGCCCGCTCTAACCAGATGGCTTCTCTGGTGTACTTGTAGAAGTTCAACAGTCCGTATGCACGTCCTGCCAGGCCGCAGCAGAGGTTGCTTATCAAGTCCGCGGCTTCCCACGTGTGCCAGGCGGCCCTTTCCGCAAGGCGCAGGTACGCATCGTCATGAAAGATGCTGTGCGCAATTGTCCACAGGAAAATGTGCCCTGCGGTGCCGTTACACCAACCTGACAAGTAGCTCGGCGCGGCACCTTGTCTGCCTTGGGGAAGGACCGAGGGCCAGCGAACGCCCCGGTCCGAGGGCTCGGCACACTCACACAGCTGTTGCAGGCGCTCCCCGAAATGAAGCGGCAACTCCGCACCTGACGACCTGCGCCAATTAAGTGCGGCGTACAGGATCCCCGCCCAGCCATGTGCAATCCCGAGATAGGTGATGGCCTTGCCCTCGCGGACAGGAGGCTGCTTGTCGATCTCCTGCCACACTGAATTCATCGTGCGAGTACCGAACTCGATGAGGGGATCTGGCTTCGGTGAGGTGCCGTCTCCCAAAGTGTCGAGCAGCAGCGAACTGACCAGCAGGGTGCCGGAGCGGCCCAGGACCAAGTCGAGATTATCGCATGGTCTCTGCGAGGTCACCATGAAGCCTTGGAGCGCAGCGGCTTGCGCGGTGGCGTCGCACATTGCGTGACTCACCAGCGCCTGCACGGCATGAATCCCGCTTAAAGTGTGATAAGGCGAAATCTGTCCGATGATCTCCGGTGTGATCTCGATGTCGGAGTTATAGTAACTGTCTCCGTTATCCGGGTCAGAGGCAGCCCGGCGACACCAGACATCAGCCAGCGACAGCAGAGCCCCGTTCTGGCGGCTACAGGCGATACGATACAGCGCATACGCGATTCCGGCGGCGCCGTAAGTCAAAGAGGCCGTTGGAGCAGTGCCCAACCCGGAATGCACAAGATTACCCGAGAATCCGACGCGCGCTAAGGAGCGATCCAGCACCCGATCCAAAACTGCCGGATCCGCGGCAGGAGTTCCGAGCAGCCAACCTCCATCGGGCATTTCCACTTCACTGAGAGCATCGGCAAACTCCCGAACGGATGCAAAGCGAACGACCGAATCCTTGCTGAGTGCCTTGTTGAGGATCCCCTCTATTTGAGGCCAGCAAGCCACGCCCCGCTGCGCGAACGGTAAGGGTTGGGCTTCCAGAATCTGGCGCAGCATCTCATTTTTCGTGAGGGAGAAGTCCACGTAGTGGGTACCGGTGATTAAGGAAAATAACAACGCGGCTAGTGCGTATTGCTCTCCTAGCTCGGTTGCAAATGGAGGATGGAGGCCTTTGAGAACCGCAGCTGCGTATTCCGGCTCGAAGAAAAACCCGATACCTCCTCGTGAAGGTTCGCCGAATTGCCGATTCACGTCCTCGTGACGGGCAAGACCGAAATCCACCAGCTTGACCCGGCTCGATTCGTCCACGAGGATGTTACGGGGATGAATGTCGGAGTGGAGCACTCCCTGCTCGTGCAGGTCCGAGTACGTACGGAGAATCCGACAACACAAATTCAGAAGCTTCTGTTGAGCCTCTGCGCTGCGAGCCTGATGCAGTTGGCTGGCGGCGGTGCTGGCATCAACGCCATCGCACCATTCCAGGAGAAGATACGGGCGGGTTTTCCAGACCCCAGCATCCAGCAAGGCAGGGCTAACAGTACCCGCTAAGTGCCGGAGGATCGCAGCCTCACGATCAAACATCCGGCAGCTTTCGGGAGAAGACCCGGGTCGCAGCACCTTGAGTGCGGCAATGGTGCCCACAGGCCGACGAACTCGATAGATCTCGCTGTCTTCAAGGGCTTGCAGGCACTGCAGTACTTCACAACCGACGGGCATCGTGCCAGGCAGGAAGGATGCTCGTATTTCCTCGGCTTCTACTGAATCCGGTGGCAACAGCAGCCGCGACTCAATCAGTTGCATGAGCATCGGAAGCGCTTCCTCCAGCGTACGCTCCGGAGCACGACCCACCGACCGGCTGTAATGCGCGATGGCTTCAGCAATTGTCTTTGGGACCTCGAATTCCTTGAGCAGCGCCGCAGATTGTGGGTCGAGGATGCGGGAAGGGGTTCGAGATTGCGGCCGTGAAATTGCGACGTCACCATCGCGCGCGTCCACCTGCTCGCGCAATCTGGCTGGCAGGTCTTCGACTGGGGTCAGGACAATGCCTTTGGGCAGGACCCAAGGATCGGTGATCCTCATGGCCGCTGATTCTCCGTTCCGACACTATGGTTCCATTCAGTGCCAGCGGGCGTCCAGGTGACTGTGTCAATTCCCTCGAACTGGAGCCGCCACAGGGCAAACTGCCACGGCTCTAGACTTGCGCCATCCTTCTTACCAGCCGCGATCAACGCCACGGCGAGACGGTTGGTCACCCAAAGTCGCCAACTCTCGCGGCCTATCCACGGGAGCACCTGATCATCGGCAGGCGGATCGACTCCCCAAGACAGCAATCCTTCGCCGGCCAGTTCCGCGGTAAATGGAACGCCCTGTGCCGCGCATCCCTCTAGCTCATGTTTTAATTCTTCTGTTGCTTCCAGTAGCTCGCTGTAGCTGCCGAAATATGCCACCATCTTGTCGGGGCGCAGCAATCCGGGTGCGTCCTTGCCGACCTTGAAATAACGCACTCGAGTCCGGCTGAGCGCACTGAGAAGTGCGGGAAAGACCGCCGGCAGCTGATCAGGTCTCGGACTGATATACAGCTTGCACGCGATTGTTGGACCGTCCCCGAAAGAACTCCGCGAGCCAACGCGGCGCGACTGCCAGACCAGCCATCCGTCGTTAGAAATGAGGTTCGTTACCCTCGACCACTCGCGGTCAAGCGATTCGCGGACGCGGCCCTCCCGTATTCCCAGATAATTGGCAACTGCGTCCGCATCGTGCAGGGTTCGGCTCCAATAAGGAGAGAGCGGTACACGATTGTAACCGTAGAGACGGCTGGAGAGCGCCATGGGATCGGTCAAGTCCATACTCTGCCCGTAACGAAGCGCATCCAGCGAAAGCCGCGCCAGAATTCCCCGCGCGGAAGATGTGGCGCTCGATTCTGCATCGCCCGCGTAGATGAGCGACGCAGCCTCGGATCCAGACAGATATTTGCCGTCCCGTTGAAGAGCCAGCACGCCATCCAGCACGAGGCGCGTGATCTCCTGGTTGCATCCGTCTCCCAGGGTCGCTCGGACGTATTCGGGCAGGGGGCCGGGTTTCTGAAGTGTGAGGAAAAGCAGAGCGGTGTCTCGCGAAACCGATTTCACACCCAAACCGGAGTTCTCGAGCGGGCGAAGAACCCCGTAGAAGTCGGGATCTTTCAAGAGATCTTTCAGCAGCTCGCGCTGGTTCGCGGGTAGTCGGTCGAACAACACTAATTCATACTTGGGATTTGCAGCGAAAACCGATTCCAGGATGCTATGGGAACGATTGAACATTAGGAGATTGTCTAGAACAGCCTGAATAGGAGAATGCTGAGCGGACACTGTCTCACGAGGGCATCCGCTCAGGTTAGTCCGGGGGTCATACCATCAGCCACGCCGCAAGGGCACGGAGGCCCCGCCAAGAGTCTATTTCTTCCTGTCTTTTGCGGACTTAGCAGGCGCCTCCGCCAATTTTTTTTCGCGCTGCTCCACTTCCTTAAGAGCATTTTGAAGCTGGGCCTTGATTTCTTCCAGTACTTCGCGGTCCATACCCTTGAATAGGAGCGTGGGGTCTTCCGTACCAGCGCAATAAATGGTTCCACCGCAGGTCACAATGGACCCGGCGAAGCACGTGTAGGTGCCGAGGTTGCATGGGACGATTGTTGTTGTGTGCAGGCTGGGATGGCAGAGCATCACAGTGTGATAGGTGCAACCGCAAGTGGGAGGTAAAATGCTGGGATGGCAGCCCCACTGCTCTGGTGAAGCCTTCGTAATATCGACCATCAATTCCTTGATGTCGAAAGCCATATTTTATCCGCCTTTCTCCGCGTCGGACGGAACACAATCCTCCGGACGGTCGCACTATAACTCCTATTTCCTAAGCATGCAAAGAATTTCCAGAAGGTGCATAAGCGCTCTCCCAGCAAAGGAAACGAGCGGAATAACAAGGGGAACACCGGTTTACGGCTCTTCCCAGTCGAGGGCGTAAACCCCCTGGGTTCCGATATCGCGAAGCAGCAGAGGCGAATCGTCTGGCGTGATTGCCAGTCCAGTCGACAGGTTGCCGGTATAGGGAAAATCGCTCAGGTCTACCACTCGTTCGATCCTCCGGTCGCTGAGGCGAATGCGAAGCACGGCGCCCGATCCACTGCTGTCGAGAATATAAAGGTACTGTCCGTCCTTCGACCAATTCGGCCAACCCAACGTGCCCTTGGCAATCTCAGTCCACTTTTGGGTCTGGAACTCGAACACGAAGAGAACCTTCGCGTCAGACGATACCGCAGCAATGTACTTTCCGTCGGGAGACCAGCGAGGCTGGAACAGGCCTTCCGAACCAGCCAGCGTTGATACTTGGCGGGTAGACAACTCGAAGCTGCGAATCACCGATGTAGCGTTATAGGGCGCGCCGCCAAAGACGATCCTGGTTCCGTCCGGCGACCAGTTCGGGTCCCATTGCGGCTGTGGATCGTCAGGTATCACCGGCTGGGGTGTACCTCCCTCGGGTGAGACCTCATAGATTCTGGAAGGTCGGTCTGCGATGTTCTCGAAGAACACGATCCTCTTACCGTCAGGCGACCAGCGAGGCAGCATGGCGTATTCCGGTGGATAGGTCAGTTGCAACCGCTGGGTCCCGTCCGCTTTGCTGCGCCAGAGGGTACCCCCGGGATAGGACACGTACGCGACCCATTGGCCATCCCTGGAGAAGGCCACGTACTCGGCCGAGATGCCTCCGAGAAACGGTGCGAACTGGCCAGACCTTGCGTCGAAGCGTGTCAACTCGCCCCGGGACATCCGGCCGACTACGAAGAGCATTTTGCCATTCTTGCCGGGAAGGGGAGAGGTCAGCCACAGAGGAGTGGATGTCAATTGGATAGGCTTCGGACCTGAGCGAAACAGACGAGTGTTTCTTGGGAGGGCCCAGATTTGCCCACGTGACGTGAAGACAAAGTACTTTCCGTCGGCTGTCCACCGGCCGCAGCACTCCGAGTTCGGTGGCTTGTTCCAACCGGGAAGCAAGCGATGCGGGTTTGTGCCATCCAGTGAGACTTCCCAAAGAAAGCGTGAGCCGTCAGTAGGGTTCTGGACATCGAAACGCAAATGGCTTCCGTCAGGGGACCAGGAGGCATGGTAGATAAGGTCAGAGTCTCGCATCCTGACCAACCTGCGGTTATCGGTGCCGTCCGCCTTTGCCAGGAACAATTCGTTCCCGTTGCAGTAAGCAAGCATCTTGCCGTCAGGCGACCAGGTACCGTCGATTCCCACAAGGTCGCCCAAGCGGCGGGGAGAACCGCCCAGCACAGGCAGGCTCCAGAGCGGTCCCCTGTCCGGATTGCCCTGCGAATCCACAACGAGGAGTTCGGACCCGTCCGGCGAGACGTCAGCAGCCTCCATGTTGGGAGATGGCGTCGGAATCTTGGTAGGGTCCCCGCCCGAAACTGAGATTTGCGCGATACTGCGGGAAGCGTACGCACCATAACTGAGGTAAAGCCTCGAACCGTCGGTTCCAGCTAACCACTTGTGCTTGCCATCGATCGTAAGCTGCACGTAATTGGAGACCCTGGGAACAGGTTCGGGCATGAGCAAATGAGCCAGTACCACAGCACCGAGCACTGTCGCCAGCGATGCTCCGCCGACCGTAAACCACGTACGATTGGTCTTCGGCTTGACCCGCGCGTGGGCTGCAGAGGGTGACGAGGTTGCCGAGTCAGATAGTGCTTCCAGGGCGAAAACCAAATCGTGTGCGGAGTACCACCTCTGCTCAGGATCCTTCTCCAGGCAACGCTTTACGACTCTTTGCAGCCCCGCAGGCGTATCCGGCGCAAATTGCGCGATAGGAGGCGGATCCTCCTTCAGAATTGCCGTCATCGTTTCCGCCGACGTAGCCTCGTGAAACGTCCGCTTCCCCGTCACCATCTCGTAGAGGATTGCCCCCAGCGCAAAGATGTCAGAGCGGTGGTCAGCTGTTCGTCCGCGCACCTGTTCGGGAGACATGTAGCCAACTGTTCCCAACACATGCCCGGGGTTCGTTTCCTGTCGGACGGTCACCGTCGAACTGTTCTCGCTTGAGGCCTTCCCGGGCTCGAGTTTGGCTAAACCAAAATCCAGGATTTTCACCCGGCCGTCTCTCATGATGAAGAGGTTATCCGGCTTGAGATCGCGATGAATGATTCCGGCGTCGTGTGCGGCAGCTAGTCCGCGAGAAGCGTTTACGCCTACCTCAAGCACCTCCTGGACTCGCATTGGACCAAGACGAAGCCGCTTGCGCAAAGTTTCACCTTCCAACAACTCGGTGACAATGTAGGGAGAACCGTCGTGCTGGCCGACGTGAAAGATCGAAACAATATTGGGATGATTAAGGGCGGCGGCAGCCTGAGCTTCCAACCGAAAACGGCGGAGTCGATCTGGATCGTGCGCCCAGTACGCGGGGAGCACCTTAATAGCGACATCACGCTTCAGCATGGTGTCGCGGGCGCGATACACCTCGCCCATACCTCCCGCTCCGAGGGGCGCGATGATTTCATAGGAATCCAGCCTGGATCCCCTTACAAGTGGCATAACGTTGGCGGGATTATACCCTGAGTCACACGACTTTATCGCGAGCCGCAAGCTCATTTCGGCTGGTGTCGCCAAAGTCGGGTATGGTGCAGGCAAGGCCTGGATGGTCGAAGCCAGCGGCGAGATCGAGGCGCGGTACGGCGGTTTGAGTGATGACGAGAAGGAGAGAGTTCAACATATGCGGCAAAAGGGTGACAAAGCGAAAGCCTTCGCCGCACAAGAACTTTGGAGCTGGGCCACCGCGACTTCCCACTATCGACGCGCAGTCCGTATTTTTCTTCCCTATGTTCCGACCCGCGTTTCATTCAGTTCGTTAACCGCTATCACAGCCAACAGCAGTAATTCTCTCGGCTCTTGAGTTGAACGGTCGCGGGCACCGATGCCGACGGCCCGCGTGCGACCGCCGGCGCCCCTCAAGGAGCCTCTCTGAAACAGCCCCCAGCGCGTTTGTACTTGACGTCCGCACATCGTTTGAAGTCCAATCTGCGCGCTGGCAAGGAGGCCCTGCGATGAGGCTAATGCGTGTTGCTGCTGTGGTCCTGGTTTTGGGAGGACTTTCGGTCGCAATATCGGGTCCGAATGACCGTGAGCTTACAGATCCGAAGTCGGTTACTTCCGCGACAAACCCCGATGCGAAACCCGTGCCTGTCGAAGACCTTTATGTAACCCGCCTCATCGACAGTGCGGTTCTCTCGCCGGACGGGGCCGACGTGGCGTTGACAACTAATCTAACCGGACGAACCAATCTCTGGAAGCTATCGGCTGCCGGCTCGTGGCCCGTGCAGCTTGTGAACTCGGACGACCGACAGGCGGAGCCCATGTGGTCTCCCGACAGCCGGTGGGTCGCCTATTCTCAGGACAAGGGCGGAAACGAGCTATGGGACATCTACCTCATCTCGCGCGAGGGCGGATCGCCAATCAATTTGACCGGCACGCCCGACATTCGTGAGCAGCACCCGGTGTGGTCGCATGACGGCAAGCTGATAGCCTGCGCCTACAAGCCCAAGCAGGCGCCGTCTTATGATTTGGCGGTCATTGACGTGGCGACCCACAATCTGCGAAAGCTCACGGAAGAGAAGGACCCGCAACAGAATTGGGATGTAATCGCTTTCAGCCCCGACAACAAGGTCCTTTACGCCAACCGAACCAGCGTGGGCTTTGACGATGGCGACGTCTATGCTGTGGATGTCGGGAGCGGACAACAAACCACTCTGACACGACACGAGGGCAAGCAACTGAACATCGGTTCGGACATTTCGCCCGACGGCTTGACCGTATTGATGACGTCCAATCAGAAGGGGGGTTATCTAAACCTGGCGATCCTGGACGTAGCCTCTAAGAAGCTTAAGTGGATTACCGACACACAGTGGGAAGTTCAGGCCGGTGCCTTCTCGCCGGACGGCAGTCGCTTCACGTATTCCATCAATGTCGATGGGCGCAGCGAACTCTATCTCGGGGACCGGCAAGGCAAAGCGAGCAAATTGAACTTGCCCCCAGGCCTTAACACCACATTCGCACAACCGTTTTCATCGGATGGACGCTCGTTGCTGATTGAGCACGAGGCGATGAATACCCCCAACGATCTTTGGATATACGATGTCGAAACGCGGCGCGCCCGGCAATTGACGCATATGGCTGTGGCCAGCCTCACGCCGCAGAACTTGCCGCCATCGGAGCTGGTGCACTACAAAACGTTCGACGGAAAAACCATCACTGCGCTCCTGCGTATGCCATTTAACCTGAAACGAGACGGCAGTAATCCCGCCATTCTGTTTCCGCACGGTGGTCCCACCGGGCAGACCACCGATGGCTGGAGCCGTTGGTCGAACGCCTTGGCCTCGCGAGGATATATCGTGCTAATGCCTAATCCCCGCGGTTCCACCGGATACGGCATGGACTTTCAGCGCGCCAACTACCAGGACCTGGGCGGGGGAGACATGAAGGATGAGTTGTGCGGACTGGACTGGTTGTTGAGCACCGGTTACGTTGATCCTCAAAAGGTTGGCGTTTTCGGTGGTTCCTACGGAGGATTCATGACCCTGATGCTCGTAGCCAGGGAGCCGGGGAAGTTTGCTGCCGCCGTCGACATGTTCGGTCCATTGGACTGGTACACGATGCTGAAGAATTCTGATCCCCTGTTGAACCAGTACCTGCGCAATCTGCTTGGAGACCCTGAGAAGGATCGGAAAGTCTACGAAGACGATTCTCCTATTAAGTACGTCCAGAACATCCAGGCGCCGCTGCTCGTGCTGCAAGGAGACAACGATCCCCGCGTACCCAAGGAGGAGACCGAACAACTGGTGAAGATGCTGAAGAAAAAAGGGAACATCGTGGAAGTCGTCTATTATCCTGACGAGGGCCACGGGTTCGACAAGCTTGAGCATCAGATCGACGCCGCGCGACGCATCGTAGCATGGTTCGACAAGTACTTGAGCAAGGCCCCAGCCGCTTCTGATGGAGACAACTTAGAGCGCGCACCACACACCCGCTAGCGTCCAGCTTACCGATGCAGCTGGAACACCCGCAAGCGCGCACGGCGCATGCGCACCGTCTGATCTCGCACGACCGAACAGCAGAAGTGGAATCTCTCCTGCGACCGATCAGTCTCAAAAAACCATCCATACGGTAAACCAGACGGAAGCGCCCGCCAAAAACGCATCATGCGGTGCATCCCGGCCGGCCAAAACCCGTTGCTTGGGGCCAATGCCTTTACATGCCTTGACACGCATATGCTCCTTGGAGTATATAAAGAGAATGGAATCTGTATTCGAAATCATTGCGGAGCCGAACCGCCGCGCGATACTGAGCCTCCTGGTCTCTTCACAACAGTCGGTTGGAGAGATCGAGCGTCAGCTTCGTATGCCCCAGCCGACCGTGTCAAAGCATCTGCGAGTGCTGCGAGAGGCCGGTTTCGTGGAATCCACGGTGGACGCACAGCGCCGTCTCTACCGGCTGAAGCCAAAACCGCTTCAGGAGGTGGATGCCTGGCTGGCTCCGTTCCGTCAGTTCTGGTCCGCTCACTTAGATGCTCTCGAACGCCACCTCGACCGCATGGATCAGTCAATACCAACGAAGAGGAACACAAGGAGAAGACGACGCGCCCCAGACCGCGAACGTGAAAAAGGAGAAACGAAATGAAAATCAAATTGACCAACGTATACGTGGACGACCAGGACAAGGCCCTACGCTTCTATACGGAGGTACTGGGCTTTGCCAAGAAGGCCGATTTCAGTCAGGGCCCATTTCGGTGGCTGACCGTGGCCTCGCCCGAGGAGGCGGACGGCACTGAGCTGCAGCTGGCGCTGAACGACAACCCCGCGGCCAAAGCGTATCAGCAGGCGATGTATCAACAGGGCCAGCCCGCGGCCATGTTCTTCACCGACGACGTCAAAGGCGACTACGAGCGGATCAAGGCCCGCGGCGCCGAGTTCACGATGCCGCCCACCGACGTGACCGCCTCTACCATTGCGAGGCTGAACGACACCTGCGGCAACCTCATTCAGCTCACCCAGCTGGCACGCTATTCACGCTAAGGAGAAGAAGGTGACCGATCACGAGCAGTACACACCGGGTCCGGCCAGCGGAGCGCAGGTACGAAAGCAGGGAGAGAAGTGGACGCTCACACTTGTCAGAGAACTGCGCCACCCGCCGGAAAAAGTCTGGCAGGCGCTAACCGACCCGACGCACCTGCGCGAGTGGGCTCCCTTTGAAGCCGATGGAAGCCTAGGTACGGCTGGAACCACGGTGAAGCTCACCTGGGTGGGAACGCCCACGCCGCAGGAAACAAGAGTGACGCGAGCCGACGCTCCCAAGCTGCTTGAGTACAACGATATCCGGTGGGAACTCGAAGCCTTTGGTGGGGGCACGCGCCTCAGCCTCTGGCACAACATCGATCGCCGCTTCATCTCATGGGGCGCCGCGGGCTGGCACATCTGCTTCGACGTTCTGGATCGCCTTCTCAGCGGAACTCCCATCGGCCGCATCGTTGGTGGCGAGGCGGTGACGTACGGCGGCTGGCAGCGGCTGAACGCGGAGTACGCCAAGCAGTTCGGCATTGAAACGCCCAAATGGCCGCCTAAGGCGGCTCAAAAGTCGTGAATCGAGGTGGATGAAGCGCGCAAGGGCTCGGCGTTCGGCAACATCCGAAGTGCGCCCGCCCTAAAACTGGTTTGAAGACTTCGGCACCAGCAAGCTCTCCGCGGGCACCGCGACCGTCAGCCTGGATGTGACGTTCGCTCAGACCGTAAACACCAATATGAGCTACCACGTGTTCTTGACCCCCAAAGGGAATTGCCGGGGTCTTTATGTAACCAAAGAAACCTCGCGCGGATTCGAGGTGCGGGAGCTGCGCGGCGGGAAATCAAACGTGCAGTTCGACTATCGCATCTTCGCTCGTCGCAAAGGATTCGAGGCCATTCGCCCGGCGGATATGACAGCAGAACCGAATAGCACTCATGCGAGAACTGGAGTCTCTGAGGCAGCATTTCAGCCAGCAGCCCGGTTTTCCCCCTCCCGCTAACGGTCCGATTTGGGAGATCATCGACCTTGCAGTTGTGGATCTGTTAACGGTGCGGACCTCG
>Ga0306926_10001264_pt1 | contig 24917 bp, 17 predicted proteins | sample flu12Cox44000178_FD_203759 | JGI IMG/M metagenome (GOLD analysis project Ga0306926, IMG submission 203759) | Lab enrichment of tropical soil microbial communities from Luquillo Experimental Forest, Puerto Rico - flux8day.12C.oxic.44.000.178 (v2)... | ecosystem: Environmental > Terrestrial >...
CTTCATTGGCCGCCATACGCGAACGGAGCAAGTTCGGAATGGCAATCGCCGCGATGATCAGAATGATCGCCACGACGATCAACAACTCGATCAGGGAGAAACCCTTTTGATTCTTCTTCACTTTTTCTACTCTCCTGGTGTCTTCTTCTCATTCGTTCCGAGGAACGTAACGCCCTAGCAACATGCAGGGCGAGGACCAACCGGATCGCTTCCCGGCCGCCAGAGCGCGCCGCACCCCCATCCCTCGCTTTTTCACATACTTACGCTGATGACCATCAGGACATAGCGGCCCTGCCGTTAAACCGACAGGCGGGACCAGGATTGGATTGACCTTTTGCGTCCGACGCCAACTGACCGTTTTTGCCCCGGGGATAAGCCAAGCATTTGCGTCGAGAAATTACGGATACGGAACAACTTCTTGCTAGGCGCTTGTACGCCGTATTTTCAGGCTCTATCGTTTCGGAGGTAGATCGAGCCGCTTCCGGTATGACGTTCCGTATTAAGGAGCCCCTCTTTTGCAGAAGGCCCGCGCCTTACTCTCTTCGCCCGTGATCATGGTGGCGGCTGCTTTCGCAATTCGCATTTTCTATTTACTCGTAGTCCTGAACGGCCGGCCCGTCCCGGCCGGGAATCGCTACGTGATCGGCGGCGAACTCGGCAGCATCGCGGCCGCGCTCGCGACCGGGCACGGTTTCAGCTCGCCACTGTCGACCGAGTCCGGCCCGACGGCTTGGAGCACGCCGGTGTTTCCTTTGCTGCTTGCGGCTTGCTTCAAGCTCTTCGGTGTCTTCTCCCTTAGAGCCAGCGTCGCGATTCGGCTGCTCGATGTCCTGTTTTCGAGCCTGACCTCGTATCCAATCGCCTTGCTTGGCCGACGTCTTTTCGGCGACGCGGTCGGAACTGCCGCGGGTTGGTTTTGGGCCCTGTTTCCGAACGCGATCTTCTTTTCCGTGGTCTGGGTTTGGGACACCAGTCTTGCCGCGTTGCTTCTCTCCCTTTGCGTCCTGGCGACCTACGCAATGGAGGAGCGTCCTGATGGGAAGACCTGGTTTGGCTATGGCGCGCTCTGGGGCGTCGCCACGCTCGTGAACGCCGCCCTGCTCGTCGTCTTCCCCGGTTCCGTACTCTTCGCTGCGGCGAAACTTCGCAAGCGCGGGCTAAGTTGGTTCAGGCTACCCGCCGTCGCGGTGATTGGCCTTGGGCTGGCCCTCGTCCCATGGATTGCCCGCAATCAACTGGTATTTCACGGACAGGTCTTTGTGCGCTCCAATTTCGGACTGGAACTCTGGCTGGGCAACAATCCTGAGGTTCCGGTGAGCTGGTCCTGGTGGCTGCATCCAACCGAATCGGGGAAAGAGAGGGAAGAGTTTCTGCGGCTGGGCGAAGTAGGTTATATGCGGGAAAAGAAAATCGCCGCGATCCAGTTCATCAAGACCCACCCCGGCGATACCGTGCGCTTTCAATACCACCGCTTCATGGAAACCTGGACGGGATTTGGCGAGCCTTTTCTCGACATCTGGCGCGGCGCCGGAGCAACGTTGCGCGCGGAGCTCGCTTTGAATTACGCGCTCACGGTGCTCATGCTCTTGGGCTTGGCCGGCGCGCGGCGCAGCCTGTCGCTAGCCTCCCTTCCCTTGCTGAACGTTATTGTCGTTTTCCCGGTCGTTTACTACGTCACGCATACCACGCCGCGCTATCGGCATCCGATTGATCCGATCATCGTTCTTCTCGCAGCCTACGCCCTGGTTTCGGGTGGGCGCTACCTCAACGGAAGGATCGCCCTCAGGCGCCTCGACCGCCAAGCCGCCGCAGGCCTCCAGCCCGCCGATTAGAGGCCGTGTTTTTTGGCGTAGTGCCGGAAGGAGCGGTAGGTGATTTTCAGCAGTTCCGATGCGCGCGTGCGCACGCCGCCGGCCTTTTCGAGCGCGGCCAGCAGATAGCGTCTTTCCGCGTCTGCGATCTCCTTCTCAAAGTCCACGCCAGCGTCCGGAAAGGCGGCGCCGTTTCCCCCATTCATGCTGTTCGCGTAGCCCGCGATGCGGTCGGGCAGCACGCGGAGCGAAATCTCCGTTCCCGATTCGAGCGCCACGGCCCGCTCCATGGTGTTTTCCAGCTCCCGAACGTTGCCGGGCCAATCATAGGATTCCAGCTTGCGCATGGCTTCGGGCGAAATGCCTTCGATCGGCTTTTCCATCGTCTTGCGAAACCGCTCGAGAAAGTGCCGCGCCAGCAAGGGAATGTCTTCCCTTCTTTCCCGCAAAGCGGGCAGCTGCAGCGGGATTACGCTCAACCGGTAATACAGGTCTTCGCGGAACCGCCCTTCCGCGATTTCCTTCTCGAAGTCCTTGTTCGTCGCCGCGATCACGCGGACGTCCACATCGATCTCTTCCGTGCTGCCCAAGGGGCGCACCTTGCCTTCCTGCAGCACGCGATAGAGCTTCACCTGCATGGTCAGGGTCATGTTTCCGATTTCGTCCATGAACAGCGTTCCGCCGTGCGCGGCCTGGAACAGGCCTTGGCGATTTTCGTTGGCTCCGGTGAATGCGCCCTTCACGTAGCCGAATAACTCCGATTCCAGAAGCGTCTCCGGAAATGCGCCGCAGTTGATGGTTATGAACGGGGACTGTGCCCGCGCGCTGTTTTCATGGATCGCTCGCGCCACCAGCTCCTTGCCCGTGCCGCTTTCCCCGGTGATCAGCACTCGGCTCGATTGCGGCGCCACGGTCTGGATCAGGTCGAAAATCGCGCGCATCTTTTCGCTCTGTCCGATGATGTTATCGAGCCCGGTCAGCCGACGGAGTTCCCTTCGCAGATAGCCCGCTTCCTTCTTCCACTTCAGGCTTTCCGTAACGCTGCGCACCGCGCGGCGCAGCTGATCGACCAGGTCATGATCCTTGATGACGTAGCGGTCCGCGCCCGCATTGATCGCGGCTATGGCCGTGTCCAGCGTGGGAACGCCGGTTACCAGCAGAAAGAAGCAGTCCGGCGCGATTTCTTTGGTGAACTTCAGCAAGTCCACGCCGCTTTCGCCCGGCATCTTCACGTCGGAGATCACGATGTCAAAGATCTGCGACCCGAGCTTGCGCTTGGCCGCTTCGACGTTGTGCGCCACCTCTACACGGTGGCCCTCTTTGCGGAAGGTAATTTCCAGCAGTTCGCAGATCGACCGTTCGTCGTCGACGACCAGAATGTGCGCCGCAACGCCGCGCACCGGTTCCTTTGCCGTTTTTGTGGTGGTTGCTTGCATAGGCGTCTTACAAGATGCGCGGGAGTTCCACGATGAACTCCGCGCCTTTCTCCCTTTCTGAAATCACGCTGATCCGTCCGTTATGCGCCTGCACAATCTGGTACACGATGGACAGGCCTAGACCCGTGCCGCCCTCGAATCCAGATTGCAGCGGCTCGAACAGCTTTGCTTTCTGCTTCGCGTCCAGCCCGAATCCGGTGTCGCGAAACGCAATGCGCAGCGAACTTGCTCTCTCCTCGAGCTTAACCGTCAGCTTGCCGCCTTCCGGCATGGCTCGCAACGCGTTGTCGCACAGGTTCCAGAAAACCTGCTTGATCTTGCTGGCGTCCACGCGCGCTCGCATTGCTCTCCCGTTGTAAGCCCGCTCGATCTGGTACTTATTGCCGACCTCTGGTTTTTTCTCGAGGAGCGTAAGCGCGTCGTCCAGCAAGCTTCTTACATCCTCATCGTGAAATTCGTAGCTCTTCTCACGGGAGTAGTTCAGAAAGTCGGTGATAATGCGATTCAGCCGCTCCGACTCTCTGCCCACAATATTAACCAGGTGCTTTTCGTCCTCCTCGAGCGGCGCCATGCGCCCGAGTTCTTTCACCGCGCCGGCCATCGCGGTGAGCGGCTGGCGGATTTCGTGCGCGATCGCCGCCGAAAGCCGGCCGAGCGCCGCCATGCGCTCCTTGGTCGCCACTTCCTGTTCGAGCCGCCTCAGGTCGGTCAGGTCCTGAAAGTTGAACACATAGCCCATACGCGACGAGTCCCGCGAGCGCAACGGCGAAACGCTGATTCCCAGGAAGCGCTGCTTCCCGCCGGGTGTCTTGTAATCGATCTCCTTGCGCAAGCCGGCTTTCTCCTGCCCAGTCATGAGCCCCGGCAGCCAGAATTCGCTGTTCCAGTCCTTCAACGAAATTCCGCGCAGTTCGTGAAACTTGCGTTCCAGAATCTCTTCGCCGGTACGGTTCAACACCACCACCCGGCCCTCGCCGTCCGTGGTCAGCAGGCCGCCGCGCATGGAGTGAATGATGTCCTGCGTGAAGTCCTGCAAGTCCAGCAACTCTTCGCGCTTTTGCTCCAGTTCGCGCCCCTTGCTCTGCAGCAGGTGCGACAGCAAGCTCGCCAGGTAAGCCACCGCAAAAAATCCCAAGCCGTGGCTCACGCACCAGACGGCGATCGCCGCCAGGGAAGGCAGAGCGCCGGTGAGGGTCGCAATCTTGCCGGCGTAAGCCAGAATCTCGAGCGACCACAGCAGAATCAGGCCGATCCCGGCGGTGGCAAACGTGCCGCGGCGGGAAAACAGAATGCTGGCCACGATGATCGCCAGCAGATAGAGCGAGATGAAGTAGCTGTCCTGCAGTCCGGTGACGTAGACGACGGCGGTGATCGCCACCAGGTCGCAAGCGATCTGCAGGCCGCCGTGCCAGGGGGCGTCCGGTATCCACCGCACCAGGATCAGCTCCACGCTGCCGAGCGTCAGCCAAAACACGATGATGGGAAGGAAGAACTTGCTGGTGGGCTGGCCGTTGGCGTACTGCGGCCAGAAGATTCCGACCGCGAGAATCAGCACGATCATGGACAGGCGGACTCGCGCGAGCCACTGCAGCCACTCCCGATTTGTTCGCTGTGCGTCCACGCTACCCCTGCCGCCCCCGGGCGACGAAAACACAACGAGGGAAGACTGCCGTCCCCGGCCGGTCTTCCCTCGCCTCAAAGTCCGCTCGAACCGGCCCCGGCTTCCCTCCCCGTTCCGGCCGGAGGGTTGCCGGCTTAGTGCATGTCGCTCAGTTTGCCGATCAGCGAGAACAGCGGCAAGTACATCGAGATAACCACGCCGCCGACCACCACGCCAAGAAATACGATCATGACCGGTTCCAAGGCGGTCAGCAAATCCTTTACCGCCGCGTCCACCTCGTCTTCGTAAAAGTCGGCGATCTTCTGCAACATCGCGTCCATGGCGCCGGTTTGTTCACCGACCGCGATCATTTGCGTCACCATGCCCGGGAAAACCTGCGAATCCTTCAAGGGTTCGGTCAGGGACTTGCCTTCCTCGAGGGACTTTCTGACCTTGTTGAGGGCCTGCTCGACCACGGCGTTGCCCGCAGTCTTTGCCGTAATGTCCAAACCTTCGAGGATCGGCACGCCGCTCGAGATCAACGTCCCCAAAGTTCTTGTAAACCGCGCCACCGCAATCTTGCGCATCAGGATGCCGATCACCGGCAGCTTGAGGATGATGGCGTCCATCGCCAGTTTACCACCCGGTGTTCCATACCAGGCCTTCAGCGCAAAAATAGCCCCTACAAATCCCGCCAGGAAGATCAGCCCGAACCAACTGCCGATCAGGTTGCTCAGCGAGATCACGATTCGCGTCGGCAAAGGCAGCGATACACCCAACCCCGCAAACAACGTGGCGAAAATCGGCACCACTTTCCACAACAGCAGGATGATGACCAACGCCGCGATACTCAATACGCCGACCGGGTAAACCAGCGCCGACTTCACCGCGCGCTGCAGTTTGACGTTCTTTTCGATATATCCCGAAAGCCTCTGCAGAATGGTGTCCAGAATACCGCCCGTTTCGCCCGCCTCCACCATGTTGGTGTAGAGCGGATCGAAGACCTTGGGCGACTGCTTCATGGCCGCCGACAATGTCGATCCGCCTTCGACCGACGCCCGGGTATTCGTCAGCACCTTCTGAAAGGTCTTGTTCTCCTGCTGGGAAGCCAGAATCTCAAGACACTGCACCAGCGGCAAGCCGGCGTCGATCATCACGGAGAACTGGCGCGTAAAGATCGCCAACTCGCGCGGCTTCACGCCCGAACCGAAGGTCGGGATATTGAACTCCCTCCCCTTCTCGCTCATCTTGGTAGCCGTGATCTGCTGGCGCTTGAGCAGGCTTTGCAGTTCCACCTTGCTCGTGGCCGTCATTTCGCCGCTTACCGCGGCCCCGGCACGGTTTGTTCCTCGATAGGTATAGACCGGCATGTTTCCTCCTCGGTCGCAAAATTCCGGGAGCCGTCGCTCCCTGGAACGTGATTACCGCTTGAGCCCCACCGGCGTCCGCTGTGAACCCGCGGGCGCCGAGGCCACGCCACGATTGATCATGTCTTGCAGTTCATCCGGGTTCGACGAACGCGCAAGGGCTACTTCCAGACTGATTTGCTTCGCAAAATAGGTATTCGCCAGGCTCTGGTTGAAGGTCTGCATGCCCGACTGGCCGGTGCCCGTTTGCATCGCGGAATAGATCTGGTGAATCTTGTCCTCGCGGATGAGGTTCCGAATGGCGGGATTCGGCACCAGGATCTCCATCACCATCGCGCGGCCGCGTCCGTCGACCCGCGGCAAGAGCGCCTGACAAAGCACGCCTTCCAGCACCATCGAAAGCTGGGCGCGAATCTGCGGCTGCTGGTGGGCCGGAAAAACGTCGATGATGCGGTTGATGGTGGAAGCCGCGGAGTTCGTGTGCAGTGTGGCGAACGTCAGGTGGCCGGTTTCCGCGATACGCAGCGCCGACTCGATGGTTTCCAAGTCGCGCATTTCGCCGATCAGCACCACGTCCGGGTCTTCGCGCAGCGCCGCCCGCAACGAATTGGAAAACGAATGGGTATCGGCATGCACTTCGCGCTGGTTTACCAGGCACTTCTTGTGGTTGTGCAGGAATTCGATGGGGTCCTCGATGGTGATCATGTGCTCTTCGCGTTCGCTGTTGATCTTGTCGAGCATCGCGGCGAGCGTCGTTGACTTGCCGGAACCCGTAGGTCCGGTTACCAGAATCAGCCCGCGCGGCTTGTCACAGAGCGCCTTGACCACCGGCGGCAGTCCGAGCGCGTCGAATCCCTTGATTTCCCAGGGAATGGTACGGAACACGGCGCCGACCGCTCCGCGCTGGTTGAACACGTTGCCGCGGAAGCGCGCCAGGTTCTTCAAGCCGAACGAGAAGTCCAGCTCCAGGTTTTCTTCGAAGCGGTGCTTCTGCGCGTCGGTCAGCACGCTGTAAGCCAGGGACTTGGTGTCGGCGGCGGTCAGCGGCGGCATGTCGAGCGGCCGCAGCTTGCCGTGTACCCGCACGCGCGGCGCGCTGCTGGTGGTGATGTGCAGGTCGCTCCCGCCCATCTCGATCATCTTCTTGAGCAATTCGCTCAGCGTAATTCCTGCCATCGTCGCACCTTTCTCTCAATCGGGGGTCGCAAGTTCGAGCCCCGAAAACCGTGTTTACAGCACCGTCTCGCGCAACACTTCGTCCATGGTCGTCATTCCCGCCGCGATTTTCACCAGACCGCTGCGCCGCAGAGTCAGCATTCCCTGCTCCACCGCTTTTTTCTTCAATTCGAGCGCCGAAGCACCCACCAGAATCAGTTCGCGCAGCTCGTCGTTGATTTCCATCACTTCGTACAAGCCGGTTCGCCCTTTGTAACCGCCCTTGTTGCAGATATTGCAGCCCTTGCCGTGATAGATCTTGGTTGTCTTCAGCTCTTCTTCCGCGAAACCCGCATCCAGCAGCACCTGCGGCGGCACTTCCACTTCTTCCTTGCAGTTCGAACAGATGCGCCGCACCAGCCGCTGCGCGCAAATCAGGTTCACCGAGGTGGCCACGAGAAATGGCTCGATGCCCATATTCATCAAGCGGCTGATGGTCGAAGGCGCGTCGTTGGTGTGCAGCGTGGACAGCACCAAGTGCCCGGTCAGCGCGGCTTTCACTGCGATTTCCGCCGTTTCAAAGTCGCGGATTTCGCCCACCAGAATGATGTTCGGGTCCTGGCGCAGGAAGGCGCGCAACGCGGCGGCGAAGTTCAACCCGATTTGCTCCTTCATCTGCACCTGGTTGATGCCGCCCAACTGAAACTCGACGGGATCTTCCGCGGTCATGATGTTGGTATCCACCTGGTTCAAGCGCGCGACCGACGAATACAGGGTGTTGGTCTTACCCGAACCCGTCGGGCCCGTGACCAGCACCATGCCGTAGGGCTTCAGAATGTTTCTTTCGAACTTTTTCAGCGACTCCGGCTCAAAGCCCAGCTTGGTCATGTCCAGCCGCAGGTTCTCTTTATCGAGCAAGCGGAGCACGATTTTTTCGCCGTAAAGCGTGGGCACGGTGGAAACGCGGAAGTCCAGCTCCTTCTTCTTCCCGTCCGCCTTGTACTTGATCATGATGCGGCCGTCTTGCGGCAGCCGCTTTTCGGCGATGTCCAGCTTGGCCATGATTTTCATGCGGCTGGTCATGGCGTCCTTGACCTTGAGCGGCGGCGCCATGACCGTCTGCAGCATGCCGTCGATGCGGAACCGCACCCGCATCTCGGTTTCATAGGGCTCGATGTGAATATCGCTGGCGCCCCGCTTCACCGAATCGGTGAGAATCAGGTTGACCAGCTTGATGATGGGCGCTTCCTCGGCCGCTTTCTCGAGCGCCTCGGCGTCCAGTTCCGCGTCGTCCGGCGCCAGCTCCAGCTCTTCTTCCACCAAATCCCGCATCAGGTTGGTGAGCTCTTCGCCGTTCGCGTTCGCGCCGCCATAACAGCGCGAGATGGCATCCGAAATCGCGGTTTCCGACGCCACCACCGGCTCCACGTTGAAGCCGGTCATGAACTTCACGTCGTCCATAGCGAAAACGTTGGTCGGATCGGTCATCGCGATGGTCAGGACCGAGCCCACGCGGGACAACGGCACCACCTGGTAACGCAACGCCGTGTCCTGCGGAATCAGCCGGATCACATTGGGGTCAATTTCGTAATATTTCAGATTGATCGAGGGAACGCCGTACTGCCGCGAAAGCACACCGGTAATGTCGTCATCGGTAATGAAGCCCATCTTCTGCAGGCAACTGCCCAGCTTGCCGCCGTTCACTCGTTGAAACTCGAGTGCCTTTTGCAGCTGGTCCTGCGTAATGAGACTTTCTTTGACTAGGATTTCGCCTAAACGAACCGACATCCGCGGTGCTCCAACCGGTCGCCGACTGGCATCAACTCTGCCGAGCACTCCTGCGACCTTCGTGCCCCCAGGCCGGCGCCCGCCCGCTAGAAGCCCACGGGACACGCGCGCTGGGCACGCTCACCGCTAAAACTAACAAAACTTGTCACCCACCCGTTGCGCGATTTTTGACCTTCGTTCTGAACTCGCCACTCCCTGTCCCTACGGCCAGTGCGGAAATTCTTCGAAATTTGGCCCGAAATTGCGCGTCTTTTGCAGGAAGACGCCTTTCTTGACTTGCCCGGTTGCGACCGTTATCGTGCCTTTGCGATGTCGCCAGCTTTGCCGCAAATTGTCACCCCCTCGCCTGGCTCGCCGAGCCGTTCCGCAAAGTCCGGCGCAACCGGCGACGGCCCCAGCCCGTCGGGCTCTTGGTCTCGCTCTTTCCCCGTACCATCCGGCGATTCTCCGCTTTCCGCCTACTTCGAGGCCCTGTTTGCCGCTTATGGTCCGCAGCACTGGTGGCCGGGCCGTTCCCGCTTCGAGATCATCCTTGGCGCCATCCTCACGCAGAACACTTCGTGGAAAAACGTCGAGCGCGCCGTCGCCAATCTCCGGGCAGGAAAGCTACTGTCTCCGTTGGCGATTCAAAGGGTATCGGCCGCGAAACTCTCGGCTTCGATCCGCCCCGCCGGTTACTTCCGGCAGAAAACGCGAACTCTCAAGACCTTTGTGGCCTTTCTCTATTCCCGCTACGGAGGGTCTCTCGATCGCCTTTTTGCCACGCCGACGCGCATCCTCCGCGAGCAACTGCTCGGGCTTCGTGGCATCGGCCCCGAAACCGCCGATTCCATCCTGCTCTACGCCGGCAAACATCCGGTCTTCGTGGTGGACGCCTACGCGCGCCGCATTCTCGAACGGCACGGCCTAGCTGATCCTCGGGCCAAATACGAGCAACTCCGCGCCGTTTTTGAACGGGCACTTCCCCGCGACCGCCGGCTGTTCAACGAATTTCACGCGCTCATCGTCGAAACCGGAAAACTCCACTGCCGCAAATGCAACCCCGCGTGCGCTACGTGCCCGCTCGCGAAATTTCTCCCTGCAGCGGGCGGTTGGCGGGAGGCGAGTCCGGCCGTTATGCTCCCATGACCTCGACCACCTCCAGCCAGCGCAACCGCCTCGTCCTCGCCGGCGTCATTCTCACGCTCCTGCTGGCCGCCGTTTTTACTCTCGGTTCCCTCGACACGCCGTTCGAGCCGCGGAACTGGCGCGACGTCCTCACGCTTTACGCCGTTTCTTCTTTCATCACCGCCGCCCTGATGGTTTTTGCGCTGATTCTTTCGCGAACACTGCTCCGCCTCTGGGCCGAACGTAGCCGCGAACAGCTGGGCGCCCGATTCAAGACCAAGATGGTCGTCGGTGCCGTCGCTATTTCGCTGCTGCCCGTGCTATTCATGTTTTTCGTCAGCTATTCGCTGCTGAACCGAACCCTGGCTCGCTGGTTCCCCCGCCCCATTGAAATTGCTTCCGAGCAGAGCTCCGTGCTCCTCAACGAACTCGGCGCACAAGAGCACGATCGCCTTTCGCACCTCGCCGCGGAATGGGCGGCCTGGGACGCCCAGGATCCCTCATCGCCTTCGAATACACTGGCTTCGCGCTGCACCGCGGCCGATGCGTTCTGGCAAATCGATGCGTCCGGGACGCCAGCCTCTTTCTTCGATTGCCGCGAAGAGACCCCGGCCAAGCTCGGCGCGCCGCTCGCCCTGTCTTCCAACCACTCTCCGTCCCGCGTACAGCCTCTTCCGAGCGGAGCCGAGGTCTGGCAGTCCGGTGGGAAGCTGCTCATCGTCGGCTCGGCGCGCTCGCAAAACGGAAAGAGCTACTACGCGGCCCGCTCCGTGCCTGCGGACTTTCTGACTCGCTTCAATGAAATCTCCCGGCAATCGCTGGCCTACGATCAGGAAAAGCAGCATCTGCGGGCGCTTAAACGCCAGCTCCTCCTGATCCTCTCCTTCTTCACCGTCCTGCTTCTCTCTTCCGTGCTTTGGGTCGCGCTCTATCTCGCCAAGCAGGTAACCGGTCCCATCCAGGCCCTGGCCGAAGGCACCCGCGAAATCTCTTCCGGCAATTTTGACTACCAGGTTCCCGAGCAGACCCACGACGAGCTCGGCTACCTGGTCCGCTCCTTCAACAGCATGACTACCCAGCTCCGCGACTCACGCTCGCAGATCGATAAGTTCACGCACAATCTCCAGGAGGCGGTGCGCGAACTCGAACGTCGCCGCCAGCTCATCGAGACCATTCTCGAAAACATCCCGACCGGCGCTCTTTCGCTCGATCCCGAGGGCAATATGGTCAGGATCAATCCCGCCGTCACCAAGATTTTCGGCAGTGCCGCAAAGGACGCTCGCACCCTCGAAGAACTCGTCGGCCCCGAAGACGCCCGCGCCATCCGCTATCTCATGCGCCGGGCGCAGCGCACCGGTGTAGTCTCCCGCGAACTGGAAATTATCGCCGGCGGGCGCATCCTGCACGCCGCCGTCACGGTCAGTTCCCTCGGCCCGCGCCGCGCCAACTCCGGCTATGTAGTCGTGCTTGACGACCTCACGGAGCTGCTCCGCGCACAGAAAGCCGCCGCCTGGCAGGAGGTTGCCCGACGCATTGCCCATGAGATCAAAAATCCTCTGACTCCCATCCAGCTTTCCGCGCAGCGGCTTCTCCGCTACCTTGAAAAGCGCAGCGAAAACGGCGCCGCACCGGCAGCGAGCGATCCCGACCTGACTCGTCTGGTCGAAGAGGCTTCTCGCTTGATTGAACGGGAAGTCGGCACGCTTTCGGCCCTGGTCAACGAATTCTCCCAGTTCGTACGCTTCCCCTCGGCCAAACTTGAGTCCGTCGACGTCAACGCCATGGTTCGCGAGGCCATCGAAGTCTTTGCGAACCGCCTGGACGGCATCACCCTCAACACTTCTTTCGCCGCACAGCCGCCCGCCATCCGCGCCGACGCCGCGCTCATCCGCTCGGTCATCGTCAATCTCATCGACAACGCCGCCGAAGCTCTCGAATCCTCCGCGGTGCGCAACATCACCGTTTCCACTCGCGCCAATCCCGACTCCGACTTCGTCGAGATCGTGGTCGCCGATACCGGCCACGGCATTTCGCCCGAAGACAAGGACAAACTCTTCCTACCGCACTTCTCGACCAAAGACCGCGGCACGGGTCTCGGTCTTGCCATCGCCGCTCGCATCGTCGCCGAGCACGGCGGCGGCCTGCGCGTGGAGGACAATACTCCCGTAGGCTCCCGCTTCATCCTCGAGCTCCCCTCAGCCGAAGTTCCGTCCGCAGCCGCCTTTTGAAGTTCGCGCCCCGCTTCGCATGGTTTGAGCTTCTTTGCTTCCGCTGCGTTACCTTGTACTCTGTATCGGACCTCGTATTTCCGATCGGACGCATGCCGCCCAAACCCCACATCCTCATCGTCGACGACGAAGCCGGCATCCGGGAATCCCTCTCGTCCATTCTTACCGACGAAGGCTACCTGGCCGAAAGCGCAGACTCCGCCGAACGCGCCATCGAGCGCTCCGCGCACGGCGGCCTAGACGTAGTCCTGCTCGACGTCTGGCTTCCCGGCATGGACGGCTTGGAGGCCCTCTCCCGCATCCAAACGCTTCCGCACCCTCCCGCCGTCATCATGATTTCCGGGCACGCCACCATCGATACCGCGGTCCGCGCCACCAAGCTCGGGGCTTTCGACTTCATCGAAAAGCCGCTCACGCTCGAGAAAATCATCGTCCTGGTGCGCAACGCCGTTCAGCAGCGCCGCCTCGAAGAAGAAAACCAATTGCTGCGCAGCGAACTTGGCCACCGCTACCAGGTCATCGGGGAAAGCATTCCCATGAAGGCGCTGCGCCAGCAGATCGGCGTCACGGCGCCGACGAACGGTCGCGTCCTCATCTTCGGCGAAAGCGGCACCGGAAAAGAACTCGTGGCCCGTTCCCTGCACGCCGCCAGCCTGCGCAGCAAGGGCCCCTTCGTCGAAGTCAACTGCGCTGCCATCCCTGAAGAACTCATCGAGTCCGAGCTTTTCGGCCACATCAAGGGCAGCTTCACCGGCGCCGTCGACGACAAAGTCGGCAAGTTCCAGCAAGCCGACGGCGGCACGCTCTTTCTCGACGAAATCGGCGACATGAGCCTGCGCACCCAGTCCAAGGTCTTGCGGGTGCTAGAAGAGCAGCGCTTCGAACCCGTCGGTTCCAACCAGAACGTCCGCGTGGACGTCCGCGTCATTGCCGCCACCAACAAGGATCTCGAACAGGAAATCTCGCACGGCCGCTTCCGCCAGGACCTTTTCTATCGCCTGAACGTCATTCCCTTCTTCGTTCCTCCCCTGCGCGATCGCAAGGAAGACATCCCGATCCTTGCCCGCCATTTCCTCAACGAATTCAGTTCGGCCTACGGCAAGAGAACCCGCGAACTCTCCGACGGTGCTCTTGAAGTCCTTCTCCGCTATCCCTGGCCCGGCAACGTCCGCGAACTCCGCAATCTCGTCGAACGGCTGGTCATCGTCTGCCCGCAAGTCCGCATCGAGCCGCACCACCTCCCACCCGAACTCTTTCGCGGGGTCATTGAATCCGCGCACCAGCCCTACAGCACGCTTCACGAAGCGCGCTCCGCCTACGAACGGGAATTCATCTTGCGCAAGCTCCAGGAAAACCGCTGGAACATGACGCAAACCGCCAACGCCATCGGCCTCGAGCGCTCCCACCTCTATCGCAAAATGAAGTCCCTGGGCATTGCCGCGCCCGACTAGACTCCCTCGGACAGCCGGCCTCTCGAAGGTCAGGCCCAACCTCCTGCTGGCGCCTCCGCCGCCCTTCCCGTGCTCCTGAAATAGCTTCTAACCCGAGCCAGCCTCAGCCCATAACCCGTCCATACCCGCCTAATTCCCATAAATACAGCGAGTCGGGTAGCTACTTAACGAGCCGCCCGTGCTAAACCCTGAACATGCGGACGCGATCCCTGCAGAAAGAGCACGAAAGGCTGGCCAGCAATCACAATGAGGCCAAGTACCGCTTCATCCTTACCGAACTGGACCTGGCCATTACGTTCTGCGATATGGCTCTCAGTTCGCACGACCGGGCGAGGTCCACGCGGAATACCGAGAATGCCCGCCAGGCCTACAAAGCAGCTACGCATTTTCTCGAAGACGCTAATTTTCCCGACCAGGTGAAGGCTCATTTACACGAGAAAGTCGTCAGGCTCAGAAACCTCTTGCGCCGAGTCGACCGCCATGAGCATACCTTGGCCGCGAGCAAATCGGTCGCCGCGCCTTGACCGCGTGGAGCCCCTCAAGCCAGCTGGGCCCTCTGCGGATTGGCGTCATAGAACTCGCCACCGCGCAAAATCACCTTGGCGCCCCGCACCAGATCGCGCGCGGCATTGGCTTTGTGCACGCAGCCGCGGCATCCGAGCGAGCGGGCCATGCGCTCGACGTCCGGGTGCGAGTGCGTGCTATAGACCAGAATTTTGACCGATGGATCGCTGCGTCGCAGACGATTGGCCACGGAAAAACCGCCCAGTTTAGGCATGGATAGATCCAGAATCAGCAGATCCGGATGCAATTCCTCGGTTTTAGAAAGCGCCTCCACTCCGTCCCGCGCTTCACCGCAAATCTCCATATCCCGCTCGTCGCGGAACAGGTCCCGGATTCCCCGCCGCGCGATTTCGTGATCGTCGGCAATCAGAATCCGTGCGACCCCGCCGTCAGCCAAGGGCTGAGCAGGGGCTGGCGCCGTGGGACGCGGCTCCATGGCCGGAACTTCCAGCTCGGATTTCCGCCCGCTTCGTCCCAAAGGCACCCTGGCGCTCACCGTGGCTCCGCGAGCGCTCGACTGGATATCGAGCGTACCCTTCACCAGGCTCAACCGGCCGCGCATCCCCTGAATCCCCACGCCAAACCGGGGCCTGGCCCTCTCGGCATGCGTCTGTTCCCCGAACCCTTTGCCCTTGTCTGCCACCGAAATGCGAACCGCGCCGTCTTCCATCTCCACACGCACGGTGGCCTCGGCGCTGCCCGAATGACGAAGCACGTTGGTCAGGCTTTCCTGCACGATGCGGAAAAGCGCCGTTTCCTCGTCCATCTCGAGCCGCGGAATCGATGAGCGCACATCCATGTCGACTCTGAGCCCGCTTCGTTTGGAGAATCCTTCGATGTACCAGCGGAGCGCCGACACCAGGCCGATCTGGTCGAGTAACGGAGGGTGAAGCACGTAGGACAGCGTGCGCGTCTCGGATTCGATCTTGCGCAGCCACTCGCTGCAGTCTGCCAGTTCCTTTCTGACCTGGGCTTCCGGCAGGCCAAGATCCTTCGCAATCTGCTCCACCCGCATCACCGCCACCGCAAGCTCCTGCCCAATCGTGTCGTGCAGGTCGCGCGCCATGTGTCTCCGCTCTTCGTCCTGCACTTGCAACAACCGCGCCGAGAGCGTTTGCAGCGACGCTTCAGACTGCTGTAAGGCCTGCGTGGCCTCCACCAGCTTGGTCACTTCGGTGGTGGTGATCCCTATCAGCTGGTCCGGCTCGCCCCGGATCAGGGGGAAAAAAGCCACCCGAATGGTTCGTTTTGCTCCCGACACAACCTCGATTTCAAGCTGCCCTTCCGAGGGGACGCGAGTGGATTGCCGTAAGGCCGTCTCGAGGGCGGGCCAGCTGTTAGCGGAAACAAACGAGCGCAAATTGGAGTTGTTGACGGGATGGATGGGGGTTGGAGCGATCAGCTCGGCGAAACGAGGATTCGAGTATTGAACGACGCCGTTCCTCGTGACCACCGCGGCTCCGACGTCCAGGTGATCGAGCAGCAGCCGGAACGTATCGAGCTGGTATTGAATGGCCTCGTCGGCCCCGCGGGCCGTGCTTCGGCTGGGGTCGGCTGGGGACTTCGCTCTGCCTCGCTTGGGTCGCCTTGCCACGAGTTCTTCCGCCGGTCGAGTGGGAGAGGGGTAATTTAGGCGCATGGTCCCGGCTTAATGAATCGGTAATTTACCTTACTCCGTCGCTTTGCGGGTCATCTCGATGAGGGTAATCACCGCCCCATCGATCTTGTTCTCGGAGGTCCGATAAGGAAGAATGCGCAGCTGAAGCCGGTTCCCGCTGCGGTCGGAGACCTCCTTTTCCGCCGGACGGAAGGTCGACATCACGCGCACCACCATCTGCTGCAGGTCGGAGATCTCGATGCTGGGGTTGATGTTCAGGAACGGGCGACCGACGTCACCCGGAATCAGACCGAGCACCTCCTGCGCTCGTGGCGTGAATCGCCGGATGGTCAAATCGCTGCCAACCATCACTACCGTGAGATCGATGCTGGCCAGGAGGTTGGTCAGGTCGTTGTTGATCTGCGTGATTTCACCGTTCCGGTTGCGAAGCTCGTCGTTCACAGTGCTGAGCTCCTCATTGGCCGACTGCAGCTCTTCTTTGGCCGTCTCCAGCTCTTCGTTCGTGCTCTGCAGCTCTTCGTTGCTCGAAAGGATCTCTTCGTTGGCGGACTGCAACTCTTCGTTGGTTGCTTCCTGCGTCTCGATCACCGACTGCAGATACTCTTTGGTGGCCGCCAATTCCTGTTCGAGCTTGGCGGCGCGAGCGGCGTCGCGTTGCGCGCTCTGCTGTCGCGCCGCCGCCCTGCGCGATGGCCTGACCGCGGCTTCGGTCGCCGTATCCTGGAAGAGCACCATGAAGTAGAGCTCCTTCGTGTTGCCGAGACGTACGGGCGCCACCTCGAAGCATACCAGCCGCTTCGCCTCCAGGTGATCGTTCCCGCCGTCTCCATTGCCGCCGTTTTTGATCTGCACGTTCTGCTTGCGAACCGTAACATTGTCTTTCTTGGCCTTGGAGATGGAATTGCGCAAGTCGAGCAGCAGTCCTTCCCGCGCCATCTTCAAGAGGTTCAAGCTCGCGCGGCCCGGCGCCAGCTTCAGGTAGCGGTTAACCTGCCCGCGGGTATGGATGATCTCCAGATCCTCGTTGATGAAGACGGTTGCCGGCGCATACTGCGAAAGCAGCCGGCGGTCAAACTCCTTTTGCGCTTCCAGGTAGTTCCAGGTCGTGTCCGGCGGCTTGCTCGGCACGCGCACCGGCCCGTATTCGCCGCGGTCCTGATGCGGGTTTAACGAAAAACTTACCACCTGACGGACCGCCGATGATTTCTTGGAAAAGATCTTGTAGGCGCGATCCTCGGTGGCGAACATATTGCTCGCCGTGCCGAGACCTTCCGAAGTGCCCAGCACCAGGTAGCCGCCCAGCCTGAGCGCGTAGTGAAACAGTGAAATCACCTTGCTCTGCAAGATCGGTTCCAGATAGATCAGCACATTCCGGCAACAAATCAAATCCATCTGCGAAAACGGCGGATCGTTCAGCACATTGTGCTGCGCGAAAATACAGACATCTCGAATGCTTTTGCTGATTCGATAGCCGCCTTCCGCCTTGGTGAAAAATCGCCGCAGCCGATCCGCCGAAACGTCGCTCTGGATGTTCTCCGGGTACGTTCCGCCGCGGGCTTTGCTAATGCTGTTCGCGCTGACGTCCGTGCCAAAGAATTGGATCGGAATCTGATGCGCCTTGTCGCCCAGGAACTCGAGCAGTGCGATCGCCACCGAATAGGTCTCTTCTCCGGAGGCGCATCCCGGCGTCCAGATTCTAATCGGCGATTCCGAGGACCGGTTCTTCAAAATCGCCGGGAACACTTCGGCCTTAAGCGTGTCGAACACCCGGGGATTCCGGAAAAAGCTGGTCACGTTGATCAGCATGTCCTGGTACAACGCCTTGATTTCGGCCGGGTTCATCTGAACGTGCTTCACATACTCATCCAGCTTGTCGATTTTGTGCACCACCATGCGACGCTGGATGCGCCGCAGGATCGTGGTCTTGCGATAGTGCGTGAAGTCCACACCGGTGCTACGGCGCAGCAGCTGGAAGATGGTGTTTAGGCCCGCGCTTTCGCCGGTTGCGTAGTCGCCCTCTTCGGTCACCGGCCCGGCAACGTAAGGATGGTGCGCGATGCGCGCGAGCTCCCGCGAGATGGCCTTCGGAGGCAGCACGTAGTCCACACAACCCGAAGCGATGGCGCTCCGCGGCATGCCGTCATATTTCGCCGACGCCGTATCCTGCGCGAACGTCACCCCGCCTTGCGCCTGGATTTCCGCCATGCCGAGCGTACCGTCCGAGCCGGAACCCGAAAGAATGACTCCGATCGCCCGGCTGCCCTCTTCATTCGCCAGGGAACGCATGAAGTGGTCGATGGACATATGCAGACCACGCGTCTCCTCGCGCGGGGCGATCTGCAATACCCGGCGCGAAATGGACATGGTGGCGTTCGGCGGAATCACATAGACGTGGTTTGGCTGCAGCGGCAAACCGTCCGACACTTCTCGCACCCGCATCACGGTCTCTTTGGCAAGCAGCTCGGTCAGGATGCTGTGGTGGGTCGGATCCAGGTGCTGAATCAAAACGAAAGCCATTCCGGTGGTGGAAGGCAAAGCCCTGATGAGTTCGGTAAAGGCTTCGATCCCGCCCGCCGACGCGCCGATGGCAACAATCAAGAATCCGTTCTGACTCGGAGACGGTCCGCGCTGTGGACGTGGTTTGCCCACGGCTCGCTTCGGCCTTTCGGAGGACTTTGCTTTCATCCAATCCTCGTAGGAAAGTCGATCAAAAGGAAACGGGCGGCCAGCTTTTCCACAAGCGAGCAGTGTTAGCACAACCGCAAACAACTAGCAAGAAGCGGGGACACTGGGTCGGTTGTAAGCTCCTCGCACGGGACTGCCTGTTGAAAGGCTGCTGATACCCGCGATCCAACACCGGCTGGAACGCGCCAGGTCCGCCATGCGGTCCGCAAACTCCATCATGGTCTGGATGCCGCCGTTCTGCTGCCTTGTCACAGGTTTGCGCACCAGCGCCCTGGGTTTCGTTTCAGCCAATTTACGCCCGGACGGTGTGCGTGTCGATCCAATTCTGCTTGCGCTCGGGATGCCGGCATGCGCTTCGCGTCTCTCGGCAGGATATTTGCGGGAATCGGCGGAGGGCAGCCGGACACCAGGTAAGAATCCGCTCTCTCCGGCCCTAACCCCGAAGAGCATCGGCGACGGAGCATTCCCGTTTCTATTGGGCGTTGTGCTTTCCGAGCGCTTCCAGCTGCGAGTGCCAATCGAGTTCTCGCACCGCCATGGGATTTTCGCGCCAGTTCTCCGCCACCTTCACGAACAAGCCCAGAAAAATCTTCGCGCCCAGGATTTCTTCCAGCTCCTTGCGCGCCTGCGTGCCGATCTTCTTCAGCATCTGCCCCTTATGCCCGATCACGATCTTCTTCTGCGCCGGCCGTTCCACCGTCAGCGTCATCTGGATGCGCAAAAGCTTCGCCGTCTCTTCCCACTTGTCTACGGCCACCGCCAGCGCGTGCGGCACCTCGTGGTAGGTCAGCGCGATCGCCTTCTCGCGCACGATTTCGCTGGCCAGAAATCGTTCCGGTTGGTCGGTTACCTGGTCCGCGGGAAAATACGGCTCGCTCTCCGGCACCAGCTTCATCACCTCGCCTAGCAAATGGTCCGAACCGTCGCCCTTCAGCGCCGAAATCGGCACCATGGCGGTAAACGGATGGGCCTTCCCAAACGCTTCCATGAGCGGCAGCAGCTTTTGTTTCGGCACCTTATCGACTTTGTTTAGTGCCAGAACGGTCTTGCCCGCAAACCGCTTGCTGCGCTCGACCAGCATTGGATCGACATGCGGCTTGCCGCCCGCGACGGCCTCGCTCGCGTCGACCATCAGCACCAGCACGTCAATGCCTTCCAGTGCCGCCGCCACTTCCTTCATCATCTGCCGGTTCAAGACGGTCTTGGCCTCATGCAGCCCCGGCGTGTCAATCAGCACCACCTGTCCGTCGTCGCGCGTCACAATTCCCTGGATGCGGTTACGCGTGGTCTGTGGCTTTGCGGTCACGATAGCGACTTTCTGCCCCACCAGCCGGTTCACCAGCGTGGACTTGCCCGCGTTCGGGCGCCCCACGATCGCCGCAAATCCCGCCCTGTATGCCTTTTTCATTTTCTGGCCTTCACTCGGTGTCGTCGCTTGCTCCGCCCGGCCGGAGCAAAAAGGATTCGTTTTCTCAACTCGCGTGCATCGCCGTGCCGGCCAGCTTCTGCGCTTTCACCCGCAATACCTTGCGCTGGTTCGCTTCGAGCACTTCAAATCGATACCCTTCGAGATCAAACTTTTCTCCCGGCGCCGGAACCCTGCCGCCGACATGGCTCAGCAGCCCCGCAATCGTGGTCACCGTTTCGTCGGCGTTTTCGCCGAAGTGCACGCCCAGCATCTCTTCCACCTGTTCGATGCTGGTACTGCCGCGCATCACCAGCGAAGTGGCCCCCTCGCGCACCATCTCCAGCTTTTGATGGGTGGCTTCCTCGCCGCTCTCGCCGACGATTTCCTCGACTAAATCCTCCATCGTCGCGACGCCCGCCACGCTGCCGTGCTCATCGATGATCACAGCCATGGTCTGATTCTGCTGCCGCATTTCCTTCAGCAGATCGGATCCAACCTTGGTTTCCGGCATGAACAGCGCCGCGCGCATCAACTCGCGCGCCTGCCGCCTCGGCAGATCGGTGTCGGCGACCTGCAGCAGATCCTGCGAGTGCGCGATGCCCACGATGTTGTCGAGGTTCCCTTCGAACACCGGCAAGCGGGTGAAGCCGGTCTCGGTAAACCTGGCGTGCAGCTCTTCGAGCGTGGAGTTCGCCGCTATGGCCACAATGTCCGGCCGCGGCGTCATCACTTCCCGTACCCGCTTGTCGCTGAACTCCACCACCTGCTCGATCAGTTCCGCTTGTTCCGGCTCGATAATTCCCTCTTCTTCGGCTGCTTCCACCAGCGCTTCAATGCCCTCTTCGGTCCGCTGCTCTTCGGTTTTTTCCGCTTCCGATTCGGAGATCCGTGCCAGAGACTCGGCCCCTTCCAGAAACACGCGCACCGGCCACACCAGCACCAGGCTCGCCCGCACCAGCGGAAGAAGGGGAATCAGCCAGCGGCCGCTGGTGCGGTAGAGCAGGATGTCCGGAATAAAATGCATCGCAACCACGACTTCCAGCACGATGAACGCCGCCAGCTGTATTACGGACTCCCATTTGCCGGGAACGAAATAGACCACTCCGCGCGTTGTTTGCAGCACCACGAAGGCCAGCCAGAAATGCCCGAGGATGCGAAACGCGCGCCCGCCGCTGCGCCGGTTGATCTTCAGCTTGGGCTCGATCTCGGCTTCGAAAATGTCGAGATGTTCGTGCACCGGCCCGGTGGTCATGCGGCCGAGCTCCCGGTAGATCAATGCCAGGTAGGAATAAACCGGCAGGAAGGATGCCAGCAGCACCACCCCCAACGCAAAGAGCCAGCTGTATCCACTCACGCGATTCCGAGCCTCCGCCGCAGCCGTCGCTCGATCCGGTTCATTTGACCGTTGTCGCTCTCGTGATCATACCCCATCAGGTGCAAAACACCGTGCAGCATGAGCACGCGAATTTCGGTTGGCAGCGATCGGCCGCTCTTCTTGGCGTAGCGTTCGGCGGTTTCCGGCGCGATGGCAATGTCGCCCAGAATTTCGCCGGCTTTCCTTCCCCGAGCCCCGGCCGCTCTGCGGCTGGCGCCAGAAACGGCGGGAAACGATAGCACGTCGGTGGGTCCTTTTTTCTTTCGATAAGCTTCGTTCCACCGCGCGATGTCCGCGTCGCTGACCAACGCGACGGTGATTTCCGAACCGCCGATTTTCAATTCGCGCTGCGCTTTGCGCAGGAACGAACCTAGCGGCCGGGTGGCCAGCCTGACCTTCTTCTGTTTGTTCAGGATCATTGTGGTTGGTCAGGATGATAAACCGACGAGGGCCTCACTGGCCGTCCTGCTTGGTCGCCGAGAATTTGCCGTTCCCGCCGCGCTGCGGTTGGCTCGCTTCGTATTCTTCATAGGCGCGGATGATGCGCTGCACCAGGTTGTGGCGGACGACGTCCTTTTCGCTGAATTGCACGGCTCCGATGCCCTCGATCCTGCCGACGATTTCCAGCGCTTCCACCAGGCCGCTCTTCTTGCCCGACGGCAAGTCGATTTGCGTGATGTCACCGGTGATCACCGCCTTGGAGTTGAATCCGAGGCGGGTGAGAAACATTTTCATCTGCTCGCTGGTGGTGTTCTGGGCTTCGTCCAGAATCACGAACGAATCGTTGAGCGTGCGCCCGCGCATGAACGCCAGCGGGGCGATTTCGATGATTCCTTTTTCCAGAAAGCTTTCCAATTTGTCGGCATCGAGCATTTCATACAGCGCGTCATAGAGCGGGCGCATGTACGGATCAACCTTTTCCTGCAGTGTGCCCGGAAGGAATCCCAGCTTTTCCCCGGCTTCAACCGCAGGTCGCGCGAGGATGATGCGATTCACCTGCTTGGTGAGAAGGGCGCTGACCGCCATGGCCACCGCGATGTAGGTCTTGCCGGTGCCGCCGGGGCCGATGCCAAACACCATGTCGTGGGCCTCGATTTCTTCCATGTAGCGGCGCTGGCTGGCGTTTTTGGGCGTGACCTGCTTCTTGCCGAATGCGCGCGTCTTGCCGTGCTCAAACATGCCGCGCGTCGACTCATGCGGCGCGTCGAGCACCACGCGCATGAGCGACTTCACTTCTTCGCCGGTTAACTGGCGCCCGTGGCTTGCCGCGTGGTTGTACTCTTCGACGATGCGCACGGCTTGCTCGACACTCTCCTGGCCGCCGTCAATGGTCAGCTTGCCGTCGTGCAAGTGCGTACGAACCCGCAGCGCTTCTTCGAGAAAGCGTATGTTTTCATCGAGGGTGCCAAAGAAAGGTTCGATTTTTCCGGCGATGTGTATGGTGCGTCTCATCCACGTCGGGGGCTGGCGCGCCGATCGGTCGGGGAACTTGTCCGGCGAACCGCCCGTGGCAGGCTTTCCTATGGCTGGCAGACTTCCCGGTTTTGCGAACCGCTGGACCGCTTCGCGGTCACCCATAGATTGGTGGATCCTCCCGCAAGAGCTGACCGCAACCTGAACGATGCAACGACGCAGCCGCTTCCCGCAAGATCTACTGGCAGCCTACCGTACTTCCCACAGCCGTTCAAGGTGCGGCAAACCGCCGTGCGGCGCATGGTTTCAGCTCATGCGGAACGCGCCCTGCCCCCGGCCAGTCTGAAGCCAGCGTCGCGGCTGCCGGCCAGCGACAACAGAAAAAAGATCAGACAGAGCGAGGTGGCGAGCCTCCAGGGGAACCCCGCGAGATTCAGCAGATAGGGGATCGGCGAGCAAAGAAATACCGCGAGGAACCTGGGAAGCGTGGCGCGGGTTTCAAACACCACCAGGCAGAAGGAAGGAAGAAGCAGCGCCGCGTCATATCCATAAACGTGCGGGGAAACCAGGATCGACGCCGCCGTTGCCGCGACGACCGCGCTGCGAAACGGTCGACGCAAGCTGACCACGACCGCCAGGCTCATAACCGACAGAACCAGCAACAGCCGCAGATACCCGTTGTCTTGGCCCAAATTGAGGGTAAGCGCCTGCACGTTGATCATCAGTTCGCGCGACGGACTGAGGCGTGCAATCTCTTGATTGCCGAGCAAGGAAACGTAGTCGGCGAGTCCTGCGCTGCCGACCAGGAGCCAGGAGAGAAGGATTTCGCCCGCGGTCACGGCAGCTGCGCCCGCGAGCATGCGCCAGCGTTTCTGCGCCAGGAGAACCACAGGCCATGCGACAAACAGATGGAACTTGATCAACCCGAGGGCCAGCACAGCTCCCGCGCCGGCTTCTTGGCCCCGCCCCTCGAGAGCAATGACAGCGGCGATGATCGCCAGCATGAAGACGCAGTCCTGGCCGCTCGCAATACCGAGCGCCGCGGGAAGAAACATGGCCCCGAACAAAAGGGCTTCCGGCCCCCAGCGGGACTTGGCCCAGGCCAGGACCCCGACATACACGGCGATTTGCAACCCCAGCCAAACCGTAAAGGCCCGGGCATAGGGGATTTCTGCGAGCGCACCCAGCGCCAGCGCATAGAAAGGCGGCCGGACGAAAGGCACCAGTTCCGGCAGTCCGGGAACCAATGTGCGTTCTGTAGTCAGCTGCACTTCGGGCTGATAGATCTGCCGGAGCGGCCCACGCGCTGCCAACGCACCTCCCGCATAGAGATTCAGGAAGTCATGCTGTTTGGCCTGCGGCACGATTCGCGATCCGAGCGCGAACCAAAAGACCGCCATGATCACCACAACGATCCAGAGGTGCGGCGGAACAGCCTTCCGGCGATTCTCCCGGCTCTGCGCGGCCGGTGCGGAGGGTCGATGCGAGGCTTCGGGCGGCGCCATGGACCGCTCAATCGGCCGCAATGGCCCGGGTGCGGGCCCATTCCCGGATGGCGCCGACGTCTTCGGCGCGGGTCACACTGAGGGGTTGCGTCGAGCGCAGCTCCGCGACCAGGATGTCGGTCGAGAGCTGCTGCCGGGCGGCGAAGGCGGTGTAGAGTGCGGAGGAAATGGACTGCTCGATTTCGGCGCCGGAGAAACCTTCGCTCGCGGCCGCCAGCCTCGCCAGATCGAAGCTTTGCGGGTCGCGCTGGCGTTTTTTCAGATGCAGAGCGAAGAGAATGCTGCGAACCGCCGGGGACGGCAGATCCACGAAGAAGATTTCGTCGAAGCGGCCTTTGCGCAGCATTTCGGGCGGCAGCGCGGCGATGTTGTTGGAAGTGGCGGCGAGAAAAACGCCGGATTCGCG
>Ga0306926_10001265_pt1 | contig 24912 bp, 21 predicted proteins | sample flu12Cox44000178_FD_203759 | JGI IMG/M metagenome (GOLD analysis project Ga0306926, IMG submission 203759) | Lab enrichment of tropical soil microbial communities from Luquillo Experimental Forest, Puerto Rico - flux8day.12C.oxic.44.000.178 (v2)... | ecosystem: Environmental > Terrestrial >...
TACTTACCCTTAACTCATTGACCTGCCGAGCGGTGCGCGGCGGAGCGTGGGGTCTTTGCGGGAGTGGCAGGGCGAATTTCGTTGTTTTTGTGCGGCGGACTCAGCTGAGCTTGACGAGCTTCTGCATGCTTCTGAGGCCCGGCGGCAATTGCTCGCCCTCGGCGCGCACCCGGCGGCCCCAATTGGTGAACGACACCTCTCCGACATAGATGTCGCCGTGGCTGTCGACGGCGAGCCCGTGCGGCGAGATGAACTGGCCGGGGTCGAGCCCAGCATGAGGGTGGCCGAGCCGCGCCAAGAGCTCGCCTTTTTGCGTATAGATGCTGACCCGCGGCCCGCAATTCGGCAGCTCGATGTTGACCGCCATGTCGGGGCCGATCTCGCCGATAAAGAAGCGCGGCGTCTTGGTGCCGCCCTCCATATAGAGTCCCGAGGGGCGGTGCATGTTGTTCCACTGCGTCTCGTATCTGCCGTTGCCGTCGAAGACCTGGACGCGGTGGTTCTCGCGGTCGGCGACATAGACCCAGCCATCGGGGTCGCAGCAGATGTTGTGGGCGATATTGAATTGGCCGGGGTCGGTGCCGGGCTCGCCCCACGACATCACCCGCTTGCCGTCGGCGGTGTATTTGTGGACCCGCGAGTTGCCGTAGCCGTCGGAGATGTAGAGGTAGTCGGCCTGCGGCGAGAGCGCGGTGTGGGTGCAGCGGTGAAACGGCTCGCCGCTCATATAGGGGGCAGGCTTGCCGGAGATGCCGATGGTCAGCAGCACCGTGCCATCGAGCGTGCAGTGGCGGACCGTATGGTCGCCGTCGTCGGTCAGCCACAGGGTTTCGTCGGGCGCCATGAAGACGCCATGCGGGCGGACAAAGACGCCCTCGCCCCATGAGCGCAGGAAATTGCCGTCGCGGTCGAACACGCACATCGGGTGCTTGCCGCGGTTGAAGGCGTAGACATTGTCATGCGCGTCGACTCCAACGGCGGCGACATCGGCGTTGAACTCCATGCCGGGCGGCAGCTTCGCCCAGTCGTCCTCGACCGTGTAGCGGTAGCCCTCGGTCCCCAAAATTGCCGGCATGGCGGTTCCCTTCTCGTCTTTCGATGTCGTCGATTATAGGAGGGGCGCAAAGGCTTTGACAGAGGCCCATGGCTGCCCAAATCTTCCCATGCCAGACGGTCGGATGGCCGCTCTCCGCCGCTCGGCGGGGAGAGGAAAGTCCGGGCTCCACGGAGGTGCGGTGCCGGGTAATCCCCGGCGGGGGCGACCCCAGGGAAAGTGCCACAGAAAGGACACCGCCGAGCCCTCCCGCATGCCGGGGGGGCGGTAAGGGTGAAACGGTGCGGTAAGAGCGCACCGCGCCGCCGGCAACGGTGGCGGCAGGGAAAACCCCACCGGGAGCAAGACCAAGTAGGAGCGGCAGGTGCCGTCGCGCGAGCGGCGGCGCCGGGCGGGCCTCCGCGCCGCCGCTCGGGTCGGTCGCACGAGGCACCCGGTAACGGGTGTCCCAGAGGAATGGCTATCACCGTCCCCGGCGGTTGCCGCCGGGGCGGGACAGAACCCGGCTTACACGCCGTCTGGCGCCTCCTCGATGGTGGATGCTTTGGCGGATCGCGTGGGGATAAGTGCGGTTTCCGGGGGACAACCGTGTGGATCAGCGAATTGGCCGTTGCACGGCGAGCCCGACCGCGTAGGCTCGCAGCGGTGTGGTCGATACGCGGTCTGTCGCGGCCGTGACCCGGGATAGGGAGTGAAGCGGGGGTACGCGAGGCGCCGCACCACACTAAAGGGGGAAGGCGCGGGCGATCCGATTGGGTCGCCCGTTCCTTTTTCGGATGGTCTGGCGCTGTCCAAAGGCCGCCGGGACATCGGCCTCGGCACGGCGATTTCCGGCGACGCGGTAGCGACGACGACGAGATGACGGGGCACCACCGTCCCCGCCCATCGCTAATGTGTCTTCCTGCGGCTTGTGAGGTTCGGGGTGGCAATGACTAGATGCTGTGGTGTTAACAGAGGAGCATGGTCATTTTCAAAATCCACTGTTTTATTTGGAAAAACTGTTGACTCCCATGGCGTACCATGTCATACCATGCTCACCCATGGATGGCACTGCGGATGGGGGGAACTTCGGCAGTGCCTATCGGGCGCCCCTTGCCGAGAGTCCACGGGCGAGCGTTGGGGGAAGAAGTGGCACTATTCATGTCCACTTATGTGAATAAGGTCGACCGCAAGGGGCGGGTTTCGGTGCCGGCGACCTTTCGCACCGCTCTGGCGGATCTGAGCTTCGACGGCATCGTTGCTTTCCCGTCCTTGGACCATGACGCGCTCGAAGCGACGGGCATCGACCGCATGGAGGCTATGTCTGCCGGGCTCGACGAACTTGAGCAACCGGATGAGCAGCAGAGCCTGGCGACCCTTATCCTCGCGCGGTCCCAGCGGCTGCCTTTTGATCCGGAGGGTCGAATCGTGCTGCCCGAAAAGTTCACGGCGCATGCCCACATCACCGAGAGCGCCGCGTTTGTTGGACTCGGTCCGATCTTCCAAATCTGGGAGCCTCAACGCTTTGCTCAGCACGAGACCGCGTTGCTCGAACGCGCTCGTCGGCAGGGGATGAGAATGCCGCCGCTCGGCAGCTTTGCCGGCCGACGCCGGCAATGACCGGGCGACACCGCGACCGGTCCCGTCCGGAACCACTGGACGCAAATTTCGAGCGTCACGCGCAGCAACCGGTCGCGCACACTCCCGTTCTCGTTGACGCCGTGCTTGCTGCACTGGCGCCTCGCGACGACGCCGTCTATGTCGACGCTACCTTCGGCGCCGGCGGCTACACCGAGGCGCTGCTCGGCGCCGCGCGATGCCGGGTGGTCGGCATCGACCGCGACCCCGATGCGGCTCGGCGCGGGCGCAAGCTGGCTCAGCGCCAGGGCGGACGACTGACGATCATTGAGGGGCGCTTCGGCGAAATGGTTCACCTCCTCGCCTCTGTTTCCGTCGGGCCCATCGCCGGCATCGCTTTCGATCTGGGTGTCTCCTCGGCTCAACTCGACACGCCAGAGCGCGGTTTTTCGTTTCGCTTTGACGGGCCCCTCGATATGCGGATGAGCGGCGAGGTTCCGAGCGCTGCGGATTTGATTGCTTCTCTGTCCGAACGCCGGCTGGCTGAGCTGATCGGCGATTTCGGTGAAGAACGCTTCGCCAGCCGGATCGCGCGTGCGATTGCCACTGCGCGACACGGCCGGCCCATTCGACGTACCAGCGAGCTCGCAGAAATCGTGCGCGCGGCCGTACCCAAATCTGAACCCGGGCAGGATCCGGCGACGCGGACATTCCAGGCCCTCCGGATCGCGGTCAATGATGAGCTCGGAGAACTCGATCGCGGGCTTCTCGCGGCAGAGGAGCTGTTGATGAACGGTGGTCGCCTAGTGGTGGTCTCGTTTCATTCGCTCGAGGACCGGCGCGTCAAGCGATTTCTGCAGATGCGCGGAGAGGGAGCGCCCCGGACCTCGCGTCATGCACCCGAACTGATCCGCCGACCTGCACCCAGTTTCACATTATTGACGCGCCGCGCGATCAGGCCCGCTCCCGCGGAAGTCGCCCGCAATCCCCGAGCCAGGGCGGCGCGGCTGCGAGCGGCCGAGAGGAACGCCGCGCCCGTCTGGCCGGCCAGACGGACGGGTCCGGACCGCCTCCAGAGAGGGCAAAGGGCGTGATCAAGCTCAGCACCCTATTTTGGCTGGTTCTCGCTTCGGCGGTCGGGTTTGCAATGTTCGCCGTGAAGTATGGGGTTCAGTCTCTGGAGGACGAGCTCAACCGAACAAAGAGGGCGATAATCGCCGAACAGCATGCGATCCGCGCCGACGAAGCCGAATGGGCTTACCTCACTCGACCGGAAACCCTGGATGAGATGAACCGGCGCCATCTGTCCCTGGGCCCGATGTCGACCAAACAGCTTCGCACCAGCGTCACCGATATACCGCTGCGCGCCGTGGCCCCGGCAGTCGAAAACCCGATCGTCGCAGTCGCCGACCAACCGGCGGAGAGCCCGCAGTCTTCGATCCCGACATCGACTGTCGCGTCCATATCTCCGGAAAAACCAACGGACGGCCCACAACTCTCCAAGGCACCGCCCCCCAAGGCGTCGGCAAAACCGGTGGCGCCGCGCCGTCCAAGATCGCTCGATGAGCTGATCGCGCAGGTTGCAGCGAGCCGATGATGATTGCCGTCCAAAGGCTCGACGAGAACCCGTGCCGACCGCGACACTTCAAGCCGCCCCCTTGCGTGGCCATCATTCCCGATGGGCCGGCAAAGCAGGCTCTCGAAGCTTGCCGGAGTCGGCTCCTCGTGACCGGAGGCTTGTTTGCTCTAGTCTTTGCGGTGGTGGCCTTGCGGGTCGTCGAAATCGTGGCTGTCGGAGGCGGCACCGCCGAATCGCAGATTGCGCGCTTCCGGGCCGTTACGGAGCCGGCGCCGAGCCATGCGGACATTCTCGACCGCAATGGCAATGTTCTCGCGGCGACCCTCGACAGCCCATCGCTTTATGCCAATCCAAAGCAGATCGTCGATGCGACCGAGGCCGTCAACAAGCTTGTTAGAGTCTTCCCGACCCTTGGTGCCGCCGAGGTCTACGCCAAGCTAACCTCGGGCAAGAGTTTTGTATGGATCAGACGCCACTTGACGCCTGCCGAGCAGTACGACGTCAATCAGCTCGGTATTCCCGGGCTGGAGTTTGAGCACGAGGAGCGCCGCGTTTATCCCGACGGCGACCTGACATCTCATGTCGTCGGTTACACCGGTATTGACAACGCGGGTTTCGCCGGGGTCGAACGTGGCCTCGACGATGTGCTGAGGGGTCGCCGGGAGCCGCTCGAACTGTCGCTCGACCTGCGGCTGCAATACATCTTACGCGAGGAATTGCAGCGCGTTATCGACGACTTCACCGCGAAGGGCGGTGCCGGGCTGATCATGGACGTCAACTCCGGCGAAATCCTCGCGATGACCTCGCTACCCGATTTTGATCCAAATCGTCCCACCGCCCCGGATCCCGAACATCCCTCCATTCCTCTAGCCGACCGGATGTTCAATCGGGCAACCCTCGGTGTTTACGAGCTGGGTTCGATTTTCAAAATCTTTACCGTGGCGATGGCACTCGATTGCGGTACCGCGACGGTCGGCAGCACATATGATGCGAGCCACCCGATCAGGATCGGGCGCTTCACGATCTCCGATTATCATGGCAAACACCGGGTGTTGAGCGTCCCAGAAATCCTCATGTACTCCTCCAACATCGGGGCGGCCCGGATGGCTGTCGCTGCCGGTTCCCAAACGCAGCGGGAGTTTCTCGCGCGGCTTGGTTTGCTGAAGCCGCCGAAGATCGAAGTCTCCGAGGTGGGGACACCGCACTATCCGGCAAAGTGGCGCGAAGTCAATGTCATGACGATCGCGTTCGGTCATGGAATTTCGGTGACCCCGCTGAGCTTTGCAACCGCAGCTGCGGCGCTCGTCAATGGCGGGATTCTTCGCCCGGCTACGCTGGTCAAACTTCCCGCCGGCTATGAGCCCCGGGGCCGGCGGGTGATTTCGGCCAAGACCTCCGAACAAATGCGCAAGCTGATGCGACTGGTGGTTGAGCACGGCACCGGCACGATGGCTGCAGCCCCAGGCTACGTGGTCGGAGGCAAGACCGGAACGGCAGACAAAGTTTCGGGCAGGCACTACGCTGAGCGCAAGCTGCTCTCGAGCTTTGTCGGAGCTTTTCCGATCAACGATCCAAAATATCTTGTCTTGACGATGGTTGACGAACCACACCCGAATAAACAGAGTCACGGCTACGCGACGGCGGGTTGGACCGTGGCCCCCGCGACCAGCCGCATAATTCAGCGCATTGCGCCTCTCCTCGGGGTGCAACCAGTCGACGAATCTTCGCCCGAGGTGCAACGCGCGCTCATGGTCGAGAGCCTGCAAGGTAAGCGGATTGAAGCTTACTGAGCTCAGCGGTCCGTGCGCCGCCGCCGTGCCGGTCGCCGATCTGGAGATCGCCGGGCTCAGCGCCGACTCTCGGACGATTCGACCAGGTTTTCTGTTTGCCGCGCTGACGGGTTCGCGCCGGGATGGGCGGGCTTTCGCAATGGATGCCGTGTCGCGGGGCGCAGTCGTGATCTTAACTGACAATGTCGACGCGCTCGGTCTCCCTCCCGAGCGGCGCGAAAGCCTCGCGATCCTGGTCGACGCGAACCCTCATCGCCGACTGGCTCATCTGGCGGCACGCTTCTATGGCCGGCCACCACGTACTGTTGTAGCCGTCACGGGCACCAACGGTAAGACGTCGGTCGTACATTTCGTCCGTGAGTTGTGGACGGCGTTGGGCCTTGCTGCGGCCAGCCTTGGCACGCTCGGGCTGCTGACCGCGGCCGAGAAGCGCCCTGGCGCTCTGACGACACCGGACCCGGTCGCCCTGCATCGTGATCTCGCGGCGCTCGCCACGCAGGGTATCGAGCACATAGCGATCGAAGCCTCGAGCCACGGTCTCGACCAGTGCAGGCTCGATGGTCTCACTGTGGCTGCCGCCGGGTTCACGAACCTAACCCGGGATCACCTCGACTATCACAGCGACATGGCACATTACCGTGCTGCAAAGGAGCGGTTGTTCACATCGCTACTCGTCCCGGGCGGATCTGCTGTTCTCAACGCCGATAGCGGTGAATTCGCTCGATTAGGCGCCGTGTGCCGCGAAAGGGGCCATCCGGTTCTCGCGTACGGCACCGGCCCGGCTGCGGATCTCCGCCTTCTTTCTCGGGAGCCAAAGGGCAACAGCCAGGCTCTCTTCCTCGATATTTATGGCCACCGCCACCGGCTGGTAATGCCCCTCGCGGGAGCCTTCCAGGTGGCCAATGCGTTGGCAGCACTTGGTCTTGTCATCGCGACGGGCAGCCCGGCGACGGTCGCGATCGACGCTCTTGCGCAGTTGACCGGCGTCCCCGGTCGGCTGCAATTCGTCGCCGAGGGAAAGGAGGGCGGGGGGATCGTCGTCGATTATGCTCATACGCCGGACGCGCTTGCTACCGTCCTCACGACGTTGCGTCCGCATGCGCCGGAGCGGCTCATCGCCTTGTTCGGCTGTGGCGGCGATCGCGATGCCGGCAAGCGCCCCTTGATGGGCCGGACAGCGGCCCGCTTGGCGGAACGGGTTTACGTGACAGACGACAACCCGCGAAACGAAGCGCCGGAGGAGATTCGCCGCGCGATCCTTGCTGGTGCCCCGAACGCTATCGAGATCAGCGACCGCGGCGAGGCGATCGCGGTTGCAATTGCCGATGCTCGCCCCGGCGATCTTCTGGTCATCGCCGGTAAGGGGCACGAAACCGGGCAGGTCATCGGCAGCGAAACGCGTCCCTTCGACGATGCAGCAGTCGTCCGCCAAATCATCCAATCAGGCCCGGCTTCTCATGCTTGGCGGATCGTCTGATGATGCCGCTGTGGTCCGCCCGAGATGCAGCAGCGGCGACGGGCGGATCGAGCCTCACCAGTTGGACCGCGACAGGCGTCTCTATCGATTCCCGCAGTCTCGCCGCCGGTGAGCTGTTTGTCGCGTTGCGCGGCCCCATTCACGACGGCCATGAGTTTGTCGGTGCCGCGTTCGAGCGGGGCGCCGCTGCCGCTATGGTGGACCGCGAGATCCCCCGTTTGTCGACGGCGCCGTTGCTGCGCGTTGCCGACACATTCGTCGGCCTCGCCTCTCTCGCTGCGGCTGCCCGCAACCGCAGCGATGCGCGAATCCTTGCGGTTACCGGCAGCGTCGGCAAGACCAGCACGAAAGAAGCCTTGCGTTTGGCGCTCGCTGCTTGCAACCCGACCTTTGCCTCCGCTGGCGGCCTCAACAATCATTGGGGTGTGCCGCTCTCGGTCGCTCGGCTACCGCCAGAGGCTGCCTACGGCATTTTCGAGCTTGGAATGAACCATGCCGGCGAGATCGCCGCTCTCACTCGGTCGGTGCGACCGCACGTCGCGGTGATCACGACGATCGAGCCTGCCCATCTCGGCTTCTTTTCTTCGATCGAAGCGATCGCCGATGCCAAGGCAGAAATTTTTCTCGGGCTCGAACCGGGTGGCGTCGCGGTCCTGAACCGCGACAATCCGTATTTCGTACGGCTGGCGCGAGCGGCGCGAGCCCGAGCGGCAGAAGTGATCAGCTTTGGTATCCATCCCAAAGCTACGGTCCGGCTTCTCGATTATACGCCCCAGCCGCGCGGGAGCATCTTCAACGTTGCGCTTTCCGAACTTACATTGCGCTGTCGCCTCCCGGCATCAGGACGGCATTGGGCGATGAACGCGCTCGCCGTGCTCGCGGCAGTGATCGCGGTCGGGGCTGACCCGCGCCGCGCCGCCGAAGCGCTAGCCGGGGTCGAGGAGTTGCCGGGGCGTGGGCGGCAATACGAACTTTCGTGGCAAGGTGGCACGTTGACGTTGATCGACGAGAGCTACAATGCGAGCCCGGCGGCGATACGTGCCGCGCTCGCGGTTCTTGCCGCAATTCGGCCTGCCACGGGCGCGCGGCGGGTTGCGGTGCTCGGCGACATGCTGGAACTCGGCGAGGCGACCGAGCGCCTTCACCGCGAACTCGCGGAGCCGGTCGCCAGAGCGGAGGTCGATCGCGTGTTCCTCGTCGGGAGGGCTGTTGCGGCAATCTACGATGCGCTACCCGATCCAATTCGGGGTGAAATGTGGCCAACGGCCGATGCGGCGGTTCCGGAGTTGCTTCGCTTCCTGCGAGCTGGCGACGTCGTGACAATCAAAGGTTCCCGCGGAATGTGTCTCGGCTTGATTGTCGAGCGGCTACGCGCTGAAGCGGCGCGGACAGAGACATGATCTCATGCTCTACCCATTGTTCTTTCCTCTGGCGGATCAGTTTCAGGCGTTCAACCTGTTCCGCTACATCACCTTTAGGTCGGGGGGAGCTGCTGTCACTGCGTTGTTGATCAGCTTTCTCTTCGGCCCGCATATCATCGCCTGGCTCCGATCAAAACAAGCTAACGGCCAGCCGATCCGCCCCGACGGTCCCGACGGCCATCTGGCACGCAAGCAGGGAACACCGACGATGGGCGGTTTCCTGATTCTGCTGGCGCTGACGATCTCGACTCTGCTGTGGGCGGATCTGGCAAACCCTTATGTGTGGATCGTGGTACTCGCTACGGTCGGGTTTGGTCTCATCGGCTTTTTCGACGACTACCGGAAGCTTCGTCAAAATTCCCATCACGGGCTTTCCGGAAGGACCAAGCTCGGCCTGGAAATTCTGCTCAGCGCCTCCGCTTGCATCGCGATCATCGTTGTGACGCCGCCAGGTCTCGCTAATGCGCTCGCGGTGCCGTTTTTCAAGAATGTGCTGCTCGAGCTTGGCTGGTTTTTTGTGCCGTTCGGAGTTCTGGTGATCATCGGCGCGTCGAACGCGGTCAACCTGACCGACGGGCTCGACGGTCTTGCTATCGTTCCTGCGATGATCGCGGCGGGATGCTTTGCATTTATCGCCTATCTCGTCGGTAATGCCATCTTTGCCAACTACTTGCAGATCCATCACGTCGCCGGTGCGGGTGAGCTCACGGTCTTTTGCGGGGCGATGGTCGGAGCGAGCCTTGGGTTCTTGTGGTTCAACGCTCCGCCGGCGATGGTCTTCATGGGAGACACGGGATCGCTGTCGATCGGTGCCGCTCTCGGCACAATTAGCGTCGTCACCAAGCACGAACTCGTGCTTGCGATCATCGGGGGTCTGTTCGTCCTCGAGGCGGTTTCGGTGATCGTTCAAGTCGCCAGCTTCAAGATGACAGGACGGCGGGTTTTTCGCATGGCGCCGCTGCACCATCATTTTGAGCAAAAGGGTTGGGAAGAACCGACGATCGTCATACGGTTTTGGATCATCGCCTGGATTCTGGCGATCGCGGGGCTCGCCACGCTGAAATTGCGCTGAAGAGGCCGATTCTGCTTGGTCAGTTCATACACATGGTAGCCGACTATGACCGGTTACTCTACATGTTGGGAATGATGAGTCTGGCTGCTCCGCCCGATCATACCATAGCGAAATTCCCTGTGCGCCCCGCCCGCCAACATTGCGCGATGCGCCGCGAGGCTCGTTACGAATGAGGTTTGCGCGCATCGACCAAAGCCCGATGGCACTTTGGTGGTGGACGGTCGATCGGTGGAGCTTTGCTGCGCTCTGCGTGCTGATCGGGTTTGGCGTCGTGTTGAGCGTGGCAGCGAGCCCGGCGGTCGCCGAACGGATCGGTTTCGACAGCCTGCATTTCGTCCGCCGTCATCTCGCCATGCTGCCCTTGGCGATAGGCCTGATGTTTGGGGTTTCGCTGCAGCAGCCGCGGACCGTCCGCCGCATTGCCTTGATTGGTTTTGTAATCGCGGTGGCGTTGCTCGCTCTGACCTTCGTGATCGGCGCAGAGATTAAGGGTGCAAGACGGTGGATCAATCTGCCTGGGCTATCGGTGCAGCCGTCGGAATTCGTCAAGCCGACCTTTGCCGTGGTTGCCGCATGGCTGTTCTCCGAGCAGAAGTTGCGCCCAGGCTTTCCCGGCAACCTGATATCCATCGTGCTATTCATCGCGATTGCCGGAATGCTAATCAAGCAACCCGATATCGGCATGGCGGCCGTCGTTGCGATCGTGTGGTTTGCCCAGTTCTATATGGCCGGGTTGCGGCTCTATTGGGTGATAGCGGGTGCTGTCGCGGGGTTCGGGGGGCTTGTGGGCGCGTATCTCTACTTTCCTCATGTGAGGGTCCGGATCGATCATTTTCTCGACCCGTCGGCCGGCGACAGCTATCAGGTGAACCGCTCGATCGAGGCCTTTGCTAATGGCGGGCTCTGGGGTCGAGGACCTGGCGAGGGCCAGGTGAAGGACGTGCTCCCCGACGCACACGCCGATTTTGTTTTTGCTGTTGCCGGCGAAGAGTTCGGCCTCATCGTCTGCCTTGTCGTCGTCGGGCTGTTTGCCTTCATCGTGCTGCGCGGACTTTTCCGGTTGTTGGAGGAGGGGAGCTTGTTTGTGCTCCTTGGCGCGACCGGCTTGCTGATCCAGTTCGGACTTCAGGCGGCGATAAACATGGCGTCGAGCTTGCACTTGATTCCGACCAAGGGGATGACGCTGCCTTTTCTCTCATACGGCGGGTCGTCTTTGGTCGCGCTTGGCCTCGGCATGGGAATGATGCTCGCGCTGACCCGTCGGCGGCTTTCGGGAACTGCACCGTGAGCGTCGCATTCTTGCTGGCCGCGGGTGGGACCGGTGGCCATTTGTTCCCCGCGGAGGCGCTGGCGAACGAACTGATGGGCCGTGGGATTAGAGTCCATCTCGCGAGCGACGGGCGAGCCGATATTATGTCCCGAGGTCTCCCGGGGGCCGAAATCCATCGTGTCCGGGCGGGACAATTCGGTGGCGCACCGGGTCGAGCCGTCCGAGGGCTCGCCGAACTGGCACTTGGTATGATCCAGGCGCGTAAGCTGTTGCGTCGACTGCAGCCTGCCGTCGTCATCGGCTTTGGTGGTTACCCTTCGGTTCCGACGATGCTGGCGGCGGCCCATCTTCGAATACCGACCCTGGTTCACGAGCAGAATGCCGTGCTCGGCCGCGCCAATCGGTTGCTGGCGCCTCGCGCCCGGCGCATCGCCACTGGTTTTCCCACGACTGCCGGCCTGGGCCTCGCCAACCGCATCCGCGTCGTACATACCGGAAACCCCGTGCGGTGCGCGATCCTGTCGGTTGGCGATGCCGGCTATCAGGCACCGGAACCCAACGGGCCAATCGAGTTGCTGATAATTGGCGGTAGTCAGGGCGCGCGGGCGCTGGGCGACATCGTACCGTCGGCTTTGGCAGCCTTGCCGGAGAGGCTGCGCAAAATGCTGCGGGTCAGCCAGCAAGCGCGCCCGGAGGATCTCCCTGCAGTGGCGGAGCACTATCGGCAGACCGGGATTGCCGCCGACCTGAGTACTTTTTTCGACGACGTACCGGCCCGGATGGCACGGGCCCATCTGGTGATCTCTCGCGCCGGCGCCTCGAGCATCGCGGAACTCGCGACTATCGGCCGGCCGGCAGTGTTGATCCCGTATCCTTATGCGACCGACGATCATCAGACCGCGAATGCCCGGGCCTTTGCGAGGGCCGGCGGAGGTTGGGTCATCCCGCAGACGGGGCTGTCGCCGAGCAGTCTCGCTGTTGATCTCGATCGGCTGCTCGCAGACAGGACAGCGTTGTCGGCGGCAGCGCGTCACGCGGGTGCCTTTGGGCGGCGTGATGCTGCCCAACGTCTGGCACGCCTGGCCCTGGATCTTGTCCCCGGCGTGGAATGTTCTTCCGAGTCTCGAGGGCGCGCAGCGTGAGAGCGCTTCCGCAGACGATTGGCCCCCTGCATTTTGTCGGCATCGGCGGAATTGGTATGAGCGGCATCGCCGAGGTGCTGCACACTCTCGGCTACAGAATCCAAGGTAGCGATCTGGCAAGCAGCGCCAATGTGCGGCGGCTGGTTGACCTCGGGATCCCGGTAGCAATAGGGCATGACGCGGGAAATTTGGGTTCCGCCGAGGTCGTAGTGACCTCGTCCGCGGTCAAATCCGATAATCCGGAGGTTGTGGCGGCTCGAGTTCGTCGCCTGCCGGTGGTACGTCGTGCGGAGATGCTCGCCGAGCTGATGCGGCTCAAGTGGTCATTGGCAGTTGCCGGGACCCACGGCAAGACGACAACGACCTCGATGATAGGGACATTGCTCGAGACGGCGCAGCTCGACCCGACCGTGATCAACGGCGGGATCATCAACGCCTACGGCACCAACACCCGCTTGGGAGCCGGCGACTGGATGGTGGTCGAAGCGGACGAGAGTGACGGCACCTTCACCCGGCTGCCGGCGACGATCGCGATCGTCACCAACATCGATCCCGAGCATCTTGATTTCTATGGTAGCTTCGGTGCGCTGCGCCAAGCGTTCGAGACTTTTGTCGGCAATATTCCGTTTTATGGCTTTGCCGCGCTGTGCGTCGATCATCCCGTTGTGGAGGGGATGATCTCAAGGCTGTCGGACAGGCGGGTGCTGACTTATGGCTTCAGCCCACAGGCCGATGTCCGCGCGGTCGACGTCCGATTGGGACGCGACGGCGCCCGCTTCGATGCGGTCGTGTCGGACGCGTTATCGGATCGAGGCCGGACGATCGCTGAACTGTTTCTGCCGATGTTTGGGCAGCACAACGTGCAGAATTCTCTCGCCGCGGTCGCCGTTGCCGAGGCGATGGGGCTGGGCGACGAGGCGCTGCGGGTCGCGCTTGGCAGCTTCCGAGGAGTGAAGCGTCGCTTCACCAAGACCGGCGAATGGAACGGAGTGACCGTGATCGACGATTACGGCCATCACCCGGTCGAGATAGCCGCTGTGCTAAAGGCGGCGCGCGCGATTGTCGATGGCAAGGTGATCGCGGTCGTTCAGCCGCATCGCTTTACCCGTGTCTCGCATCTTTTGGATGGGTTCTGCACCTGTTTCGACGATGCCGACATTGTCCTTATCGCGGATGTTTATGCCGCCGGGGAAGACCCGATCGAGGGGGTCACTCGGGAGGCTGTCATCGGCGGTCTGACCAAACGCGGTCATCGCAACGTCCACCCCCTCGATGGCCCGCAGCATCTCGCCCCGCTCGTAAAGGAGCTGGCCAGGCCAGGTGACATGGTCGTATGCCTGGGGGCGGGCTCGATCACCACCTGGGCGAACAGCCTGCCGGGCGAGCTCGCTCGTCTGCACTCCTTGAGCCACCTCGCATGACGGAGCGACGCGGCGGCACGACGCCGAGTAACCTTCCTGCGGTGCGCGGCAGGCTCATCGCAAATGCGCCGCTCGGCAAACAGACCTGGTTCGGCGTAGGGGGGCCGGCCGAGGTCATGTTCCAGCCTGCTGACGCGAATGATCTCGTCGACTTTCTCGCGGCGCTGACGGCGGAAGTCCCGGTGACAGTGGTCGGGGTCGGCTCCAACTTGCTGGTGCGCGATGGCGGCGTTCCCGGTGTCACAATCCGCCTCGGCCGCGGTCTTGCAAACATTGCCATTGGCAAAGGGCAGGTTCGGGTCGGTGCGGGCGCGCTCGATCGTCTTGTCGCCCGCGTCGCTGCGGAAGCTGGGCTCGCCGGATTGGAATTCCTGTCCGGCATCCCCGGAACCATCGGCGGGAGCTTGCGCATGAACGCCGGCGCCTACGGTGCCGAGATCAAGGATGTGCTCATTTCGGCAACGGCGCTCGACCGCAATGGCCGCAGACATGCGCTCGACAGGGGCTCGATGAACTTTACCTATCGTCATTGCGGGGTCGACCCTGGATGGATCTTTCTCGAAGCTCGATTGCATGGCATTTTCCGCGGCCCTGAGGAAATTGGCAAACGGCTGACAGCGATTCGTGAAATCCGCGATGCCACACAGCCGGTGCGCGCGCGTACCTCAGGGTCGACCTTTAAAAACCCGCCTGGTGAGTCGGCATGGCGCCTGATCGACGCCGCGGGGTGCCGTGGTTTGCGCCGAGGCGGTGCGATGGTCTCACATAAGCACGCCAACTTCCTGATTAATGCCGGCCGCGCCACCGCGGCCGATATCGAGGGTCTTGGCGAGGAGGTCCGTCGCCGTGTCTACGAAAAGACCGGTATCGCGCTCGAGTGGGAGATCCGTCGCATTGGCCGTTCGCTGCCAGAGTCCACACCGATCGCAGAAAACGACCGGCATCCGCTTCCGATCTCCATTCACCCGCACGCGGCGCGGCTGCATCACCCCGGTGGGGTCGGCGCTCGGGAAGAGAATGAATTGGAGAACGGAGAAGCAATATCCCGAGCGCCGCGGGTTAGCCCTTGACCGCGAATGTGGTCGTGTTGATGGGAGGCTGGTCGCCGGAGCGAGAGGTTTCACTATCCAGTGGGCGTGAGTGCGCCAAAGCGCTTGCCGATCGAGGCTACAAGGTGAGAGCGATCGATGTCGGGCGGGACGTGCCAGCGTTGTTGCGCGCCCTCGATCCTCGCCCCGACGTGATCTTCAACGCGTTGCATGGGATCGGCGGTGAAGACGGTACCATCCAGGGCGTTTTCGAGATGCTCGGGATTCGCTACACCCATTCGGGTGTGCTTGCCTCGTCCTTGGCGATGCACAAGCCTACTGCCAAGGCGATCTTTCGCGGTGCAGGTCTGCCCGTTGTCGACGGTGTCGTCGCCCGGCCTGAAGAACTGGCTCAGCACGATCCGCTTCCCGCGCCGTTTGTAGTGAAACCGACTAACCAGGGCTCCAGCGTCGGTGTCCGCATAGTGCGGGTCAATGACAACTCGTGGCGCGATGAAGTGGCAAGTTGGCGTTTTGGCAGCGAGATCCTGGTCGAGCGCTTCATACCCGGCCGCGAGCTCACTGTGGCGATCATGGGGGATCGAGCACTCGGCGTCTGCGAAATTGTCCCTCGCGGCAGCTTCTACGACTACACGGCCAAATATGCGGTGGGGGGATCCGACCATCTGACCCCGGCCCCGATTCCGTCCGAGATCCACGGGCACGCCCTCGATATCGCGTTGCGCGCTCATCGGGCGCTCGGGTGTCGAGGCGTCAGTCGCGCCGATCTCCGCTATGACGATACAGTCAAATGTCCGGGCGAACTCTACTTGCTGGAATTGAATACCCAGCCCGGAATGACGCCCACTTCGCTCGTCCCCGACATTGCCCGTCACGTTGGCATCAGCTTCGACGATTTGGTGGTGTGGATGATCGAGAACGCGGCATGCGACGGGTGACGGAACCAGCGGAGCGGTTGCGTCGCGCGGCATCTGCGCGACCCCTCTATCGGATCGGGCTGCGCATCCTTCTACTGGCGCTGACTCTGGGAAGCATCTACCCTGCGGCTCAATTGAGCCGATCTCCGCTTGGACAATCTCTGCTCAAGGCCGCCGCCGACAAACTGGTGCAGGACACCGGACTGCTCGGTATGACGGTTTCCGATATCAGGGTCGAAGGACGCGAGACGACAGATCGAGAGACGATTTTGGCTGCGCTGGGTGCCGGACCGGGCACCCCGATTCTCGCGGTTGACCCGACGCGCGCCAAGGACCAGCTGGAGGCTCTTCCCTGGGTACGCTCTGCGGTGATCGAGCGTCACCTGCCGGGCACACTTTATGTACGTCTAGTCGAACGCAAACCGTTGGCGCTCTGGCAGCACGGCGGCAAGATTGAATTGATCGATCATGGGGGCGAAGTCATCCCAGTGGTCCGGCTGGACCAATTCGCCAAGCTGCTGATGGTTGTGGGAGAGGGTGCTGCGCGCCATGCAGCAGAGCTTCTCCAGATGCTTGCGAGCGAACCTGAACTTGCCGCGCGCGTGACCGCCGCCATCCGCGTCGGCGACCGGCGCTGGAACCTGCGTATCGACAACGCGATTGACGTGCTGCTTCCGGCGCACGAAGAGGCGAATGCGTGGTCCCAACTCGCTCGTCTCGAGCGATCGAGCGCGATCTTGAAACGGGATCTGCAGACCATCGATCTGCGTCTGCCGGATCGCCTCGTTCTGCGGGTCAGCCCGGAGTTTCCGAAAGAAGTGCCGATATCGAAAAAAACCCATTCCCCAGCCAAGAACACATGATCGCGACGGGCGAAGCGCCGGCCAACGGCACAGATCGGGCTGCGTCGATGACCACGGGAAATGGCGCGAAACCGAGCCTGCGACGGCAGTCGATCCGTCCGCGCGGTAGTCTGATCGCTGCCCTGGATATCGGCACCACAAAAATTTGCTGTTTCATCGCGCGGGTCGCCGCCGATGCGCCACAGGTGCTCGGCATTGGCCACCAGATTGCGCGCGGGGTGCGCAATGGAACGATTGTCGATTTGGAAGCGGCGGGCGCCTCCATTGTCAATGCCGTCCATGCCGCTGAAGAAATGGCTGACGAAACGATTCAGCAAGTCGTGACGAATCTATCGGGCGGCTTCTTCGGATCGCGCATCGTCAAGGCGGAAATCGGCATTGCCGGGCGCGAGATCACCGATGGCGAGATGCAGTGGGTGCTCGAGCAGGGCTATTTGATGCGCGAGCCGGGTGATCGGCACGTCATCCATTCGGTGCCGGTCGCGTTCTCGATTGACGATAGCCGAGGCATCCGTGATCCGCGCGGGATGTTTGGTCAACGGCTCGGCGTCAACATGCATGTGGTGACCGCGAGCGCCACCGCCGTGCGCAATCACGGCTCGGCGATCGGACGGTCGCATCTCGAGGTCGAAGCGCTCGTCGTCAGCCCCTACGCAGCCGGGCTCGCGTGCCTTGTCGAGGATGAGATGGCGCTCGGCGTCACCGTCATCGACATGGGTGGCGGCACCACGACCATCGGAGTGTTTTTCGACGGCAATCTTATCCATGCCGACTACGTGCCGGTTGGCGGCTCCCACGTAACAAATGACATTGCTCGCGGTCTCTCGACCCCGGTGGCCCATGCCGAGCGTATGAAGGCGCTATTCGGCAGCGCCATCTCTTCGAGCACCGACGAACGCGAGACGATCGCAGTCCCGCAAGTCGGCGAAGAGGACGAGGGCCATGTCAATCACGTGCCGAAATCGTTGCTCGTCGGCATCATCGCGCCGCGAATCGAAGAAACCTTTGAGTTGGTGCGCAACCGTCTCGAGGCGAGCGGGTTCGACAAAGTCGCGGGCCGGCGCGTGGTGCTGACCGGTGGAGCTTGTCAGCTTCACGGCGTACGCGAATTCGCTGGACTGATCCTCGACAAGCAGGTTCGAGTCGGCCGGCCGCTTCGGGTTGCGGGCTTGGCCGAAGCGACCGGTGGCCCGGCGTTTTCGACGACCGTCGGGCTCCTGCACTTCGCATTATCCGAGCGGGCTGAGGTGGCGCGCGGCGGCCACAGCCCGCTGCGGTCGCCGAACCGGATCTTCGGTCGCTTAGGTCACTGGCTGCGGGAGAACTTTTGAGGCAAATTCGGCATTGTCGCTCGCCCGGCCACGTGTCGGCGAGGGGGGAGCCCGGACCGGACCGGGCGCGATGGAGCTGCTTCGCAGCGGAGGGGACCGCATGATCAATCTGAGCATTCCGAGAGACGAGCAGGAGATGAAGCCCCGAATTACCGTTGTCGGGGTGGGAGGCGCCGGGGGGAACGCCGTTAACAATATGATCCGGTCGAATCTGGTCGGGTGCGAGTTTGTTGCTTGCAACACTGATGCTCAAGCGCTCCAGCAATCCACCGCGCCTCGCAAAATCCAACTTGGCATCGGCGTCACTCGAGGCCTCGGTGCGGGCTCGCGCCCGGATGTCGGCCGTGCTGCCGCAGAAGAGGCTCTCGACGAGATCCTCGAGGCGATGCAGGGCTCCAATATGGTGTTCATTACCGCTGGAATGGGAGGCGGCACCGGGACGGGTGGTGCGCCGGTGATCGCGCGCATCGGTCGTGAGTCGGGAATTTTGACAGTCGGCGTGGTGACCAAGCCCTTTCACTTCGAGGGCAGCCATCGCATGCGGATCGCTGAGCTCGGGATCGAAGAGCTGCAGAAGTTCGTCGATACGCTGATCATCATCCCCAATCAAAATTTGTTCCGAATAGCCAACGAAAGGACGACATTTGCCGACGCCTTCAAAATGGCTGACGACGTCCTGCATTCCGGCGTGCGGGGCGTCACTGACCTGATGGTCATGCCCGGATTGATCAACCTGGACTTCGCCGACATACGCACGGTGATGGCGGAAATGGGCAAGGCGATGATGGGCACCGGCGAGGCCGAGGGCGAGCGTCGGGCGATCGACGCCGCCGAGGCGGCGATTTCGAACCCGCTGCTCGAAGACGTGTCGATGAAGGGCGCAAGGGGCGTCCTGATCAACATCACCGGGGGCTTGGACATGACTTTGTTCGAGGTCGATGAGGCGGCGAATCGCATCCGCGAAGAAGTCGACCCCGATGCCAACATCATTTTCGGATCGACATTCGATGAGCGGCTTTCGGGTAAGATGCGCATATCGGTCGTCGCCACCGGCATCGACGTGGAAGCGAGCTCCCAGACCCGGCCGATGATCAGCTTGGTCAGCAACCGCGATGCGGTGTCCGTCGCGCCTTTGCGCGAGGCAGCCGCAACAGGCTATGCCTCGCCCCTACTCACTCAGAACGTCGCGCACCCGCCGATCGATGGTCCGCGGGAGTCGCCGCGCGGCGAGCCGCTGCGGGCGGAGCACGACGGCGAACAACTACCGCAGGCGGCGGAAGCGGCTGAGAACGCAGCCATGCGCGTCGGCTCGTTCATGGTTCCCAAGGCAGCGGAGGCAGGAGCCCCCCGCCCCGTTGCGTTGACCCAGCCGGCGGTTCCGCCGGCGCAGACAGCCAAGGAGCCCGCGCCAAAACCGAAGGGGCGGGTGCCCAGTCTGATCGAAAGGGTGACCGGAGTAGGCCGCGCCCGACCAGCTGTGCCGGAACCCGCTCCGCGTCCGCCTTCCCAATCGGCAAAGCAGGTCGCACCACGGCTGGCCCCGCTCGAACCCGAGGACCGGCCGGGTCTGAGCAAGGAGGAGGATCTGCTCGACATTCCTGCCTTTCTCCGCCGTCAAGCGAATTAGGTGTCCCACTATCTCCAGCGGAGTTGACTTTATCCGCTGCACCGAAAGTCTCGGATTGACGAAGCGGTGCCGTGAGGCCCGCCTCGAGCACGAGGCGCTGCTAACGCGTAACAATCCGCAATAAAGAGTGATTTGAGACGGTGCGGAGACACGGGTTAATTTTAGGTGCAGGGGTGAGGTCTTTCGAGAAGTCTGTCGCATGTTGGGGGAACTGACGACAGCGTCGCAACAGACGCTAAAGACGAGTATCGGTTGCCGGGGGATCGGTCTTCATTCGGGTCAAAGAGTAACGATGAGACTGCTCCCGGCCGCGCCGGACACGGGAATCGTGTTCCGCCGCGTCGACGCCGGGGCAGAGATCCAGGCGAGTTGGATCAACACGGTCGAATCGGCGCGCTGCACCGTGCTGTCCAATGGGGAAGGAATCACCGTCGGGACAGTCGAGCACCTGATGGCGGCGCTGGCGGGCGCGGAGATCGACAACGCCGTGGTCGAACTGGATGGTCCGGAAGTTCCGATCATGGACGGCAGCGCGGCACCCTTCCTTTTCCTGATCGAGTGTGCCGGGTTCGTCGAGCAGGACGCGGCGCGACGCGCGATAAAAGTGCTCAAACCCGTGAGCGTCGTCGACGATGGCGCAACCGTCGAACTGTTGCCCGATCACGGCTTTTCGATGAGCTTCGAGATAAGTTTCGCCAGCCCGCTGATCAGCCGACAAGATATCTGTGTGGTCTTCGACGCTGCGACATTCAAGGCAGAGCTCAGTCGGGCGCGCACCTTTGCCCTGCACGACGAAGTGGAGCGTTTGCGTGCAGCGGGCTTTGGTCGGGGCGGGTCGCTCGACAATGTCGTCGTCGTTAGCGGCGATCGTATATTAAACTCTGGCGGCCTGCGTTACGCGGACGAGTTCGTTCGCCACAAGCTGCTCGACGCGTTCGGCGATCTTTCTCTGGCCGGTGGTCCGATCATCGGGCGATTTTGCGGCGTTCGCTCGGGTCATGCCCATACCAGGCGCTTGCTCGCGGCCCTGTTTGCCGACGCGGAGGCTTGGCGGTACACTAGCCAGAGTCGTGTCACGGATTTTGGACCTCTCGCTCAGCCGGGCGAAATGCGTCTCTCTGGGGTATAGTTCGCGTTTTAGCCTAACTCTCGTGCAATGCGCTGTGCTGTAAGCAGAATCTGAATTCGGTTGCCTGCGGTGCCGATGCGTCCAAAATTCCTCCCCCGGTGGCTCGGCGTAGCGGTCATGACGTCCGCTCTCGTCGCCTGCGGTGGCTCAAAGAAGGACGTCTACGTCGAAAAGCCGGTCGACGACCTCTACAATACGGCGATGGACGAGATGGTCGAGGAGCGTTATGCCGCTGCGGCCAAGACCTTCGACGAGGTCGAGAGCCAGCATCCCTACTCGGTCTGGGCCACGAAGAGCCAGATCATGGCAGCCTATGCCGAATATGAGGCGGGAAATTATGGCGAAGCAGTGATTGCCGCGGATCGTTTCATCCAGCTGCATCCCGGTCACCGCGACGTTGCTTATGCCTATTATTTGAAGGCGATTTCTTATTATGTTCAAATCACCGATGTAGGCCGCGATCAAAAGATAACGGACCAAGCCTTGAAGGCACTTGATGACGTGGTGCGTCGTTTTCCCGACAGCAAATACGCACGGGACGCCAAGCTCAAACTCGATTTTACTCGCGACCATCTGGCCGGCAAGGAAATGGAGATCGGCCGGTACTACCTTAAGCGCGGCCAGTACCTGGCTGCTATGAACCGGTTCAAACGCGTCGTCGACAATTATCAGACAACAACACATGTACCCGAGGCGCTGGAGCGCCTTGTCGAATGCGATTTGGCGCTTGGCCTCACCGCCGAGGCTAAGGCCAATGCGGCAGTTCTCGGTTACAACTACCCGGGTAGCGAGTGGTATGAGGACAGCTATGCCCTCGTAACGGGGTCCGGCAGCCCCGGCGTACCCAAGGAAGGTTGGCTCGCCCGCAACCTCGGCAGTCCCTTTTGAGCCGCTCGACTCGGTCGTCTCCCGCAACATGAAAAATTGTTAATTTCAGACCGCCGGTCGGCTGGCGTATTCAGCACGCCACTACTGCTTTCGGTCCGCCGCGCGCAAGTCTCGCTGCTGCGGCTGGGATCAGCGTCTGCAACGAAGGTTGGAGCGTTGAGAATGTGGCGGCAATTTCTCGCGGTGTTGGTACTTGTCACCGCGACGGCCGAGGCGGGTGCGGCCGACAAACCCTCCGGAGTTACCGGACTCTATCTGACGACCCGGTATCCTGCTCTCACCGTGCGAGCGGGCGAGACCACGACGATCGACCTGTCGCTGCGCAACTTCAATTTGCCGCCGCAGCAGCTGGTGCTGTCGGTCCCGCAGGTCGCGAGCGGATGGAAGGCGACCGTTCTCGGCGGCGGTCAGCCGATCGAATCGGCCTACGTGGCGCCGGATAGCGAGGAAAAGCTGCAGCTGCGGCTCGAACCGCCGTCAGGTATCGGCCCTGGCAACTATCAATTCCTCGTCGAAGCGCGGGCTGGAGCCAGCACATTGAGGCTCCCGATCACGGTCACGATCGGGCAAGAGCTGCCGGCAAAGCTCAAGCTCACCACGAGCTTCCCGGCGCTGCGCGGCACCGCGACCACCTCGTTCAAGTTCAAGGTCACGGTCGCCAACGACAGCGGGCGGGACGCGACGATCAATTTCAGCGCCGATACGCCGAAGAACTTCCAAGTCACGTTTACCGAGGCCTACGGGACCCAACAGCTGACCAGCATCCCGATCGAGGCCGGCAAGTCGAAGGACATCGAGGCCGCGGTTGCATTGCCCCGCGATACGCCGGCCGGCGAACACAAGCTCGTGCTGCACGCCAAGAGCGAGGCTGCGTCCGCCGATCTCGACCTCAGCATCACCATAATCGGCCAAGCCCGTTTGACGCTCGCCGGCGAAGGCGGCCGGCTCAGCGGCGAAGCATATGCCGGCCAAGACAGCCAGCTGAGCGTGGTAGCGAAGAACGACGGCAGCGAAGCGGCTCGCGACATCGAATTCAGCGCAACGGCACCGGAAGGGTGGAAGACGAGCTTTGACCCGAAGGAGTTGCCCGAGCTCGGCGCCGGTAAATCGCAGACGATCAAGGTGAGTTTGACGCCATCCGCCCGCGCCATTGCCGGAGATTATCAGACGACGATCCGCGCCAGCTCGGCCGGAGGACAGTCCGAATCCGCCAATTTCCGCATTACGGTCCTGACCTCGACGGTGTGGGGCGCCGTCGGCATCGGCGTCATCGCTGCGGCCTTGCTCGTCGTCGTCTTCGCCGTCGCCCGGTTTGGCCGGCGCTAGCGAGGGTACGATGACCGACGAAGTCGCGATCCGCGCCGAGGGGTTGACCAAGCGTTACTCGGCGACCTTTGCCGTTGATCACGTCGACTTCGAGGTTCAGTCCGGCGAGATCGTCGGCATTCTCGGGCCCAACGGATCAGGCAAGACGACGACGATTCTGATGCTGCTGGGGCTGACCGAACCGACCGAAGGGCGTGCCGAGGTCGCCGGGTTCGACCCGTTGCGCGAGCCGCTCGAGGTCAAGCGTCGGGTCGGTTATCTCCCCGACTCGGTGGGCTTCTACGATGGTCTGTCGGCGCGTGACAACCTTGCCTATACCGGGCGGCTGGCCGGATTGTCGCGCCGCGAGATCGATGAGCGGTTCACCGAGGCGCTGGCGAGGGTCGGACTCCCCGATGTCGGTCGCGAGCGGGTCGGCACCTTCTCGCGGGGTATGCGCCAGCGGCTCGGCTTGGCCGAGATTCTTATGAAACGGCCCGGTATCGCCATCCTCGATGAGCCCACCGCGACCTTGGATCCGCATTCCACCCAGGAATTCTTGGAGCTGATACGGGGGCTGAAGAACGACGGAACCGCGGTGCTGTTGTCGTCGCATCATCTCGATCAGGTGCAGAGTGTGTGCGATCGCGTGGCGCTGTTCAATCAGGGGCGGATCGCGCTGTCGGGCAGCGTGACCGACTTGGCGCAACGGGTGCTCGGCGGCGGCCACGTGATCGATGTCGAGGTTCGCGGCGCCGGCATTCGCGATCGTCTCGCCGGAATGCCGGGTGTGGTGCGAGTGCAGGTGATGGCGCCGCAACTCTATCGGGTCGATTGCGAGCGCGATCTGCGGCCCGAAATCGCCCGCCTTCTTGCCCCGTCGTCCGAGCTGACGGGGATTCGTTTTGCCGAGCCCAGCCTCAACGAAGTCTACACCCGATATTTCGACGAGGCCCGCCGTGCGGCGTAGCGGCTCGCCCTTTACCGGTACCGGGATCGTCCTTGCCAAGGAGGCCGCCGATCAGCTCAGCGGAGCTCGGATGGTCGTGATCGAGGCGCTGGTCTTCCTGATAGCGCTCGTTCTGGCTTGGTTTTCCACCACGGCGATCCGTGAATCGATTGGACAGAGCCCGTTCCTGTTTCTTCGGCTGCTGACAATGGCGCCGGACCCGGTCCCGTTTTCGTTTATCGACACGGTCGGGCTGGTGACGCCGATAATCGCGATCGCATTGGGATTCGATGCGGTCAATGCAGAGTTCAATCAACGGACCATGAGCCGAATCCTGGCGCAGCCGATCTATCGCGACGCTTTGCTGCTCGGAAAATTCCTCGCTCGACTCCTGACATTGGCGATCGCACTGCTCTCGCTGTGGCTTCTCGTGTTGGGCGTGGGCTTCCTGCGCCTGGGGTTGCCGCCGAGCGGCGAAGAGCTGGTCCGGATGCTGGGATTTCTTGTCGCCACCATAGCCTATGGGGGTGTGTGGCTCGCGGTCGCATTCTTGTTCTCGATCCTGTTTCGCGCGCCGGCGACGGCAGCACTGGCGGCGTTGGGCCTTTGGCTCGTATTCTCGTTTTTCTGGTCGTTGATCATCAAACCGCTTGTGGCGACCTTGATCGCCGGTCCGCCGGAAGACATGTTCGGTCCCAATCTGGCTTACATCCAGACCTCGCAGGCCCTGGATCGGATCTCGCCGAACACCCTCTACGCTGAGATCGCGCTGGCCTTGTTGCAACCGGCGACACGAACGCTCGGACCAGTGTTTATCAGCCAGCTGCGCGGGGCGCTGCTCGGGGCACCATTGCCGGCCTCGCAGAGCTTCATTCTGGTGTGGCCCCAGATCACCGGGCTGATCGCTGCGATGATCCTGATCTTCGCGGTCGGCTATATCGTCTTCCAGCGCCAGGAGATCCGCGCGTGACCGAGGCGTTGTCCGGTCGTTAGAATCCGGGGGTGATCAGCGCAAAGTGGAGGCCCGCTCGCCGACGGATGAATCGCCCATAAGCTCGCAGCACCCGCCGT